>Ga0207681_10002064_pt1 | contig 12879 bp, 7 predicted proteins | sample KBSS53metaG_FD_184324 | JGI IMG/M metagenome (GOLD analysis project Ga0207681, IMG submission 184324) | Switchgrass rhizosphere microbial communities from Kellogg Biological Station, Michigan, USA - KBS S5-3 metaG (SPAdes) (version 2) | ecosystem: Host-associated > Plants > Roots > Rhizosphere >... | reverse complement strand
GCGGCTTCCTGCGCGGTAATGAGATCGTCCACGGGGCTCGAGTCCCTAGCCAATGCCGGCGCGCTGCTTCGCCCGCGCGATGATGGCCGCCATGACGTCGCGATGGCCGGTGAACGTATCGTCCACCACCTGCAGCGTCGGAATGGCGTTAGGCGAGAGCGACAGCGTCTCGGGGTTGAAGCGCTGAAACCCGGCTTCGTGCACGCCGCTCGAGCCCCGTCCCGGTGCCGGCGCGCTCAGGTGCTGGAAGAAGCGCGAATACTTCTGCCAGCGCGCGCCGCCGCCCGCGTGGTACATGGGGATGAAGCCGTGAAGCGCGTCGTACGGCATCTCGCCGACACACGCGACCTTCGGATACTTCTCCCGCAGATCCATGACGAGCCGGCGCGTGCCCTCGTGCATGTCGCCGGTCGTACTGTTCACGTGCCCGCCGATGATGTCCAGGAAGTACGCGTCCACGCCGTACCGCTCGATGGCGTCCGCGATGCGGCCGGTGACGTGATTGCGCCAGGAGTCGGCGCCGAGGTTCATGTAGGTGAGCCAGCCGTCCTGATGGCGGTCGTTGTTCCAGTCCACCCAGTTCAGGTCGTAGCGGTCACCGTCGATCTTGTACGTCGATCCGCTCTGAATGCGCGACCAGGATTCCTGCTTTCTGTTGGCGGAGTTCGCGCCGAACATCGGCATCATCCGGAAGCCGAGCTTCTGCCCCTCGCTGATGAGTCGCCTGAAGCCGGCCTCGCCGCCCATGCGCGCGGGCGCGACGTAGTTCGGGTAATCCCAGTAATAGCGGCCATCCCACGCCGAGATGAAGGCCAGCACACGGGCCGCGGGGATCTGCGTGGCGATCCAGCGGAGGATTTCCAGCATGCGGGCGTAGTCGTTGAACATGAAGCCCGTGTAGTGCATGCCGTGCAGCGTCGTGACCAGCGCGACGTTCCGCATCCATGGCTGCACATCGGATCGCGTATCCCATTGGGGCAGCGCGTAGGCCCGCTCCACGTGCGCCATGTGCGGCGCCACCGCTCCATCCAGCGACGTCGCTCGGCCCACCCGCCACGTCGGCACGACGACGCGCCGGTCGTTGCGCCACGCGTCGTGCTCGTAGACGGCCTCGACGCGATACGCGCGCTCGCCGGGCTGGAAGTGGAAGCGCTTCGGGCGCACGCGCTCGTCGAGCGACGAGAGGTACCAGAAGTCCTGGTCGCTGGCCTGCACGACGGCGAGCGCGGTCGTCATGCCGTTCGCGGCACCGGGGCCGTGAAGATCGCCAGCGCCGAACGTGTAGCCGCCTAACGTTTCGTTGTCGCGCGTCTCGAACGGCGCCCCGCCGGCAAGCGAGATGTTGCCGCGCGGGACGTCGCGGATGATCGTGGTGACGGTCTTGACCGGCCGTTGCATCTCGACCACGGCATCCCATTCGACCGTCGAGCCATTGCGGCGGAACGTCGCGACGAGCGAGCCGGGCGCCTTCTCCTGTCCCCCGGCCCAGACGAACCCGGTGCAGGTGATGCGCAGCGTGTCCCCGGTGTCGGCGGCGGTCGTGCGCGATGCGTCGAGGCCGTACGTATTCTCGTCGGTGAAGACGAGGAACCCGAACCGCAGTCCCCCGAATGCGACGGACGGCTCGGGAAAGTCAAAGCTGAACTTCATGAACGCGTGTCCGCGCGGCGGCACGAACACGTCGCTCGTGGACGTGAGCGGCAGTACCTCGGCCGCTTTCGCCACGGAGCCGGCGTCAGGTGCGGCGAGGGGCGCGATCACTCCCGCCGCATCCGCGGTGCCAGAAACGATGCTCGCGGCACCGACAACCCCGACGACCTTGAGCCAGTCGCGTCGCGAGATTTCTGAAGTAGGTACGACGTCCCGAGGGGTTTCCGTCTCCCGTCTGCCGTCTCCCGTCTCCCGCGTGCTCATGCGCGGTCGACGTTCCAGTACACCACATAGCGCTCATCGAACAACCGGTAGAGCGGCACGAGCGTGTGGCTTGTCGGCTGACCGACCGTGCGGAACTCCAGTGTCTTCCCGGCCACGGGGGCCACCCAGCTCGCGACGTCGTCAGACGACGCCCGGATCCCCGGCGTCGATGGAGGCGAGGGATCCTTGAACTCCGGCACCATCCTCGGCTTCGTCGGCTCGGCGCGACGATTCTCGGGCGTGATGCCCGCCGTACCGAGCCGCCCGACGAGCACGAGCGGCCCGTACATCACGGCCTGCACGGAGCTGTCGTCAGGCATCGGGTGCGCGTGCAGCTGCATTGGAAGACGAACCTCGAGCCGCTCGCCGTCGCGCCACGTGCGGTCGAGCAGGAGGTAGCTGCCCGGCCCGGCGAACGCGTCGATCGTGCGCCCGTCGAGCCTGGCCGAGCCGCCTCCGGTGACCCAGTACGGAACGCGAACGCGAAGCGCCATACGCGTCGGCTTCGCCACGCGGACGGTCAGCGCCGTGGTGTCGCTCTCCGGGAAGCGCGTCTCCTGCACGAGACGAACGCCCCTCTCTTTCCACGTCACTTCGGACGGGACGAACAGGTTCACCCAGATCCCGTCGTCGTCGTGGAAGTACACGCTGTCGGCCAGCTTGGAGAAGTTCTCGACGCCGGAGCCGTGACAGCACCAGAATCCGGCGTTAGGCGCGCCGAACAGCTTCCAGTAGCCGGCCGCGAGCGGCGTGTAGTACGCCTTCTCGCCGTCGGCCGGATGTTGGGTGGGCAGAATCCCGTTGAAGTACGCGCGCTCGTAGAAGTCCGCGTAGCGCGCCTCCGGACTCCAGCCGAAGAGCGTGCGCGTCAGCTTCAGCATGTTGTACGTGACGCACGTCTCCTGCGACTCGGGTCCGATCGCCTTCGCCAGCTGCCCCGGCTCCCCCTCCCATTGCTCGCCGTTCGACGTGCCGCCGGTCGCGTATGAGCGCATGCCGGTGACATCGTCCCAGAAGAACGTCGCGATCGCGCGCGACCGCTCCTCTCCCGTCCGCTCGTAGCGACGCGCCGCACCCAACACCTTCGGGATGTTCGTGTTCGCGTGCACACCCTTGAGCTCGTCGCGACCCACGGCCAGCGGGCCCAGGATCTTCTCGTGATCGAAGCGGTGCGCGAGCTCGGCCCACTGGGGGTGGTTCGTGACGCCCGCGAGCTCGTACAGGATGTCGTTCATCCCGCCATACTCGACGCCGAGCATGCGCTGCCACTGCTCGTCCGGCACGGGCTGCGCGTAGTCGCGAACCCAGGACGCCATGCCCTTCACCATGTCCAACGCCTGCGCGTTGTTCGCGAGCGTCCAGTTGTCGAGCAGGCCGGCCATGATCTTGTGATACGTGTAGAATGGCGCCCACACGCGCTGGCCCGCCTTGAGGCGATCGAACAACTCGGTTGGAAACGCGCTCAGATATCCGTAGCCGTGCTTCGCCTGACACTTCCCGAGCTCGGAAACCATCAATGCGCCGCGCGCCTTCACCGCGGCGTCGCCGGTCTGGGCCCACATCAGCGCGCACGCCGACAGATAGTGGCCGGTGAAATGCCCTCGCAGCTCGTTCACGGGGGACTCCCACCCGCCTAACGGTCCCGCAGACGACGGCAGTCCGGCGGTGATGCGAAAGGTGTGGAGCAGCCGATCCGGCTCGAGGGCCATCATGAACTTCCGGTTCGTCTCGAGGCCCGTCAGCTGCACACCGGGTCGGAGGCGAACGTCGTGGAGGTCGAACGGGCGGGCCTTGATGCGCGGCGCCGTGGCGCCGTGGCCGAGCCATCGCTCGTGGTCGGCCGCGAGCGCGCGTCGCGCGGGCAGCCCGAGCGCGAGGGCGGCAAGCGAGGCCGCGCCGAGGAAGTCGCGGCGGTTGACATCGCGCGTCATGTGGGGTGCTCTCTCTTCGGGTGGCGTTCCTTTATATAGCGCTCGCCAGGGGCGTGGACCATATGGACCGACCTGTCATTCCGAGCTCGGACAAATGAGGCCGGCTCGGAATGGCAACGGGGATCGTTACGGCGCCGGCAGTAGCGGCGGCACATCGGCGCCGCTCCCATGCGACGGCGAGCCTTGCAGCAATCGCGTCAGCATCGACCGCCCTGCCGTGGTGGCGTAGCGCTCGTTCGAGCCCAGCGAGCGACCAGCCGATCTGCCGAAAGGCGCGGAGAGCCGGCATGCGGGAGAACGGCCCGTTTTTCCGCTGAAATGGTGGGCCGCCGGCACGCCACGACTCGCGGGCGCCGCCGCGACCCGGCTCTCACACGAGGTTCAGCTCATGCTCGCTTGCTTCAACGTCGCAATGCGCAGCCGTCGCTTCCGATGGTCCGTCGCGTATGCACTGGTGTCGATCGGCGTCGGCGCCTTACCGCTTGGCGCACAATCGCCCACCCTACTTCCGCCCCCGCTCACGGCAACGTTAGGCAGCTGCCGCTTGTCGACCGGGGCCGTCATTATCCCGTGTCAGGTCGCGTATCGCACGTACGGCCGGCTCTCACCGGCGCGCGACAATGTCGTGCTGATTCCGACGTTCTTCGGCGGCCGGTCCGAGGACCACCTGTTCATGCTCGGTACGTACGTCGACACGAGCCGCCATCATGTCGTGATCGTCGATGCGCTCGCCGACGGCTACTCGGCGTCGCCTTCGACGACGTCCGCTGGGCGTTCGGCGTTCGATGGCGTGACGGTCGGCGATATGGTCGATGTTCAGCATCGGTTCCTCACGGAGCACCTCGGAGTCCGCGGCGTTCGCGCGGTGGTCGGGATCTCGATGGGTGGATTCCAGGCGCTGGAGTGGGCCGTCCGGTACCCGACGTTCATGGATGCCGCGGTGCCCATCGTGGCGACTCCTCGCCCGACGGCCTACGATCGCCTCATCTTCGACACGTGGCGCCGGTCAGCCGAGGCACTGGATGTCGCCTCGGTGGACGCCGATTCCGCCTGGATGCAGGCGAGCCGGCTCGAGTCGCTGTTCATGCGGACGCCGCGACTCGTGAACGACTCCTCGCATGCCGTGCTCTCGCGTACGGTCCGCGACATGGCGGCGGCCTACCGCGCCGCGTCGTGGTCGTTGGCTGATTACGCCGCACAGCTTCGGGCAATCGCGTCGCACGACGTGTCGGCACGGTTTGGCGGGGACATGGCCCGCGCCGCGGCGGCCGTTCGGACGCGGCTGCTGCTCGTCTGGTCTCCCGACGACATCCTCGTCGACTCGCGACCGACGGCGGCTTTCGCGCGGCTCGCGCGTGCGGACACGCTCGCGGTACCAAGCCCCTGCGGACACGCGGTGTTCTGGTGCGAACCGCAACGGATCGGGCGAGCGGTTCGGGCCTTCATCGACCGGTCGCCCGCGGTTGCCACCTCGAGGGCGGCGGCTGCGGCCGGACCGGATCGCGCGCGCCCCTAGGTTCCCGCCCGCCGGCACCGGCCAAGCGGCAATGGAGTGCGGTTGCCGTCCCCGCGACCGCACTCCATCGTTGCCGACTCGTCGCCTGAACGCACCTTCGTTCGCCGCATGTCCGGCGCAACGTGGTGCGAACCCGCGCCCCACCGGGCGCCACGCTTCTGACTCGAATCCAGCCTCGGATGCAGCTCCCCCGTCGCGTTGCCGCGCTCGCTCCACTCGCCGCGTTTGTCGTTGCCGTCGCCTGTTCCGGACGCGACGTCGTCGCCCCTCCAACGACGCTCACGCCCCACCACGACGTCTCGATCACCGCGGTGCCGAGCGTCTACATCAGCGAGCTGCATTACGACAACGTCGGTACCGATGCCAACGAGGCCATCGAGATCAATGCCCCTGCCGGCACGGACCTCACGAACTGGCAGGTCGTGCTGTACAACGGCAGCGGCGGCGCGAGCTACAACACACGCACGCTGAGCGGCACCGTGCCGGCGACGTGCGACACGCGCGGCGTCATCGTCCTCACGTATCCACAGGACGGTATCCAGAACGGCAGTCCCGATGGCATCGCGCTCGTGAATGCCGCTGGGATAGTCGTCGAGTTCCTGTCGTATGAGGGCTCGTTCACCGCCGTGGGCGGCCCGGCGAACGGGCTCGTCGGTGTCGACATCGGCGTGCTGGAGAACGGTGCGCCACTCGGTCAGTCGCTGCAGCGCAGTGGCGCCGATGTCTGGAGTGGTCCGGTCGCGAACACGTTCGGCGCATGTAACACAGGTGGACAGCCGCCCGCGGTCGTCGCGAGCGTCACGGTGGCGCCATCGACCGCCACGGTTACGTCGGGCGGGACGCAGACGTTCACGGCGACGGCGTTCGACGCCGCGAACCAGCCGATCACCGGCGTGACGTTCACCTGGTCGAGCAGCGCGACGTCCGTCGCGACGGTGAGCGGGACGGGCGTGGCGACGGGCGTCGCGGCCGGCGATGCGACAATCACCGCCACCGCGCCTAACGCCGTGGCCGGTTCGGCGTCCCTGCACGTCGATGCGCCGACCACCCCCGGGCTCCCAGCGGTTCGGTTCAGCGAGCTGCACTACGACAACTTCGGCACCGACGCTGGCGAGGCCATCGAAGTCGAAGGGCCGGCGGGAACGTCGCTCACGGGGTGGAGCATCGTGCTCTACAACGGCAATGGCGGCCTGCAATACAACACGCAGTCCCTGAGCGGTACCATCGCGGAGTCGTGCAGCGGCCGAGGCGTCGTGTTCGTGACGTATCCACAGGATGGGATCCAGAACGGAAGCCCTGACGGCATGGCGCTCGTGAACGCGACCGGCGAGGTCGTCGAGTTCCTCTCGTACGAGGGCACATTCGCGGCGACCGACGGGCCGGCGGCCGGGAAGACGGCGACCGACATCGGCGCGTCGGAGTCGTCGTCGCCAATTGGCCAGTCGCTGCAGCGCACGGCAGCTGGGGCGTGGCTCGCGCCGGCAACGTCGACGTTCGGCGCCTGCAACGGGTCGGGCGGAGGAACGCCTGGCGGCAACGTCATCACGTTCACGGGACGGACGCCAAGCGATCCCGCGCTGCCCGTCGGATTCCAGGATCAGATCTTCGCGACCGTGCGAGACCCATCGGGCGCCACGATCGTTACGACGGTAACGTGGACGTCCGAGACGCCGGCCGTTGCGAGCATCGACCAGAACGGCGTCTTCACCGCACTGACCGCCGGGACCGCGACCTTCCGCGCGACAGCCGCCGACGGCCTAACGACGGGCACGTACGTCCTGCCCACACGCATCGCCGTCGCGAGCACGACCGCGCAATACGCCGGGAACGCGGAGTTCGGCGAACCGGCCGACGGCAACCCGAGCGACGACTTCATCGTCCGGCACCCGGAGTACACGGCGTCGTACAACCCGACGCGCAACACGCCGAACTGGGTGAGCTACGACCTCGATGCCACGCACTTCGGCGCCGAGGATCGCTGCGACTGCTTCACGTTCGATCCCGCGCTGCCGGCGTCGTTCACACGCTACACCACCGCGGACTACACGGGTGCGGGCGCCATTGCCGGCTTCGGCATCGACCGCGGTCATCTCGCGCGCTCGTTCGACCGCACATCGGCAAGTCTCGACAACGCGTTCACGTTCTACTTCACGAACATCGTCCCGCAGGCAGCGGACCTCAATCAGGGTCCCTGGGCCATCTTCGAAAACGTCCTCGGCGACCTCGCTCGGCTCCAGAACAAGGAGGTCTACATCATCGCCGGCGTGGCCGGGAACCGGGGCACGGTGAAGAACGAGGGGAAGATCGTCATCCCGGCATTCACGTGGAAAGTCGCTGTCGTCATGCCGCGCAACCAGGGGCTCGCGAACATCGATGACGCGAGCGACCTGGAAGTCATCGCGGTGAACATGCCTAACGAACCCGGCGTGCGGAACGTGAGCTGGGAGACGTACAAGACGACGGTGGATGCGGTCGAGGCGCTGAGCGGCTACGACCTGCTGGCGCTGCTCCGCGACGACATCGAAGCGCAGGTCGAGAGTGGGACCAGGCCGCCCGTCGCGGTGGTCAATGGGCCGTTCACCGGTCAGGAGGGCTCGTCCGTGTCGATGAGTGCCGCCGGTTCGACGGACCCGGACGGCGATGCGCTGACGTACCTGTGGAGCTTCGGCGACGGCGGCACGGCGACCGGCCTCTCGGTGTCGCACACGTACGTGCAGGACGGCAGCTACACGGTCAGGCTCATCGTGCGCGACAGCCGCGGTCTCGAGGACACGGTCACGACGACCGCGGCCATCACCAACGTCGCGCCGGTGATCGCCGCCTTCGGCGGCGCGACGCTGCTGCCGGGTGAGACGTACACGGGGTCAGGCTCCTTCACGGATCCGGGCGCCGATGCATGGACGGCGACGGTCGACTACGGCGATGGAACAGGGGCCGGCGCGCTCGTGCTCTCGGGCAAGACGTTCTCGCTCTCACACACGTACGCGGCAGCCGGCACGTTCACCGTGACGGTGCGCGTGAGCGACGACGACGCCACCGCCAGTCGGACGACAACGGTGACGGTGCTCACGCGGGCTCAGGCGGCAGCGGGCGCCATCGCGCTCGTGGACGCGCTCGCGGCGACGGGAAAGATCAGCGCCGGCAATGCCAACTCGCTGACGTCGAAGCTCGACGGAGCCATCAAGGCGCTCGAGCGCGGCAACATGAGCGCCGCGTCAGGCAAGCTCGGCGCCCTGCTCAACGAGATCGAGGCGATGGTTCGCTCCGGGCGCGTGACGGCGGACGACATCTCGGCGCTGCAGTCGCTCGTGACGCGGCTCCGGGAGTCGATCTCGGCCTAGCGTGTCATTCCGAGCGGAGCGCCGCAGGGCTAGCGTGTCATTCCGAGCGGAGCGCCGTAAGGCGCGGAGGCGAGGAATCGCCGTCGTCCCGAACGAGGGGTCAGCCCTCTACCGGGATGATTGCGATTCCTCGCCTCCGCGCCTTCGGCGCTCCGCTCGGAATGACGGCCCGGTGTAGTCACACGGATGTCAGAGGTTTAGCTTGGGAATGATGATCCTCCGCGCCCGCAACCTGTTCCTGGCCTGGCTCGCCTACGGCGCCCTGCAGCTCGCGCTGCTGGGTGTCCCGGGGGCTGCCACAAAGCCGGGAATCGAGAGCCGGGGCGCTCGATCGCAGACCGAGTCCCAATCGGTCTCGCTCGGCAAGCGTGTCCTTCCGCCGGACCTGAGCCACCGCCGCACACCGACGACGCCATTCGCGCCGTCGGTGCACCTGCGCCTCGACCTGCCCACCGGGGTGGGTCGAGAGGCGGTGGTCGCACACGATCGTCAGCCGCATGCCGGCGATCCGATCGTCCTCCCGCCCGCTCGCGCTCCGCCCACGCTCTCCTGAGCCGCCGCGCCATTCGGCGCGCCCACTCACAACGCTGCCGGTCTCCACCTAACGCCGCTCGCACCCGCGACGCGGCGAGGCCGGCGCATCGCTGTCCGCCTCGGCGGACGAGAGAGCGTTCACATGAACTCGATCAAGTGGCGGGCGATCACCATCGCCGCCCTCATCGTGGCGAGCGTCTTCGCGCTCATGCCACGTAGCGTCAAGCAGCGCGTCTACGACTCACGAACAGGTCAGATGCGCGACACGACCATCCGCCGCGTTCCCATCAAGATGGGACTCGACCTCCGCGGCGGCGTGCACCTCGCGCTCGAGGTCGATCAGTCCCGCGGCGTCATCGCCGATTGTGCCGACGCCATCCGCCGCGCCGAGCGCGTGGTGCGCACGCGCATCGACGAGTTCGGAACGACCGAGCCGGTCGTGCAGATCACCGGCAACTGCCGGCTCGTCGTCGAGCTGCCGGGCGAGACGGACCCGGCGCGCGCCAAATCCATCGTCGAGCGAACGGCGTTCCTCGAGTTCCGGATCACCGACGCGAAGGAGCAGTTCCGTCTCGCGCTTCCGTCCATCGACGGGGCACTGCGGCGCGCCGGAATCACGGCGCCCGGAGCCGAAGGGCAGGCATCACGCGACGTCGTCTCCGGATTGCTGCGCGCAGACAGCGCGACCGCCTCCGCCGACACGACGGTCTCCGGCGCCAGTCCCGGCATCCTGTCGATGCTGCTGACGCCGGGGCGAGTGCCGGGCGAGTTCTACGTCGCCGACGAGCAGGCGACGGAAGTCGAACGACTGATCGCACTCCCCGAGGTTCAGCAGCGCATTCCGCGCGGGCTCGAGCTCCGGTGGGGCACGGTCATCTCGGAGCCGGGCGTGCCGAAGCTCCGGCCCCTCTACGCCGTGCAGTCACGCGCGATCATCACTGGCGAGGAGTTGCAGAAGGCCGTCGCCGGTCGCGACCTGATGAGCAACGCGTCGGAGGTGCAGTTCGAGCTCACGCGACCCGGTGGGCGCAAGTTCAGCGACGCGACGGGCCGCAACATCGGCAACCATCTCGCCATCCTGCTGGATGGCCGAGTGCAGGGGCAGCCGCCCGTGATCCAGGATCGCATCGGCACGAACGGGCGCATCGAGCTCGCCGGCAAATCGCTGGAGGAAGCGAACGATCTCGCGCTGGTGCTCCGAGCGGGCGCGCTGCCGGCGCCGCTCCACGTCGTCGAGGAGAGTGCGATCGGTCCGTCGCTCGGTGCCGACTCGATTCGCGAAGGCGTGCGCGCGTCGCTGCTCGCCGTCGGATTCGTGCTGCTCGTCATGGGCGTGTACTACGGCTACGCCGGACTGCTCGCGGTCGGCGCGCTCGGGCTCTACGTGCTCTACTGTCTGGGTGGGCTCGCCGCGTTCGGGTTCACGCTTACGCTGCCCGGGCTCGCCGGGTTCGCGCTGTCGATCGGCATGGCGGTCGATGCGAACGTGCTGATCTTCGAGCGAATGCGGGAGGAGCTCGACGCGGGGAAGCCCGTCAGGCGTGCGGTCGACGAAGGATTCAGGCATGCGATGAGCGCCATCGTCGATTCGAACGTCACGACGGCGCTCACGGCGCTGATCCTCTACGTCGTTGGGACGGAGTCGGTCCAGGGCTTCGCGATCACGCTGCTCATCGGGCTCGTGGCGTCGATGGTGACCGCGGTGTTCGTCACGCGCACGTTTTTCCTCGTGTGGGTGAAGCGGCGTCCACACATGACGACGCTCAAGCATTTCACCATCCGGCTGTTCGCGAACGCGCGCTACGACTTCATCAGGGTGCGGCGATGGGCGTATGCGGTGACGGCCGCGGTCATCGTGCCGGGCCTGATCATGCTGGCGGCAACGGGCGTCAGCTACAGCATCGAGTTCACCGGCGGCGCGATGATGCATGTGCGCACGGCGGAGCCGGTCCAGACGACGCAGCTGCGCACGGCGCTCGAGCGTGGCGGCGTAAACAATCCCGAGATCCAGAGCTTCGGATCCGCGCAGGATTACATCATCCGGGCTCGACTCGATGCGACAGGCGTGACGGAGGCGCAGACGACGGCGATAAAAGCGACCGTGACCAGAGCACTCGACGCCGAGCTCGGGGCGGGCGAGTACGAGATCGTTCGCAGCGAAGGCGTGGGACCGAAGGTCGGTAGCGAGCTGCAGCAGAAGGCGCTGATCGCGATCCTGTTCAGCTTCGTCACTACACTCATCTATCTCGCGTTTCGCTTCGAGTGGCGCTTCGGCCTCGCGGCGGTCGTCGCCACGGCCCATGACGTGCTCGCGACCATCGCGTTCATCCGGTATCTCGACCTCGAGGTCAGTCTCGTCGTGGTCGCGGCGGTACTCACGGTGCTCGGCTACTCGCTGAACGACACGATCGTGATCTTCGACCGCGTCCGTGAGAACGTGAAGCTGCACGGCCGCAAGCGGCTCGCGGAGCTGTTGAATCTCTCGATCAACGAGACGCTGCCACGGACGGTGCTCACGGGCGGGACGACGCTCGCGACGGCCCTGGTGCTGTCGTTCTTCGCGGGCGAGGTGATCAAGCCGTTCGCGCTCGTGATGGCGTTCGGCATCCTCGTGGGGACGTTCTCGTCGATCTTCGTGGCGTCGCCGGTGTTGTTGTGGATCACGCAACGCTGGGGCGCGGAGAAGCCGGCGGCTCGCGTCGTGCCGAAGGTGAGGGACGAGGTGACCACCGTTCCGTCGTAACGGAAATGGGGTCAGACTGGATGGAGTTTCATCCAATCTGACCCCATTTCCCGCCGTTCGGGACTCTACCGCTTCGCCTTCTCGAACAGCGGCAGGTACTGGCCGTAGCCCTCTTCGGCCAGCTTCGCCACCGGAATGAACCGCATTGACGCCGAGTTCATGCAGTAGCGCTGCCCGGTGGGCTGCGGGCCGTCGTCGAACAGATGGCCCAGGTGCGAGTCGGCATGCGACGACCGCACCTCCGTACGCTCCATGAACAGCGAACGGTCGGTCTTCGTCTTCACGTTCGCCGGCTCGAGCGGCTTCGTGAAGCTGGGCCACCCGGTTCCGGAATCGAACTTGTCGAGAGAGCTGAACAACGGCTCGCCGGACACGACGTCGACGTAAATGCCGGCCTCGTGGTTATCCCAGTACTCGTTCTGAAACGCACGCTCCGTGGCCTCGTGCTGTGTGACCTGATACTGCACCGGCGACAGCGTCTTCTTGAGATCGGCGTCGCTCGGCTTCTTGAAGTCGGTCATGGATCGGGCTCCTGTCTTTCCGGTATTGGCGGCGGGGGGCGCACTCTGCGCAGGAGCTCGCGAGCTCGATTGCGCGCTCGCGCCCGTCGCCACCGCACCTGCCATGATCGCCGCTGCGCTGGCCATCAGCCATCGCCGCATGCGCGTCGTTTGCGCAACCATAGGATTGGCACTCCCTTGCCATCACGTTCCGGAGGCGCTCGCGAGCTGATCGGCGAACGTTTGCGGAACTGTGCCTGAGTGTTGTGGGGTCCTCGCAAGATATATCCGCACCCGGCCCCGATCGTTCCGTTTGGAGTGCGCGAGAGCGGGTTGAATGGATCTGTTGTGGCACGGGTCGCTCCGCCACGATTCGTGAATTCTGGTCGCGCCCGGCTTT
>Ga0207681_10002061_pt1 | contig 12888 bp, 12 predicted proteins | sample KBSS53metaG_FD_184324 | JGI IMG/M metagenome (GOLD analysis project Ga0207681, IMG submission 184324) | Switchgrass rhizosphere microbial communities from Kellogg Biological Station, Michigan, USA - KBS S5-3 metaG (SPAdes) (version 2) | ecosystem: Host-associated > Plants > Roots > Rhizosphere... | reverse complement strand
GGGCGTGCGTGGCTCGACGGCGCGGTCTCGGGCGCGTACGCGCGCACCGCCCTCGAGCAGACGTTCCTGCTCGTCGAGCAGGAGCGCCGCGGCCTCACCAGCACGCCGCAGATGGCAGCCGATCCGACCGGTGGACAACTGGCCGACGCGGCCGATCATCTCGCGCGCGCCGTCGCGCTGGTGCGGCAGCAGGTCGCGGCCGCCGACGCCGAGGGCGTACGGCGACGGCTCGGCGAGATGCCGATGCGACCGGCCTCCCCTCGATGAGCGCCCTGGTCGATCTCGTCCTCGGCATCGTCACCAGCATCGGCGGCTTCGTCGAGGCGGGGTCGATCTCCACCGCCGCGCAGGCCGGGTCGGAGTTCGGCTATCAGCTGCTGTGGGCGGTGGCGGTCGCGACGCTGATGGTGGCGATGCTGATCGAGATGTCGGGGCGGCTCGCCGCCGTCAGCAAGCGCCCGCTCGCGGCCGCGGTGCGCGAGCGCTTCGGCATCCATTTCCAGATCGTGCCGCTCGCCGCCGAGATGGTGATCGACGTGCTGCTGCTGGCCGCCGAGATCGGCGGCGTGGCGATCGCCGTCAAGCTGGTCACCGGCGCCGGCTTCGTCCGCTGGATTCTGCCGATTGGCGGCGCAGTGTGGATCGTGCTCTGGCTGTTCGGCTTCGGCGTGATCGAGTACGGCATCGGACTCCTGGGCCTCGTCACCCTGTCGTTCGTCGTCTCGGCGTGGATGCTGAAGCCGGATTACGCCGACGTGGCCCGATCGCTCGTGCCGTCGCTGCCGCACGACGACTACCTGCGCTATGCGTTTCTGGCGGTGACGATCATCGGCGCCACCGTCAGCCCCTACCTCCTCAACTTCTACTCGTCGGGCACGGTCGAAGAAAAGCTCACCGAGGACAAGCTCTGGATCAACACGGCGACCGCCTACGCCGGCATGTGCTTCGGCGGCGTCGTCTCGATGGGCGTGCTGGTGACCAGCGCGCTGACGCTGGGGCCGCGCCAGATCGTGGTCGACTCGTACGAGCAGGCGGCGCTGATGTTCGTCCAGCCGTACGGCCACTATGCGATTCCGCTGTTTGCGATGGCGCTCGGCGTCGGCTGCTTCGGCGCCGCGGTCGAACTGTCGCTCAATTCCGGCTACGTGGCGGCGCAGGTCTTCGGCTGGTCGTGGGGCGCGGACAAGGCGCGCACCGAGGCGGCGCGGTTCACCGCGGCCTTCACCATCGTGCTGGTGACGGCGCTCGTCCTCGGCGTGATTGGCTTCGATCCGCTGCGGCTGACGCTGCTGTCGGTGGCGCTGACGGTGGTGATCATGCCCGCCGTCGTGCTGCCGTTCCTCGTCTTGATGAACGATCCGAAGTACGTGAAGCAGCACACCTCGGGCGCCGTCGGCAACGCGCTGCTCGCGGCGCTGACGATTCTCGGCGGGCTGCTCGCGCTGGTGGTGGTGCCGCTGGAAATATTCGGAGGGTGAGGGTGGATCTGGTTCGCGATCTCCTCGACAAGAAGGTCGTCGATCGCAACGGCCGCGAGATGGGGCGCGTCGACCGCATCGTGCTCGACGTGCGCGAGGGGGCGCCGCCGCGGGTGGCGGCGCTCGAGATCGGACCCTCGGCGCTGGCCGCGCGGCTCGGCGCGCGTCTCGGCCGCTGGGCCGCGGCCATCGAGCACGGGTTCGGGCTCGACGCGGGACGGCCGGTCCGGATCGCGATCGACGAGGTGCTGGACGTGCACGATCACGTGCGAATCGATCGCGCCGCCGGCGAGACGCCGGCGCTGGAGGTGGAGCAGCGCGCCCGCCGATGGGTCGCCTCCATACCGGGATCATGACGCGCAAGCCGGCTGTCACGACTGAACCCCGCGCGCGAGCGAGCCGCGAAATCCATCTCGATCAACTGCTCGGCCGGCCGGTCCTCGCCGGCAACAACCAGACGATCGGCCGGCTCGAGGAATTTCGGCTCGACGACGAGCGGAACGCTCCCGAGATCGTCGAGTACGTCATCGGCGCGGCCGGGCTGGCGGAGCGGCTTGGCGTCGGCGTCGGCCTGTTGTTCGGCCGGCATGGTCGAGGCTACATCGCGCGCTGGGACCAGCTCGACGTCAGCGACCCGAGGCATCCGCGGCTGACCTGCTCGATCAACGACCTCCGCCGCGAGTAGCTCAGAGCCTCTGAGACCTCAGAGCCTCTGAGCTGTGTCGCACACTTTTTGCAATCACAAAGTCGTCGTGTGCACGCCACGGTCCCTGGGAGGGTGAGATGGAGAGTCGCGCCAAACTACTCGGTCATCCGATTCATCAAATGCTGATCGCGTTTCCGCTCGGCCTGCTGGCGATGGCGGTCATCTTCGATCTGATTGCGCTCGCGCGCGCGCAGGGCTACTGGTCCGAGATCGCGTACTGGATGATTGCCGCCGGCGTCGTCACTGGCCTCCTGGCTGCGCCGTTCGGCTTCATCGACTGGCTGGCGATTCCCTCCGGCACGAGGGCGAAGCGCATCGGCGCCGTGCACGGCATCGGCAACGTCTTCGTCGTGCTGCTGTTCGCGGGCAGCTGGCTGATGCGCGGCGGCGCCCCGGCGGCGCCGGCCACGCTCGCGCTGGCGCTGTCGTTCATCGGCGGCGGCGTGGCGCTGTTCACCGGCTGGCTCGGCGGCGAGCTCGTCGATCGGCTGTCGGTCGGCGTCGACGATGGCGCGCATGTCGACGCGCCGAGCTCGTTGAGCAAGAGGCGCGTCCGCGCCTGACGTCGTGTCACGCTAGGTCTCGAAATACTCGTAGCGCAGCCCTTCAGGGCTGCCCTTCGACTCGCCGCGTGCTCTCGTGACGGCTTCCTCATGGACAGGCCGCGCGGCGGTTGGCAGGCCTGAAGGCCTGCGCTACGGGGGCCGCGCGCAACATCACACTCCCGCCAATCCTTGACCGCCGGGTGGTTCGGGTGTAAACACCAACCACTATCTTTACGTTTTCTTGTACACGCCGAACGAGCGAGGGCAGCATGAGGGGGACTCTGTCGGTGGTGGTCGCAGCAGCGTCAATCGCGATCAGCTTGGGTTGCGCGACGAGCGCGTTCGCCCAGGATCGCGGCCGCGCGGAGCAAAGGCCCGCGAAGAATCCCTACGAAGGCAAGGCGGAAGCGATCACCAACGGTGGCGCGATGTTCCGCACCCGCTGCGCCGGCTGCCACGGGCCCGATGCGCACGGCTATCTCGGTCCCGATCTCACCGGCTTCTGGGCCGCCGGCGGCACAGACGATCGGATGTTCGACATCGTGCGCAAGGGCATCCCGGGCACCGAGATGATCGCCGCCGATCCGATGCGCGTCCTCGACCGCGACATCTGGCAGGTGATGGCCTACATCCGGACGTTGAACGCCGTGCCGGCGACGGCGCCGAGCGGCGACGCCGCCAACGGCGCGCAGGTGTTCCGCGCCAACTGCAGCAGCTGCCATATGGTCAACGCGCGCGGCGGCCAGCTCGGCCCCGATCTCTCGCGGATCGGATCGGCGCGGCCGCGCGCCGGGCTGCACGCCAAGCTGCGCGGCACCGGGAACTTCATCCGACCCGGCTACGAGCCGGTGACCATCGTCACCCGCGCCGGCGAGCGGATTCGCGGCGTCAGGAAGAACGAAGACGAGTTCTCGATTCAGATCATGGACATGCGCGAGCGGCTGCAGGGCTACCTGAAGGACAACCTGTCGGAGGTCCGCCTCGAGAAGCAGTCGGTGATGCCGGTGTACGGCCCCGATCGATTGAGCGATCGCGACCTGAACGACCTGCTGCAATATCTCGCCGGCCTGCGCGGCGCGGATGCGACATCGAGATGACGCGGCGCTTCAACCAGCGGAGGAAAACATGCGTGCAGTGAATGTCCGCGTCCTTCAGGTGGCCATCGTCGCGATCGCGGCGTCGTGGACGCTCGCCGCGCAGGCGCCGGCGCCGACCCAGGTGACGGCGCAGGATCTGCGCGACGGCTTGAAGAACCCGACCCGCTGGCTGAACTACGGCGGCGACTACGGCAACCAGCGCTACAGCCCGCTGACGCAGATCACGCCGGCCAACGTCAGCCGCCTGACCGCGCAGTGGCAGTTCCAGACCGACACGCTCGGCAAGTTCGAGGCGACGCCGCTGGTGCTCGACGGCGTCGTCTACGTCACCGGCCCGCTCGACACCGGCTGGGCGATCGATGCGCGCACCGGCCGGCAGATCTGGCGCTACAGGCGCGAGCTGCCGCCGGGTCTCATCGCCTGCTGCGGGCTCGTCAACCGCGGCTTCGGCGTCCTCGGCGATCGCCTCTTCAAGACGACGCTCGACGCGCACATCGTGGCCATCAGCCGCAAGACCGGCGCGATCGAGTGGGACACGCCGATGGTCAACTACCGCCACGGGTACAGCGGCACCACCGCGCCGCTGGTGGTGAAGGACAAGGTGATTGCCGGCGTCGCCGGCGCGGAGTACGGCATCCGCGGCTTCATCGATGCCTACGACGCCAACACCGGCAAGCAGGTGTGGCGCTTCTACACCACCGCCGGCCCCGGCGATCCGGGCCACGGCACCTGGCGCGGCACCGATCAGAAAGCGTGGGAGAACGGCGGCGGATCGATCTGGGTGCCGGGCGCCTACGATCCGGAGCTGAACCTCACCTACTGGGGCACCGGCAACGCGGGTCCTGATTACAACGGCTCCGCGCGCGAAGGCGACAACCTCTACACCGCCTCGATCGTCGCGCTCGACGCCGACACCGGCGCGCTCAAGTGGCACTACCAGTTCACGCCGCACGACATCTGGGACTACGACTCGACGCAGATGCCGGTGCTGGCCGACCTCACCCTCGGCGGCCAGCTGCGCAAGGTGGTGCTGTTCGCCAACCGCAACGGCTTCTTCTACGTGCTCGATCGCGCGACCGGCAAGCTGATTCGCGCCAAGCCGTTCATCCAGACGACGTGGGCGAAGGAGATCCGGCCCGACGGCCGGCCGATGCTGGAGCCGAACAGCGTGCCGAGCGAAGACGGCACCAAGGTGTGCCCGGATCAGACCGGCGGCACCAACTGGATGCCGCCGTCGTTCAGCCCGTCGCTGAACCTCTTGTTCGTCACCGCGCGCGAATCGTGCGGCGTGTTCTTCTCGTGGAAGGAGGACTACGCCGCGGGCGACGCGTATCGCGGCGGGGCGGTGCAGCGGCTGGTCGACGAGCAGTACAGCATGCTGCGCGCGATCGACGTCCTCACCGGCGAGAAGCGCTGGGAATTTCCCTATGCCAATCAGTCGTGGACCGGCGTCCTCTCCACCGCGTCGGGGCTGGTCTTTGCCGGCAGCTCGGGGAACGTGATTGCGTTCGAAGGCAAGAGCGGCAAGCAGCTGTGGCATTTCCAGACCGGCTCGACGCTCTATGCCGGCGCGATCACTTACATGGTCGACGATCGCCAATACGTGCTGATGCCGTCGGGGACGACGCTGACGGCGTTCGCGTTAGCGGCGTTTTAGCCTCGATCGCAGGGCCTGATTCAACCGCGGAGAACGCAGAGCACGCGGAGATTTTTTTTAAAAAAAAGAACTCCGCGGTCTCCGCGCTCTCTGCGGTTAAGAAAGTCGCTCGAATGAGTAGGCTGACGCTGAAGGTGAACGGCAGGACGCACACGGTCGACGTCGAACCGTCGACGCCGCTCTTGTACATCCTGCGCAACGATCTCGGGCTGCAGGGGCCGCGCTTCGGCTGCGGCCTCGGCCAATGCGGGGCCTGCGCGGTGATCATCAACGGCGCCGCCGTGCGCTCGTGCGTGACGCCGGTGTCGACGGTGCGGGCCGAGGTCACGACGCTCGAACGGCTGGCGCCGCAGGGCCGGCTGCACCCGATCCAGCAGGCGTGGATCGACGAGCAGGTGCCGCAGTGCGGCTTCTGCCAGAACGGCCAGATCATCGCCGCCAAGGCGCTGCTCGATCGCAATCCGAATCCCACCGACGCCCAGATTCGCGAGGCGATGAACGGCACGCTCTGCCGCTGCATGACCTATTACCGCGTGCAGAAGGCCATCAAGCTGGCCGCGAGATCGCTCAATCCCACAGCGGCGGGAAAGGGGGCGGCATGACGCCTTTCTCTCCCGTGCCGCCGGGCATCGAAGCGCTGCTCGACGCCGCCGCCGACCCGACGCGCCGCGAGTTCCTCAAGCGCTCGGGCATGCTGGTCGTCAGCCTTGGCGTGGCCGCGTCCACCGGTGGCGATCTGGTCGCCGCCGCGCAGGGCAGCGCCGCGGGACCGTATCCCGATCCCGACTACAAGCAGCTCGACTCGTGGATCGTCATCCATCAGGACAACACCGCGACCTTCTACGTCGGCAAGACCGACTGCGGCCAGGGCACCGGCACCGCCTTCCGCCAGATGATGTCGGACGAGCTCGACATCGCCTTCACGCGGACCACGTGCGTGATGGGAAGCACCGACGTCACGGTCGATCAAGGCGGCTCGGGCGGATCGGATGCGATCCAGGTCGACGGCTGGCCGATGCGCCGCGTCGCCGCGGAAGCGCGCCGGGTGCTGCTCGATATGGGTGCAACGCGGCTGGGTGTGCCGGCGGGCGAACTCGCGGTCAGCGACGGCGTGATCTCGGCGCGGAGCGATCCGTCGAAGCGGGTCACCTACGGTGAGCTGGTCGGCGGCAGGCGCTTCAACGTCGCGCTGACCGGCAACGACATCAACGCCACCACCGGCGCCGCCGCCGTCAAGCCGGTGCAGGAACTGAAACACGTCGGCCAGTCCTATCCGCGCTACGACATCCCGGCCAAAGTCGACGGCTCGTTGAAGTGGGCGGTCGACGCGCGTGCGCCGGGCATGCTGCACGCGCGCCACGTGCGGCCGCCGGTCGCCGGCGCGAAACTCGTGGGCATCGACGAATCGTCCGTGCGCAACCTCCCGGGCTTCGTCAAGGTCGTCAGCAAGGGCAACTACCTCGCCGTCGTCTGCGAGCGCGAGGAGCAGGCGATTGCGGCGGCGAAGCAGCTGAAGGCGAACTGGCAGAAGCCGTCGGCGCCGCCGTTCCCCGCCTCCGACGACCTCTACACGTTCATGCGCGCGGCGACGCCGACGTCGAGCCCGAGGCCGACGAGCGTCGGCGACGCGGCCGCGGCAATCGCCGGCGCCGCGCGCGTCGTCGAGGCCGACTACGAGGTGCCGTTCCAGGGACACACCGCGCTGGCGCCAGCGCATGCGATGGCCGATCCGTCGAACGGCCAGATGACGATCTATTCCAACGACATGAAATCGTACGGCCTGCGCTCGGGCGTCGCCGAGTTCCTGCAGATGCCGCGCGAGCGCGTGCGCGTTGTCTGGATGGAAGGGCCGCAGGGCTACGGCCGCACTGCGGCCGACGACGCGGGGTTCGAGGCGGCGTACCTGGCGAAGGAGATCGGCCGGCCGGTGCGCGTGCAGTGGATGCGCGACGAAGAGACGGCGTGGGACACGAAGGGGCCGGCCTATGCCGTGAAGATGCGCGGCGGCCTCGACGGCGCCGGCAACCTCGTCGGCCTCGAGTACGAGGCACGCGCCGCCGATTTCAATCACCTCGGCTACAACGAGCCCGACACGGTGCTGATCGCGCAGTTGATGGGCACGCGCCGCGCGACGCCGGCGAGCGGCGGCGCCTCGACCCCGTCCGACATGTACGCGATCCCGAACCGCCGCATGTCGACGCACGTCGTCGCGATGCCGCTGGTGTGGGAGACGCCGCTGCGCACCGGCAACCTGCGCGATCCCAACGGGCCGCAGGTGACGTTCGCCGCCGAGTCGTTCATCGACGAGATGGCCGCGGCCGCGAACGCCGATCCGGTCGCGTTCCGGCTGAAGCTGCTCACGGCCGGCAACGGAGACGATTCGGGGTTCAGGCGCGCGCGATCGATTGCGGTGCTGCGCGAGGCGGCGAAGGCGTTCGGCTGGGACGAGCGCCCGTCGCCGAAGCCGCCGTCGGCGGATCGCGTCGTCACCGGGCGCGGCGCCGCCTACTCGTTCCGCAACCAGACGGTGGTCGCGCAGATCGCCGAGGTCGAAGTGAACCGCGAGACCGGCCGCGTCTGGGTGAAGCGGCTCGCCTGCGCGCACGACTGCGGGCTGGTCATCAACCCCGAGGCGCTGCGGCGGACGATCGAGGGGGCGATGCTGCACGCGATCAGCCGCGCGCTGCACGAGGAAGTGCAGTTCGACACCGAGAAGGTGAAGAGCGTCGATTGGAGCTCGAGCCCGACGCTGCGCCACGCCGATGCGCCGGCGCAGATCGACGTGGTGCTGGTGAACGGCGATCCCAACCCGGACCGGCGCGACCTGCCGCACTACGGCGCGGGCGAGGCGGCGTGCAAGCCGATGATTGCCGCGGTAGCGAACGCGATTTACGACGCGACCGGCGTGCGGCTGAGGCGCGTCCCCTTCCGGCCGGCGCGCGTCCTGGCGGCGCTGAGAACGCAGAGATAGCAGAGACCGCAGAGACGAAGGAAATCAGCGTAGCGCAGCCCTTCAGGGCTGCCCGCTGGCGGTATACTCACCGACATCGGTCCTCGTTCCGGAGGAGTTGCGATGCGCGCCAGATCACGGATCGCGTTCGCCGTTGCGTCGGTTGCGTTGTGTGCCTGGGCCACCCCGAGCGCCCAGCCCGCGAGCCCGCCGGGCGAGGTCACCTTCACCAGGGATATTGCGCCGATCCTGCAGCGCAGCTGCCAGGAATGCCATCACGCGGGCGGCGTCGCACCGATGTCGCTGGTCTCGTACGAAGACGTCCGGCCGTGGGCCAAGGCGATCAAGACGCGCACCGCGCTTCGCAGCCAGCGCGGCGCGATGCCGCCGTTCTTCGTCGAGAAGAACATCGGCATCCAGAAGTTCAAGCACGACCCGTCGCTCAGCGAAGAGGAAATCGCGCGGATCGCGAAGTGGGTCGACAACGGCGCGGCGCGCGGCAATGCCGCCGAGATGCCGAAGCCGCTCGACTTCGACGACAGCGACAAGTGGACGATCGGCGAGCCCGACATCATCCTGAAGTCGAAAGAAGTGCTGGTGCCCGCGGTCGGCCCCGACTGGTGGGGCGACATCGGCTTGGTGCCGACCGGGCTGACCGAGGAGCGCTACGTCTCGGCGGTCGAAGTGCGCGAGGTCAACGACATCCCGACCACCGGCGCGACCAACACGGTCGGCGGCCGCTATGTCTTCCATCACATGACGTACTCGAGCGTGATGCTGGGCGACAAGGCGTCGGGCGACGAGCTCGCGAGCAGCTGGCCGATTCATGAAGTGGGACGCAATGCCGACCTCTTCCCGCAGGAAGCCGGACGGCTGCTGCAGGCCAACTCGGCGCTGTCGCTGTCGGCCGGGCACATTCACTCGAACGGCCGCGAGACGAAGGCGCACCTCGAGTTCGCGTTCAAGTTCTTCCCCAAAGGCTACAAGCCGAGCTACAAGCGCTCGAGCCTGCGGCTCGGCAACGGCATCGACATCGACGTCAAGCCGAACCAGGCCAACCAGGAGCTGCACGCCTACGCGACGCTGCAGGAGCACACCAAGATCATCGCCTTCGAGCCGCACCTGCACGCGCCCGGCGTGCGCATGTGCCTCGAAGCGATCTGGGGCCACAACATCCAGACGCTCAACTGCGTCGGCTACGACCACAACTGGGTGAAGCAGTACGTCTATGAGGACGACGCGGCGCCGCTGCTGCCGAAAGGCACGATCGTTCACCTGATCGGCTTCCTCGACACGACGCCGGCGAACAAGAACCCGGCCGATCCGCGCAACTGGGCCGGCGGCGGCCGCCGCTCGGTCGCCAACATGTTCATCGACCTCGGCTACTCGGTGTCGCTCACCGAGGAGCAGTTCCAGGCGGAGATGGCGAAGCGGCGCGCGAAGATGAAGAGCCGCAACGAGTACGACATCGGCTGTCCGCTCTGCTGGGCGCCGCCGCTGGCGACCGCCACGACGTCCACCGCCGCGCCGCAGCAGAGACAGTGATGCGCTCGTTGGTCACGGTGCTGGCCGCGCTCGCGTGCCTCGCATCAATTACCCTGAGCGCCGTCGAAGGACAGACGCGCTTCACCTACTCGAGCGGCCAGACCGTGTCGCCCGCCTACGAGGGCTGGACCTACAACCCCGACGGCACGGTGACCATGTACTTCGGCTACATGAACACCAACTGGCTGCAGGAATTCGACGTGCCGGTCGGTCCGGACAACGCGATCGAGCCGGGCGGTCCCGACCAGGGGCAGCCGACGCACTTTTATCCGCGCCGCAGCCCGTTTCTCTTCACCATCAAAGTGCCGAAGGAACTCGGCACGAAAGAGCTGATCTGGACGCTGACCACCAACGGCAAGACCGAGAAGGCCTACGCGTCGCTGAAGACCGACTATCAGATCGACAACCAGGTGATCTCGACCGAGGTCGGCGGCGATTTCGGCAGCCTGCGCGACGAGCTGCGCACCAACATCCCGCCCGAGCTGAGGATTGACGGCGACAAGCGGCGCACCGCCAAGGTTGGCGAGCCGCTGCCGCTGCTCGCGTTCGCCGGCGATCCGGACAACCTCCCGGCGCGGCGCGACGGCAAGCCGCAGCCGCGCAACGCGAGCGGCCGGATGATGGACGAGACCACGCCCGCGCCTGCCGCGAAACCGGCGCCGGCCGCGGCCGCCGCCGCCGCGGTCAGCCCCGCCACGCTGCTCTATCGCCCGCCGGCGTCGATCGTGCCCTCGAGCGGCCCCGGCCTGCGCTTCTCGTGGATCGTCTATCGCGGCAAGGCGTCGGCGGTCGCGTTCTCGCCGGACCAGATGAAGACCTGGACCGACACGCGGGCGTACGCGAACTCGCCGTGGTCGCCGCCCTTCACCGTCCCGCTGCCGCCGCCCGACGGCAAGTGGACGACGCAGGCGACCTTCAGCGAGCCGGGCACCTACGTGCTGCGCGCGGTGGCGAGCGACGGCTCGCTGTTCTCGTACGAGAACGTGACCGTGACGGTCGCACGATAGCGGCGCACGCGATAACTTTTTTCTTTCTTCTTCGTGATCTTCGTGACCCTCGTGTCCTTCGTGGTTTGCGTGGCTTCAGCGGCGGCGTTGCAGGGAAGGCCCGCTGACCCGATCGCCGGTCAGGCGGTCTTCGAAGGCAGCGGCGGCTGCCTCGCCTGCCACGCGATTGAAGGGCGCGGCGGAACGCGCGCGCGCGATCTGGGCCAGATCGGCCTGCTGCGCAGCTCGCCGGCGCTGCGCGCCGCGCTGACGAGGCCCGACCACCACGCCGCGACGCTGACCTCATCCGAGATCGATCAGATCGTCTCCTATCTGCGGACGCTGCGCGCCCTGCCGCCGGGCCGCCCGAGCGAGCGGACGCGCGAGGTGGCGCCCCTCTCCGACAACGTCGGCTTCTTCAACCGCCCCGAGCGCGCCGCCGAAGAGAAGACCGACGCGCTGGTCGAGGCGCTCGACATCCGCGACGGCGATCGCATCGCCGACATCGGCGCCGGCACCGGGTTCTTCACCTGGCGCCTGGCGCAGAAGGCCGGCCCGCGCGGGCGCGTGCTGGCGGTCGACGTCCAGCGCGAGATGCTGGCGCGGACCGAAGCCACCGTCGAGCAGCATGGCCTCGGCAACGTCGACTACGTGCTCGCGACCGACCGCGATCCGAAGCTGCCGCCGCGCGCGCTCGACCTGGTGTTCATCGCCCACTCCTACCACGAGTTCTCCGAGCCCGAGACGATGATCGAGGCGGTGCGCCGATCGCTGAACCCGGCCGGCCGCCTCGTCATCGTCGAATACGCGACGGAGAAGCGCGCCGCGCCGGCGTCGCCGCTGCACAAGATGAGCTTCGACGCGATCCGGAGCGAGATCGAGCCGCTCGGCTTCGAGCTGGAGCAGATCCTGGACTTCCTGCCGATGCAGCACGGCCTGATCTTCACCGTGCGCTAGCCGCGCCTCAGCGTCGAAGCACCCAGCGAATGCCGCCCAGCACGTGCTGCTGGTAGAGGCGGTTCTCCCAGACATCCTCGCGGTGCCCGAGCGCGGTGTAGAAGACGCGGCCCTGGCCGTGCGCCCTGGCCCACGCCAGCGGCAGATCGGCGGGGCGGCCGGCTTCCGGCAGCCCGTCCGACGGCTGACGATCCAGCGACAGCAGCATCGTCACCTGGCCGCGGTTGGCGCGGGTGAACTTGTAGATTTCATCGAACACGCGGAAGCGGGTGCCGAGCGGCGACGCGGCCGGGTGATCGCTGTTCTCGACGATCGCGTCGACCGTCGTCTGCTCGCCGTGAGTCAGGAACTCGTTGCCGAGCATGTCGAGATAGCGCGGTTCGTCGTGATAGGTGTCCGAGGCGCTGTGCATGCCGGCGAAGCCGTGGCCGGCGGCAATCCAGTCGACGAGCGCGCCGACGTCGGGCACGCCGAGGTTGCCGGTGGTGTTCGCGAACACCACCGCGTCGATCGTGGCCAGGCCGGCCGGTGTCAGATCGCGGCGGACGTCGGCCTCGGTCCGGCTGAACGACACCGAGAACAGGCCCGAGGTGCGGCCGAGCGTCTCGAGCGTGGTTTCAGCGAGCGGGATCGAGCTGTGGCGGAAGCCGGCGGTGTGGGTGACGACGAGGACTTTCGCGCTCGTGAGCGGCGGTGTCGGCGCGACCGGGCCGGGGTCAGGTACGTGCTCCGACGAGCATGCGATCGCGGCCGCCGACAGCACGATCGCCGCGGCCCGGGCTGGCATACCCGGCGATCGTACGCTCAGCCGAAGCGCTGCGCCAGCGGATGCTACCGATCCTGGTCGGGGTCGCAGTCGTCCGGTCCGCAATCATCGTCTTCGTCGTGATCGCGGTCGTGGTCGTGCTTGTTGTCGTTCTTGCCGATGACGCGATCGCCCGGTTGCGCGTTGGCCTGCTCGGCCGTC
>Ga0207681_10002056_pt1 | contig 12919 bp, 10 predicted proteins | sample KBSS53metaG_FD_184324 | JGI IMG/M metagenome (GOLD analysis project Ga0207681, IMG submission 184324) | Switchgrass rhizosphere microbial communities from Kellogg Biological Station, Michigan, USA - KBS S5-3 metaG (SPAdes) (version 2) | ecosystem: Host-associated > Plants > Roots > Rhizosphere... | reverse complement strand
GCGCGGCGGTGCCAGGACGCCGATGCTCTACACCGCTTCGGCCGACGGCGCGAGCTGGACGAAGCGCGCGCTCGACGACGAAGGATCGATGGCGGCGGCGGGCTGCGCCGCCGCTGACCTCAACGCAGACAAGCGGGTGGACGTCGTGTGCATCGGCACGGCGACGGCGAACCTGAAGTGGTACGAGAACGTCGGGAAGAAGTAGGTCGAGTGGGTCGAGTGGGTCGGGTGGGTCGAGTGGGTCGAGTGGGTCTAGTGGGTCGGCTGGGGCTGGCAGGTCAGGCGGCGCGAGCCCCTATCAGTTCGTGGAGCTTGGGCGTGGACGGGTCGATTTGCCGGGCGTCTTCGCCGCGCTGCGCGCGATCAACTATCGGAAGTGGGCGATCGTGGAGCTCGATCGCGTTCCCGATCCCGGCCGCACCCCGAAAGAAGCGGCCGAGACCAACAAACGCTATCTGATCGAGACGATGCACCAGACGCTGTAGGTCTACGCCCGTTGGGGTTCAGGGCGCGGCGCGGTGCGTTCCAGGCTCTGCTTCATCACCTGCGATCCCTGTTCCATCATCGAACCAACCTGCCCGGCGGCCGCGGCCGGAGACACATCCGCGATCCAGACGATGCGGCTGGCGTCCGCGCCGTCGCGCAGCACTTCCATCGTTGCGTGGTGATGGGTCAACTGCAGCGGGCTGTCGACGACGGCGTACGCGATCCGGCGCGCCTTGTCGTCGACGTCGACAATCAGCTCCCGCACGACGGCGCCGTTCGCGAACGTGACGATTCGCGCGTCGCCATCGGGGCGGACGTCGAGCACGAACCCGGGAGCCAGCCGCCGATGGACGGCGTTCACGTCACGAATCGCTTCCCAGACGTGCTCGGGACTTGCCTGGATCGAGACCTCTTTTCTGATCGACGCCATATCGTTGCGCTCCTTTTCATCTTTCAGCCACACACTGTGTTATAGCGGACTGGGAGCGATCATTTCTTGGCAAAAATTGCGGTCGCGGCAGCTCGTCAGTGTCGCAGTGCTGAAGCGACACTGACGAGCTGCCGCGGTTTTCAGTTGAGCTGCGCGTCGCGGAGCATCGTCCGCAGCGCATCGAGATCGCGCTTGACGATCGCGATGAAGCGATCGCGCGTTATGTCCAGTTTCCACTTCCCGACGTCGGAGCCCAGCAGATTGCTGTGCTCCAGGTGCAGATTGATTGGCCCGTTGAAGCTCGCCGATCGCAGCAGCGCGAAGACCGCTTTGAAGTCGACCATGCCGGTGCCGAGCGGGCAAAACTCCGCGACAGCGGTGCCGTTGGCGGCACGCGTCCACGTGAAATCCTTCACCGCAAGGCAGCGGATATATTTCAGCGCGGCATGCGCCGCATCCGCCCACCCGTTGCCGCCACGGATCGCGGTGTGCGCGGTGTCGTAGTTCAACGCGACCAGCTGCGGGTCGAGACTGCGAATGACGAGCCACAGGTCCCACACGTTGCCGCCAATGTTCCCGCGGCCGGAGTGCGTGTGGTACGCGATCGTCATCGAGTGCTGGCGATTCAGATCCGCGAGCGCGGCGACGCGCGGCTTCAGGACCTCGAGCTGCCGCTCGAGGTCCGAGGTGTAGTCGTAGCGGAACATGGCGCTCCGGTAGTAGCGCATGCCGAGACCGTGTGCGGTTTCCAGGATCGCCTGGACGCGGGGCGACTGGGCATCGACGATGTCGGTCGCGATCATCGGCACCGACAGACCAGCGTTGCGTGTCAGCTCGACGACCTTTGGCAAGTCGGTTTCGACGCGCGCCGGATCGATGTGTCCACCCGGCCGCACCGCCCATTCGATCGCGTCGAACCCAATCTGGTGCGCCACGTCGATCGCATCCTCGACGCTCGTCCACTGCAGATGTCGCGAGAACAAACCGACGCGCAGCGTCCGTGAGGCGTCCTGCTCGACCACGCGATCGATACCGTGAGCGGCTGCCGGCGACCAGGCAGCCGACGGCGCCGCCGCCAGAAGCTGCAGCGCCGTTCGGCGCGACACCCGGCGATCGAGTGTCATCATCGGTCTGAGTTTCTGGCCATCCGATTCGGCCGCCCTAAAGTCTCCTGAGCCCCTGATCTCGTGTTATCCGTCGTGCGGTTGCGGCCGTCCTCAGTCTCGCAGCCGCACCGGTTCCAGTTTCGGTGTGAGGATCTGGACTACCGCGAGCGCCGTCAGGTACGCGGCGCCGGCGATCATGAGTACCGTCGTGTAGCTGCCGGTCATCTCCAGCACGTAGCCGACGAGTTTCGCGATCATCATCCCGCCGACCGCACCGGCAAACCCGCCGAGCCCGACGACCGAGCCGATCGCCTGGCGCGGGAACATGTCCGTCGCGAGGGTGAAGCAGTTGGCGGACCATCCCTGGTGCGCCGCCGTCGCCAGGCTGATCAGCGCCACCGCGCCCCACATGCTCTGCACGCTCGCCGCGGCGACGATCGGCACGACCGCAATCGCGCAGATCAGCATCGCGGTCTTCCGCGCGGCATTCACGCTCCAGCCTCGGCGGATCAGCGACGAGGACAGCCAGCCGCCGCCGACGCTGCCGATGTCCGCGACGATATAGATGACGATGATCGGCGGTCCGAGCTGCAGCAGCGACAGCCCGTAGGTGCGGCTGAAGAAGTCGGGCAGCCAGAACAGGTACATCCACCAGATCGGATCGGTGAGAAACTTTGCCGCGGCGAACGACCAGGTCTGTCGATAACCGAAGAGACTGGCCCACGGCATGTGCGTCGCCGGCACCGCCGGGTCGCTGGTGATGAACGCGCGCTCCGACGCGCTGAGCCGCGGATGATGATCGGGCTTCTCGTACACCATCAGCCACGCGATCAGCCACCCGAATCCGAGCACGCCGGTCAGGACGAACGCCCAGTACCACCCAAACCGCGCGGTGATGAACGGCACGGTCATCGGCGTGATCACGGCGCCGATGTTGGTGCCCGCATTGAACAATCCAGTGGCGAACGCGCGCTCGCGCTGCGGGAACCATTCCGCGACGGTCTTGATCGCGGCGGGGAAGTTTCCCGATTCGCCGAGTCCCAGGACGAAGCGGACGAGAATGAAGCCGGCCACGGATGCGGAGTAGGTGAGGCCGACGGTGCCGAGGAGAACCGCCGCCGCCGGGCCGAAGCGCTCGACTTCCGCGGCCGCCATGGCGGCCAGCGACCAGATCGTCAACGCCAGCGCGAACCCGCGTTTGATGCCGAGGAGATCCATCACGCGGCCGGCGAAGAGAAACCCGATCGCGTACGCGAGCTGGAACGCGAACACGATGTCGCCGTAATCGATTTCGCTCCAGCCGAATTGCGCCTGCAGTGTCGGTTTGAGAATCCCGATCACCTGGCGATCGACGTAATTGATGGTCGCGGCGAGAAACAGCAGACCGCAGATCACCCACCGGAACGAGCCGACGCCCCGGGCCGGAGCCTCGATCGGTTGTTCGGTGCGCAGGTTCGGCATTGCCATCATCGCTCTCCCATCAGCCAGCCCCTGGCCCCGAGCCCCTAGATTGTCGGATTCCGCCGGTGAATCGCGAACTCGCGATGGCCGAGCCGCTCCGCCGCGGTCGGCCGCCCCGATGCGACATCGAGCACTTCGTCGAACAGGCGGTCGGCGGCGGCGTCGAGTGTTTCCTCTTCGCTCATCACGCCGCTGACGTCGACGTCGATATTGTCCGCCATGCCCTGCGCCGTGCGAGCGTTGCCGGTGATCTTGATCACCGGGGCCACCGGGTTGCCGGTCGGCGTCCCGAGACCGGTCGTGAACACCACGACCTGCGCCCCGCCGCCGACCATGCCGGTGACCGATTCTACGTCGAGGCCCGGGGTATCCATCACGGTAAGGCCGGGCTTGCTGACGCGCGACGCGTAGGGCACGACCTCCTCGAGCCGCGTGCGCTCGCCGGCCTTGTGGGTCGCGCCCAGCGACTTCTCCTCGATCGTGGTCAATCCGCCCCGGATGTTGCCGGGCGACGGCTGCGTGCCGCGGATGTCCAGGCCGAGGGCGATCGCCTCGGCTTCGACGCGGTTGACGACACGCAAGAGGTGCGCGGCGGCCTCGGGAGACGACGCGCGCGCCGCCAGCAGGTGTTCGGCGCCCATGATCTCCGCAATCTCGCCCAGCACCACGGCGCCGCCGACGTCCACGAGCCGATCGGCGACGCGGCCGACGACCGGGTTCGACGCGAGCCCGGATGTGTAGTCGGAGCCGCCGCATTTCACCGACAGCACGATGGACGACGCGGAGCACCAGACGCGATCGGTGCGGCCGATCTCGTCAGCCAGCCGCCGCGCGATCTCGATGCCGCGCGCGGTCGCGCGCACGGTACCGCCTTCGCCTTGAATCGAGACGATGTGTGCGGGCTTGCCCGATTGACGCGCGGTGTCGGCGAGATACTGGGCGACGAGCTGCTCGCAGCCCAGTGCGATCACGATGACGGCGCCGACGTTCGGGTGACGGCAATACGCGGCCAGCGTGTCGTGGGTGACATGGAGATCCGGCCCGAGCTGGCCGCAGCCGGCGAGGTGGGGCAGCGCCGTGCCGATCGGTGCGATCGCGGCGGCAATCCGTTCGGCGACGACCGCGGAACAGATGACAGTCGGCACGACCAGCACGTGATTGCGCACGCCGACGCGGCCGTCGGTCCGGAGATACCCGAGAAACGCGGGCCCTGACGTCATCGCACCCCCGCCGCGAGATCGCCGCGTCCGCGGCCGCTCGCCACGTTGTGCGTGTGCACGTGCGCACCGGCGGCGATGTCCGCCGATGCCGTCCCGATCGGGCTGCCGTACTTGACGACCGCCTCGCCGGCGCGAATCGCGCACACCGCGACTTTGTGCCCGCGTGGAATCGCTTCCGCCGCGACCACCGTCCACGCCCCGGCGCGCAGTTCGCGCCCCTGGTCGATCGGTTCGAGCGCCGTCGCCACGTTGTCGCGCTCGCTGATGATGAGCACCGCGTTCACTGATTCACTCCGCTTCCGAGCAATCCGCCGTCGACGGCCAGCAGCTGTCCGGTGACGAACGTCGCCGCATCCGAGGCGAGATAGACCGCGGCACCCACCAGCTCTTCGACGCGGCCGAAACGCTTCATCGGTGTCCGCGTCAGGAATTCCTGTCCGCGCGGACCTTTCAAGAGCTCGCGGTTCAAGTCGGTCTCGAACACGCCAGGCGCGATCGCGTTCACCGTGACGCCGTGGCGCGCCCACTCGACCGCGAGCGCCCGCGTCAGACCGGCAACGCCGGCCTTGCTCGCGGTGTACGCCGCGACCTCTTGCAGCCCCACGTACGACGCGAGCGACGCGATGCCGATGAGGCGGCCCGATCCGCGCGCGATCATCGGCGGCGCGAACACCTGATAGGTGCGAAACATGCCGGTCAGGTTGGTGTCGAGAATCTGGCTCCAGTCGTGTTCGGTCATCTCGACCGTCGGCACGCGCTTGGTCGTGCCGGCGGCGGCGACGACGATGTCAACCTGCTGAAACGCGGCCAGGCACGCGTCGCGCAGCGCGCGCAGCGACGCCAGGTCGCCGACGTCGGCCGGATGACGCAGTGTCCGGCGGCCGCGCGCCTCGATTTCTCCCGCCACGCGGTCGACGACGTCGCGCCGCCGGCCGGTCACGACGACGTCGGCGCCGGCGTCGGCCAGCCCCAGGGCGAGCGCGTGCCCGATGCCGGTCGTGCCGCCAACGACCACCGCCGTCCGTCCCGTGAGATCGAAGAGGCCTGATGTCATTTCGCCGTCCGTTTCTGTCCACCTTCGCGCACGGCGCTCCGGTGGACAAGCCCACCTTCGCGCACGCCGCCACGGTGGACGAGGCGCGACGGCTTGATCGCCGGCCCCTGCGCCTCCTTCGCCTGATACGAGCGTGAGCGGACCAGGTGTTCGTCCATCGCGCGGCGTGCGGCAGCGACGTCACGCGCGCGCACCGCCTGATAGATGACGCGATGCGAGTCGGCGGCGTCCCGCAGGTCGCGATCGACGGCGCGTTCGGCGGTCGCGCGCCGCCGCTCGTAGTAGAGCAGCGACACCATCTCGACCAGCGAGGCGACGATCGGGTTGCCCGACGCCGCGGCGATGCTGCGGTGAAAGTTGATGTCGTGGATCAGGAACACCTGCCGCTCGCTCAACGACGCGAACAGGCCGGCGACCTCGTCGGCGAGCGTCGCCAGTTGATCGGGCGTCGCGCGCTCGGCTGCCAGGCCGGCGGCGCCGACTTCGAGAATGCGGCGCGCCTCGTACACATCGTCGACAGTGAACTTGTGCAGCGCGGCGAGAAAGCTGAGTGCGTCGGCGCCAAGGGTTGGCGGTCCGTCCGGAATGTAGGTACCCGATCCGCGGCGCGATCGGACGACGCCGAGGGCGGCCAGCGTGCGCAGCCCGGCCCGCACCGTCGGGCGGCTGACGCCGACCTCGCGGGCGAGGTCGCGTTCGGGGGGCAGCCGGGCGCCCGGGCCGAGGCTCCCGCTGTCGATCAGTTGGCGGACATGCGCCACCACAGCGGCGGCGCTGTCGTTCGGATGAGGCTGCTGGAGGTCCGCCGTCATGATTGGATTGACCAATTATAGGTCGCGTCGGTCGATTGGCAACGCGTCCGCACGGCAGCACGCCCGCTGTTGCCAAGGTGGACGTTCCAATTGTAATCTCCGCTCCGCAATTGGATAGTCCTGTGACTCTACGCGACTGGTCCCGCCGGACGCAAATTGCGATAAGGTTCCTCTCATGATGAACAGACGCACGTTCCTTGCGGCGCTCGGCGCCGCCGCGGCGACGCCGGGCTACCTGCGCGCCGCCACGTCCTCGTTCAACCTGTCCGTCCTGACCGATGAAATCTCGCAGGATTTCGGCCACGCCTGCGAGGTCGCGGCCAAGGAATTCGGCATGGGGTTCGTCGACCTCCGCGAGGCCGGCGGCAAGAACCTGATGAAGTGGGACGCCGCGCAGATTGCGGACGTCCAGCGCGTCCTCGAACGCTTCAAGCTCCGCGTCGCCTGTCTCGCGACGCCGATCTTCAAGGTCGACTGGCCGGGCGCGCCGCGGTCGCCGTTCAGCCCGAAGCGCGACGAGTTCGGCGCGGACTTCACCTACAAGGATCAGGACCAGCTCCTCGAGCACGCCTTCGAGCTCGCCAAGGCCTTCAACACCGATCGGATTCGCATTTTCGATTTCTGGCGGCTCGAGGATCAGAAACCGCACCGGGCCGCCATCGACGATGTCGTGCGCGCGGCGGCGGCCAAGGCGGCCAAGCGCAATATCACGCTGGTGCTCGAGAACGAATACGCCTGCAACACGGCAACCGGCGCCGAGGCGGGACGGCTGCTGGCGGCGATTCCGGACAAGGCGCTCGCGATCACCTGGGATCCGGGGAACGCGCAGTTCCGCGACGAGTCGCCGTTTCCGGGCGGATACGAGAAGATCGCGAAGGGGCGCATCGGTCACGTGCATTGCAAGGACGCGGTGAAGGACGCCAATGGCAAGTGGGTCTGGAAGGCGATGGGGACCGGTGTCATCGACTGGGCGGGACAGTTCCGTGCGCTGAAGGCCGACGGCTATCGCCATGCCGTGACGCTCGAGACACATTGGCGCGGCGCCGGCACGCCTGAGGAGTCGACGCGTCAGAGTTTCGCGGGGATGAAGGGGTTGCTGCAGAAGGCTGGGGCTTCGTAGGAGGTGTTGGGATGCGTCGGGCGGCAATCATCCTCGCCATCGCAACGATTTCGGTTTCAGTTGGAGCGCGAAGGCTTCAGCCGAGCGATCGCACGGGCTGGGTACGCTCGGCTAAAGCCTTCGCGCTCCATGGCGAAAAAGAATCCGTCGCGCTCCGTGGAGAAGGAGCCGTGGCGCCGCAGCTGGTCGCGGTGACGCCGAACGAGGCTGGCCGGCGGGTTGACGTCACCGTCGGCGGCAAGCCGTTCACCTCGTACATCTGGCCGGAGCGCGTCAAGAAAGCCGTGCTCGATCCCATTCGCAGCGCCAGCGGCACGATCGTCACGCGCGGGTGGCCGCTCGCGCCTCGCGCCGGCGAGCGCGTCGATCACCCGCACCACGTCGGTCTGTGGTTCAACTACGAGGTGGTGAACGGACTCGATTTCTGGAACAACTCCGACGAGATCAAGCCGTCGGAGCGATCGAAGATGGGGACGATCCTCCATCGGCGGATCGTGTCCGCCAAGGGCGGCGCCGATCGCGGCGAGCTCGAGACTGAATCAGACTGGGTCACCCCCGCCGGCAAGGTCCTGCTGCGGGAGCGGACCCAGTTCGTCTTCGCCGGCGACGCGACGACCCGGACCATCGATCGGATGGCGACGCTGACCGCGGCCGGCGAACGTGTGGTGTTCACCGACGCGAAGGACGGCATGCTCGGCATGCGGGTGGCGCGTCAACTCGAGCAGCCTTCCAACGAGCCGCTGGTCTTCACCGACATCGCCGGTCGCGCCACGCCTGTGCCGGTGATGGACAACACCGGCGTCACCGGCGAGTACTTGAGCAGCGAGGGCAAGAAAGGCGACGCGGTCTGGGGTACGCGCGGCCGCTGGACGCTTCTCGCCGGCAGCATCGGCACGCAGCCGATCACGATTGCGATGATCGACCACCCGAAGAACCCGGGCTTCCCGACGTACTGGCACGCGCGGGGATATGGGCTCTTCGCCGCGAACCCTCTGGGACAGAAAGTGTTCAGCGAGGGGCGAGAGACGATGAACTTCGCGCTGGAGCCCGGCGCATCGGCCACGTTCCGCTACCGGATTCTGATCGTTGACGCCAAGGCGCCGGCCGATCGCATCGAACGCGAGTATGCAGCCTTCGCTCGGTAGATGGTCCACATCGGGCTGATCGGCGCCGGTAACATCAGCGACACGCACGCGCGCGCGGCCACCGCGATTCCGGACGTCGCGATTGCGGCGGTGCAGGCGCCCACGCTGGAGCACGCGCAGCGTCTCGCCGCGCGGCACGGCGCCGTCGCCTACGACACGCTCGATGGTCTGCTGTCGCATCGGCCGCTGGAGATGGTGGCGATCGGCAGCCCGTCGGGGCTGCACGCCGACCAGGCGATCGCGGCGGCCAGACAAGGATTGCACGTTCTCGTCGAGAAGCCGATCGACGTGACGACGGCGCGAACCGATGCGTTGATTGCGGAAGCGGCGCGAGCCGGCGTGACGCTTGGCGTGATCTTTCAGGATCGGCTGAAGCCGGACGTTCAGCGTCTGAAAGCACTCGTCGATGCCGGCCGTCTCGGCTCGCCGATTCTGGCCACGGCGGCCGTGAAGTGGTACCGCGCTCCCTCGTACTACCGGGACTCGCGGTGGCGCGGGACGCGGTCGCTCGACGGCGGTGGCGCGCTGATCAACCAGGGCGTGCACACGGTCGATCTCCTGTTGTGGCTGTTCGGACCCGTGCGGCGCGTGTTCGCGAAGGCTGCCGCGAAGCTGCACCAGATAGAGGTCGAGGACACGGTGGTGGCCGTGCTGGAGTTCGAGAACGGGGCGCTGGGCACGCTCGAAGCGGCGACGTCGGCGTTTCCGGGGTACTCGAGGCGGATTGAGCTGACCGGCTCCAACGGCACGGTGATCCTCGACGGCGACACGCTGGCCGCGGTCGATCTGCAGGATGCGACCGAGGCGGAGAAGTCAGGTCCGGCTAAAGCCGGACACTACGTACCAAACGCGCCGGGCGCGACGGTGAGCGCGGCGTCGCCGATCGTCGCCGATGCGTCGGCGCACCAGCGGGTGTTCGAGGATTTTCTCCGCGCCGTGGCCCAGCGCACGGCGCCGTGCTGCGATGGCCGCGGCGGACGCGCGAGCGTCGCGCTCGTCGAAGCCATCTATACCTCTGCGCGAACCGATCGTCCGGTCGACCTTTGAACATTGCACGTGTTGTCAGGAGGATGGGATGAAGACGTTTGCGGCGCTCGCGATCGCGCTGGCGGTCGCGGCCACGGCGGCCGGGCAGGAATTCCGCGGGGCCATCACCGGAAGGGTCAACGACAAGTCCGGCGGCGTGCTGCCGGGCGTCACGGTCACCGCGACGAACGTGGCGACCAACGTCAGTTCCACCACGGTGACGACCGGTGAGGGGCTGTTCACGATTCCGTATCTGACCCCCGGCACCTACACGGTGGTGGCGGAGCTCTCGGGATTCAAGAAGTCGGTGCGCGAAGGGCTCGACGTGCGCATCGGCGATCGGCTCGTTGTCGATCTCAGCATGGAAGTCGGGCAACTCGAGGAGACCGTGCTGGTGACGGCGCAGTCACCGCTGCTCGAGATGGGCTCGGCCTCGGCGGGGCAGGTGATCGACGAGAAGCGCATCTCGATGATGCCACTGTCCGACGGCAACCCGTTCGTGCTGTCGCGGCTCGTGCCGGGTGTCGCGTTCACCGGCGACCTGAAGTTTTCCCGGCCGTTCGACAACGCCGGCACGTCGGGGATCAACGCCGACGGCGCCAGCGGGGGCAACGAGTTCACCCTCGACGGATCGCCCAACATGACGAGCGGGCGGCGGGTTGCGTTCGTGCCGCCCGCCGGCGCGGTGCAGCAGTTCAAGGTCGGCACGGCCACCTTCGACGCCGGCGACGGCCACACCGCCGGCGCGGTGGTGAACGTCACGCTCAAGAGCGGCACCAACAGCTTGAAAGGCGAGGGCTACTACTACCTGCGCCGCGACGAGCTGTCGGCGACGGACTTCTTCGTCAACAAGACCGGCGCCGCGAAGCCGGACCTCAAGTACAACCGGCCGGGCGGCTACCTCGGCGGGCCGCTGCGCTCGAACCGCACCTTCTTCTTCGAAGCGGTGGAGTGGCTCTACGACACGTTCCCCGAGCCGCTGCCGCAGACGGTGCCGACGCAGGCGATGCGCAACGGCGACTTCTCCGCGCTGCTGGCGCAGGGGACGATCATCTACGATCCGGCCACCGCCACCCAGGTCGGCGCGCGCGTCGTGCGGCAGCCGTTCCCCGGCAACATCATCCCGGCGAATCGCATCAACCCGATCGCGGCCGCCGCGCTGAAGTTCTATCCGCTGCCGAATCAGCCGGCGGACAATCAGGGGCGGAACAACTTCTTCTACGTCAATCCCCGCGACGACACGTTCTACTCGACGTCGACCCGCATCGATCACCGCCTGACCGACAAGCAGCAGCTGTTCGTGCGGTACACGCGCAACGATCGCCGCGAGTCCCGCAACGCCATCTACGGCGAGGTCAACGGGATCATCCCGAACGGCAATTTCCTCTTCCGGACCAACGACGGCGTCACCTACGACCATGTCTACACGATCACGTCCAGCACGCTGCTCGACGTGCGCGCCGGGTGGCAACGCTTCAAGGAGCCGAACGTCCGGCAGCACGAAGGGATCTTCGATCCGGCGACGCTGGGCTTCTCGTCGGCGGTCGCCGGCCTGTTCGGCGGTTCGAAATACTTTCCGCATTTCGACTTCGATCAGTTCTCGGACCTTGGCGAGAATCTCGGCGCGGTCACCAACCACACCATCTACTCGTTTCAGCCGACCCTCACCCGGATTTTCGGGAGCCATTCGTTGCGCGCCGGCTACGACTGGCGGCAGTACCGGGAGCTGGGGACGAACGCCGGTGCGCAGGCCGGGGAGTATCTATTCCGAAACGCCAACGCTTTCACCCGACAGCAGGACAACTCCACCGGCACGTTCGGACAGGATCTCGCCACGTTCATGCTCGGCTTTCCGACCGCCGGCACGATCGACATCAACGCGGCACGCCTCAACATCACGCCTTACCACGGGCTGTTCGTGCAGGATGACTGGAAGATCTCCGACCGGCTGACGCTGAACCTCGGGCTGCGTTACGAGTACGAAGGCGCGACCCGCGATTCGGAGAATCGAAACGTGCGCGGCTTCGATCCGGCGGCCGCCATCAGCATCGAGCCTGCCGTCAGGGCCGCGTACGCGGCCAGTCCGATTCCACAGCTCGCGCCGTCGGCGTTCAGCGTGCGTGGCGGTCTGCAGTTCGCCTCGGACGCCAATCCCGGCTTCTGGAACGCCGACAAGAACAACTTCCAGCCGCGTCTCGGCCTTGCCTACAAGCTGAACGAGATGACGGTGGTTCGCGCCGGCCTGGGCGTCTACACCGTCCCGTTCATCATTTCCGGCAACTTCCAGCCTGGGTTCTCGCAGACGACGACGATCGTGCCGTCCAACGACCTCGGCCTGACGTTCAACTCGACGCTGGCGAATCCGTTTCCGAGCGGCGTCGTCGCTCCGGCGGGCGCGTCGCGCGGCGCCGACACCTTCCTCGGCCAGGACTTGAACAACGCCTCCGGGACGCGGTTCGTGCCGCTCGACTTCAAGAACGCGCAGAACACGCGCTATCTGCTCAGCGTGCAGCGGGAGCTGCCGAATCAGTGGCTGGTCGAGGGCGGTTACACCGGCAGCCGCGGCTGGAACCTGACCACCGGCGGCGGCACCGGCGCGGGAGAGATCGAGCTCAACGCCATCCAGTCCCAGTACCTCTCCACGAGTCGTGTGCGCGACCAGGCGAACATCGATTTCCTGGCGGCGCTCGTCCCGAATCCGTTCCGCGGGCTGCTGCCGGGCACCGCCTTCAACGCCGCGACCGTCGCGCGTTCGCAGCTCCTGCGGCCGTTCCCGCAGTTCGGCAACGTGCGGACCTTCGACGACAACGGCACCAGCAGCTACCACTCCGCGCAGTTCAAGGTGGAGAAGCGGTTCACGAAGGGTTACACGCTGCTGGCGGCGTACACCTGGTCGCGCTTCAGGGAACAGGTGTTCCAGTTGAATCCGTACGACGCGGCCTACGAAGATCGGCCGGCGGCCTCCGACGTCCCGCACCGCGTCACCATCAGCGGGATCCTGGAACTGCCGTTCGGTCACGGGCGGGCGTTTGCCGCGAGCGCGAACCGGTTCACGGATG
>Ga0207681_10002048_pt1 | contig 12933 bp, 9 predicted proteins | sample KBSS53metaG_FD_184324 | JGI IMG/M metagenome (GOLD analysis project Ga0207681, IMG submission 184324) | Switchgrass rhizosphere microbial communities from Kellogg Biological Station, Michigan, USA - KBS S5-3 metaG (SPAdes) (version 2) | ecosystem: Host-associated > Plants > Roots > Rhizosphere >... | reverse complement strand
CCGCGGCCGCCGGCGTCGGCTGCCCCCGCGAGAGCATCCGATGCGCCGTTTGTTCCACCGGCCCGCCCTTCGGCGCCAGTAGCACCAGGCCAGCCGGTGTCGAGTCCTCCGCCTGCGCCCCGGCCGATCGCCGCCGCCGAGTCGCCGTCCGTACCCGCTCGAGCGGACGTGGCGGCGCCCACGCCGTCAAAGGTTCCGATCAACCCATTCCTTGCGAACGACCCTAACCAGAAAGCGAAACGGCTCGCCCGCGCGCTCGTTTCAGACATGGTGGCGTACCACCCCCAGAAACGCGATGAGGGAATGCGTGCGGGTACGCTGAAGCAGTTGTTTCGAGAGGAGATCAAGAAGAGCTACGAGGAATACGTCGAGCAGATCGGAAAGGAGTTCGCCGAATCGACATCTCACTTCCAGGACGCCCTGAACGACGTTCTCGCCGGGGGCAAGAAAGTGTTCTAGGCAAGAACGTGCGTGCGTCCCGGGGTGGTTCGACACTACCGCGGTCGCTATCTTGAAGGCACACGAATGAAGCCGAGCCGTTCTCCACCGGGGAGGGCGGCTCGTGTCATATTTTGCCGGGGCATTTTTGCTGGATCGACAGGGGGGCGCGAACCATGGGAGACACCGAGCGCACGCGTCGGCTCCGAGACGCCGAGAGTCGGCTGCTCGAGCTGAGGAGGTATCTTTGACCTCGATCACAAGCGAGAGTCGCTGACCCAGCTCGAGGAGCGAATGGCGTCGGCGGGATTCTGGAACGATCAGGAGAGCGCACGGACGGCCGTGCAACAGGTCAAGGAGCTCAAAGGCTGGATCGAGCCGTACGATCGCCTCGCAGGCCGGATCAATTCGTCGTTGGAGCTGGACGAGCTGCTTGCCGCCGAACCCGACCCCGTTATGTCGGCCGAGGTCGACGAGGAAGTGGCAGCGGTCGAAAGCGACGTCGATGCGTTCCAGCTTCGATCGCTACTCCGCGGCCGGGACGATTTCCGTGATGCGCAGGTCGAGATCAGCGCCGGCGCGGGCGGCACGGAGGCGCAGGACTGGGCCCAGATGCTGTTGCGGATGTATACCCGATGGGCCGAGCGTCGCGGATACGGTGTGGAGATCCTCGACATGAGCGAGGGCGAGGAGGCGGGCATCAAGGGTGCCGTGGTGGAGATCCGTGGGCAGTACGCGTTCGGGTTTCTCCGTCCGGAAACCGGCGTGCACCGGCTCGTTCGGATTTCCCCGTTCGATGCGCAGTCACGGCGACACACGAGCTTCGCATCAGTCTTCGTCTATCCGGTCGTGAACGAGGAAATCAACATCGAGATCCGCGACGAGGACATCAGAATGGATGTCTTTCGCGCGAGCGGAGCCGGCGGGCAGCACGTGAACAAGACCAGCTCCGCGGTGCGTCTGACGCACATCCCAACGGGCGTGGTGGTTGCGTCCCAGCAGGAGCGGTCGCAGTTCAAGAACAAAGCGACCGCGATGAAGATGCTGAAGAACCGACTGTACCAGCTCGAGGCTGAGAAACAGGCGGCCGAAAAGGCAAAACTGGACGCGACGAAGGCCGATGTGACGTTCGGCAGCCAGATTCGAAGCTACGTCTTCCAACCGTACACGATGGTGAACGACCACCGAACCGAGTTGAAAATCCCCGACGTACAGAAAGTCATGGATGGTGGAATCGATCCGTTCGTCGAGGCCTACCTGAAGCAGATGGGTGCGGGGGAGAAGACGTCGTGAGCGACGAGCTGAATTTCGTACTGCGAGCGCGCCGCGAGAAACTATCGGCGCTCGAAGCCAGCGGCGTCCCCGGGTTCGCCTACGGATTCAGTCGTACGCACGAAGCCGCGGGCGCGGTCGCGGCGTTAGGCACCGACGCCGAAGGTCCTGTGGTGCGCGTTGCGGGGCGCGTGGTGTCGTGGCGAGGGCAGGGGAAAACGATATTCGCGCACATTGCGGACATGAGCGGTCGGGTGCAGCTGTACTTCCGCCGGGACGATCTCGGCGAGGAGGCCTTCGCCGGCCTGAAGCTGTTCGACATCGGGGACGTGATCGGTGTCGAGGGAGCGATGTTTCGCACGCGGACCGGCGAAGCGACGGTGCGTGTCAATGCCGTCGAGATGTTGGCGAAATCGCTCCGGCCGCTGCCGTTCGGGAAGGAAGAGGTCGTCGAGGGCGAAGTCATTCGCCATTCGGGGTTCAGTGATCCCGAGCAGCGATACCGTCAGCGATATGCTGACCTGGCGGTGCACCCGGAAGTCCGCACTCTGTTTCTCGCGCGATCGCGCATGACGACCGCGATCCGCACTTTTCTCGACGGGCGTGGCTATGTGGAGGTCGAAACGCCGGTGCTCCAGCCGCTTTACGGCGGCGCCTCGGCGAAGCCGTTCGTGACCCATCACAACGCGCTGGACATGCCGCTCTTTCTGCGCATCGCCGATGAGCTATACCTCAAACGGCTGATTGTGGGCGGCTTCGATAAGGTGTACGAAATTGGGCATGACTTTCGGAACGAGGGGATAGACCGGACGCACAACCCCGAGTTCACGATGCTCGAGTTCTACGAGGCCTACGCCGACTATGACGTCATGATGGGTATCGTCGAGCGCCTGGTCGTCCATGCAAGCGACGCGGTTCGGGCGTTTCCGCAGTTCGCGGAACGCGTGCCGACCTTCACGCTGCCGTTCCCGCGGACCGAGTGGGTCCCGGCGTTGAATTTGGCGGCGGGCGCGGACGCCATGGCGATGGACGACGAGACGCTCAGGAACTGCGCTCGACGCGCGGGGGTTCAACATCCAGAAGCGCTGAGCCGGCCGAAGGTTCTCGACGAGCTGTTCCAGGCGCTGGTCGAATCGACGCTCAAAGAGCCGACGTTCGTGATCGATTACCCCGTGGAGCTATCTCCCCTCGCCAAGCCGAAGCGCGGACACGCCGGACTCACCGAGCGGTTCGAGCTTTTTGCGAACGGGAAAGAGCTTGCGAACGCGTTCAGCGAGTTGAACGATCCCATCGACCAGCGTCGACGATTCGACGCGCAAGCGAGGCTACGGGCCGCGGGCGACGAGGAGGCGTCGGGGGTCGATGAGGACTACTTGCGCGCCATGGAATACGGCATGCCTCCTACGGGTGGCGTCGGCATCGGTCTCGATCGGTTGTTCATGTACCTGACCGGGACGGCGAACATCCGGGATGTGATTCTGTTTCCGACCATGAGACCGGAATGAGCTCGCTCGAACTGTCCATCGCGTGGCGGTATCTGCGCAGCAGGCGGGGCTCGAAACTGCTGTCGTTCATCAGCGTGATCGCGATCGTGGGCGTCGTGGTGGGCGTGAGCGCGCTTATCGTCGTCATGGGTGTGATGAACGGCCTCCAGAAGGACCTGCGCGAGAAGATCCTCATCGGCAGCCCGGACATCCGGGTGTTGAACTTCGGGGCTGACATGCGGATCGATGACTGGCGGACCGTGCTGAAGAAGGTGCAGGCTGAGCCCGGCGTAGTGGCTGCCGGTCCGTTCGTGATGACCCAGTGCCTCGTCAACGCCGGCCATTCCTACATGGAGGGCGGCTACGTCGTGGGCCTACCGCCACAGTCGCGCGACATGCCGGAAGTCACCGACATCCGAAGGCGCGCGACCATCGGCGACTTCCGTTTCGCGAGCTCGGACGGGACGGGAAGAGGAATCGCGCTCGGCAAGCTGGTGGCGGGTCGCCTGAACGCCTTTGTTGGCGACACGGTCACTCTGGTGTGCCTCGGGAAGGGCGAGATCAATGCGGTGACGGGACAGCCCGTGCCTCTCACGATGCGATTCGAGGTCACCGGGGTGTTCGATACGGGGATGTACGAGTACGACAACGCGTACATGTACGTCGCGCTACCGATCGCCCAGGAGTTGGGCGGCCTCGGCGACGGCGTGACCGGCATCGAGGTGAAGACGCGCAATAGATGGGATGCCAAGGAAGTGGGCGACGCGCTCGCCGCGAAGCTGCAGTTCCCCTATCGCACGGTCGACTGGCAGGAGCAGAACAAATCGTTGTTCCAGGCCCTGAAGCTCGAGAAGCTCGGCATGGGACTCATCCTGCTTCTCATCGTGCTCGTTGCCGCGTTCAACATTGTCAGCAATCTGACAATGGTGGTCGCCGATAAAACACGAGAGATTGGCATCCTCAAGGCAATGGGCATGACATCGGCGTCCGTGCGCCGCGTATTTTTCGCGCAGGGGTTGGTGATCGGATTCGTTGGGACGCTCCTCGGTGTGATGCTCGGGATTGCTGCGTCGCTGGCGCTCGGCAAGTACCAGTTCATCAAGCTGAACCCGGAGATCTACTTCATCGATCATTTGCCGGTTTCAACCGAGGCGATCGATGTCATCGCGACCATCGCGGCGAGCATCGGCATCGCTGCGCTCGCGACGTTGTACCCGTCGATGCAGGCGGCGCGATTGTATCCGATCGAGGCAATTCGGCACGAGTGACGCGACGAGGACGCCGACGATGAACGTGTTGGAAGCGTACGACATCGCGAAGACATACCGCGGCGGGGATGGCAGTACGTTGCACATCCTCAACGGTGTGAACCTGAGCGTGAAGCGCGGCGAGATGATCGCCATCGTTGGCGAGAGCGGTGCCGGGAAGAGCACGTTGCTGCACGTCATCGGCGCGCTGGATCGGCCGACGCGGGGATACGTGTTGATTGGCGGGGAGCCGATCAATGATCGCACCGACGACGAGCTCGCGACCATTCGAAACCGCAAGGTGGGCTTCGTCTTTCAGTATCACCACCTGCTGCGAGAGTTCTCCGCGCTCGAGAACGTGATGATGCCGCTCAGAATCGCGGGCGCGACCGTGCCCAAGGCACAAAGTCGCGCCGAGGAATTACTCGCGCGAGTAGGTTTGAGCGGGCGGATGCACCATCGTCCGAGCGAGCTGTCGGGTGGGGAGCAGCAACGGACGGCCGTGGCGCGAGCTCTTGCCGTCGATCCGGCGGTGGTGCTTGCTGACGAACCGACGGGAAACCTCGATCACCGCAACGGTGACCGGTTACACGAGGTCTTCGCTCAGCTGGCGCGGGACCTCGAGATCGGCCTGGTCGTCGTGACTCATAACCGGTCGCTCGCGGCGCGGGCCGACCGTGCGCTGCTGCTGGAGGATGGTCGCCTCGTCGATACTGATGTCCAGGGAGTCGTCGCCTGATGCTGTGTGACGTGTGCAGGGAACGCGAAGGGGTTGTGAGCGTCACCAAGATGGAGAAGGACTCGGTGACGCTGGAGAATCTGTGCGAAAAATGCGCGGCGGCTCGCGGCATCGAGACGACGGTGTCGATGCCCAAGCATCCGCTGAGCGATTTCCTCTCGGGGGTCCAGCAGCAGTTAGGCAGCCAGCAGGCCGACGCCGCCCGCTGCACGTTCTGCTCGACTACGCTGCGTGAGTTCCGCAACTCGGGCCGCCTGGGCTGCATGCACTGCTACGGGACGTTCGAGCAGAGCCTGCGCGAGTTACTGCGCAAGATTCACGGGACCGCGCGGCATGCCGGAGTTCGCTATGAGCCGCCCGCGCCGGTGCTTCTGGAGCGTTCGTCCACCCTCGGCGAGCTTCGCGAGCGCTTGCGCCGCGCCGTAGAGACGGAGCAGTTCGAGCTTGCCGCCTCGATCCGGGACCAGATCAAGGGACTCGAGTGATGGTTGATCTCTCACTACTTCCGGACGGCGGGGCGAGCTGGCTGGACGCCTCGGGTGACCACGCCGATATCGTGCTGTCGACGCGCATCCGCCTCGCGCGAAACGTCGAAGGCTATGCGTTCACGGGTCGGGCGCGGGATGGAGAGCGGTTGCGCATCCTGACGCAGGTGCGGGAGGCATTGCCGCAGGTGCCCGCCCTGGCGAACGGCGTGCTGCTCCGCGTGGACGAGATGGCGCCGACCGACCGGTTGCTGCTCCACGAGCGGCACCTGGTCAGCAAGGAGCTTGCTGGGTTGGATCTGCCTCAGGGAGTGCGAAGCGGCGCGGCTTTGTATCTCTGCGAGTCGGCGGGCGTCATGATAAACGAGGAGGATCATCTCCGTCTGCAGGCGCTTCGGTCCGGCTTCAGCGTGGGCGAGGCATTGGCGACGGTGATGCGCGTGGATCGGGAGTTAGGCAGCCGAGTGCCGTTCGCGTTTCACGAGGAGTTCGGTTTCCTGACTGCGTGCCCGACGAACACAGGAACGGGTTTGCGAGCGTCGGTCCTGATTCACCTGCCGGGGCTCGTGTTGACGAAGGAGATCGGGAAGGTGCTCGCCGGATTGCAGGCGATGGGATTGACCTATCGCGGGCTGTATGGCGAGGGCAGCGAAGTGGTGGGGAACTTCTTCCAGATCTCGAATCAGACGACGCTCGGTCGTTCGGAGGACGAACTGGCAGAGCATCTCGCTCGAGTTGTTCGCACGGTCATCGAGCGCGAGGAGGAAGCACGGCGGGTGTTGCTGCGCGACGCGGGGTATATTATTGAGGACAAGCTCTGGCGAGCCTACGGCACCCTGCGTTATGCCCGAAGCCTCTCGTTCGATGAGGCGATGAATTTCCTCAGTGGGGTACGGCTGGCGGTTGGTCTGAAACTGATCATTGGCCTGAGTGTATACACCCTCAACAAGCTCCTGATTTTCAGTCAGTCCGCGCACTTGGCGTATGCAGAAGGACGTGCGTTGACTGAGAGCGAAGCGAACCTCGCCCGCGCACGATACGTGCGACAGGCATTGATAAACGAGGCGGGATCGCAGGCGTGACCGGAGCTTGGCTTCGGATCTGAGGGGGTTATGAACGGCTACAACTTCACCGAGCGAGTGAGAAAGGTCCTTGCGATGGCGCGCGAGGAGGCTGCTCGTCTTCACCATGAGTACGTGGGGACGGAGCATATCCTGCTCGGGCTGATTCGCGAGGGCGAGGGCGTCGCCGCGGCCGTTCTGCAGAATCTGAGCGTCGATCTGGACGAGATTCAGCAGAAAATCGAAGACACCGTGAAGAAGGGGAAAGCGTCGCAGACGACGGGCCCCGATCTTCCCTACACATCGCGCGCAAAGAAAGTGTTAGAGCTCGCGATGAGCGAAGCGCGCGAGCTGAGTCACAGCTACGTCGGCACGGAGCACCTGCTGCTCGGCCTCCTCCGAGAGGAGAAGGGGATTGCGGCGCAGGTCCTGACCGATGCCGGTGTGAATCTCGATGCGGCCCGCGCGGAGACGCTCCGGCTCCTGGGCACCGAGATGCCGCAGGGAAACACACCGACGGCGCAGCAGGGCAGCGGTTCCGCGCAGTCCACGCCGCCCAAGGGCGAAAAGAAATCCAAGACACCGGCGCTCGACCACTTCTGCCGCGACCTCACTCAACTCGCGGCCGAGGGCCAGCTCGATCCGACGATCGGGCGGTTCAAGGAAATCGAGCGTGTGATGGAAGTCCTAACGCGTCGGAAGAAGAACAACCCGGTGCTCATCGGCGAACCTGGCGTCGGCAAAACGGCCATTGTCGAAGGCCTGGCGCAGCTCATCGCCAACGGGGAGTGCCCTGATTCACTGCGTGATCATCGCGTCCTGTCGCTGGACATGGCCGCGGTCATCGCGGGCACGAAGTATCGCGGTCAGTTCGAGGAGCGCCTCAAGGCGGTCATGAACGAGATCGCGCAAAACAAGAACATCATCCTGTTCATCGACGAGCTGCACACGCTCGTTGGTGCTGGTGCCGCCGAGGGAGCCATCGACGCGAGCAACATGCTCAAGCCGGCGCTCGCGCGCGGCGAGCTCCAATGCGTCGGCGCGTCGACCCTCAACGAGTACCGGAAATACATCGAGAAGGACGGAGCCCTCGAGCGCCGATTCCAGACGGTGATCGTCGACCCGCCCTCCGTGGAGGAGACCGTCGAGATCCTGAAAGGTCTGCGGAAGAAATACGAAGATCACCACCGTGTCACGATTCCCGACACGACGCTCGTGGCAGCGTCGAAGCTTTCGGAGCGATACATCACCGATCGGTTTCTGCCCGACAAAGCCATCGACGTGATCGACGAAGCGGGTGCGCGTGCGCGTCTCGCCGCACAGGTTCCGCCCCCGGAGGTCTCGCAGCTGAAGGACCAGCTCGAGGGTGTGAACACCGAGAAGGAAGCCGCGGTTCGCGATCAGAACTTCGAGCGCGCCGCATCGCTGCGCGACAAGGAGCGCGAGCTGCAGGGTGAAATTCGCAAGAAGCAGGACGAGTGGGAGAAGCGTCGCCAGTCGTATCGGCCTGTGTTAGGCGAGGAGGAGATCTCCTTCATCGTCAGCCGGTGGACGGGTATTCCAGTGACGCGCCTCCAGGAAGCGGAGACGGCTCGTCTCCTCCGAATGGAAGAGGAACTGCATTCGTCGGTCGTGGCGCAGGAAGAGGCGATCAAGGCGCTTGCGCGCTCCATTCGACGCAGCCGGGCGGGTCTCAAGGATCCCGACCGTCCGATCGGCTCGTTCATCTTCTGCGGACCCACGGGGGTCGGCAAGACCGAGCTGGCGCGCGCGCTTGCCAGGTTCCTGTTCGCCGATCAGAACGCCCTGATTCGCGTCGACATGAGCGAGTACATGGAGAAATTCTCCGTGTCGCGTCTCATCGGTGCGCCGCCGGGATATGTTGGATACGAGGACTCGGGCACGCTCACAAAGGCCGTGCGACGCAAGCCATACAGCGTCGTCCTGCTGGACGAGATCGAGAAGGCGCACCCGGATGTGTTCAACATCCTGCTCCAGGTGCTGGACGAGGGACACCTCACCGACAACTACGGCCGAGTGATCGATTTCAAGAACACGGTCGTGATCATGACGTCGAACGTGGGGGCTCGCGACATCACGAAGGGCAAGCAGCTTGGCTTCGCGGCTCCGGATACCCGCGCCAACTTCGAGCGAATCCAGGAGAAGGTGAAGGAGGAGCTCCAGCACGTTTTCAACCCGGAGTTCCTGAACCGTCTGGACGATGTGATCGTGTTCCATCCGCTCGCAAAGGAACACATCGCGCAGATTGTGGGCATTCTGCTCAAGGACGTCCAGAAGCGCTTGGCCGAGGAGGAGCTCACGCTCCGGCTGACGGATGGCGGATCAGACTTCCTCGTGGGGCATGGTTTTGACGAGCACTTCGGTGCCCGACCGCTCAAGAGGGCCATCCAGCGGTTCATCGAGGATCCGCTGTCGGAGAAGATTCTGGTCGGCGACTTCTCGAAGGGAGACGAGATCGAGGTCGACGTGTCCGCGGACAAGTCAAAGCTCGATTTCCGCGTCCTGACCAGCTCGACAAAAGCCTGATTACGGGCGTCGTCTCCACGACCGCCCAACATTAGGCAGTAACAACGGATAGCACCCGTCGGCACGCTGAACCCGACGGGTGCTTTCGTGTATATTACCGCCATGTCTCGACTGTCCCTCCTGCTGTTGTGTCTGGCAGCAGCGAGCGCTCCTGCGCTCGCACAAGACACCCAACAACCCGGCCGCTGCACCGTGCCGGACTCCATCGCGATCCGCGGCAACAGTCAAATCGACGAAGCAACGATTCGAGGTGACGCCGGCCTGGTTGGCGGTGCGACACTCAATTACCGCGATATCCAGCGTGCGATTCGATCGATCTTCGCGACGGGGCAGTTCGATGACGTGAAAATCACGTGCGACCCGGAAGCGCCGAACGGCAAGACGATTCTCGCGATAAGCGTGACCGAACGCCCAGTGCTGGCGGAACTGCGGATCGAAGGGGTTGATCGTGTTTCGCACAAGGCCGTTCGCGATCGCATCGAGATCCCCGAAGCGCGACCGCTCAACCCTGCGCTCGTTACGCGGGCGATCGAGCGCATTGACTCGCTCTACGAGTCGCGCGGCTATTACCTGGCGCGTGTGAAGCCGGAAACCACACTCGTGAACCAGCAGATCCGGCTGACCTTCAAGATCGACGAGGGACGTCGTCTGGCCGTGTCAGGCATTCGGGTCCTTGGGAATAAGCGGATTGCCAGCCACGACATTGTCGCGGCGATGAAGACGAAGCCCGAGGGTTTCTGGTGGTTCAAGAAAGGCGCCTTCGACGAGGACAAGTTCGCTGGCGATCTTGGAGATCGCCTTCCGGAGCTATACGGCCGCCGCGGTTACATCGACTTCCAGGTCGTGAAGGACACGATGATCGTGGACCGTGCGAACGGTAAGGCGCTCGTCGAGATCACAGTCAATGAGGGCCCGCAATATCGGGTCGGCGACTTTCAGATCGAGGGCAATCACCGCTTCCCGAGCGAGGAGCTGCGGCGATTCTACCCATTCGATGATTACACGCGGTCGTTCACCGCGGTATTGAAAAGCACGGTCACAGGTGGGGACGACCGCGCCCCGAAGGGCGTGTTCGACAAGACGCGGTGGGACGACGCGTTCAACAACGTCCAGACGGCGTACCGCAACGAGGGCTACATCTACGCCGACCTGCGTCCCGTCGTCGAACGGCGCATCGCGAGCGATTCCGCACAGCATGTGGTCGACCTCCGCTGGGTCATTGATGAGAAAGCCCCCGCGATCATCAACCGCATCGAGATCGCCGGTAACGACTACACGGTCGAGTCCTGCATTCGCGACCAGCTAGTCATTATCCCGGGGGACGTCTTCAATCAGGACCGCCTGATTCGCAGCTGGCAGAGTATCGGCAATCTCGGGTTTTTCGAGACGCCGATTCAGCCGCCCGATACGCGACCTGCCAACGAGCAGGGCGACGTGGACGTCATCTTCAACGTGAAGGAAAAGCGCACCGGCAACGTGAACTTCGGCGCGTCGGTGGGTCAGGGGCTTGGAGTCGGCGGATTCATCGGTCTGGACCAGCCGAACCTGTTCGGCCGGTGCAAGCGCGGTACGCTGCAGTGGCAGTTCGGACGTTACGTCAACGACTTCAATCTGTCCTATAGCGATCCATCCATCCGTCAGAGCCGATTTTCAGGGACGATATCCGCCTACAGGTCACAGGCGCGCTACACGGTTGCCGACCTCGGGCGAAGCCTGCGGACCGGCGGCTCGTTCGAAGTCGGCTTCCCGATTCCGAACTCCCCGTTCTCGCGGCTTCGACTCTCTTATGGGGCTGAGGTCGTCAGTTTCGGCAACACTGGTTTGCTGGGAGCGCAGAAGAGCCTCTACGGCAACGACTCATTCCGCTCGACGCTGGGCGTTACGCTGCAGCACGACACGCGCATCGACATGCCATTCGCAACGGCGGGCGGCATGCAGACCGTCAGCGCCCAGTTCTCTGGAGGCCCGTTAGGCGGAACGTATACCTTCCAACAGTATCGGACCGAGATGAAGGCGTATGCGCCACTTGGCCAAATCGGTGGCAAGGCGCAGGGGTCTCAACCGATGAAGTTTGTCCTCGGCCTCACCGGCCGGGCTGGCGTGGTCACCGGAAATACGGGACCGTTCTTCTATTCGCAGGAATTTGCGCTCGGTGGCGTGCAGTATGGTGAGCAGCTGCGCGGTTATCCCGAGTTCTCGATCTCGCCGCTGGGCTACGTGACCGGGACCGACAACTTCAACGCCACTCGACTTTCATTTGGTAAGGCCTTCTTCACCGCGACGGGTGAGGTCGGCTTCCGCATGAACCAGTCGCTGTACGTGAACCTGTTTACCGATGTCGGCAACGTCTACGAGACTGCGCGTCAGTTCGACCCGACGCGGCTGTTCCGCGGTTCCGGCATTGGCGTCTCAACAGTCACTCCGCTCGGGCCGCTCGGACTCGACTACGCGTACGGTTTCGACCGTCTGGATAAGTTCGGGCGTCCGGACCCAAAGTGGGTGCTTCATTTCCGACTCGGACAAATGTTCTAAATTCTGGAGATCTTCATGAATCTGACTCGTCGCGCGACCAGGCTCGCGCTCGTTCTCTCCGCCGTTTCCGCGGTCCCGGCGTTCGCGCAGGCCGCGCCCACGTCGGCCCCACCAAAGATCGCGTACATCGACTCGAAGGTAGTGCTCTCGCGGGCGCCCGGTCGGCAGCAGGCCGAAGACACCTTCAACAAGGAGATGGAGGCGTCGCGCACCCAGGTGCAGAAGATGGGCGACTCGCTGCAGACGATGATCGCCGATTACCAGAAATCGCAGGCGACCCTCGCGGCGACCGTGCGTGAACAGCGTGAGGCCGCGATTCGGAAGAAACAGGAAGACTATCAGAGCCGCGCCGGCGCACTCGATCAGCAGATGCAGCAGCGGCAGATGGAGCTCGTCAAGCCGATCATGGATCAGATCCGCAAGGTTCTGATGAGATCCGGCAGGAAGACGGCTACGCGTTCATCCTGGATGCCGGGTCCGAGGCGGGCGTAATTGTCGCGGCAGACCGCAATCTCGACATCACGGAGAAGGTGATCGCGCGGCTGAAGCCGGTCACGGCATCGGCTGCCAAGCCGGATAGCGCCAAGTCGCCCGCCGGTCCGCGTCCGGCGCCCGCCGGAGTGACTCGGCCGAAGCCGTAAGGTTTGTGGCCTCTCCGCTGGAGAACACGGAAACGACAAGCGGTGGGGGTGTTCGCACTCTCACCGCTTCGGACATCGCGGGACTCGTGGGCGGCACGCTGAACGGCGATGCGCGTGCCGAGGTTCGGGCGCTGGCGCCGCTCGATCGCGCAACGGAGTCCGACCTGAGCTTTCTGGCCAACGCGCGTTATGCGCCGCTGTACGAGCGCACGCGAGCGAGCACGGTACTCATTGCGCCAGAATTCGCCGAGCTCGCGACGACGGCGGCGGCACGGATCGTCGTGCCGAAGCCGCACGATGCCATGTTGACCGTCTTGCCGAAGCTCTACCGCGTGCCCAAACGCGAGCCCGGCGTCCATGCGACAGCGAGACTCGGCCAGGGAGTCACGTTAGGCAGCGACGTGACGATCGGACCGTACGCCGTCATCGGTGACGGCGCGGTCATCGGCGACCGATCGTGGGTCGACGCGCATGTGGTCGTTGGAGC
>Ga0207681_10002047_pt1 | contig 12934 bp, 26 predicted proteins | sample KBSS53metaG_FD_184324 | JGI IMG/M metagenome (GOLD analysis project Ga0207681, IMG submission 184324) | Switchgrass rhizosphere microbial communities from Kellogg Biological Station, Michigan, USA - KBS S5-3 metaG (SPAdes) (version 2) | ecosystem: Host-associated > Plants > Roots > Rhizosphere... | reverse complement strand
GCCCGGAGCGGGGATTGCAATCTTCGTGCCGTTGGTATGCGCCTGGATAACAAATTTGGTCATGTAAGTTTTACCTCGAAGCTGGCGTAATTGCCGCCGACTAAGAGTGCATGGCCGATGCCAGCGCGAAATCGTGCAACGATGTGCACTTCCGTAAAGGAAAGTGTGCCATTTCCGTACTTCGTGTTACATTTTGGTAGAACACGGTCTGGCACGACCGTTGCATATCGGGGATGGGATAGGACCGATACCCCGAGTATCGGGCATACTTCGGCTGGACGTTCCTATCCCCTTTTGGCGAGTTCTGGCGGGATTGGTGGCGATGGGCGTTAACGGATGGGCGGACGGAATTGCACGATCTGGCTCAAGTTGAGCCGGGGAGCCATCGTGATGCGCTCTAAAGGCGGGATTTGCGGGCGATTTCCAATCAAAACGAAAACTGAGCAGAGTGAGGTCAGCGCTCGGCCAACCTCACTCCGGTCCCTTAGCGGACCTTGACGACCCGACCCGCCTCCAGCGTCACGTATCCATACCAACGATGAGGCTGAGGGAAGTGAGGTCCCTCGACGTCAATCTCACCGTTGACTGGAACCGAGCCCAGTCCAGGCTGGAAGACCGTGACCGTGCGACCGGCGGCGACCGCGTCCTTCAGCTCTTTCTTCGACTTGAAATTCGGCCTGACGTATGCCATGCTGACCTCCATGCAGAGCATTGTAACACAGAACGTGGTAATTGACAACTACCAATTCTGTAAGTGTTCAGTCCACCCGGACTTCCTCGGCGTCGCAGATCTTCTCGAGATTGACGATTAGCGAATCATCTTCCACCTCCAAGCAAATGCCGCGGCCTCGAATATCGAAGCCGATGTCCCGGCGAGTCTTCTTGGCGACCTCCTCGATGCGCTCCTTCGTGTCCGCCTTGATCTTGACGTGAACGTGGTACACAACCCATGAAACGAGTTTCGTTTTCGGCATAAGAGCATTCTACCACAGGTTCCCGGGAAATGCAAGCCATTTCATGTTTCGTTTTTCGTTGTTCATATTTCGTTGTTCGTATTGGGGCATTTCCAGAATCGCCCAGACCGATTTCTGTCCAATCCTCCCGACTCCCTCGAGGAAGAGGGAAAGAGGTCGGGCCAGTCCGTTTGCAGAACTGGCCCGATTCTTGCTTTAGGCAGCGACGCGCTCGCGAAGCACAGCGAGACGGTCCAGCCATTCACGAGTCGTCGAGACGTCCGGATTGTTCTCCGGATTGTCCGTCGGGCAGAGGTCCTTGCTCGTTTCGATGAGTTCATCGAGCTCAGCAAGGAGCTTGCTGCGGTAGGCGCGAAGAGCCTGACGAACAATTTCGAGTTCGTATTCGTCGACGGCGATGTTGAAGCGTGCGGTCGGAACGTTGTTTGGCATAAGAGCATTCTACCACAGAACATCGCCAGATGCAACTACAAAGATTGTAATTGCATCTGGCATATTTCGTGCTACTTCTTCCTCCGCTTCTGCCCGCGACGACCGGCGATCGTCATCTCGACCACGCGGTCGGCGAGATGCTCCGCCAGCGTCTCGCGCGTCACGTCGCCGAGGTTCTCGACAGGCGTTTCGTTGGCCCGCTCGCCCTGAGCGTGATTTCGCTGTCCCACGGCGAGGGCGATGACCTCGTTCACCTCGTCGACGACCGCCTGTCCCCCGAGCCGATTCCCGAGGTCTGTCTCCCAGAGCTGGAACGTGGCGTCGTTGCCCTGCTTCAGCCGGAAGTTGATGTTGCGCGGGATCCGAATCACCGCCCGCAGCTTGACCTCCACCGTTACGAGTCCGTCCATTTGACCTCCCTCATCATGAAAGCATTATACCACAGTTTTAAACGGTTTGCAACCACTAATTTTGTAATTGAAGAGGAAAAGAGCCTTGCGGACTGGGGCATCGAGGAGTTCATTGCACGACGCCTCTGGGCGAGTCCTCAGCTCGCCCAGAGGGAATCTAAGAAATTACTCCGTCTTTCCGGAGCGTCAGCCCGTAGGCGATGGCATGTTTCATGCTAGGTCCCCGCCTCCTGTGCCTCCTTCAGGCATTTGTCGGTGAGCTCGAGCTCACGCTGGAGGTCGCCAATCGGCTGCCCCGCAGCTCGCTTCCGCTCAATCCATCGCTCGACCTCCCAGCGATAGCGACGGACACAGAACTCGATCTGCGAGCGCATCTCCTCGTCGCAGTGCATCTTGATCGAGCGGTCATCACTCATCGGATCCACCTCATTCTCATCAGTTTGCAGATCAGGCACCGGAGCCCGTTCGGCGTAACCACGAATTCCGTTTCGGCGTGACAGGCGGCGCAGTGCTTAACCATGAGAACATTCTACCACAGAATTCTGCCGGATGCAACTACAAAGATTGTAATCGCATCCGGCACGATTCTTGCTAGAACTTGATGTCGTCGTCGTAGCGATGCGGAGCCGCATCATCAGCCGAGATAAAAGCCGACGACTGCTGCTCCCGCCGTGCCTGATAGTCCCGCTCGCGGATGCGATCAGCCAGCTTCCGGTCGGAGTCGTTGATCTGCTCTTGCAGATAACGACGGACGCCCATCGCCATGACCTCCTCGATGAAGTCCTTGGCCTCCTTCAGGCCAACCGACGGGACCGGCTCGAGGATGACCTGACCGTTGATGCCTTGACGGACCTCGTAACGGTTGTGACCGAGCGTCCGAACCGACTTGATGGCCTCGATGAAGTTAATCGCGTTCAATGCCCACCTCCAATGTAAGAGCATGATACCACAGTTTTAAACTGGATGCAACTACTATCTTTGTAATCCGGGAGTTCTCTGTGCAGGATTGTGCAGGAGGATCGCCAATAGCCCTAGTATCCGTGGTATCGATGATCGTGATTTCTATCCCATCCTACGACCTCAGGCGAGGAACGTAGGAAACGGGCCAGCCCGGAGGCTGACCCGTCCCTTGCAAACTACGCGCCAGCTTCGTCGCCGCTGACCCGCTCCGCCGCAGCCTGCGCCCGAGCGAGCGCAGCGGCCGCAGCCGCCTGCGCCTTCTCGGCGATGGCGTTCGCGCGCGCCACCCGCGCTTCGGCCTTCTCGCGCGCCTTGTCGGCCTTTTCCTGTGCCCGCGCAGCCGCCACGGCGGCCTTTTCCGCGTCATCGGGCACCTGCCCGAAGCCCTCCGGCACAAGGCAGGACACCTGGATCGTGGCGGGGACCACGCCGCCGATGAACAGGCTGTTGGTGATGTTGACCGACCCGCGGTTTCCGGGCAGGCGGAACGAGCTGTAGATGCCCTTGTGGGTCTTGTGGAACGTCAGCGTCTGCAGAATGGTATCCATACACACCTTTCAGCGGCCTTGCCGCTTGTTTGTTAGGTCGCGAACCGTGCGCCCAACGTAAGACCATTCTAGCACGGTGCCCGCCAGAATGCAAGTACCAAAATTGTAAGATGCTAGAATGTGTGCAGGTCTGTGCAGAATCGTGCAGATTTGCCGAGGTCCAGGAGCCGATAGCCCCAATATCCGAGGAGGGAAGAACCCGACCTCCCATCGCATCCTCGCGGTCGTCGCGAAGATCGTAGGAAGTCGCCTTGCGACTAACGGAAATCAGTGGCACGGAACTTGCATACGCTCAGGCCGTCCCTGCAAGCTCCGTGCCCGAAATCCTCGTCTGCAAGGACCGGGCCAACCCGAAGGTCAGCCCGGTCCCTGCAAACTACATGCCCGCCGTCTCGCCGGTCTGCTCGCCGGACGTGGCACCGGACTTGCTTGCCGCCTCCTGCGCCTTGGCCGCCCGAGCCAGAGCCGCTTCGGCCGCTGCCTTGGCCTTGTCGGCGATGGCCTGCGCCTTCGCCGCCCGCGCCTCGGCTTTCGCCTTGGCCTTTTCCGCGCGCTCCTGCGCCTTCGCCGCCGCTGCCGCCGCGCGGTCGACGTCCGCCGGGACCTCGCCGCTGCCCTCCGGCACGAGGCCGCTGACCTGGATGGTCTGCGGGATGACCCCGTCGACGAACATCTTGTTGGTGATGTTGACCGAGCCGCGAACGCCCGCGAGCCTGAACGAGCTGTAGATGCCCTTGTGGTTCTTGTAGAACGTGAGGGTCTGAACGCCGTTGTTTTCCGCCATGCTAATCTCCTTTTCGGCCGTTATTGGCCTGCCGTTGTTTGCCGACGCGTCCCGTGCGCCAGCATGAGAGCATTCTACCACAGTTTTTGCTGGATTGCAAGCACCAATTTTGTAAGAATTGGTGGCACGATTCTTGCTATCCAGGAGCGCAATGCAACCGTGGGCAATGCAGTGCAACATCGTGCTAAGTCGTACACTTCGCACGCCGAGCTCGTCCCTGACCGTGACCCACGGTTTGACAGGGTTCAGGCACACTACTTGCACCGGAAGGGGAAACTTCCGGCAGCCGCTATGCCCTGCCGTATACCGTTGACCAGCTTCGATTGCCATAGGAAAGCATGATACCACAGTTTTAAACCGTTTGCAACTACCAATATTGTAAGTGGGAGGCTCCTAGCATAGATCGTGCCAATTGGATAGGAGCCCGACATCGCCCTGCCCGATATTGGGGCATTGAGGTCACCGAAATCCCCGACTTCCTATCCCATCCTCCCAACTAATCGAGGGAACGTAGGAAAGGTCAAGGGCCTCTAATTACAGATATGTAAGATGTGCAGAAGTGTGCAATTTTGTGCAATCTGCATCGTTTTATTACACTGAGTTTCAACGTTGGACGCTCTTAAAGTTCGGTTGATATCCGCGTTTCCAATCTTTTCCATTTTTGAATTCTGTCCAATCGTCCATCTGGGCATCGGTTCGAGGGAGGCGGACCTCGGGATGCGGCAGGCGGGTCGAGGGAGGTCAACGGCGAAATCGTGAATCGCATATTCTTGCTATCAAGAGAAGGGTTACGCCGGTTTAGTGATTTAAAATTGGGTTACAAGTGCTGATGTAACCCAATATTTTGCGATTGGGACGCTTGCTGAACGGCCGTAAGTGCTTTGTTTGCAGCCACTTACAGCCATCGAGGATTTATCCCTATTTCCCTATTCTTATATATGTTACATAGGTTACTAGGTTACGTGGCACAGTATAGGGCGATACATGACCGGGCATATTTCTGGCAACTGTTGAGAACCGCAGTGTAACCTGTATACCTATTGCAAGTTCAAAGACGCTAACCTGTTGCATCTAGAGCACTTAGAGCCCTCTCGGAAGGCAAAAAACGCGCGTAACCCGACGTAACCCATATGTAACCCAACCACTGAAAGAGCGTAAGAATTACACGATAAGCCATCCAAACCGCGCGAGGCCGTGCCAGTTCCCTCGATTCTAGCGGCTAAACAGACCTCCACTCGGCTCATGTTTCGTTGGTCGTTCCCACCTTTCATCGTTTCGTTGGTCGTGAATTCCTCAGAAAGGCCCGCTAAACAACAATTTCGGGTTCCTCAGAAGTCCTGGGACCAGACGAACCTCGCCATCCCAGCCAGATGTCGCATCCATTACCTGCGACTCAACACGAAGCTCGGTCATCACGCCGATCATGACGTAATTCCCGTCACTATCCCTCGAGTATACTTTCCCGTCACCGAAGAACGGGACAGGTATCGGCCCTTCCTCGAGCTTGGTCATCGCGAGCTTGTCGCCAGAAACGACCGCGGCGACCTCCCTCGGAGTGGCGAGTTCCACTCCTACTGAAGTCCCAACAACGCTCGTGACGAGTCCTTGTAGAAACAGTCGGCGTTCCATTGTTGACCTCCTCGTGCATTTCGTCGATCGTGATGAACTGGTCGTATCTACGACCAAACTAGGTAACATAATTTGCCGGTTCGCGCATTCCATCAAGATTCAGGCGGCTTCTTGATCCAGGCTCGCGTGCTAATTCCCTTTGTGGATGCATCTTTATACACGCCATACACGAAGCCGAGGCCTTGCATGATAGCGCTGATTCGCTTGCTCATGGCAGGCGTTCGGTGAGATACGGGGAGAGCTAGGGCGGAGTAGACGGCGTCCACAGATACCTGACAGCCACCCGTATCGATGTAACCACAGATCTTACAAATTCGCTTATGACGACGATCTTTGACGGGATCGTATTCGCATCCTTCATCGGGGCAGGGCTGGCCGAACTGAGTTCGGAGGGTGATCTCCCAAGGATCTTCGATTCGTCGTCGCTCTTGCTGGACGGTAGCTTGTCCATACAGCCCGGGATCAAGGCGAATTGATTCGCCCTGAGCCTCCCTCGAAGCGGCCTCGGCCCAGAGCTGATCCCGCTCGGCTTTCAAACCGGGTATGTTGAATTGTTGCAGACGGATGGGCCAGAATCGGCGGTTCCCGGTCTCATCCTGCAGATATTTATGGGAATTCGTGGTCCCAATGATGATAAATTGACGTGGATACGATTCCCTCGTTCGGCCATAGGCCAGTCTGCTTTCGTCTTTCTCACGGCTCAACATAGACTTCAGGTGATCTATATTTCGTGCGCTCATTCCGCTCAACTCAGAAGCCTCGATGATCCATTTCCCAGTCGTCCTCTCGATGATTTCCTTCGCATCAGCATACAGTGGCAAATCATCGGAAAACCATTCCTCCCTCGGGCACAAGGCTCGCAGGGCAGAAGATTTGAACATCCCCTGCTCGCTCTCAAGGACCATGAGCTCGTCGAACTTGCATCCCGGTTGACGGATTCGTCGAACGGCCGCAATCAGAACGATCGCGCTCACTGCGCGCGTATAGGGCGAATCGGCGGCCTGTCCGTATTTGATTAGCCACTCCTCGAGCCGGGGGATCCCATCCCACTTCAGGCTATCCAAGTAGTCGCGGACTGGGTGGAATTTCCGCTTATAGGCGATCGAGTCAGTGACGATATAGTAGAACTCCAGGCCGGGCTTGAAGTGGAAATTAGACTGGATATCAAGCCAGACTTGGTTGTTGATGATGCCCTTGTTCTGTCCCTCGTAGCCGTTATACTTGATATATTGATGGTTGTTGAACTCATCGTAGGCGAGTCGGACATCCATCTTGTCTAGGGCGATGGTTATGTTCGATTCGTTGTCTGGAAGGATCTTGCCCTTATCGTTGTAGACGAAATCCTCGCGGCCGAGCCATCGCATGATTCGGTTGAGGACTTGCTGACCCTGCTTACCGATGGCCTTGATCAGCTCGCTGCGACCTTTGACCGGTTCGTGCGCTTTGAGGCGGTTGGCGGTGGATTTGACGGCTGTGGCGACGTCCGTTACATCGTTCCTAGTGACCTCTGCTACGGCAGTACAGATACTGATGACCTCAGCTTCTGAGACGCCTTCTTTGAGAAGGAAACCTGCGGTGCCAAGTCTTGTGTCGTGGAGGAGACCTCGATCGCCCAGATGCTTGAATAAGATACAGGCGACGGCGTAAAGGACAATAGCTCTGCGAAGATTAGTCGCGTGGCCTATCTCGTCATCAGAACGAATTTCAACCTTCTCCCCGGAGGGATGAATCGAGGGAGGGACCATCGTTTGCTGACCGATATCGCCGTCCTTCGTAGCTCCTCGGATTTCGACGAAAGTCGTCTTCTCATCGATATCTTTGAAAGCTTCATTGATGATCGGTTCAGGAGTCGTATAGAAAACATGGGAGATACGGCGGGAGTCACGACCGAAGCCGAATCCGGTGGGTGGTAAGATCGTTCGATGAAGGCGGAGTCCCTCCGACCAGTCGAAATCCACGTCAGCTAAATATTTCCCTGGCTGAATCTCGACTCCAAGGAAAACGCCTACATTCGGTTGAACTCCTTTTGCGAGCCACTTTTCGTAATCTTCGGTGGTGTGACTCTGCTTCTGCCAATCTTTCGCTTCAAGACCACTTGGGCCTTTTTGCTGAGGGGGATAAAAGATAAGCCGAAATCCACGTTTATAATAGTCGGCTAGCCAGACTGGAAGGGCGGCCATACGCTAGTATGCGGAGTAGACAGAGGAAACTTATATTATACCACGTTTTTTAACCTTTTGCAAGTGTTTTGTCTGTTCCGTACAGAGTATTAGGGTAAACGACGGCGTTTGGAAGATCGTGGCACATCATTTATTGCACGCTTTTTCTTGGCGCGATCCCATCGGCGTATCTGGCCGGTCGCGCGATTATCTCGCCGCGCCTTCATGAAGAGCTTTGCGAAGAAGGGCGTATGTTCAATCTTGAAGTCCAATACATGGACCAGTCCACAATCACAGCACGCAAAACGGAAGTTACGTTGACGAGTCCACTCCCATACATTGGATGGACTATAAGTGTATCGGCGTCCCATTATGGATTTCGCACCTTGACGCCCTTAAAGCCTTGATAGCACTCGGAGTGACCATCAGTAAAGGCTAAACGAGCGACCGCGTTGTTCGGTTCTAGACTGATGTCGAGCGAGACGACCTTGGATATCTCCTCGGAGCCACGCGCGTAGCGGAGCACGACGATGAACGTGTCGGGCTTCGCGTTACTGTCCCTTGACATCGCTGACCTTGTCGAGGATGTCAGCCAGTCTGCTCAGGACCGAGCTGATCTTCTCCATCAGTTCAGTCTGCTTTTTCAGCTCCGCCAGCACCGCTTCGAGGGCGGGAGTAAGACTGTGAGGGACGGGTTCCTTTGATTCCACGGTTGACTCCTTCTCGATTCTGCCGTTACGAGCGACCAGTCTAGTCATTCGTCCTCTTCATCCTCCATGTCCGATTCGTCATACTCGCTGTCTTCGTCCTCGTCGTCATCGAATTCGTCGGTGTCTGGATCTTCACTGGATTCATCCAGATCCTGGTTGGACTTGGTCACGTCCTCATCAGTCGGTTTCATGAAATCCTCCTATCGACACGGTGTCCCAGATCCAATCTGTGCCCCACATCGCTTACAGAAGCTGCCATTCGCGTAGAATTCCCACTGATGCTCTCGCGTGACTGTCAGCGGGATTCCCCATTTCTTCTTGCCACAATCGCAAGGCGTGCCCACGTCGGGCGTCCAGTCGTCACCCCACTGATGAGTCCAGGTATGGCCGTTGGAGCAAGGTGCGTCATTCATTGGCGGACTCGTAGCCACAATTACATTCTTCGTACGGTGGCTGGTAATTGCCGTATGCTGGACAAGAACGATCGTGTCGCTTCTTTGGCGGCGCCGAGACGACGGCATGGCTGTGATGCGTCGGCTCTAGACGACACACTTTGCAGGGACTTCCCACGTAAACGTCTGGCTCATAACGATGCCTTGCAGGCGCCGAGACGACAGAGGGCGAGGCGGCAAGGTGTTCAGCCAGATACGTCGCAAGTTGCGGAGCGATGTCTCGAACGACAGCGCCATCGCTGGCACGCAACACCGAGAACTCGCGCAATGATAGCTCGTAGTTCACCCAGTTTTGAATCAGATTAACGATTTGCGCGGCTTGCTTACTCATATTAGGTTAAATGCCCAAAACCCGAATTTTTGACCACCGTTGGCAGACGTCATCAGCCCATTAGGAATTTCTCTGATCACCGTTGGGCTTGACCTTCCCGTCCTTCTTATCCCTCTCGGCCGTGACAAATGTATCGAAGGCGGTGTAGAGATCCTTCGTCGCCTTCCCATCCATCACGCATTCCTTACAGTACTCCGAGAAAGCCTTGGCGACCATCGCTGTGCCGACCCTCCCTTCGAGGGAGATATAAAAGTAGATATCGTCTGGTGGAATCTCATGGTTGCACAGGTCACAGAAGCGATGCATCGCCATCACGTCACCTCGACTGTTAGCTCTTCCTTGAGTTCGCTCAGCCATGCACTCGCTGTCCATTTCGCAAGATCGTCCTTCGCCTTCAGTGCTTTCATGATCGTGTGGTCGATTGTCTTCTGGCCGTTCGGACCTTCTGCAACAATATCAAAGTAAGATACTGGAGAGGTTTGGCCTGGACGATGCACACGATCCTCTGATTGGAGTCTGGTTTTAAGATTATAGTCGTTGGAGAGGTAGACGACTGTATGGGAAGCAGTGAGATTAAGCCCCATCGCTCCGCTAGCCGGAGTGCCAACCACCACAACGGGACCAGAAGGACAAACTCGAGGATCCAATAGCCTAAGTGCTGCATCACGTTCATCTCTCTTTTGTCCGCCATGAATCCGGCCCAATGGGATCGTAGGATACATGGTAGACAGACGTGCATGAAGTCTATTGAGCTCTGCACGGAACCTGCACCAGACGAGGAGCTTGAGACCGTCGTCTCCCTCGAGTAGGATCTTGAAAAGCTCCATGAAGAGATCTAGCTTCTCCGAGCCGATCTCTTTCGTGATGTTCGTCTTGAGATCTTGACTCTGAACTTCTGGTTCTTCAGTCGTTTCACAATAATCGACATCTCCCTGTTGCACGCCTCCAAGAAAGCCGCTCGTAATCTGGGATAGACGTAGGATTCGAACGATCGCTTGTTGCGCCGTGGCAAGAGTATCCTCGCTGAGCCACGCGACCATGTCGTCGCGCATTTGTTTGTAGATATTCCAGGTTGAGGGCTTCATTGTCGCTTCCATGATAACTGGAGGAAGCTTCTCTGGAAGATCTACGCACTGTTCCTTGAGTCTACGAAGGATGTAGGGTGCAAATCGTCGCTGGATATCTGGGATATCGCGCCACGCGACAACCTGACGACCTTGCCAGCCTCCCATCACTCCGTAGCGAGCTTTGAAATGATAGTAGGACTTGCATCCGAAGATGCGCGGGTCGAGGAAGTATGCCTGAGAGAAGAGGTCACCGGGTCCGTTGGGCGAGGGCGTGCCATTGAGGATGCTTGCACGTCCGCATTTTTTACGAATTTCTAGGCAAGCCTTCGTCTGGATGGCAGACGGATTCTTGATCGCCGTTGACTCATCCAAAATAATCCATGATCGCTTCGATGCTAGCTGGAGGAGCACCGCACGGCGATCAGGATCACGTATAAAATCGTAGTTCGTCACAACCCACTTCAAAACACGACCATCAGGACGAGGCTTTCCCTGCTTCCACTGCCGCCTACGACTGTGGTATTCTGTGACCCAGACAGGGAGGTCAGGCCACAGGTGGTTCTTCAGTTCACCCAATTCAGGATGAAACCAAACAGTGCGAATAGGGGCAGGAGCAACAACAAAAACCCGATCCAAAGCATTAGCCTCAAATAGGATTTGGGCTGCATTGATCACCTGATAAGTCTTTCCCACACCCATCTCATCGAAGAGTGCGAAACACCCACCGAAGATTCGGCCAATGTGCGGGTCATCCCACTTGACAAGCGCATCGATTCCTACGATCTGGTGATCGAAAGGTGGAAACGCCGACCTTATTTGCTCACGAATTAGCGCGTGTTCCAATCAATTGGCCCTATCGTGACAAACATTGGGTTGACTATGCCGCCATTTTGGATGGAGACATAGATATCTTCGCCCTCGAGTATGCGCTGCCGTTCTTCATCTGTCGGTGACCACCTCGTGATCATGTAGCCACGAGGAGTCAGTATCGTTGGAAGCTCCTTAACTCCCGGCTGACCCCGTCCATACACCTTCGGGACGGTGCCAGCCGGTGTATAGATCGGGTTAATCCGGGGATCAACTGGTTCCACTAGGTTGCATCTCCACTTTTTGTAACAATGATTGTCAAAAGCGTAGCGGTTCCAGTCACAACTGGGACCATGTTGATGTTGATGCGACCCAGTTTCTCTTCACATTCGTTCAGAAATTCCCTGATCAGGCGATCTGGCACGCCTTTTTGATCGTCGACCTTGTAAGAATGGACTTCAGCCATCACGAACTCCTCGTCGGATATTTACCAGCGAGTGCTTTGGTGATGATAGCTTTAACTTCAGCCGAAAAGTTCGACCGAAGTATCCATTGAAGATAGGCTGGATCACATTGTTTGAGAGTCGTGCCAGCCTTGGCGCCGAAGTTTATGACGACCTCGCCATTTTTCCAGACGAGCTTGCCTTCATCATCGACGTTGTTGCCTCCTCCCTTGAAGCACCGCTCGATCTCGGCGATGTTCCGAGGGAGGTCCTTGTGCTGAAGAAGCTGCTCACGTAGGACCTGCATCGATGCTCGTGCATCTGCAAGGGCGGAGTGGGCATCCAGAAGATCTTTACCAGTATAGTGCTTCAGGGCGGCGGATAGATTCCGTGGACTATACTTCTTGAAGATAAGGAACGAGTCGATTATGCATCCTGGAACGAAGTTTATCCCGCAGCGGCGGAACTCCTCGATAAAGAAGCGTATGTCGAACGACTTGCAGTTGTAGCCACAGAAGTCACAACCCTGGAAACCCTTGTACAAGACAGGAGCGATGTCTTTAAAGTAGGGCGCATCCTTTACGGTAGCGTCAGTGATGTGATGAACGGCGGAGGCGTTGTCCGGAATGGGGATATCTGGATCAATCAGAGTCTCCCATTCGTTTAGCTCACCGTCTGGATAGAGCTTTAGCAGACCGATCTGGACGATCCGATCTACGTTTGGATAGATTCCAGTTGTCTCTAGGTCCACTGAAATCAGCGGACGTTCTAGAGTGATGAGATCATGGATCATGATTGAAGAGGTTCGACGCTACTCGCTCTTAGTCCATTACCCTTTTGCATTGCCGGATTCTTCTCGCCCATGTCGACCGGCACGAAGGAGACTTGCTGACCCTCATGCATCAGGTCGAAGTCCCGGCGGTTCGTAACATCATCCACATGGAAGAATCGCGTCATGGAATCATCTCCACGAATGAAACCAAACCCGCGGTTCGGTAACAAGGTGATGATGACGCCCTTGCTTCTACCGTTTGGCATGATATTCTTTCCACTCGGGACGGACACTTACGTAATCCGAATCCCTGACATAGTTGTAGTGTTGGATCTTCCGGTAAATCCACAGAATGAATCGTTTCATCTCTTCTCCTTTATGACTCCTCGAGCAATGAGAAACAGCCGACGCTCGTCAGGATCATCAGGAATCGGGAAAAGATAATGATATTCTTTT
>Ga0207681_10002046_pt1 | contig 12937 bp, 7 predicted proteins | sample KBSS53metaG_FD_184324 | JGI IMG/M metagenome (GOLD analysis project Ga0207681, IMG submission 184324) | Switchgrass rhizosphere microbial communities from Kellogg Biological Station, Michigan, USA - KBS S5-3 metaG (SPAdes) (version 2) | ecosystem: Host-associated > Plants > Roots > Rhizosphere >... | reverse complement strand
GGTGACCATCTGCGTCCACCAGGACGGCGTGTCCCATTTCTCCTTCACCAGCTTCGCGATCTCGCGGTGTGACAGCTCGTACGCGCGAGAGTAGTCGAGGGCCTTCACCCACAGCTCCCAGGTGCAGCCCGTCTTCTCCTTGATCACGTCGTCGCCCATCCCCGCGATCCGCGCGTAGTCCTTCGGCTCGGGGTGCGTGGTGGTGACCGGCGCGGCCGCTGCGAGGACGGCGGCATCCGTGTGCTTCGGCGCTCTCGGCCTCCGGAGCACCTGCGCGCGGGCAGCCGTGTAGGCTTCGCCCGTCTTCTGCATGCGAGCGCGAACGAGGCGCTTGAGATCCTTCTGGCGTGGCATCGTCGTGGTCTCCCTTGGATGCACCACGGGTGGCTCCCCAGCAGCGCGCCCGTGGTGAACGCAAAGGACCGACGATACGGATCCGGGAGTGTGCCCCCCTTTGCCTCGCGCTCGACTCCGGCCGGGGCGGAATCTCGAGAGGTTGGGCGCGGATCGGCGCCACCTCCACGATATCGCGGCTGTTCGGTGCGTCAAGATCAGCCCAACCGTCCGCGTCGCCATGCTTCCGCGGTGGCCGAGTGGGTCCGCGTTATCTGCGGGTAACGCGCGCTGAAACGGCCAGACGACGCCCGCGAAGCAGGTTGGGCGCGTCGGCATCGCCACACACCAGACCGGGAGAGGCACACATGACGAAGCTCACGAGGAACGCGCTTCTGCTCGCGTCGATCGGCCTCGCGGCCGGCACGTCGGTCGCGCTCGCGCAGGGGACCGGCAAAGTGCTCGACGCCTGCACCCTGCTCAGTGGGCCGGAAGTCCGAACCGTCGCCAAGCGGTCCGATCTCGCCACCGGGACGCCGCGAACGCACCAGATCTCCACGGCGAGCTACTCGAGCTGCGTCCTCGCCGGCACGATCGACATCGGCATCACCCTGAACACGAACACGAACGACTACTACGCCAGGATGCGCGACACCTACCTGAAGGCGCCGCCCAACTCTGGCTTCCGAGTCGAGAAGCAAGGCGGGCTCGGCGACGACGCGTATGTGCTGTTCGCGCCGCCCGGCACACAGGTCAGGCTCGAGATGCTCGTCGGAGCGCGGCGGGTCAGCCTGAGCGTCGCGAAGACCACCGACACGAAGCAGGCGGTGCCAGAAGCGGAAGCAAAACGCATCGTGCTCGCGGTCGCGTCGGCGCTGGTGCCGAAGCTGCGCTGACGGCCCGCGAGCACGACGGAGGAGACGAGCGACCGCTGGATCAGCGCACCCGTGCCACGGCCAGGCGCAGCAGGTCGGCACCGGCCTTCGCGGTCGGCGTGCTCGGGAATCCCTCGAGCCCCACGGCGACCTTGCCGACCCGCGCGTACGGCATCATCGGGCCGCGGCTCATGAAGTAGGCTTCGTCCCCCAGGCCGGGGATCGGACGGTCCTTCGCCTTGTTCAGGTCAGGGTTCACGAACGCCCCGTCCGTGACGATGAGCGTGAAGTCGCTCTTGTGGATGAAGTTCCCATCGGGCGCGTCGCCGATGAAGGCGTAGTGGCATTGCTTGGCGACCCCCATCTGATCGCGGGTCGGCGTGATCTTCCAGCTACCTCCCTTCGCCTTCCATGCGGCGAGGTTGTTCGGCTCCTGCGCCTTCTCGAGCTGGTCGATGATCTCCGCGTTCGTCAGCAGTGCGCACGGGTCGATGGCGGCGACGGCCTTGTTCGGCGCGCTGCCACCGGCGTCGTCGTCCTGTGCGTCGGCAGCGGACCCCTGCTTGCCGCCGACGTATGCCGAGACGTCGCCTGAAGCGCTGGAGTCGGGCTTCGTCCCGCACGCCCACGTGGCGAGCGGCACGACGAGCAGGACGGTGAGGAGATCGAGCTTTCTATGCATCGCGGATACTCCGGTTTGAATGAGGTGTGGAAGCTCGGGACGAGGCGTTACGGCGCCGTCCCGGCCCGTGTTACCGCGCGGCAACGCCGTGCGGATCGCTCGTCAGCGGGCCGAAGCCATGCGTTCGATCATGATCTTGCCGAGCCGCAGCGCGCCCGCCTTGTCCGTCGACGACGTCTCGTACTCGATCTCCACCGCGCGGTCGCCCTTGCGGAGTAGCAGCCGACCGTCGACCGACACTGCCGTCTCGTCCCACGAGCCTTCGATGGTGTCGGCCGACTGCGCCTCGCTGTCGCTCACGACGGCGCCGACGAGACCACCGATGCCGCGCGTGGCGGCGAGCTCCGATTTCGCATCGCTCCAGTGCGGCCTGACGATCAGCACGTGGTGTCCCTTCGTGTAGTACGAGCAGCTCTCGCCGTTCGCGATGGCCAGCGGTCCGTCGTTCTCCGAGTGGTATGGTGCGACGACGAGCTTCCCCAGCACCGACTCGGCTTCCTCGCGCGTGAGCACCGTGCACGGATCGGGACCGTACGCCTTACCAGCGTCACCCTCTGCCGCGAACGGCAAGTCGGGGATTCGATCGCGGACGCGCGCGGTGAGCTCGCGCAGCTTCTCGCGCGGCACGCGGAGCTCGTAGGTCTCCGGGATCACCCCCACGTCGATCGAGCCGAGCCGCCCGCCGTAGAACCTCATCGCGTCCCAGCCGGTCGCTTTGGCGAGCTCGGTCGCCGACTGCGCCGCGGGCTTCTGCCCGGGCCGAGTCGAATCGGCTCGGTCGTCCTCGAGCCACGACGCCATCTTCGCCATCGCGAGCTTTTCGGCGCGCTCGCCCGTCTTCACGCCGAGGTCCACGCTCAGCACGAACGCGTACGGCTTGTCGTCGTTCGGCAGCGTCGAGCCCAGCCGCTTCTGAAGCTCCGCCAGCCTTGCGCGTTTCGCCGCCAGCTCGGCCGGGACCTGCAGCGTGTACATGCATCCACCGTCGGCGGGACGCGGCGGCTCGGCGAACGGGCCGACGAGCGCCTCGACTTCGGCGGCGGGGATCCACTCGCACTCGGTCGACGGACGCCTCCCGAGTGGCACCTGGCTCGCCGCGGATCCGCCCCCGTTCGCGACGGCCGTTCCCTGGACCTTGACGTCGGGAGCTGCCTGGTCGCCGTCGCCCTTCGCGCACGCGACGACGACGGCGAGAAGGCCCGCGATGGTGCCGACCGCGCGCCTCACTTCGCCCCCTCGAGGCATTGCGGCGACTTGAGGCCGTTGAACGCCCGGCAGTTCTCCTGCGGCCAGGCCCGCACCATCCCGCGCGCACCATCCGCTCCGGCGTCGACGAGCGTGTTGCCGGCCGGGTCGGTGAGCGCGAGGATGCCCGAGACGACGAGCCGGCCGCGAGCCGGGTACGCGGGGTTGGGCCCGAGATGCCCGATCTCCTTGCCCGTCGAGTTCAGCGTGCGAAAGCCGAGGTCGTCCATCTCGGCCGTGACGCGTCCGGCCTTGAGCGTGGCGATGATGCCGGCGCCGTCCTTCGCCTCGCCCATCGAGGCCACCATGGTGCCGGTCTGGTCGTGAAACCAGAGGTTGTAGTTGTTGCCCGTGCCGGGGCCGATGTGCACACGGCCACGGAACGCCGCGGTGTACTGGTCGTCGCCGACGGTGAAGATCGACTTGCCGTTCTCGTCCACGATCGTGAACGGCGCCTGGAACTTCGCGGCCATCTTCGGGGAGGAGTTGTCCTTCTTGGCGAGCTCGCTCTCGAGCGCTGCGACCCGGGTCTTGAGCGCCTGGAGCTGCTTCGTCAGCTCCGCGAGCTCGAGCTGTCCCCCCGCTCCGGGGACCTTCCCGGCCACGGTGTCCTTCTTCGTCGGCGCCTGCGCGCCGAGCGCCGACACGACGCCGGATGAAAGCACGGCGGCGGTGACGCATGCCGCGATCACGTGAGCTCGCATGGTATCGCTCCTCCCTCGCCTGGTTGACCCGCTCTCGTCGATGGGTCCACGGGGTTGGCCCGTGGCTCGGCGAGGAGGCTAGCGAGCGGGCGTTACCCAGATGCGTCGAGCGCGCGTTACCGGGCGGTAACGCGCGCTCGACGTCCCCTCGCGGCGGCGATCAAGGCTGCTCGGCGCCTAGTCCCAGCGAAGCACGGCGCGACCCCGACGGGAACCGGAATGGGAGAAGCCATGCGGCTGAGGAAGTCGCACAACCACCCTCGAGGCTACTCGCCGCCCGGCGTCGCGTCGGCGAATTGCGCCGCTCGTCCGCTGCCGTCAAGTTGGCTCGCCGTGCCACCCGGATCATCAGCGTGACCGAACCGCCGACCTCGCAGCATCCCCGTCCGCCCGCGGAGGAAGACCGGCTCCCCATGGTCGGTTGGTTCGACCCCGCGCAGCTCGTGCGCACGGGGGTGGACGTCGTCATCTCGGCGATCTTCGCGCGGAACTCCGACCGGCGCGTGCTCGATGCGCTCAGCCATCCGAGCGCCGATCCGGCCGACTACTCGTCGCACGACGAGCTCTGGCTCGACTACGTCGCCGATACCGGCGACGGATGGAACTCGACGTACGCCGTCGCCCACGCGCTCGCGCAGCCCGAGCTCGACGTCGTCGTCGACGGAGCTCGTCGAACGACGCGGCGCGGCGACGTCCTCGTCTTCGGCGGCGACGCGGTATATCCCGTCGCGAGCCGCGAGGCGTACGAGCACCGGCTCACGGCGGCGTACCGCACCGCGCTCCCCGAGACGCCGCCGCCGTACCCGAAAGTGTTCGCGGTTGCCGGGAATCACGACTGGTACGACAGCCTCGTCGCCTTCACGCGCATCTTCTGCACGGGGGGCAAGCGGCGGTTCGCCGCCTGGCAGACGCACCAGTCGCGCAGCTACTTCGCCGTCAAGCTCCCACACGGCTGGTGGTTGATCGGAGTCGACGTCCAGCTCGAGTCGGACATCGACGACCCGCAGCTCGAGTACTTCCGTCAGATCGCCGACTCGATGGCGCCGGACGATCGCATCATCCTCTGCACCGCCGAGCCGTACTGGATCTACGAGCAGCGCTATCGCCAGTTCGATCGCGACATCACGGAGAGAAACTTCGCCTTCCTCGAGCAACGCATCTTCGGCAAACGCGTCGAGGTGTTCATGGCGGGCGACCTGCACCACTATCGTCGCCATACCAACGAAGCCGGCCGTCACAAGATCACCGCCGGCGGCGGCGGCGCGTTCCTCTTTCCAACCCACGTCGACCTCGACGAGGTGCAGCAGCTCAAGGACGGCTACGCGTACCAGACCAGCTTCCCGGCGCCCGAGACCTCGCGCAAGCTCTCACGCCGGCTGTTGAGCTTCGCGAGCATCAACCCGTCGTTCGGCCGCCTCACCGCGCTGTTCTACCTGCTGTTCGCGATGGCGATCAAGGTGGACATCGGCCACCTCGGCCTGCGCGACGCCGGACAGGCGCTGCACATCGTCGCGGCCGGCATCCTGAACAGCGAGATCGCGCTCTTCTGGGGCGTACTCCTCGTCTTCGGCTTCTACTTCTTCACCGAGACGCACGACCCGAGGTTCAAGCGCTGGGGCGGTCTCGCCCACGCCTCGACCCATCTGCTCGCGGCGTTCCTGCTCGGCTGGTTCGGTCTCTACGCGTCGGTGACGTGGATGGGATTGCCGCTGAACAGCATCTCACAGATCATCGCCACCGGCATCCTGATCGGCATCGGCGGCTACCTGATCGGCCCGACGATCATGGGCGCGTACCTCTACGTCTCGATGAACTGGTTCCGCCGCCACGCCGGCGAGCTCTCGGCGCTGAGGTGCGAGGACCACAAGAGCTGGGTGCGGATGCACGTCACGCCGACGGGCGATCTGCACATCCACGCTCTCGGCATCGACGCCGTGCCGCGCCGGTGGGCCGAGGCGACGCCGACGGCGGACGCGCCGTCGCTGCTCGTGCCGGCGGACGAGAAGGCGACGCCTGCGAGGCTCGTCGACTACGTCGAGGTGAAGTGAGCGCGCGTGCTCGAGCCGGCGCGGTCGCTCACCGCGGCGCCACTGCGCTCGCCGGCGCGTCGGTCCTCTCCAAGGTCGCGAGCCGCTTCCTCGCGTCATCCACCAGCCCACGGTGCGCCGCCGGCGGCTGGTCGTACGCCTCGAGGAACTTCCGCAGCTGGAACTCCGCCGCGCGCCGGTCCCCCGCTTCATCGAACGCCACGCCACGCTCGTAACGCACCAGCGGCGTGAGCGCGATCTTCAGTACCAGATTGCGCGTGGCATTCGGCGCGGCGTCGGGCCACATGAGATATCGCTCGACCTCCTCCGGCTTGCCGCGCTTGCGCAACGCGCGCGCAACGGCCAGCCGGTCGATCGCGATCACGCTGCCCGTCCACCCGCCGACGCGCATCAGCTCGTCCTCGACCGCTTTCAGCGAGTCGGCCCCCGCCTCGGCGTCGGTGCGTGCCAGCCAGAGTCCCCCCAGCGAGCGCGCCACGCTGCGCGCGCGTTGCGTCGTGTCGGTGAGCAGCGCACGGTGGGCGCGCCGCACTCGCGGCTCGTCGCCCTGCAAGACGCCGAGCAGTCCGTCGAGCCACTGCAGCTCGAGGCGGTCCGTCTGCACGGTGTCGCTGCTCGTGATCGCGACCGCGCGTCGCAATGCGCTGTCCGCCGTCCCGACCTCCACCGCGCCCAGCCATGCGCCGAGACCGGCGAATCGGGCGCCCGTCATGCGATCTGCGAGCGACAATCGCGATTCTTCCGTCCGACGCAGCGCACGGAGCCCGCCGGCCCAGTCGCCGCGCGAGATGCGCAGCATCCCTTCGCCGAGCGTGGACGAAGTCGCGAGGTCGCCCGAGTAGATTCCCGCCGCCCGGACGCTCGCCAGTGCGCGCAGCCGGTAGTCCGCGAAGTCGGGCTCGGCCGAGCCGAACGTTCCGAGCAGTGTGTAGAACGGATTCTGCCCGCGACTCTCTTCCGCGAGCGCGCGCGCCGCTGGGAATGCGGCGTCGAGCGGCGGTGGCGGCGCGCCGTTCAGCCGCGCGTCGTACAATCGCTGCGTGAGTCCGAGCACCAGTCCCCACGGCGGCCCCATGGAGCGTGCTCCGTTCGCCATGACTGCCATGACGGAGTCGGGAGAGCCGGTTGGCGCGACGACCATTACCCGATGGAATCGCGTGTCCGCATCCTCCGCCCCCAGCTCCTCGACTCGGTCGAGGTACTGTCGAGCGTCCGTGATCGGGATTCCGAAGTAGGGGCCGTTGTGGATGATCGGATCGGCCGCCGCCTTCAGGATTGGCGGGTAATCCGGGTAGCGCGCAGAAAGCGCCTTCCACCCGGCGACTCGCTCCGGAAGAGGTCCGGGGCGCTGGCTCACCTCGAGGTAGAGTCGCTCGCGCTCGGGGAGCCTGTCCTTCAGCGCCATCAGCCGCGCGTCCACCGCCGTGTCCGGCGGCGAGATCCGCCATGAGTTCGCGCCGTTGTACCGCAGGTACGCCTGCACGAAGTTCGAATCGATCTCGAACGCACGGCGGTAGTCGGCCAGTGCCGCATCGATCTCGAGCCGCTGGAAGTGCCGCTCGCCGTCGAGGAATGCGCGTAGCGCGTCCACCGACCTCGTGGTCACCGCCGACAGCGACGGCGACGGCGCCTTCCCGCGACGCCAGACCTGCTGGAGAATCCGCCAGGTGAGGGAGTCCGTGATCGTCGCGATGTCTCCAGCCGCAGCGACTGCGCTCGCCGAGGCGATCGCCGAGTCGCTGCCCACGGGATGGAGCGTCACGGAGGCGCGCACGCGATCGCCCTGCCTGAGCAGCGTGCCGGTGAGCACGCTGCTCGCACCCAGCTCGCGCGCCGCAGTGCGCGCGTCGGCGATCGGCAGCGGCGACGGCAGCTTCCGAGCGCGCATCAGCAGCGTCGCCGCGTCGACGGTATGCAGCGAGCCGACGCCGTCGAGATTCGCGCTCAGCGTGACGACGAGATCCTGCCCCAACCGCGCGAGCGACGAGTCGGACACCGCGCCGAGCGGCATTACCGCGATCACGTCCGCTCCCGCGGCGACAGCCCCCGGCGTCGACTCCGACTTCGAACGCGCCTTCGCCACGTACACCCCCGCCGCGACGACGAGCGCCGCCGCGACGGCGATGAGTGGAGTGCGCCATCTCTTCACCGGCGGCGTCGTCCGCCCTGCCATCGCCAGCGGCGTGGTGACGGACTGCACCGCCGCCGCCATCTCCCGCGCGCTCTGTGGACGATCGTTCGGGTCCTTCGCCAGCGCGTGCATGATCACCTCGGCCAGCGCGTCCGGCACGTCCGCTCGACGCGCCTGGATCGACACTGGCGGCTGGGTCAGATGCGCCGTGATCAACTGCTGCGGATTACCCCCGAACGGCGGCGCGCCGGTCAGCAGCTCGTAGCCGAGCACGCCCACAGAGTAGAGGTCGGCGCGGTGATCGGTCGACGGATCGGCCGTCGCCTGCTCGGGTGCCATGTAGGTCGGCGTGCCGAGCGCGAACCCGGCCGACGTCAGCGTCCCCGACTCGGTGAGCGCCTTGGCGATCCCGAAGTCCGCGACCACCGCGTGCCGGCTCGAGAGGAGGATGTTCTCCGGCTTGATGTCGCGGTGCACCACGCCGTGCTCGTGCGCGAACTCGAGCGCGTCGAGCACCTCGAGCAGGACGCGCACGACCGCCTGCACCGGCAGCGGCCCCTCGCGCGCGATCCGCGCGCGGAGCGTCTCGCCGGTGACGAACGGCATCATATAGTAGAGCGACCCGCCCGCCGCGCCGGCCGAGAGGATCGAGACGACGTGTGGATGCTGCAGCCGCGCGATGAGCTGGATCTCGCGCCGGAACCGGTCGGCCGAGACCCCCTCGGTCGATTCCGCGGAGAGGACCTTGATGACGACGTCGCGGTCGAGCGAGAGATCGTGGGCGACGAAGACGCGCGACATGCCGCCACCGCCGAGCTCCCGGTCGACGCGGAAGGCGTCGCCGAGGGTCTGCTGCAGAGTGGTGGCGAGATCGCTCAAGGCGCGTGAGCCTGCGTCGGTCGACGGATCCTGGCGGAGCTCGGGCGAGAGAGGTCCAATCTGCATTCCCCCGCGCCGCACCGCGACCTGCTCGCGGCTCGGCACCAGGCCCACGCCGCTATCTTTCAGGGATGTCGAATCCACAGTCCCCGCCCAACGCCGACGACACGCTCCGCGACGAGGTCCGCTCCGCGACCGAGCTCCTCGAGCGCATCGTCGCCGACCGCGGCCTCCTCGCCGCGCTGCCGCCCGAGGAGCGCAGGCGGCTCGTCGCTGCAGCGGCGCTCGTCTACCATCCCGACGCCAAAGCGCGGCGGAAGATGGTCAAGGCCACGACGCGCCAGCGCAAGGCGGCCGCCACCAGACAGGAAGAGGAAGTGCTCGACGGGCGCGGGATCCGCTCGTTGCGTCGCCAGTCCGTGTTCAACACGCCGAACATCTTCCCGCCGGAGAACTTCGAGCAGCAGAACGTGGACGATCCCGAATTTCGCGAGGAGGTCGAGGAGCGGCACTGCTACGTCTGCAAGCAGCACTATACCACGCTCCATCACTTCTACGACCAGCTCTGTCCCGCCTGCGGCGACTTCAACTTCGCGAAGCGCACCGAGCTCGCCGACCTGAGCGGGCGCACCGCGCTCCTCACCGGCGGCCGCGTCAAGATCGGCTACCAGGCGGGCCTCAAGCTCCTCCGTGCGGGCGCGCGGCTGATCGTCACGACGCGCTTCCCGCGCGACTCGGCCGCGCGCTACTCGCGCGAGCCGGACTTCGAGCAGTGGGCGCACCGGCTGGAGATCTTCGGCCTCGACCTGCGCCACACGCCGAGCGTCGACGCGTTCTGCCACGAGCTCCTCGCGTCGCACGACCGCCTCGACTTCATCGTCAACAATGCCTGCCAGACGGTGCGCCGCCCGCCGGCGTTCTACGAGCACATGATGGAAGGGGAGCGCGCTTCCGTGCACACGCTCGCCGAGCCGGCGCGCCGGCTGCTCGGCCGCTACGAGGGACTGCGCGGCGACGGCTACGCCGGCGGCGAGAGCGCGGGCGCGCTCATGGCGCCCGCCGCGTCGTCGTCGAGCTCGGAGACGATGGGGCTCGTGCACGCCGCGGCTCTCTCACAGGTCGCGCTGCTCGCCGAGGACGTGGACACAGAGCCGCATCTCTTCCCGCAGGGAATGCTCGACCAGGATCTCCAGCAGATCGATCTGCGCGAGCGCAACTCGTGGCGCATGCTGCTCTCCGACGTCCCCACCGTCGAGCTGCTCGAGGTCCAGCTCGTGAACGCGATCGCGCCGTTCGTGCTCAACGCGCGGCTCAAGCCGCTCATGCTGCGCACCCCCGAGCGCGACAAGCACATCGTCAACGTGTCGGCGATGGAGGGGCAGTTCTACCGCAATCAGAAGACGACGCGCCACCCGCACACGAACATGGCCAAGGCCGCGCTCAACATGATGACGCGCACCTCCGCCACCGAGTGCTGGCACCAGGGCATCCACATGAACAGCGTCGACACCGGCTGGGTCACCGACGAGGATCCGGCGGAGATCGCGGCGCGGAAGACGAAGGAGCACCGCTTCCATCCACCGCTCGACATCGTGGACGGCGCGGCGCGCATCGTCGATCCCATCATTGCCGGCTTCAACACCGGCCAGCACATGTGGGGGAAGTTCCTCAAGGACTACCGCGAGACGGACTGGTAGCGCGCCGCGGCGCGCTCAGGCGAAGTCGAGCTTCCGCAGCATCGCCAGTCCTTCCGGGTCGGCGCGGAACGCTGCCCACCCCGGCGACGACGCGAACTGCCATCCCACCTCGTGCTCGGCGATGCCGCGCGCCACGAGTGCACGTGCCTCGTCCATGTCGCCGAGCGTGGCACGCACCGCGCCGAGTATCGACAGCTCGACGTAACCCGATTTCGCGCGCTCCTCCAGCTCGGCGAGGATCCGCTTCGCTGCCGCCCGCTCCCCGCGTCGCGCGTGGATGGCCGCCATCTCGGCCAGCACGCGCGGATTGCGTCCCGACATCGGCAGCGTCTCCTCGGCGGCGGCGAGTGCTTCCTCGTCGCGCCCGAGCATCGCGAGCGTCCACACGAGCATCCATCGACCCGTGAACGCGTTGTGGTCCAGCTCCACGGCCTCCCGCGCGATTCGCAGCGCGTCGTCGTGCCGGCCGAACGACGTGAGCGACATCGAATGCAGCGCGGCGGCCCAGGCGTTGAGCGGATCGAGGCGCCGCGCCAGCTCGAGGTGGCGCAGCAGCTCGGCCTTCCGTTCGGCCGACGTGGAGGTGCGGAGTGCCAGCACGAGCGACCGCTCGACCATCGCCTGCACGTGTGATGGGTCGCGCGCCAGCGCGCGGTCCGCGAGCTCCACCGCCCGCGCGATGTCGAGATCGTACGTCGACGCGATGTTGGCCAGCGTGGACAGTGCCTGCACGTGGTCGGGCTCGAGCGCGAGTGCACGGTCGATCGCGCGGCGTGCGAGCGGGATCGTCGCGCTCGCCGGGGCCATGCCGTAGATCCACACCAACCGGTACGCGTCGCCGACCAGCGCCCATCCCTCCACGAGCTCGGGATCGAGCGCCACCGCGCGCTCCAGACAAGGGATCGCGTCGACGATCGCGCGGCCGCGCTGGCCGAGCAGGACGCGTCCCTTGAGCAGCGCCTCGTACCCCTCGACGCTGCGCAGCGCACCGCGCGTCACCTCGTTCGCGGGGGGCGGGAGCAGCGTGATCTGCAGCTTGCTGCAGATCGCCTCCGCCAGCTCGTCCTGCAGCGCGAACACGTCCACCAGCTCGCGGTCGTACCGCTCCGACCACATCGTGTAGCCGTCGCGCGCGCCGGTGAGCTGCGCCGTGATGCGGAGCCGCGGCCCCGCCTTGCGCACGCTCCCCTCGAGCACGTGGCGCACGCCGAGTCGCTCGCCGATCACCCGCAGGTCCTCGCGCTTCCCCTTCAGCGCGAAGCACGACGTGCGCGCCGCGACGTGAAGCCCGGGCACGCGCGCGAGCACGTTGATGATCTCCTCCGTGATGCCGTCGGCGAAGTAGTCGTCGCCCGCGGCGGCGCTGAGGTTCGTGAAGGGGAGCACCGCCACCGACTGCTGCGCCCGCCCACCCGGCCTGGCCTCGGCGTTCGACCTCGCCGCGCCGCTCGGCTGGCCCGTGCTGCTCGGCTGCGCGACCGCGTGCGCGCCGGAGCTCGCCGAACGCAGCGCCGCCACCACCATTGCGCCGGTCGCGAACCGCGCGTCGGGATCCTTCTCCAGCAGTCGCTCCACCGCGTCGCTGATCGCGGCAGGCGTGCCCGCTCGCAGCGTTCCCACCGTCGGCGGGGTGTGGTGGAACCGCTTGGCGATCGTCGCCTGGAGGGTCGCCGCCGTGAACGGCTGCTCGCCGGTGAGCATCTCGTACAGCATGCACCCGAGCGCGAACAGATCGCTCCGCCCGTCGACCGTGTCGCCCGCCGCCTGCTCGGGACTCATGTACGCCGGAGTGCCGACCGTCACGCCGACCTGCGTGAGACCCTCGGCGCCCTCCGTCGCCGCCGCGAGCACCGCCTTGCCGATCCCGAAGTCGGCGACGAGTGCGTGCCCGTCGTGGAGCATGATGTTCTCGGGCTTGATGTCGCGGTGCACCACGCCGCGGCGGTGCGCGTAGTCGAGGGCGTCGGCCACCTCGATCGCGATCCGCACCGCCTCGTCGATCGGGAGCTGCTTCACCGCATCGAGCCGGTCGCGCAGCGATTGCCCGTCGGCGTTGGGCATGACGTAGAACATCCGCCCGAGGGCCTCGCCCGAGTCGAACAGAGGGAGGATGTGCGGGTGCGTCAGCGCGGCGGCCAGCCGTATCTCGCGCAGGAAGCGCTCGCTGCCCAGCGATTCCGCCAGGTCCGGGTGCAGCAGCTTGATCGCGACCGACCTCTCGTGCTTCAGGTCGCGCGCGAGGTACACCGTGGCCATGCCGCCGGCGCCCAGCTCGCGCTGGACCACGTATCGGTCCGACAGCGCCGTCGCCAGATCGGAGTCCTTCATGGCGGGAAGATGCAG
>Ga0207681_10002042_pt1 | contig 12941 bp, 9 predicted proteins | sample KBSS53metaG_FD_184324 | JGI IMG/M metagenome (GOLD analysis project Ga0207681, IMG submission 184324) | Switchgrass rhizosphere microbial communities from Kellogg Biological Station, Michigan, USA - KBS S5-3 metaG (SPAdes) (version 2) | ecosystem: Host-associated > Plants > Roots > Rhizosphere >... | reverse complement strand
GATCGGGCGCGACCGTGCGCGTCTTCGATTCGCTGCAGTGCGGTGAGTAGTTCGCGAGCTGACAGCGCGGTATGCAACTCGGCGACGGCATTAATGAAGTCGGGCTGTTCACCAGGCCCGATAGCGGGATTCCGATAGAACGGCGAAACCAGCCCGAGCGCACTGCGATCAAGCGCCGCAATCGCGCTGAGCGCGCGCTGCACTTGTTGAAGCGGGTCGTCGAGATTGCTGCCGAGCCCGATGAAACATCGAATCACGTTTCGACTCGAGTTTTGCGGGGCCGGCGGCGCCGGGAGCCGCTGCTGCGCGGCGTGACCTGGCGCAGCAGATGGGCGCGTTGCTCTTCGTCAGCGGCGAGAAATTCGGTCCACCAGCGCCCGATATCGCCAAGCGCTTCCCCGGCTTGTTCGCGCAGCAGCAGAAAATCATAGCCGGCACGCAGGCGGGGGTGTTCAAGCAGCGTATCGATACGACGCGTATCGCGACGCGGCAAACGCCATTGTAGTTCCCAGATTTCGCGCATCGGCTGGCTGTAACGGCGAGGGATGGCGGTGTGACGCTGCTGGCGCTCCAGCGTAACCTGCATCGCCTGTTGCACTGCCACCGGTTCATTGACGCCCTGCGCGGTGAGATCGGTGACTTCTTTTTGCAGCGCAGGCCATAGCAGGGCGGCATAGACAAAGGCTGGCGTCACCGGTTTTTGGGCGGCAATTCTTTCGTCGGTATTGCGCAATGCCTGCGTGATCAGCTCTTCGGCGAGCGGCAATCCGCCGTCGATCGCCGCGGCAGTTGTTGGAAAGAGCGGAGCGAACAGCCCATGCTCGCGCATTTGCCGGTAGGTCGCCTCGGCATAGCCTCCCATCAGCAATTTCAGCACTTCGTCGAACATGCGTGCGGGCGGGATCGCGGTCAGTAAATTGGCCAGCTTCGGAATCGGCGCCGCGGTATCGCGTTCGATCGTAAAATCGAGTTTGGCGGCAAAGCGCGCTGCGCGCAGCATTCGCACGGGATCTTCGCGGTAGCGGGTGGCGGGGTCGCCGATGATGCGCAGTAAACGCTGTTGTAAATCGCGCATGCCGCCGGTGTAGTCATAAACGGCAAAATCCTCAGTGGTGTAATACAGCGCATTAACCGTGAAGTCGCGGCGCACCGCATCCTCTTCGATCGTGCCGTAGACATTGTCGCGCAGCAGCATGCCGTGCTCGCTGCGCGCCGACTGATGCGGATTCGGTTGCGTATCTTCCTCATCGACTGCGTCGTGGCTGCCGCGGAAAGTCGTCACTTCAATAGTTTCGGGGCCGAAGCGGACATGGACGATCTTGAAGCGACGTCCGATCACGCGGCTGTTGCGAAACAACTCGCGGATTTGTTCGGGGTGCGCGTCGGTAGCGACATCGAAATCTTTCGGATGGCCGCCGAGCAGGAGATCGCGCACGCCGCCGCCGACCAGGTACGCCTGATAACCACCGGCGCGCAAACGGGCAATGACTTTCAGTGCGCCTTCGCTGATTGATTTGCGGGAGATACCGTGTTCGCCGCGCGGAATGATGACAGGCTTGAGTGCGCCTTTGCGTTGAGCGGTCAGTGGGCGGTGCTTGCCGGTAGTTGACTTAGCGGCAGCTGGTGAGCGCTCGGAAAGCCTGTTCAGCAGGCCGGATAACCACTTCAAACAAAATCTCTCTCTGCAAAGGCAATGAAAAGTTGGAGCGGGGGATTCTAGCATGCAGCTTTCGCGAGCACGCATACCGATCAGAGGAGGATTTATTCAGGGGGAAGAGGGGGAAAGATTTTCTTTCCCCTTCCAAGCCTCTCGTGTGTTTTTATTCTTATTGATTCACAAAAAATCATTATTTTTATTCTGACAAAGACAGAGCATGAGCTATGCCAAAATAATAAACATAATAAAATCAGTAGGTTAGTTGAGGCTTGAGTTAATGGCTTAGCGGTTTCATTAATTCATGTTACGGATGTGCCCGCCAAATGTTACGAATTTCCCCTCTAGGTAACGGCGCAAATTTTGAAAGCGGCCCATTTACTCGGAATATCACTACGGCAATTTAATGATTGGGGGATCTGAAGATGCGAATGGGGAAGATTTCTCTTCCCCATCCAGGTCTCGTTTCAGCTGTTGTTCTTATTGTTAAAAGTCTGATTTCATTATTTTTATTATGTGGCGGTGCGCACTTTCTAAACGCGTAACCCGCTTTTTTATTATCTATTGTTATTGTTGTACCGAAGTAAAAGCAGGGTTTGTGCCAATTAATTTAATTGTTAATTTTCAAAGAGTTGCGTTTTATTTTTGCGTGGAAGCGAAGAGATGACGGAAAGGTCTGTTACGTTCCTTCTCGTAAACCGTTACGCCAATGGTTTGTCAGTAACAGTCGATTTGACAGCCGGCAATGTGCTGCTACAGCAGCATTAGCCGGCGCTTGCGGTTTTGGAAGTGGACTTCTTGCGGGGAATGCCGAAGCGCTGACGCCGCTCCCACAGACATTTGCGGCTGACCCCCAGCTTCTGCGCGAGCTCGGTTTCGCTCATCGAATCCTGATGTTCGAGTACGAAGCGCTGAAAATAATCTTCCAGTGATAGATCTTCGGCAGGGTCGGCACTCATGGTCAGGGGCTGCGGTCGCGACGGCATGTAATCTCCGACCACACTCAACGCTTGCTCCTTATGTGCGCGCAGTTGATTCACATTGACAAGCTCCAGATCGATATCGAGCAGATCGTTATCGATCTCCGGACCTTCGCAGAGGATCACCGAACGCTCGACCACGTTTTCCAGCTCGCGCACGTTGCCGGGCCAGGTGTAGGTCGTGATGGCCTGAATCGCTTTCGGCGAAAAATGCAGCAACGGCTTATCTAATTCCTCGCAGCGGCGCTGCAGCAGCACTTCGGCGATTTCGAGAATATCCTTGCCGCGTTCGCGCAGCGGCGGCAGCGTCAGGCGCATCACGTTGATACGAAAATACAGATCCTGCCGAAATTTGCCCTGCTCGCACAGCGCCTTCAAATCGCGGTGGGTGGCGCAGATCAGCCGCACATTGACTTGTTTCGACTGCACGGCGCCGATGCGGCGGATTTCGTCTTCCTGAATAAAGCGTAAGAGGCGGGCCTGGGCCTCGACCGGCAGCTCGCCGATTTCGTCGAGGAACAACGTGCCACCATCGGCCGCTTCGATCAGGCCGATCCGATTGGTATTAGCGCCGGTGAATGCACCTTTTTCGTAGCCGAACAACTCAGATTCGATCAGCGTTTCCGGGATCGCCGCGCAGTTGACGCAGATCAGCGGCTGCTCGGCGCGCTTGCTTTGTTGATGAATCGCACGCGCCACTAATTCTTTACCGGTACCGGTTTCGCCATGGATCAGCACCGTGGTATCGGTCGGGGCGACCTTTTGAATGTGGTCGTAGAGTTTAAACATCGGCTTGCAGTTGCCGATCATGCCGCCTAGCTGCGGCTGCCCGCGCTTACCCGCACGTTTCGCGGCGGGTTGACTGGCGTCGTCGTCGCGGCGATGGTCTTCGATGATGTGCTGTACGGTGGCGAGCATTTCCTCGTGATTAAACGGTTTGGCGATGTAATCGACCGCGCCGGCTTTCAGCGAATCGATCGCCGAGCGGACGCTCGCATAGCTGGTCATGATCAGCACCGGCACGTCTTCGGTACGCTGGATCAAGTCAGTGCCGGGAGCGCCGGGAAGGCGCAGATCGCTAATGACGAGCTGAAAGTCTTCGAGATTGTGATGATCAATGGCGTCTTGCACCGATATCGCTTCGGTCACGTGATAACCACTGCGTTCAAGCAAGCGGCGCAACGCATTGCGAATCACGTCTTCGTCTTCGACGATTAGGATTTTGTCCATACAAAAGGCTCACAAACGAGAGTCGGCGCGTGGCTGCGCGTCGGTGCTATTCAGCGCGACACCATAGCGCGTCAGCCGGGTTTATGCCAGATCGAGCGCGGGCACGGGGTTACTCGGGCGCAGTTGTCGCGGGCAACCATACATGGACTCGTGTGCCCCGCCCCAGTTCGGTAATAGGGCTTTCAATGTCGATGTCGCCGTGCAGGTCTTCAACGATGCTATAGACCATCGCCAAGCCGAGGCCGGTGCCTTTGCCGGCTTCCTTGGTCGTGAAGAACGGCTCGAAAATGCGATCGATATGCTCGCGCGCAATGCCGGTGCCATGGTCGGTGACTATGACGTGAACCTGGCCGCCGATGGTTTCGCTGTCGACGGTGATCGATTGCCCGTCGGCGCTGGCGTCGCGTGCATTCGAGAGCAAATTCACGAACACCTGCAGCAGCCGCTGATCGTCGGCGAGGACATGCGTTTCGAGCGGACACAAATTGAGGAAGTGCACGGGTCGCGCGTCCTTGTTCAGCGCGAGCAGTTGCATTGCCTCATCGGCCATGCGTTGCACTGATACGGGCTCGGGCGCATTGCGATTAGCGCCGGCATGCGCAAAGTTGACCAGCGTTTGCACGATGCGCGAGATGCGGCCGGTTTGCTTGAGAATTTCGGCAGCCGTCTCCAGGCTCTCTGGGTTGGTGGTGTCGTATTTCAGGTTCTGCGCCAGACAGGCGATACCGGTGACGGGATTGCCGATTTCGTGCGCGACACCCGCCGCGAGCCGGCCAATCGATGCCAGTCGTTCGCTGTGCACCAGCTCCTCTTCGAGCAGATGCGTTTCGGTAATGTCCTCGACCACGATGACCTGGCCATCGTGATAATCCGGCGCCTGTTCCTGGCTGGCCTTGAGTAGGCTGACCCAGCGCTGTTGGTGGCCGATCTCGATTTCGCGCTTGCGCAGGTGGGTTTCGGATGAGTGAAAAAATTGATCGAGCACATCGCGCCACGGCTGCGGCAGATTCGATACATGCGAGCCGAGCACGTCGCGCCGCTCGACGCCGGTCAGCGCTTCCATGGCCTGATTCCACATCAGAATTTCGCGGTCGCGGCCGAGCGAGCACAGCCCAATCGGCAAATCCTGCAGCGTCTGTCGGTGATAGCGTCGCAAGCTGTCGAGGTCGGCGGCCAGGCCGGTCAGGTGATATTTGTAGCGCTCAAGCCGCGCTTCAATCAGGTTGATGTCCTCAGTGGCATCGCTGTTTGCCTGCTCGTAGGGTAATAGCCGGTTGACCATGTCATGCGCCACCGATGGACCGAGCAGGCCGGACAGATTGATTTCGATGCGATCGCGCAGCCGGCGCAACGCATAAGGCCGGTTTTCGCTGCGATCGAATTTGAGATCGCTCAGAGCGCGATTCACTTCGCGCTCGGCACCGATTTCGCCGAGCGCATCGGTCAGGCGTTGTTTGATCTCACTGACGCCGCGCACTTTTAGCGTCAGCCGTTTCGGCCGGTTCAGATCGTCGAGCGCGCATACCTCCGCCGCCGCACGCTCCTCGTCGGACGATGGCACCAACAGCGAGAGCAGCGCGAACAGCAGCGTATTCAGCGCCAGCGAAATCAACGTGATGCCGCTCCAGATTTCATTCGGCAATTTAACGTTGAACAACAGTTCGATCGGCGTGATGGGATTGAAATCGCTGATCAATGGCAGCAGCAGGAACGTGAACCAGATCAGAAAGCCGATACTGAGTCCGCCGAGCAGGCCGATGCGATTGCCGCGCGGCCAATACAGCACCGCGAGTACGCCTGGCATAAATTGCAGCGTCGCCACGCAGGCGGCCATGCCCAGGCTCGATAAAGTCTCGTGGCCGCCGATGCCGTGATAGAACCAGTAGCCGCACAGAATAATGGCGACAATCAGCAGACGCCGGATCCATAACAACCAGCGATAAATATCGCTTTCGGCGCTCGGTTGATAAAACGGCAGTATCAAATGGTTCAAGCACATCGACGCCAGCGCCAGCGTCATCACAATAATGCTGCCGCTCGCCGCCGATAAGCCGCCGATAAACGTCAGCAGCGTCAGCAGCGGTTGCTGTCGTTCGATGCCGACCGCCAGCGCAAAATATTCGGGCGGTAACACGCTGTTCAATTTGAAGCCGGCCCAAAGGATCGGCAGGATCGGCAGGCTGAACAGCAGCAGCAAAATCGAAAAGCCCCAGCTCGCCGTATGCAATGCGCGCGGATTTGGGTTTTCGGCAAACAGCATGTGAAACATATGCGGCATGCAAATCGTGACCGAGAAAAAAATCAGCAGCAGTGAGCGCGCGGAATCCTGCCGCATCGGCGAGCGCAATTGCGCGAGCATGTCCGGATGCGCGATCAGCCACTGCTGCAGTTCGGACCAGCCGCCGAACACACCGAACACCACCGTCGCACCGACCGCGAGCAAGATCAGCAGCTTCAGCAGCGATTCGAATGCAATCGCGACCACCAGACCATCGTGGCGCTGGTGCGCCGAGCGATGTTTAGAGCCGAACAAAATGGCAAATGCGGAAATCGCGATACAGAACGCGAGCGCCAGACTATCGGCGTGTTTCCCGGTATGAAAAGTTTCGCTGGGGCCGCTCGTCAGGATATGCACGGTATCCGCTACCGCGCGAATCTGCAGCGCCAGCAGCGGCATCATTGCCAGCATCAGGAATATCGTGACTGCCGATCCCACCCATTGACTGCGAAAACGAAACGTCAGCAGATCGGCGAGCGAACTCAATTGGTACAAGCGGCAAATGCGCAGTAAGGGCGATAGCAGCAGCGGCGCAAATAAAAACGTGCCGCCGATGCCGCTGTACATGGCGAGATATCCATAGCCGTAGTGATAGGCAGTCTCGACGGCGCCGTAAAGCAGAGTGGTACCGCCAAACACACCGAGCGAAAAAATATAAACGAGCGGATGCCGCTGCCAGCGTTTGGGAATAATGCCGCGCTCGCTGAAATGCGCGATCGCGAATAGCAGCAGCAGATAACTGAGACCGATGCCGAGCAGTGTGGTAAGACTAAAAGTCATCGCGTGCCTTACCGCGCTGACTCCAATAAATGAAGGCAATGAGGCCGATCCACACGATGTACGGCCGATACCATATCTCGTTGCCGTTCAGCACCCACTCCTGCAGCGACGGCGAAAACACGAAGGTAAGGCCTAACAGCAGCAATAGGGTTGGATTCAGATACATGTCGGATTCAGCTACCTGGGCGGTGCAAAGAAAGCCGGGGAAAGTGCACCGATGGTAATGGATGCGTCATTCAACTTGCAAAGTGACGACACGAGAGCGGCAGCGCTTCGCCATAGCGCGAGCGCTGCTTCGGCACCGCTTCGATATCCCAATGCGCAGTTGCCCATTGCAGTAGACGCTCCACTGGCAATGCGGTTGTTGGTAATGGTTGGCCGAGGAACTCAAGCGCAGCACATAAATTAGCGCGCGCGGCATTCGGGTCGAGCGCAGTGGCGAAAGTCTGCTTGCTCAGTTTTTGCCCGTGCACATTCGCGATCACCGGAATATGCGCATAGCTCGGCGTTGCGAGTTGCAGGCATTGCTGCAGATAAATTTGGCGCGCAGTCGAATCGAGCAAATCGGAGCCGCGCACGATATGCGTGATTTGCTGCGCGGCATCGTCGATCACCACGGCAAGCTGATACGCGGGCAGTTGCTCCTTGCGATAAATAACGAAATCGCCGACCTCGCGCGCAATATTTTCGCGAATGAATCCTTGAATGCGATCGGTAAATTCCACGGGGCGCTTTTCGACAGCGGGATGTTCGGCGAGTACACGTATCGCATGCGGTGCATCGGGCCTGTGACGACAGCCACGACAATGGCCGTTATAAATACCGTGATTGCCGAGCAGATCGGCGCGCGAGCACGTGCAATAAAACGCGCGACCGGCATCAAGCAATTCCGCACAGGCCGCGCGATACGCATCGATGCGAGCGCTTTGAAACATGACCTCGCCATCCCAATCGAGCCCATGCGCACGCAGACAATCGAGAATCGCGGCCGCCGCGCCCGGCAGCTCGCGCGGTGGATCGATATCTTCGATGCGCACCAGCCAGCGTCCACCATGGGCACGCGCGTCGAGATAACTCGCCAGCGCACCGAGCAGTGAACCGAAATGTAAGGGACCGGTAGGAGAGGGCGCGAAGCGCCCGATGTAGGAATTGTTCGGCACGATGTAATGCCGAACGTCAGGAATCGATCAAATGAGCAAAGGGCGCGATGGCCCGCTGCTCAACCGTGTTCCTGTTTTTCTTTGATTTCATCGAGGGTCTTACAGTCGATGCACAGGGTTGCGGTGGGGCGCGCTTCGAGACGCTTGATGCCGATCTCGACACCGCACGCTTCGCAATAGCCGTAATCGTCGTTGTCGATTAAATCGAGCGTCGAATCGATTTTTTTAATCAGCTTGCGTTCGCGGTCGCGGGCGCGCAATTCGAGGCTGAATTCTTCTTCCTGGGTAGCACGATCGGCCGGATCGGGGAAATTCGCCGCTTCATCTTTCATATGTGAAACGGTGCGATCGACTTCTTCCATCAGCTCGGCTTTCCAGTGCCGCAGCATGGCGCGGAAATGGTCCTTTTGCCGATCGCTCATGTACTCCTCGCCTTTCTTCAATTTATAGGGCTCGAAGTTTTTGAACGAAGAGACCGCCTCTTGTTTCTTAGCTGACATTATTGACGCCTCATCCAATACATTCAGTGCTGTGCTTGAAAGCCGGTATTGCGCGCAGTGCGGGCTATGGGCCGGCCGTTATTAGGCGGGCAAACCTACCAGATATCGGCGCGCAACGCCATACGAGCACCATATCTTTTGGCGGCCGCGCGCAGTGCTTTGCACGCACTAAATTGTGCCTGTTTCGAAGAGGACGGCGCGGCGTGCTCGCGTCTACAATAGCCGCCTTTCGTAACACCGTTACCACCGCCATAACAACCACCGATCTGTCGTACTGCTGGGGAGCCGTCCGTTGAGCGACCAATTTGCGCGCCGTCTGGCCGATATCGAACCGTTTCGCGTCGTCGAGGTGCTGACCCGCGCCAAAGCGCTCGAAGCGCAGGGGCGCGACATCGTGCATCTGGAAGCCGGCGAGCCCGATTTCTGCACCGCACAGCCAATCATCGATGGCGCCAAGCGCGCGCTCGATCAAGGCCTCACCTTTTATACGCAGGCCACCGGCATTCCCGAACTGCGCGCCGCGATCTCGAACTGGTACCGCACGCAACACGGCGTGCAGGTCGCACCGGAACGTATTCTGGTGACACCCGGTGCGTCCGGCGCGTTATTGCTGGTCGCGGCAGCATTGCTCGATCCGGGCCGTGGTCTGTTGATGACCGACCCCGGCTATCCCTGCAATCGCCATTTTCTGCGTTTGGTTGAAGGGCAGGCGCATCTAGTGCCGGTCGATGCCGCCGATCGCTATCAATTGAATGCCACCAAAGCCGAACAGCATTGGCGCGACAATACCGCCGGCGTGCTGGTGGCGTCGCCGGCGAATCCCACCGGCGAAATTCTCACGCGTGACGAACTGCGCGATCTGTATGCGTTGTGTCAGCGCAAACGCGGCTGGCTGGTGGTCGATGAGATTTATCACGGCCTGACTTACGGCGTGGATGCGCCATCGATACTCGAAATCACCGATCAAGCATTTGTGATCAACAGCTTTTCGAAATATTTCGGCATGACCGGCTGGCGTCTCGGTTGGCTGGTGGCGCCGGAAGCGGCGGTGCCGCATCTGGAGCGGTTGGCGCAGAACCTGTTCATTTCGATGTCGACGCCGGCGCAATATGGCGCGCTGGAAGGCTTTACCGACGAATCACAGGCAATCTTCCACGCCCGCCGCGATGAATTTGGTCGCCGTCGCGATTTTTTAATCGAACATCTGCGTCGGCTGGGCTTCGGCATTCCGCATACACCGGCCGGCGCTTTATATTTGTATGCCGATGTCAGTCACCTCACGCAGGACAGCGAACGCTTTTGTCTGGAGCTGCTCGAACAGCACGGCGTGGCGATCACGCCCGGCACCGACTTCGGCCGTTATCGCGCGCACGAGCATGTGCGCTTCGCCTATACCACCAGCATGGCGCGCCTTGAAGAAGGTGTTAGACGCCTGGAAAAAATTTTTGGCTGATGCCGAGCGCATCGCGCTACCAATATCGAACGGAGAAGTTATGAACGAGCACATCGTTACGGTAACCATGGCTAACGCCAAGGAATTACTTATCGACGAATCATTTCAGCGGCCGGTATTGATCGACTTCTGGGCCGATTGGTGCGCACCGTGCAAAACATTGATGCCGTTGCTGGAAAAAATTGCGAACGAATATGCCGGCCAATTCCTGCTGGCAAAAGTGAATTGCGATGAAGAGCAACGCATCGCGCAGCAATTCGGCGTGCGCAATCTGCCCACCGTGATGTTGATGAAAGATGGACAGCCGGTCGATGGTTTCGTCGGCGCGCAAACCGAAACCGAAATTCGCGCGATGCTCGAAAAATATCTGCCGAAGCCATGGGATCTCGCGCTGCTGCAGGCACGAGAAGCGATCGCCGCCAACGATTACGGTATCGCGCTGACGTTATTGCGCAATGCGTATACCGAATCGCGCAAGCGCGCGGACATCGGGCTCGAACTCGCTGCAGTGTTAATCGCGATGAAGCGTTTCGACGAAGCGAGCGCGCAGCTCGATCTGATCAAACTGGTCGATCGCGATCAGCGCTACCAACAATTGCTCGCGCAGATCGAACTGCAACGCGAAGCGGCAAAAACGCCGGAAATTCGCGCGCTCGAAACGCAGTACGCAGGTAACCCCAACGATTTGGAAACAGCGTATTTATTGGCGCTGCAATACAGCCAGAATCAGCAACATCGCGAAGCGCTCGATCTGTTGGTAGAAATTATTCGCGCGAACAAACAATTCCGCGACGGCGGCGCCAAAAAAACATTGCTCGATATTATAGCGATGCTCGGCAATACCGATCCATTGGCGAAAGAATATCAGCGCAAATTGTTTTCGCTGATGTACTGATTTATTAAAAAGAATTCGATAGGAAAAGGAATAGGAATGAAATCGTTCAATCGAAAAATTATCGCAGCGGTATGCGCCACGGCTATGACCGGCGCGGCATTCGCACAGCGCAACGAGAGCCCCAATCAATGGTATGCCGAAGGTGTCGGTGAATTGCAGCGCACGTTGCAACTGAAACCGAACGAAAGCCGCGCGAAGAATGTGATTTTATTTATCGGCGATGGCATGGGCATTTCGACTGTCACCGCAGCGCGTATTTTCGATGGTCAATTGCGCGGCGAAAACGGCGAGGAAAACGTACTGTCGTTCGAAGAATTTCCGTATCTGGCGTTGGCAAAAACCTACAACACCAATCAGCAGGTGCCGGATTCGGCGGGCACCATGACGGCAATCATGTCCGGCATCAAAACGAAAGCCGGGTTGATCGGCCTTAATCAAAATGCGCAGCTGGATAATTGTCGCAGTGCACAGGGCACGGCAGTGACAAGCTTTCTTGAGCAAATGGCGAAGGCGGGGATGAGTACCGGCGTCGTCACCACGACGCGGGTTACGCACGCAACGCCGGCGGCGACTTACGCACACGCGGCAAATCGCGATTGGGAAAGCGATCAAGATATGTCCGAAGACGCGCGCAAACAGGGTTGCAAGGATATCGCGCGGCAGCTGCTCGATTTTCCATTCGGGGGTGGTCTCGATGTCGTGCTCGGTGGCGGCCGTTCGAAATTCATGCCCGATACCGTAGCCGATCCGGAAAATAAAACTGCGGTCGGTGAACGCCAGGACAAGCGCGACCTTACCGCGGAATGGACCAAGAAATATCGCAACGCAGCGTATGTGTGGAACGAAAAACAATTCGCCGAGCTCGACACCAAAAAAGTTGATCATTTGCTCGGCTTGTTCAATCGCTCGGACATGAATTTCGAGTCCGATCGCAAAGCCGATGCCGGTGGCGAACCATCGCTAACCGAAATGACAAAAAAAGCGATCGCGATTTTGAAGAAAAATCCGCAGGGTTTTTTCCTGATGGTCGAAGGTGGTCGCATCGATCATGCGCATCACATGGGCAATGCCTATCGCGCGCTCGATGAAACGCGCGAATTTGCTAATGCCGTGCGCGCAGCGTTAAATGCCACCGACAGCAAAGACACCTTGATTATCGTCACCGCCGATCACAGCCATACATTGACGATTTCGGGCGAGCCGAAACGCGGCAATCCGATTCTCGGTAAAGTAATAAACACTGATACGGACGGCAAAGATCAAACCGCGAAAGCGCTCGACGAGCGGCCGTACACAACGCTTGGTTACATCAATGGGCCGGGCGCACTGGCGGTGCGCGATGCAGCCTCGCAAGAACACGTGCGCCGTGATTTATCCAACGTCGACACCACCAAGTCCGAGTATTTACAGCAAGCGCTGATACCGTTGGCGCACGAAACGCACGGCGGTGAAGATACGCCGATTTATGCGAACGGCCCGTGGGCGCAATTGTTCCATCGCACCGTCGAACAGAACTACATTTATCAGGTGATGCATTACGCCGCGCTCGAACGACCGAAAACGGTAGAGCGCAATGCCGGCGCCAAAGTGCCGTCGAAAAAAGCCAAACCCTAGGAGTCAGCCATGAACGAACAACATTTGCGCGAACAGCTGCAGCGCCTGTCGGCGGAGCTGGAAACACTGCCATCGAATGATGAAAAGCGGCAGACCATTACTGCCCTTGTTGCCGACATCGAGCTGCAATTGAACGAAGGCATCGCCGACGATTCGCTGGTCGATCAGGTCGAAGCGGCGATATCCAGTTTTGAGGCCGAGCATCCGCACGTCGCCGGTATTCTCAACTCGATTCTGGTGTCGCTCGGCAATATGGGCGTATGAATACACGGTAAATTTTCTTACGTTTTCATGCTTGACTCACTAACCCTGCATCTTTATAGTACGCGCCCTACGCGCTTGTAGCTCAGTTGGATAGAGTATCTGGCTACGAACTAGAGGGTCGGGGGTTCGAATC
>Ga0207681_10002033_pt1 | contig 12981 bp, 7 predicted proteins | sample KBSS53metaG_FD_184324 | JGI IMG/M metagenome (GOLD analysis project Ga0207681, IMG submission 184324) | Switchgrass rhizosphere microbial communities from Kellogg Biological Station, Michigan, USA - KBS S5-3 metaG (SPAdes) (version 2) | ecosystem: Host-associated > Plants > Roots > Rhizosphere >... | reverse complement strand
GCGATCGCACACGCCGTCGTCGTAAATGCCGTCGATGATGACCCCTTTCCGCGCGCCGGTAATCCGCGCCAGCACGGCGCCAGGCGCGCGCTTCAACACGCGCGCGGCGGCCTCGCCCGACAGGAGTGCGAGCGGCAGCAGATACGTCTCGCGCCAGCCATCGTCATACTCGAGGGTCACGATGGTCAGGAAGGACAGGTCGGTACCCGTCGACTGAAGGGTGGCCCAGTCGTTGAATCGCGCCTGGCGGATCTCGCGCGTTTTCGCCCCGAACCATCGCTGCCGCTGCAGGAACGGGACAAGCGCCTGACGCTCCAGCACGAGGCGGGTGCCGGCGTCGAGCACGTTCCTCCAGTCCACGCCGACGAGCAGCGAGGGAAGCGCGTCGATGGTCGCCACCTCGGGATCAGGGGCGGCCACCACCCGCGGGGCCGACTGGATCGGATCGCGCTGCAGGATGAACCAGTACGACGCATAGGGACCGAGCGACATGAAGTATGGGCGGTCGCCGATCCGCGGGAACTCCGCCAGGCCGCTCATCTCGATCGGCAGCAGTCCCGCGAACGCGCGGAGCTCCAGTTCGGCGGGTTGCACGTCGCGTGACAGGTTGACGACGACGAGGATGGTTTCGCGCTCGTCGCGTCGAACGTAGGCGAGCACCTTGCGGTTGGGGCAGCCGATGAATTCGAGCGAGCCGCGCCCGAGCACCTGATGCTGCTTGCGCATCGCGATCAGGCGCTTCATCCAGTTCAGGAGCGAGAACGGCGAGCGCTCCTGGGCTTCGACGTTGATCGACTGATAGCCGTACACCGGATCCTGAATCGCCGGGGCGTACAAGCGCGCGGGATCGGCGCGCGAAAAACCGCCATTGCGGTCGCTCGTCCACTGCATCGGTGTGCGGACGCCGTGGCGATCGCCGAGGTAGATGTTGTCGCCCATGCCAATCTCGTCGCCGTAGTAGATGATTGGCGTTCCCGGAAACGAGAAGAGCATCGCGTTGAGCAGCTCGATGCGGCGCCGGCTGTTTTCGACCAGAGGTGCCAGACGGCGCCGGATGCCGACGTTGATCCGCATCTGCGGATCGGCGGCATACACCGAGTACATGTAGTCGCGCTCTTCGTCGGTCACCATTTCGAGCGTCAGCTCGTCGTGGTTGCGGAGGAAGAGTCCCCATTGACAGTTGTCGGGGATGTCGGGCGTCTGGCTCAGGATCTCGGTGATGGCGTGGCGATCCTCCTGCTGCAGCGCCATGAACATGCGCGGCATCAGCGGGAAGTGGAACGCCATGTGGCACTCGTCGCCGTTGCCGAAATAGTCGCGCACGTCTGACGGCCACTGGTTGGCTTCCGCCAGCAGCATGCGGTTCTGGTAGCCTTCGTCGAGGGCCTGACGCATCCGCCTCAGCACGGCGTGCGTTTCGGGGAGGTTCTCGTTGTTGGTGCCTTCGCGCACGCACAGGTAGGGCACCGCATCGAGCCGCAGGGCATCGACGCCGAGATCGAGCCAGAACCTCATCACGTCGATGACGGCTTCGACGACCGCCGGGTTGTTGTGGTTGAGGTCCGGCTGGTGCGTGAAGAAGCGATGCCAGTAGAACTGGTCCGCCACCGGGTCGAAGGTCCAGTTCGACTTCTCGGTGTCGGTGAAGATGATGCGGGTTTCGGGAAACTTCCGGTCGGTGTCGCTCCAGATGTAGAACTCGCGCTCCGGCGACCCTTTCGCCGCGCGCCGCGCGCGCTGGAACCACGGATGCTGATCGGAGGTGTGGTTGATCACCAGCTCGATCAGCACCTTGATCTCGCGGTCGTGCGCGGCGCGGACCAGCGCGTGGAAGTCGTCGAGGGTGCCGTAGCGCGGATTGACATTGCAATAGTCCGCGATGTCGTAGCCGTCGTCTTTCAGCGGCGAGGGATAGAACGGCAGCAGCCACAGGCAGGTGATGCCGAGACCGTTCAGGTAATCGAGCTTCTGCGTCATCCCGCGCAGATCGCCCATGCCGTCGTTGTCGATGTCGAAGAACGACTTGACGTGCGCCTGATAGATGACGGCGTCCTTGTACCAGAGGTAATCGTCGGCGTCGCGTGGAGCAGGCGCCGGTGCGTCGAGCATGGTGGTGGAGGTCAGGCGCGCGGTGTCGGGAGGCACAGGACGTGTCCTTGGCGAATGCCGGGATCGAATCGCACATAGTTCCGGCCGCGATGCCAGGTGTAGCTCGCATCGTCCAGGAGGTCCCGGACCGTGAACGCATCCTCGGCGACGGGCACGTCAACGAACCCGTGCTGCGTGTGATGCGGGTCGAGATTCACGATCGTCAGGATCGGATCGGAGCCGTCGGGTGCCGCCTTGCTGTAGGCGATGATCTCGGGGTTATCGGTGTCGTGGAACTTCAACCTGACGTCGAACTGCAGGGCGCGGTGTTGGTGGCGGATGGCGTTGACACGGCACACCAGCTCGCGGATGTTGCCGGGGCGTTCCCAGTCCCAGTGGCGGAATTGATACTTTTCGGAGTTCGCATACTCCTCCGAGCCGGGCCGGAGCGCGCGTCCTTCGCAGAGCTCGAATCCGCTGTAGATGCCGTAGTTGGCGCCGAGCGTGGCCGCCAGCAGGAGCCGCGCTTCGAACGCCGGCCGGCCGCCATGCTGCAGGTAGGCGTGAAGAATGTCCGGCGTGTTCGCGAAGAGATTGGGCCGCAGGTACTCGCGCGACTCGGCGGTCGTCAGCTCGGTGAAGTACTCGGTAATCTCGGCCTTGGTGTTCCGCCACGTGAAATAGGTGTACGACTGGGTGAAGCCGACCTTTGCGAGGTACTGCATCGGCTTTGGCCGCGTGAACGCCTCGGCCAGGAAGATCACGTCCGGCTGGCGGGCATGCACGCTGGCGATGAGCCATTCCCAGAAGGCGAACGTCTTGGTATGCGGGTTGTCGACGCGGAACGCGCGGACGCCGTGATCCACCCAGAACATGGTGACCTCGAGCAGCGCGCGCCAGAGCGCCCGCCAGTCCTCGGAGTCGAAGTCGAACGGGTAGATGTCCTGATACTTCTTCGGAGGGTTCTCGGCATACCGGATGGTGCCATCCGGCCGGTGACGGAACCACTCCGGGTGCTCGCGCACCCACGGGTGATCCGGCGAGCACTGCCACGCGAGATCGAGGGCGATCTCGAGCCCCAGACGCTCGGCCTCCTCACGAAACGCGTCGAACTCGTCGAGCGTTCCCAGCCCGGGCTCGACGGCGGTGTGACCGCCCTCCGCCGAGCCAATCGCCCAGGGACTGCCGGGATCGGAAGGCGCGGCGGACAGTGCGTTGTTGCGTCCCTTCCGGAAGCTGCGGCCGATCGGATGAATCGGCGGCAGATAGACGACGTCGAATCCCAGGTCGGCGATGCGGGCCAGCGTGGCGCCCGCTTCCCGGAACGTCGCGCTGCGAGTCGGATCCGGGCCGGCCGACCGCGGGAACATCTCGTACCACGCGCCGAAGCGCGCGCGCTCACGGTCCACCCAGACGCGGCGTGCCGGCGAGGTGGTCGCGCGCGATCGATCCGCGTACGTGAACATGCGCGTCGAGAGCCCGTCGTCCAGGGCTGTGTTCAGGCGTTGGTCGATCGATGTCGAGTCGCTGAGTGCGTCCGTACGTTCGAGCAGCCAGTGCGCATCGGCTGCGGCGCCCAGACGCTCCGCGCGGCTCGCCGCCTCGCGCACCAGCAGCGACCCTTCGAGCAGTTCGAGCGAGACGTCCTGATCCGCCGCAGCCTTCGCCTTGACGTCGCGGCGCCACGTCTCGAAGCGGTCGACCCAGGCGACGATCTCGTACTCGTGCCAGCCCATATCGGCGGCGTCGAACGACGCCGTCCACTCGTCGTTGCCCGGGGCGACCAGCAGCATCGGCGTCTCGCGCCAGGGGTGCGCGTCATCGAACGCAGAGCCCGCAGAGCGCGCAGAGATCGATTCCAATGAATTCTCTGCGTGCTTTGCGAGCTCCGCGTTCAAGACGAGTCGGTCGCGCAGCATCGCGACGACGACGTCGTGGCCGTCCGCGAAGATGTCCGCGGTGACGTCGACGCGTTCGCCGATCGTGCGCTTGATCGGGAAGCGGCCGCCGTCAACCTCGGGCCGCACATGCTCGACAATCACGCGGCTCGCGTGTGCCGCAGTCGCCACTCGGTCGTCGGTCGTCGGGAGTCTCGAGTCGGTCGTCGATAGCCCAGAGGCGTTGGTCGTCATGTTGTTACGCTTGAACCGCCGCCTCGAGCGCCGCGGCGTCGTTCGTGTCCGAAACGCGTCGCCGCAGCGGCGACGTCAGCTTGAAACAGACGATCGAGTGTCCCTGCACGTCGAACTGCTTGCCGCCCTCGAAACCTTTGTCGGGCCCGTGCGGATCGAAGGTATCGAATGCGCGCTGCCACTGCTGATCCGCGTCGAGTGGCGGCAGCGTGAACGGAACCGTGTCGGAGTGGCCGTTGAGCAGGACGAGCAGCGTGTCGCCGATGATCGGCTCGCCCCGTTCGTTCATTTCCTCGATGGCGCTGCCGGAGAGCAGCATGCCGAGGCTGCGCACGAACCCCGTGTGCCAGCCGTTGTCGTCCATCTCGCCGCCATCGGGCATCAGCCACGCGACGTCCTTCACGCCGCCGCCGCGGATGCTCCGGCCCTGAAAGTACTTGCGGCGCCGTAGCGTCGGCTGCGCAAGTCGGAAGCGAACCACCTTGGTCGTGAAGTCCAGCAGCGTCCGCTTGTCAGGCGTCAGCGACCAATCGATCCAGCTCAGTTCATTGTCCTGGGCGTAGGCGTTGTTGTTGCCGAGCTGCGTGCGTCCGAGCTCGTCGCCGTGGCTGATCATCGGCACGCCCTGCGAGAGCAGGAGCGTCGCGAGGAAATTCCGCTTCTGCCGCTCGCGCATGGCGTTGATCGCCGGGTCGTCGGTCGGCCCCTCGACGCCGTTGTTGGCGCTCAGGTTGTGGTTCTCGCCGTCGCGGTTCTGCTCGCCGTTCGCCTCGTTGTGCTTGTCGTTGTAGCTGACGAGGTCGTGCAGCGTGAAGCCATCGTGCGCGGTGATGAAGTTGATGCTGGCGTACGGCTGCCGTCCGCTGTGGGCGTACAAGTCGTTGCTGCCCGCCAGCCGTGTCGCGAGCTCGGAGACCGTGCTGCCGTCGCCGCGCCAGAAACTCCTGACCGCGTCCCGGTACTTGCCGTTCCACTCGGTCCACAGCACCGGGAAGTTGCCGACCTGATAGCCGCCCTGACCGAGATCCCAGGGCTCCGCAATCAGCTTGACCTGGGAGAGCACAGGGTCTTGATGGATGATGTCGAAGAAGGCGCCCAGCCGATCGACCTCGAACAGCTCGCGCGCCAGCGCGCTGGCGAGGTCGAAGCGGAAGCCGTCGACGTGCATGTCGAGCACCCAGTACCGCAGGCTGTCCATAATCAGCTGCAGCACCTGCGGGCTCCGCATGTTCAGCGTGTTGCCGCAGCCGGTGAAATCCATGTAGTAGCGCGGGTTGTCGCCGACCAGCCGGTAGTACGACGCGTTGTCGATCCCTTTGAGCGACAGCGTCGGGCCCAGGTGATTGCCCTCGGCGGTGTGGTTGTAGACGACGTCGAGGATGACCTCGAGCCCCGCGGCGTGCAGCGCGCGCACCATCCGCTTGAACTCGCGCACGCTGCCCGCCGGTGTCTGTGATGCCGCGAACCGGCGCTCGGGCGCGAAGTAGCCGACGCTGTTGTAGCCCCAGTAGTTCGTCAGCCCTTGTTCTTCGAGATGCCGATCGGGGGCGTGGTGATGCACCGGCATCAGCTCCACGGCCGTGACCCCGATCCGTTTCAGGTGGTTGATCGCGTGCTCGGTCGTCAGCGCTTCGTAGGTGCCGCGCAGACGCTCCGAAATGTCCGGGTGGCGCTTCGAGAACCCGCGCACGTGCATCTCGTAGATGACCGTGTTGTGCCACGGTGTGCGCGGCGGCCGATCGTCGCCCCACGTGAACGCGGGATCTACGACGGCCGCGAGCGGCGCCAGCGCGGCGTTGTCGCGCGTGTCCATGGCGAGGTCTTCGTCACCGTGGCCCACCGTGTACCCGAACATCTCGTCGCCCCACTGGATCGGACGCGCGACCGATTTCGCGTATGGATCCATGACAACCTTGTTCGGATTGAAACGGTGGCCTGACGGCGGGTCGTACGGCCCATGAACGCGGTAGCCGTAGAGCTGGTTCGGCCGGACATCGGGCAGAAACCCGTGCCAGACCATGTCGGTCTGCTCCGTCAACGGAACCCGGCGGCGCTCGACCTTCGCGTCAGGAGAGTCGAAGAGGCAAAGCTCAACCTTGGTGGCGTGCGCCGAGAACAACGCGAAATTGACGCCGACTCCTGTCCAGGTAGCTCCGAGGGGATAGGGATCGCCAGGCCACACTCGCACAACGGCCCAGGCTTCACGTTTTGTGCCATGACGGATGTGTCAGCTGCCAGGGGCTGTGCCTGGTGCCGGAGCCGTATGCGCTCGCAGTACGATAGGTGCATGCGAAAGACCATCTTCGTCGTGTTCGCGCTGGCGTTCGCTCGGGCGGCGGTGGCACAGACGTCGGGGACGGTCATCACGGCCGACGAGATCGCCGCAACATTGAAGGCGTCGATCGCGAACAACGTCGTCGATGCGCCGGTGAAGCTGGCTGACGTGCCTGGTGGAAAGGCGTCGCTCGCGGTGCTGCGGCGGACGAAGGCGGAAACCAGCGCGCTCATTCACGACCGCGTCACCGAGATTTATCAGATTGTCGAAGGATCAGGAACCCTCGTCACTGGCGGTTCTCTGGAAGGCGCGACGGCGACCGACCTCACGCGTCTCAACGCCGGCCCCAGCCAGACCGGGACGCATCGTGGCGGGGAAAGCCGCCGGGTCGGACCAAAAGACGTGATCATCGTGCCCGCCGGCATGCCGCACCGCTTCAGCGAGCTCGATGGTCCGATCGTCTATCTCGTGTATCGGTTCGAACCGAAGCAGTAGGGGGATTAGGTACTGCGTAGTTCCCAAGTCCCCGAGTCCCTACTCAGTGCTGTATCTGTCGTTGAACCACGGCTCGGCGCTGTTCGAGTAGCCCCGCACTTCCCAGAAACCCTTGCGATCTTCGGCGAGGAATTCGATCTTGCGGATCCACTTGGCGCCCTTCCACGCGTACAGCTTCGGCGTGATCATGCGGCATGGGCCGCCGTGCTCGCGCGGCAGCGGCTTGCCCTCCCACGTGTGCACCAGCAGCACATCGTCTTCGATCGCGCGAGCCAACGGGACGTTGACCGTGTACGGGATGTAGCTGCCGGGCATGAAGTCGTATCCCGTACACAGCACGTAGTGCGCCGAGTCCTTCGGAACGACCAGCTCCGCGATCGTCTTGAACCGCACACCGCGCCAATGATTGTCGAACCGCGACCAGGTGGTGACACAGTGGAAATCGCTGACGTCTTCTACCTGCGGCAGCGAGAGGAACTGATCCCACGTGAGCGTCGCCGGATTCTCGACCAGGCCGCCGAGCTCCAGCTTCCAGGTGTCGGTGCTCACGTCCGGCTGTTCGCCGAGATCCAGCACCGGCCAGTTCTTGACTTCGTGCTGACCGACCGGCAGCTGCGGCATCCCGTGCCGGTTCGTCGGCCCGCCGCCTTTCGGCCGCTGTCCCGAGAACGCCACGTTGACGGCGCCCTTGTCGAGCGCGATCTGGCGCTGAATGTAGCGGAGGCGCTTTTCGACGAGGTCTGGCTTATCCATCGAACCGGCCCACCACGACGCTGGCCGGCCGGAGCAGTTCGTCGCCGACGGCGTACCCTTCTCGCGTCACCGCGACGACGCGGCCGTCCTGACTCTGGTCGGTGACCGGCGCCATCGACACGGCTTCGTGCGAAGTCGCGTCGAACGGCTGGCCGAGCGCGTCGACGCGCCGCACGCCGAGCGCTTCGAGCTTCGCCAGAAACTGGTCGCGAACCAGCTCGACGCCGCGGAGCAACGAGTCGGTCTTGACGTCGCTGTCGCGCGCCGCGCCGATCGCGCGGTCGAGGTTGTCGAGCACCTCGAGCAGATCCGCGACAATCGCGCGCCGGCCGCGCTCGACGTCGCGCGCCACTTCGCGGCGGATCCGCGTTTTTGCCTGTTCGAATTCCTCCAGCGCGCGGCGATGCTCGCCGGCAATCGTCTGCAGCTGCGCGGATCGGTCGGCGAGCTGCTGTTCGAGGTCCTCGACGTAGCTCGGCTTGCGTTCGCGTTCGGCTTCGCTCGCGGTCGCGCCGGCGGCGGCTTCAGGTTGCGCCCACCACCGGCGATCGACGACACGAAGCGGTTCATCAGGCTTGGACATCTCGGGATCGGGTCATCGAGTAATTGGGTAATCTGGTAAATGCAATTACCAGATTACCAGATCACCCAATCACCAGATCCTATGCGAGGGTCTGCGGGAGTGGCAGCGTCGGGTGCTCGGGGCCGCTCTGCTCGAAGAGGTCGTTGTCCTGCAGTTCGGGACGCGTCGCCGATGTGCGGGCGTTGAGGTGCCCGCGCCGCGCCGCCTTGTCGCGATACATGCGCTGATCGGCGTCCGCCAGCAGCGCTTCGTAGGTCGCGCCGTCGTGCGGGAACACCGAGGCGCCGGCGCTGGCGGCCAGCCGCAGCCGTTTGCCGGCCCGCACCTCGAGCTGGATTTCCGCGATCTGGTCCTGCAGCTCCTGCCGCTTGAGATCAGCTGCTTCGCGCGAGCAGTCCGACAGCACGACGATGAACTCGTCGCCGGCATAGCGCACGCAGAGGTCGTACGGCCGCAGCGCGCCCTGCAGCGCGACCGCCATCTCGCGCAGGGCGTGGTCGCCGACGTTGTGGCCGTAGGTGTCGTTGATCTGCTTGAACCCGTCGATGTCCATGACGATCAGCGCGACCTCGCCCTTGAGGCGTTCGGCGCGCGCCAGTTCCCGCGACAGGTGCACGAACATCGACCGGCGGTTCGGCAGCCCGGTCAGCGGATCGGTCAGCGAATCTTCCTGCGTTTGCTCGAAGACGATCGAATTGTGGATGACCGCGCCGGCCTGCTCGCCGATGCGCTCGAGCAACCGGCGGTGATCCTCGGTGTAGTGGTTGCGATCCACGTGATAGAGCGCCAGGCAGCCGATGAACGTGTCGTTGAACTGCAGCGGGCACACCAGCGCCGACTGCAGCGAGACATCGCCTCCCAGGCCCGCCGCCTCGAAGCTCAAGCGCGGATTCGCGTTGATCAGCGTCCGGCGGTTGCGCGCGACCCAGCCCGACAACCCCTCGCCCACCTTGAGCGACGTGTTGAGCAGCCGCGGCGCATCCACCCCCGCCGCAAACCGGCACTTCAGAGAATCGCCTTCCGGCTGATGGAGGAAGAGCGCGCAGCCGGACCACGGCACGATCTTCGACAGCTTCGACGAGATCAGCGCCATCGTGTCCGACACGCCGAGGCTGGTGCCCATCGACTGCGCAATTTCGTAGAGCGCGTAGATCTCGCGGTGGGCCAGCGCGATATTCTCGAACGCGCTGTGGCCGCTCGTCGGTACCAGCCCGACCGCCGTGGAGCCGGTGACGAACGCCTCCTGCGGCGTCTCGACGACCGCGCGCACCTCTTCACCGAACTCCGCCACCAGGGCCGGCAGGATCTCGATGAAGATCGGCACCAGCCGCGGGTCGAGCGCGCGTCCCGCTTCGTGCCGCAGCAGCCCGAGCGCGCTGTCGTTGTTCAGCGCCTTGTGATACGGACGCTCGGTCGTGACCGCGTCGTAGTAGTCGACGATCGTCAGGATGCGCGCGCCGACAGGGATGTCGTCGCCGGCGAGCCCCTGCGGATAGCCTTTGCCGTCCCACCGCTCGTGGTGGCTGAGGATCAGCGGCGCCACCGGGTAGGGGAACGGCACCGCGGCGATGATTTCCGCGCCGACCTGCGGGTGAATCCGGATCTTCTGGAATTCTTCCTGCGTCAGCGGGCCGGGCTTCGACAGGATGTGCTCGGGCACCGCCAGCTTGCCGATGTCGTGGAGCAGCGCCGCCGTCTTGACGCCCTGGATTTCGTGCTCGCTCAATCCCGCTGCCTTCGCGAGACCAGCCGCGTACACCTGCACCCGCCGGATGTGCAGCTGCGTCGTCTGATCCTTGGCGTCGATCGCCCGCGCCAATGCCTCGATCGTCGCCAGGTGCAGGTCCGATGTCTGCTGCACGTGCCGCTGTTCGTCTTCGATGCGTCCCATGTACACCTTGTAGGTGCGGTACATGAGATAGAGCGGCGCGAAGGTGAAAGGTGCGACCCAGTACCCAGCGTGTCCCACCAGCGACCCCGCCAGCGCGGCCGTGCCGGCACCGACGAAATAGCTGGGTGCGCTCCACAGGAAGTTGTTGTGCCAGGTCGTCAGGATGTTGTTGCGTGTCGACAGCGCGATGGCCGTGGCGACGAGACCCGTGTTGAGCAGGAAATAGACCGTCGCGGCGCCCACCAGCGGACGGGCGAGCGCGGTGAATGCCATCGTCGACCCGGTGCCGCCGAGCAGCCGGAACGCGAGGCCGGCGCCCTGCACCGTGATGACCAGCGACGAGACGCTGAACAGGGTGCGATAGAGCGGGTTCCGCTCCTTCTTGTTCAGACTGCACTGACTGAACGCGCTGCCCGCGGCGACGAACATCGTCTCGTGCGGACCGAGGAGCAGCAGCGACGCAAAATCGACGGCGTACGACACCGACATCGTCGAGCCGCCCGTGGTCAGCGGCAGATAGACCTTGAGCGCCGCCGACATCGACGAGAGGAGCAGCAGACCGAGCAGCAGCAAGGGCTGGTCGAACCGGACCTGCGGGAGATACACGAAAAACATCGCGAGGCCGAGGGCCACCACGGTCGAGACGTACAGACGGGCAGACGTCGGCAGGTGCGTCATCAGTGGACTCGCGGCGACGTCGACATCCAGTGGTCGCCCCAGTCTTCCTTGAGCATCGACCAGAGCACCTGATCCAGGTAATCGCCGCCGCGCCGGATCGACCGGCGGAGCACGCCTTCCTGAGCCGCGCCCAGTTTTCTGAGCGCGCCGTTGGCGCGGCCGTTCTGCAGCAGCACGCGCGCCTCGAGACGGTGCGCGCCGAGGGCGCCGAACGTGAACGATCCGGCGAGACGCGCGGCTTCGAGGAATATGCCGCTGCCGCGCGACGACGGTGCGAGCGTGCACTCCCATTCCGCGGCTTCGAAGCTCGGATCGAGCTGGCGGACCTGCAGAACACCGACGACGGTCCGCGTCCCCGCCAGCGTGACGGCATAGGTGAACGAAAGTCCGGATGCTCGATCGCGGACCGCCCGCTCGATGAGCTCCTGCGCGCTGACTTCGCTGACCGGCTCGTCGAGACCGAAGCGCGTCGCGTCGGATAGCGACAGCAGGTCGACGAGCGGCCCAAGGTCCTGCGGGCCGATTTCGCGAAGGACGACAAGGCGGCCGGCCAGGGTCGGCAGTTCGCTACGCCAGTTCGTCGCGCCAATCGCGGTCGGGTCTGTGGCCATAGTCAGATCGGGCGCACACGTACGCGCCTAGTGCTGATCGCGTTGATAGCAACTCTGGCGCCAAGCTGAGCTTTTATAGATAAGAGGTAGGTCCTCAGTAACTTATGAGTAAACAGCCCGGGTCCTGAAAAGCAGTAACAATGTACGTGTATATGACACTAACGATATTCATGGACCACAGTGGTCTGCCCTAGGTTCATATTCGGCAACGGGTTGCGCTTGAGTGCGCCGATTCAGAACACCTCATGTGCCATTTCGGCGCAAAAACCGACCCGGTCGTCGCGGTGATGCGCAATTCCGGGTATAACTGTGGACCGTGGACGAGTCGGGAAAGAAGCGGCCGCTTTCTGACGATCCCGGCTTCATCTCGAGCTTGTCCGACCTGGATCGTGGACTGACAGACGCTGGCGGGGACGACCTTCCGGAGACGGGAACCAATAATCCGGTCGCGGCACCGCGGCGAATCCGCCGTATTGTGCGGCGACGCCGCCGTCTGCCGGCTGACGGCGCGGCGCCGGCGCGCGCCCCTTCGCTGCCGGCAGCACCCGCGGCCCCACCTACGGCCGCAGCCTCCCCGCCGGTTGCCATCCCGGCACCGGTCCGCGACACTCGAATAGGGCCGCCGAACCCCGCTCTCGCCGTCACGCCGGATCCGGCACTGCAGCCCCGCCGTCCAGGGCATCCCTATTCCTCGACGCCCACGGCGGCCGTCGTGCGTCCCGTTCCAGACGACTCCGCGCCTTCACTCCCGTACGAGACGTTTTATGGCCTGACGGAAAAGCCATTCAGTCTGTCCACCGATCCCGTTTTCCTGTATCACAGCACAGCGCACGACCGGACGGCGCAGGCGCTGCTGACTTCGATCGGCACCCGCCCGGGCGTCGTCGTCATCACCGGACCGTACGGCATCGGCAAGACCTCGCTGTGCCGCGCCGTCATCGAGCAGCTCGATCGCCGGACGCTGACCTCATTCCTCGTAGATCCGTTTCTGACCGTCGACGATCTGCTGCAGACGCTGCTGATCGATTTCGGCGCGCTCTCGCGCGACGATCTTGCGGGCGGTCGGCAGCCGTCGACGGATCAGCTGCGGGATACCCTGCATTCGTTTCTCGCGTCGCTGGCATCCCTCCAGGCGGCCGCAGTCGTTCTCGTCGACGAGGCGCAAAACCTGCCGGTGGCGGTGCTCGATGAGCTGCGCGCGCTCGCCGAGATGGGGAAGGGCCGCCGCCTGCTTCACGTTGTGCTTCTGGGCGAACCCGGTCTGGCGTCCATGTTGAAGCAGGAGGCGCTGCGGCCGCTGAATGCCCAGGTCGCTGTGCGAAGCGCGCTCGGCCCGCTGCTACCAGACGAAGTCGGCGGTTACGTGATGTACCGCCTGGGTGTCGTCGGGAACGAGTCGCACGTCGCGTTCAATGGGGCGGCTCTGGCACGCATCTACGAACTGACGGGCGGTGTCCCGCGCGTCGTCAACCTCC
>Ga0207681_10002032_pt1 | contig 13000 bp, 12 predicted proteins | sample KBSS53metaG_FD_184324 | JGI IMG/M metagenome (GOLD analysis project Ga0207681, IMG submission 184324) | Switchgrass rhizosphere microbial communities from Kellogg Biological Station, Michigan, USA - KBS S5-3 metaG (SPAdes) (version 2) | ecosystem: Host-associated > Plants > Roots > Rhizosphere... | reverse complement strand
TCTCAACGGACGGGCCGTCGTGCTCGTCGGGGGCGGCCGTGTCGCCGCGGGGAAGCTACAGCAGCTCCTCGCCGTTGGCGCGCGCGTGCGCATCGTCGCACCCGACATTTCGCCGGCGACGGTGGACGTGCTCTCGGGAGGAGTGCCGCGCGTCGAAATCGTGCCGCGCCGGTTCGTCCCGTCGGACCTCGATGGCGCCTGGCTCGTCGTCGCGGCCGCCACGCCCGAGGCCAATGCCGAGGTTGCCGAGGCCGCCGAGAAACGCCGGCTGTTCGTGAACGCCGTCGACGATCCGGCGAATGCCAGCGCCTATCTGAGCGGCGTCGTCAGGCGAGACGGCGTGACGCTCGCCATTTCCACCCATGGCGAGGCCCCGGCCCTGACCGCGCTGTTGCGCGAGGCGCTCGATGCGGAACTGCCAGGCGATCTCGGCGCGTGGGTGGCGCAGGCCCGGCGCGAGCGCGTCGACTGGCGCCGGACTGGCGTGCCGATGGACGAGCGCAAGCCAAGGTTGTTGCGCGCGTTGAACGCGTTGTATGACGCCGCGCGGCTGAAGCGCTCTGCCGAAGGGGTGATGGGCGCGGACAACTGGACGACGACGGCGGTGGCCGAGCGCATTCCCTGGCTCAATGGACCGGAGGACTCGTGGTTGTAAGAGGACATGTCTCGCTCGTCGGCGCTGGGCCCGGCGATCCCGGCCTGCTGACGCGAACCGCGGTCGCCCGGCTGCGCGCGGCGGACCTCGTGCTGTACGACGCGTTGATCGGCGAGGGGATTCTCAAGTACGCGCGCAAGGCGCAGCGGTTCTTCGTCGGCAAGCGCGCCGGCCGTCACGCGATGTCGCAGGAAGCGATCCACGCGTTGATGATTCGGGCGGCCCGGCGCGGACGCAAGGTCGTGCGGCTGAAGGGTGGCGACCCGTTCGTGTTCGGCCGCGGCGGCGAGGAAGTCCTGGCGCTCCAGCATGCCGGCATTCCGTACGACGTCGTCCCGGGGATTTCCAGCGCCGTTGCGGCACCTGCGGCCGCTGGCATTCCCGTCACACATCGCGGCGTCGCCTCGGCGTTCCTCGTTGTCTCGGGCCACGACGAGAAAACCTTCTCTGCAGCAATTCACCAACTCCAGCCGAACGGCGTCACCGTCGTGGTGCTGATGGGCCTCGGCCGCTCCGCGGCCATTGCCTGTGAGCTGATCGATCGCGGCTGGTCGCGCGGCACGCCGGCGGCGATTGTCACGGATGCGTCGCGGCCGCAACAGCAGGTGTGGCGGGGCACGCTCGACCATCTGGCTCTTGAGGCCGCGGTATTCGACGGCGACGGTCCGGGGACGCTCGTGATCGGCGATGTCGTGGCGATTGGCATGCAGGCCGACAACGAGGCGTTTGGAGCCGAGGTAGGCGGACGTAGCGCGACCCGTTCAGGGTCGCGAAGAGTGAGAGGTTGACATGTCGGTCGTAGACGATCCGAAGACATACGGGCGCGCGCGCCTGTCATTCGCGAGCGAAGCAGACATCGACGAGTTCGTGACGACGCTCGAACGCTACGAACGCGGAGAGCTGACTCCCGATCAATGGCGCACGTTCCGGCTGGTTCGCGGCACCTACGGACAGCGGCAGGCCGAAGACGCGCAGATGCTTCGCGTCAAGATTCCGCAGGGCGCGCTCACGAGCGATCAGCTCGAGGCGCTCGCCGACGTCGCCGATCGGTACTCCCGTGGGTTCGGCCACATCACGACCCGCCAGAACGTTCAGTTTCATTTTGTCAAGCTGCACGACGTCGAACCGGCGATGCGGCGGCTTGCCGAGGCTGGCCTGACGACGCGTGAAGCCTGCGGGAATTCGGTCCGGAACATCACGGCCTGCCCTTACGCTGGCGTCAGCGCCGAAGAACGCTTCGACGTCACGCCGTATGCGGAAGCGCTGACGCGGTTTCTGCTGCGCCATCCGCTCAGCTCGACGCTCCCGCGCAAGTTCAAGATCGCGTTCGAGGGGTGCGAGACCGATCACGTCTTCACGGGTATCAACGATCTCGGGTTCCGTGCGGTCCTCGGCCCCGACGGCGGGCGCGGGTTCCGCGTCACCGCCGGTGGCGGGACGGCAATCATGGTGACGTCGGCCGGCCTCCTGCACGAATTCCTTCCTGCTTCAGAAGTGTTTCGCGTCGCCGAAGCCGTGTTGCGCGTGTTCAAGCGTTTCGGCGACTACCAGCACAAGCAGCGGAATCGCATGAAATTCATGATCCGCGAACTGGGCTGGACGCGGTGGCGCGAAGAGTACGAGCGCGAGCTCACGGCCTGCCGGCTCCGCGGCGAGGTGCCGACGCTCGAGATCGATCCGCCGGCGAGCGAGGCGAAACCGGACTGGGTGAAGGAATCGTCGCCGTCGGTCGGATACATCGCGTCGCGCGTGTCCGCCGGCCGCGTGACGGGTCCCGGGCTGACGCCCACGATCGTCCCGGTCTATCAGACAGGCGACGACGAGTACGCGCGCTGGCGCGTCACCAATGTACTGCCGCAGAAGCAGTTCGGGTTCGTCCTGGTCATCGCCAGCGTGCCGTTGGGCGACCTGACCAGCGAGCAGATGCGCGTGCTCGGCGAGCTGGCGCGCGCCTACGGCGACGGGTCCGTGCGGGTCACGCCGGATCAGGATCTGGTTCTTCGGTGGGTGAACTCCTGCGACGTGCGGCAACTGTACCGGCGTTTTGCGGCGGCAGGCCTTGGATTGGCCGAGGCGAGCACCGTCGCTGACGTGGCGAGCTGCCCCGGCGCCGAAACCTGCCGGTTGGCGGTGACGCAATCCCGAGGACTGGGACGGCTGCTCGAGGATCACCTGCGAGCGCGTCCGGACCTCATCGCCGCTGCCGACGGGGCGCGCATCAAGATCAGCGGTTGCCCGAATGGCTGCGGACAGCATCACATCGCCACGCTCGGATTTCAGGGTAGCGTCCGGCGTCTGGGATCCCGGGCCGTGCCGCAGTATTTCGTGATGGTCGGCGGCGGCGCGCACGATCGCGGGGCGACGTTCGCGCGGCTGGCCGCGAAGGTGCCGGCGCGCCGCATTCCGCAAGTTGTCGAACGCTTGATCGATCTGTACGCGCGCGAACGTCAGCCGGACGAATCGGCGACCGCCTACTTCGGCCGGGTGGAACTCGACGTCGTGAAACAGACGCTGGGCGATCTCGAGAAGCTCCAGCCAGGCGACGCCGTGCCCGCTGACTACATCGACCTCGGCGAGGCCGCGGAATTCGCGCCGGAAGTGATGGAGGGGGAGTGCGCCACGTAGCGGTGGGAGCCAGGGGCTGGGGCTAGCTGAGGCGCGATCGGCATCTACCTATCTATATGCATAGATGTCGAACTGTTGCTTTTCGCGCACCCGCTTTGGTATAGTCCGCAGGACAACCGAATACGCGCTTCATCAAGAGTGGCTGAGGGACAGGCCCTGTGACGCCACGGCAACCACGCTGACGCCCGCTGCAAACGGTGCGTCGCGGTTCAGGTGCCAATTCCTACCCCGCGAGTTCGCGGGGGGAGATGAGGGAGCCAGTGAGCCTCGATTCATTTCACGTCGTCCCGCCCGCTTCACACACCCGCGCCAGCAAGATCGCTCTGCTTGGATTCGGCACCGTCGGTTCGGCCGTGGCCCGGCGCCTGACCGCCGCGGACGCTGCACGTACGCTCGAACTTACCCACATCGTCGATCGCCGCGCCGACCGCAAACGCCTCCAGCTCCCCGACGCGCGCGTCGTCTGGGCGTCGAGTCTCGATGAGATCCTGAAGCGCGACATCGACATCGTGGTCGAAGCGATTGGCGGTCTCGACCCGGCGACCGACTGGATCCGTCGTGCCTTGGAGGCTGGTAAGTCGGTGGTCACCGCCAACAAACAGGTGATTGCCCAGCACGGCGCGGCGCTCTGGACGCTGGCGGCGCGCCAGGGGCGTCAACTGCGATTCGAAGCAGCCGTCGGCGGGGCGATGCCGATCGTCCGCGCTGTCAGCGACGGTCTGGCCGGCGACCGCATCACACGCGTCGTCGGCATCCTCAACGGTACGACCAACGCCGTTCTGTCGCGGATGGAGTCCAGCGGCTGCTCGCTCGAGGACGCGCTGGCCGACGCTCGTGCCCGAGGATATGCGGAGGCCGACCCGTCGACGGACCTCGATGGAGACGATGCCCGCGCGAAGCTGGCCATCCTTTGTGCCATGGCCTTCGGGTTGCGCGTGGAGCCGAAGGCGATCCCGGCTCGCTCGGCCGTTGGTCTGACCGTGGCGGACTTCGCGCGAGCGCGGCGCGTCGATCGCACCATCCGTCAGCTCGCGCACGCCGAGTACAACCGTGCGACGTCCACGCTCACCGCCTGGGTGGCTCCGGTTGCCGTGGCGCGCGATTCGATCTTTGGACGCACGACCGGCGCGCAGAATGCCGCGATCATCACGGGCATACACGCCGGCGACGTCGGCGTATTTGGCGCCGGCGCCGGCGGCGACGCGACTGCGGTCGCGATCCTCAGCGACCTGGCCGCCATCGCCAGGGATCGCGCGGCTATCGTGCCGCCACCGAGGCTGTCCTCAGACTTCAAGCTTCAGACTTCAACCTTCGATCTTCAGACTTCGAACTTCAAGCTTCAGACTTCGCTAGCGGAGGCCGTGTGAGCGCGTTGATCGGACTTCAGTGTCATCTGTGCAAGACGCCGTTTCCGGCGGAAGCGGTCTATGTGTGCGACCGTTGCCTAGGACCTCTCGAACCGGTGTACGACTACGACGCCGTGCACCTGACTCGAGAAACCATCGAAGCGCGGCCGAAAAACCTGTGGCGCTATCGCGAATTGCTGCCGATCACCGGCGAGCCTCGCACCGGGTTCAATTCAGGCTTCACACCGCTGGTGCGATGCGATCGCCTGGCCCGCCGATTGGGGGTCAGCGAGCTGTACGTCAAGGACGACTCGGTGAACCATCCGACCTTGTCGTACAAGGACCGCGTGGTCTCGGTCGCCGCCACACGCGCGGTGGAGCTCGGATTCGATGTCCTCGCGTGCGCGTCGACCGGCAACCTGGCGAACAGCGTGTCGGCACACGCCGCCCGCCTCGGCATCGACTGCTGCGTGGTCATCCCAGACAATCTCGAGGCCGGCAAGCTCCTCGGATCAGCGATCTTCAACCCGACCATCCTGGCCATCGCGGGTAACTACGACGATGTGAACCGGCTGTGCACGCAGGTGGCGGATCGCTACGGCTGGGGCTTCGTGAACATCAACCTGCGGTCGTACTACGCCGAAGGCGCCAAGACGATGGGCTTCGAAATCGTCGAGCAGCTTGGGTGGCGCTATCCCAGGCATCTCGTGTCGCCAGTGGCCGGTGGAACCCTGCTGCCGCGCATCGTGCGTGGGCTCAAAGAACTCCGCACCATCGGACTCGTGTCCGGCGAGCTGCCACGTGTCTATGCCGCGCAGGCCGCGGGATGCGCACCGGTCGTCCGCGCCATCGAGGCCGGACTCGAGTATCCCGAGCCAGTCCGCCCGGACACGATTGCGAAGTCGATCGCGATTGGCAATCCGGCCGACGGCTACCAGGTCATCCAGAGCATTCGCGCTACCGGAGGCTCGGGCGCCGCGGTGTCCGATGCTCAGATCGTTGACGCGATTCGGCTGCTTGCTGAGACCGAAGGGATCTTCACCGAACCGGCGGGCGGCACGACGCTGGCCGCCGCCATCGATCTCATCAACCGCGGCACCATTCCGCGCGACGAATCGATTGTCGTCTGCGTCACTGGCAACGGCTACAAGACGACGGAGGCGGTGACCGGAACGTTGACGGCACCGGTTCGCCTGAGCCGGTCGTTCAAGGATTTCGAAGCGTGGTGGGAATCGGCCCGAGGGCCGTCGAAGGCAGCCCTACAAGTCTGACACGCGTCCACGTTGACCGCAGAGATCGCAAAGGACGCAAAGAACCATTTGGCTCTGCGGTCTTTGCGGTCTTTGCGTTTATCGTCGTCCGACGGCGCGCGAGCTCGAGACGATCGGCAGCTTGAACTCCATCGTCCGGCCGTTGCGCAACACTTTGACGGTTGCCGTCGATCCGATAGGGGCGTCGGCGACGAGGCGCGAGAACTGCGACGGATCGTCGATCTGATGCCCGTTGAACCCCACGATGACGTCGCCGGGCCGCAGCCCGGCATCGTAGGCTTCCGACACACGCCGCATCGTTGACACGAGCGCGCCATTGAGGCTCGTGGCGCCCACTTCTTCCGCCAGTTGCGGCGTCAGTTTTTCGATGCCGATGTACCCAATCGTGCCGCGGCGCACCTCGCCGAACTTCATGAGGTCGTCGACGATCCGCCGCGCCAGATTGCTGGGCACGGCGAAGCCGATCCCCTGGTAGCCGCCGCTTTCGCTGTAGATGCCCGTGTTGATGCCGACCAGCTCGCCCCGCGTGTTGATCAGGGCGCCGCCGGAATTGCCCGGGTTGATGGCGGCGTCGGTCTGGATGAAGTCTTCGTATTGGGCGAAGCCCATGTTGGCGCGTCCGGTCGCGCTCACGATGCCGGCTGTGACCGTCTGGCTCAACTGAAAGGGGCTGCCGATCGCCAGCACCCACTCGCCGACTTTGAGCTGGTTGGAGTCGCCCCACGGCACGACCGGCAGGCCGGAGACCGGAATCTTCAGGAGCGCGATGTCGGTGGTCGGATCGGTGCCGATCACCTTGCCCTTGATATCCCGCTTGTCGGGCAGCGCAATCGTGATCTCGCGGACATTCTCGCCGACGACGTGGCTGTTCGTGACGACGTAGCCGTCGGCGGAGATGATGACGCCGGACCCGAGGCTGAGCGAACGCCGGTCCCGCGATCCGAACGCATCATCGTCGCCGAAGAAGTAGCGGAAGAACGGATCGTTGACGAACGGCGAATTCGGCCGGCGGACGACCTGCAGCGACGAGATGTTGGTGACGCCCTTCACCGCCTGGCCTGCGACGCGAGTGAAGTCCGGTCCGGTGCTGCCGGCATAAGCGAGCGGCGCGGCGGGTTGCGCAACCGCGCCAGGTCGCTGCTCGGGTGCCGCAGTGGTGGCCGGGAGAGGGGGCTCGGTCGAACGGCGCTCTTCGGCGGCCCGCACAAAGCCGGTGACCACCAGACCGCCGACGAATCCGGCGGAGATGAGGACGATCGAAAGCAGCAGGCGCCGCATCAGCCTATTCCCCGTGAGATCCGGCGGCGGCCGACCCCACGACTATCCGCCGTGCCGCACGGTCGCTCGCCTTCGGAATCACCACCGTTAACACGCCATCCTTCAAATCGGCGGTCACGCGTTCGACGTCGATGCGCTCCGGCAGTCCGAAGGCCCGCGAAAAGCGGCCGTGGCCGCGCTCGACCCGGTGATACTGCTCGCACGGAATATCGCGGCCGGGCGTCGAGACGCGGGCACCGCGAATCGTGATACGGCTGTCCTCGGCGTGGATGTCGATGTCGTCGCGTGTCAGGCCGGGCAGTTCCGCGGTGAGCACGAACTCGTTTGCCGTCTCGTAGAGATCGACCGGCGGAGTCCAGCCGGGCGCGTCGGTGCCGACCAGTTGACCGAGCTGTTCGTGGAGCGCGAGCAGGTCGCGCAGCGGATCCCACCGCGTGAAGGCCACGTCTCGCATCGTAGCATATGTGCTACGATCTCAAGGATATACAGGTGACGAATGGCCTCCTCTGTTCAGGCGACACGACTGCGTAAAGGCATGCTCATCAAGGTCGGCAACGACCTGTTCCGGATTCTCGAGCTGCACCATCTCACGCCGGGGAACAAGCGCGCACACATTCAGGTCCGCATGCGGAATATCCGCAGCTCGGCGCTTGCCGACCACAAGTTCCGGGCGGAAGAGGACGTGGAACGGGCGATTCTCGACGAACGCGAGATGCAGTATCTCTACAACGACGGCGACGCGTTCTACTTCATGGACACGTCGAGCTACGAGCAGATCCATATCTCCGCGGAGGCGCTGGGCGACTCGAAGGACTACCTGGTCGCCGAAATGCTGATCCGCGTCGAGTTCTATGACGTCGAGCCGGTGGGCATCGAGCTGCCGCCGACCGTGGATCTCGTCGTCAAGGAGACCGTCCCCGGCATCAAAGGCGCGACGGCCAGCGCTCAGATCAAGCCCGCGACGCTCGAAACCGGCCTGGTCATCAACGTGCCCTCGTTCGTCAACGAAGGCGACAAGGTGCGCGTCAACACCGAGACCGGGGAGTATCAGTCAAGGGTGTGATCAGAAGTTGGTGAATTGGTGCGTTGGTGAATTGGTGATTGAAGAGTACAGGGCGTAGAGATGGAAACCGCCAATTCACCCGATCACCACCTCACCAATTCACGGTTTCGGCACGCCGGCTGGATCGAGGTCGTCACCGGCAGCATGTTCAGCGGTAAGAGCGAGGAACTGATCCGCCGGCTGCGTCGGGCGCAAATCGCCAAGCAGAAGGTCCAGATTTTCAAGCCGCTCATCGACAACCGCTTCAGCGAAGACCACATCGTGTCGCACAGCGACATGCGGATCCCGTCGCAGAACGTCCGCAACTCGGACGAGCTGTTGAAGCACGTGGACGAGGACACGGAAGTCGTGGGTATCGACGAGGGGCAGTTCTTCGACGCCAACCTGCCGGCGGCGTGCACGGCGCTGGCCGACCGCGGCAAGCGGGTCATCGTAGCCGGCCTCGATCAGGACTATCTCGGCCGTCCGTTCGAGCCGATGCCGCAGCTGCTGGCGATTGCGGAGTACATCACCAAGACGCTCGCCATCTGCGTGGTCTGCGGCGATCCGGCGAATCATACCCAGCGTCTAGTGGCGAGCAGCGATCGGGTGCTGGTGGGCGCGACCGGGCTCTACGAGGCGCGCTGCCGCCACTGCTTCGATCCCAACCTCGCCGTCGCCGAACAGGTGTAGAGGACCGGCGCGTGCAGCAGGCACAGCCGATCATCACGTGGACACTCCTCGTGCTGGGCGTCGGGTTCCTCGTCGCCAACACCAAGCTCCTCTTCGAGTACATCCAGTTCGTCAAACGACGTCGCGCCGCACTGCTGACGTGGCAGCCGCCCAAGCCGCCCTATTACGGCATGGCGATCGCCATCGGCGTGTCGCTGGGCATCCTGGTCGTCGCCAAGTTGCTGGTCCACCGGCAGATGTTCGGCGAGATGATGATGTTCGTGTACTACGCGTGCCTGACGCCGCTCAGCCGGCGCATCGGCCGCGGCTTCTACGAGGACGGGATCTGGGCCGATTCGTCGTTCATCCCGTTCAACGAGATCGGCGGCCTGACGTGGCGGGAGTCGGAGCAGGGCGTCACGCTGGTGATCATCTCACGATTGCGCACTCTTGCACGCGTTCTGAGGGTCCCGATCGACAAGTACAGTGCGGCCCGGCGCCTGTTGCGTGACAAAATTGGCGAGCACGCGATCCACTTCACGGGTACAGGCCTGGACCTCGGGGCTCACGACGAGCGGGACGAGGCGTAGCGCTCGTCGCGCAGGGCCGGCGTCGTACTCGTAGCGCAGGCCTTGAGGCCTGCCTGACTGCGTCCGATAAGAGAACACGCTATGGCAGCACGCGCGACCTGGAAAGGCTTCCTCAAGATCAGCCTGGTGAACATCCCGATCAAGGTGTTCCCGGCGACCGAATCGAGCGGGACGATCTCGTTCAATCAGCTGCACGGCGAGTGTCAGACGCGCATCCAGCAGAAGCGCTGGTGCCCGCACTGCAACCGCGAAGTGCCCAACTCCGAGATCGTCAAAGGCTACGAATTCGACAAGGGGCGCTACGTCGTCCTGTCGGAGGACGATTTCGACAAGGTGCGGCCCGAGTCGACGCGCGTCATCGACCTGGTGCAGTTCGCCGACGAGTCGTCGATCGATCCGATGTACGTCGACCGCACTTACTATCTCGCGCCCGACGGCGGGATCGCGGCCGATGCGTTCGCCGTGATGCGCGACGGTATGAAGGGCAAGGTCGGCATCGGCAAGCTCGCGCTCTACGGCCGCGAATATCTCGTCGCCGTGCGGCCGCATCAGCGCGGCATTGCGATGTACACGCTGCACCACGCGGCCGAGATTCGCAGTATCGAGGCAGTCGAGGAACTGAGCTCGGTGCCCGAAAAGGTCAAGCCCGAAGAGATGAAGCTGGCGCGTCAGGTGATCGAGACGTTCGAGGGTCCGCTCAACCTGGCCGACTACAAGGACGAGTACCGGGAGGGCCTCCAGCGGATAATCGACGCCAAGATCGCGGGCGAGGAGATCGTCGCGCCGAGTGTCGAGGCGCCGCCGAAGGTCGTCAACCTGATGGAGGCGCTGAAGAAGAGCCTCGACGCGGTCAGTGGCCAGAAGAAGAAGCCGGCAAAAGCCGCCGCGCCGGCGGCCGGTCGCCAGGCGCAGGGCCGTCGGAAGCGCGCCTAGCGCACCATCCAGCCTTTCGGCGGTCGACTCATGTGAAGGCGGACGGCGTACACGCCGTCCGCGGACGGCGTCCCCTCTTCCTTCAACGCCTGCAGCCGGTGGGGAAGCGCCAAAGACTTGGCGGTGTGCTTCGCCGTCCGCAGCGGCGTGAGGAGCATGAACGTGGGGGCATCGTTGGCTTCGTAAAGCAGCCACGGCGCCGCGCGATCCGACGCTCCGCGCACGGCGTTCACGAATCGCCCTTCGTGCCCCGCACTGATCTCGAACACCGTCAACCGCAGCGCTCGCATCGTCTGCAGATCGATACCGGTGCGGCCGAACGGCAGCTCGTCACGACGCGTGGTCAGCGTACTCGTCGTGCGCTCGATGAACGTCGCCAGGCGGGCCGACAGCTTCTCCAGCTCCGGGTGGGCGGCGACCGCCTTCCGGTAGCGCGCCGGCATCTCGTTCCATGCCTCGAGCGACTCCGCCACGTTCAGATAGACGATGTCGGTCGCGTCGGTCCTCGACTGGAGCATGATCCAGAACAGCGGTACGCGCGCCTGTTCGTAGGCGGCCACGATCGCCGTCTCGAGCGCTTCGTAGCTCTGCGAGGTGCCCGGCTTCAGTTTCTGGCGGACGACGTTCAGAATCCTGGGTGGATCGGCCGGCACGTGCGCCGGCCGCCGGGCGACAAGAGCCGGGGTACCACTGGCCAGCCAGGCGAACAGGAGGCCTGCCGTCAGCACGGTTCCGTCACCGACCGGAGGTCAGCAGACCGATGAGCCCGGGGCCGCTGGCGGTGGGGTCGCCGAGCCAGTCCGGAGGCGTCAGCCAGACGAACGACAGGATGGCGAGCACCCAGGCGTCGTAGGGAATCGTTGCCCGCTCGTCGGTCCAGAACAGCGCGCGGTTGAAGATGCCGGCGATCCCGTCGCGAGACGGCATCGGCTTCTTGTTGAGCGCCAGATACGTGTAATAAATCCGGTTGGCGACCGCCAGGATGGACAGCACCAGAATCACCCACAGCACGGCGGCCATCCGGTTCGTGACCGCGCCGATCATGAAGAGGACAATGCGCTCGGGGCGTTCCATGAACCCGACCTTGCATTTCTGGACCAGCGACTCCGCGCGAGCCCGCGCATAGCTTGTCATGATCGAGAAGATCAGCGCCAGCGCCGCGACCATGACGTAATCGCTGCGGCCCAGCTTCGAGTACAGGAAGATGAGGCCGGTCAGGAGCGCCAGGTCCGAGAAACGGTCGAGCGTCGAATCCCAGAACGCGCCGAACTCCGATTGCAGCTGAAGGAGGTGGGCGACCTTGCCGTCGATGAAGTCGAAGATGTTGGCGACGAGCATGATCACGAATGCCAGCATGAAGCGGCCGAAGCCGAGCGCCCAGGCCGCCGCGACATTGACGATGACGCCGATCAGCGTCAGGGTGTTCGGATGAATCCGAAGCCGCACGCACAAATTGATGATGGCGCGCAGCGGATACATGCAGATCGCGCCAACCGCGCCCGTGAATGTCGTCTTCATTTATAATGGAGGGTTCAGGCGTCGCTCGAAAACGCGCCATAGTAGCGTATGCCCATCCACGAACTCAAGGAACAGATCGCGCGGTTGCCGGAGCAGCCGGGCGTCTATCTGTACTTCAACGCGGATGGCGACACGATTTACGTCGGCAAGGCGCGCGCGCTCCGCGATCGCGTGCGCAACTATCTCGGCGCCTACGGCGGCGATCCGAAAACCGACGCGCTGCTGGACGAGGTGGTACGGCTTGACGTGATCGTCACCGACTCGGTCGTCGAGGCGCTCGCGCTCGAGAACAACCTGATCAAGCAGCGCACGCCGAAATACAACATCCTGCTGCGCGACGACAAGAACTACCCCTACCTGCAGCTGACGATGAACGAAGCCTTTCCGCGTGTGCTGGTGGCGCGCCGGGTCGAGCGCGACGGCAGCTTCTACGCCGGCCCGTTTCTGCCGGCGCACTTCGCGCGGAAAACGATGTCGCTCACGCATCGCCTGTTCGGCATCCGGTCGTGCAACGAGGTGATCACCGGCAAGCGCGGGCGGCCGTGCCTCGAGTACGACATCAAGCGCTGCATCGCCCCGTGTGTAGACACGCTCTGCTCGCAGGAGGAATACGGGCGCGCGGTCAACCTGACGCAGCTGTTTCTCGAAGGGCGGAACGACGAGCTCGTGAAGACGCTGCGGACTCGGATGCTCGCCGCCGCCGAAGGCGAGCGGTTCGAGGAGGCCGCGCAGATGCGCGACGCGCTGCGGACCGTCCAGACGCTGCACGATCGGCAGCAGAAAATGGCGACGGCCGAGCTCGGACACCGCGACGTGTTCGGTCTCAAACTGGGCCCGGCCGGCGCCGTCATCCAGGTGTTCCAGGTCCGCAGCGGCCGCGTCGTCGAACGGATCGAGCTGGGGACCGAAGAGGCGATCGCCGGATCGTTCGGGAAGGGCGGGCCGGGCGATGGCGAGGTCCTTGCCGCGGCGATTCAGCAGTTCTACGAGGTGCGCGGCGCGCCGCCGGAGATTCATGTCCCGGCGGAGCCTGACGAACGCGAAGCGCTCGAGGCGTGGCTCTCCGAGCG
>Ga0207681_10002023_pt1 | contig 13028 bp, 6 predicted proteins | sample KBSS53metaG_FD_184324 | JGI IMG/M metagenome (GOLD analysis project Ga0207681, IMG submission 184324) | Switchgrass rhizosphere microbial communities from Kellogg Biological Station, Michigan, USA - KBS S5-3 metaG (SPAdes) (version 2) | ecosystem: Host-associated > Plants > Roots > Rhizosphere >... | reverse complement strand
GCTCGCGATCACGTAATCGATCCCGGACATGTCGCCGGGGTTGACGAAGCGGTACGTGAACCGAAGCATCGTCTTTCCCCGTGGCAGCGCCAGCCGCAGCGCGAACTGCGTGACGAAGCCCGGCGCCGAAAGGATCGGCGCGGGGGCGACGTAGAGACTGCTCGCGCCGCTGATCGTCGGCGCGCCGCCGCCCGTCAGAATCTGCGCGCCCTCGATGGTTCCGTTGGTCCACGATTCGAAGCCGTCCGGGGGGACCACCGGCGGTGGCCCGCGCGTCGTGAAGGTCGTGTCGGCCGCCCAGTGCGCGGGGTTCCCGGCGTAGTCCGTGATCCGATCGAACGTGACCTGGTAGACGTCGTCGAAGCGCAGCATCTTCCGCGGCTTCTCGACCACGGTGAAGATCGGATCGCCGCCGGCTATGAACGCCAGGACGTCGCCGCTCTGCGAACGAAGCACAGGCGGCGCCTGATCTCCGGGCAGCGGTTCGGTCGCGACGACCCACAGCGACGACCACGGATCGAAGAGACTGCCCGAGGACGTCAGGTTCAAGATCGGCGCTTCGGTGTCGGGGACGCCGCTCAGCACGGCGGTGGCGTTCACCACGTGCTGGGTGCCCGCTTCGAATATCGTCAGGCGTCCGCGGCCGGTGCCCGCCAGCAGGCCGTCGGCGTCGATCGTGAAGCTGAGGTCGTCGTACGCGAGCGATGCGCCGCATACGTCCGGGACAAAGACGCCGAACGCCGCGGCGCGGGCGAAACGCAACGTCCCGCTCGCGTCCTGTTCGATCGGAATGGTGTCGCCGCTACCGTAGCTGCCGAAGATGGCGCTGCCCTTGCTGGTGTCCAGCGTCATCACGAACGTGTGCGGCGACACCTGCGTGTCGTCGTCGGGGATCACCTCCGACGTCACCTTGTACGAGCGACGGCCCGCGAACGCCAGGTCCAGGCCCACGTCCACCGGCCGCGAATCGCCCGGGCGCGAATCCGTCACGCCGCCGTCGCCCGACCCGCCAATGTCCAGACCGCCGCTGTCGGGCAGGGGAAGCGTTCCGCCGGCGTCCGGTTGCAGCGCTTTCTTGGTGCAGCCCGCCGGCGCCGCCAGCAGCAGCGCTACGCCGCACACGTGAGCGAAACGATTGCTCATGGAGAATGACCCGGCGTGACGTCGACAAAGTGCCGCCAGCCCCGACGCGAGGCTCACCGCGATCAGCCGCCCCCGCGCGAAGCGCGGGATCGCGGCTGCCTGGTAAGACAATAGTCGCACACCGCGCCTCTGGCGCGGAGCGACTAGGACGGGCGCAGAAACTTCAGCACTTCCGCCTCCAGGATCTGGTCGGAGAAACCGCCGACCACGAAGTCAAACGAGTGCTGCGCGTACGGGATGAACAGCGTCTCGCAAGGGACGCCCATCGCGCGCAGGCGCGCCGCCAGCAGGCCCATGTGGCCGTACGGCACGAACTGGTCGCGGCCGCCGTGCGCCAGGAGGGTGCGCGGCGCCGCCGCGGTCACCCGCTCCAGCGGCGACAGCGCCCGGTAGCGATCGGCGGCCTGGTCGGGCGCGCCGCCCAGGAACGCGCGCATCTTGGCCCGGCTGTCCGACACCCACTTGCTCGCCGGGTACTTGTAGCCCCAGCCGAGATCGGTCGGCGCGTACAGCGAGATCACGGTGTCCACGCTGGTGTCGCCCGCATCGCAGCTGGCGGGCAGATCGGGATCGGCGGGCGCGTACGCGGCCATCAGCGCCAGATGGCCGCCCGCCGATCGCCCGAGCAACGTGACCCGCTTCGGGTCGACGTTCCAGTCGGGCGTGTCCGCGTTCTTCTTCACCCATCCGATCGCGCACTTCACGTCGCCGGTCGCGGTCTGCCAGTTCGGCTGAGGCGAGACGCGGTATTGCACGTCGAACACCGTGAACCCGAGGTCGGCCAGGCGCCGGCTCTGCAGCGTCGCTTCTCCCTTCTGGCCCGCCGCCCAGAAGCCGCCGTGAATCACCAGGATCGCCCGACCCGGCGTCGCCGGACGCTGGCGCGGCAGGTAGACGTCGAGCGCCAGCGGCGTCCCGTTGACCGTCGCATGGTTGATCGTCTGGCTGGGATGTCCGGGACCCTCGCTGTCGATGCGCGCTTGCAGGTAGCGCCGCATGTCCAGCGACACGCCCCGCGTCTTCGCCAGGCTGCGCGCCTGCGCGAGCGGCAGGATGCACATGCCCACCGACGCGACCGCCAGCACCACCGCGATGGTCGAGGGCATGCGCCGGCCGCGCGTGAACCCGAAGAACGCGAGCGGCAGCGCCAGCACGGCGGCGGCCGCGATCAGCGCGCTCCGCTCAGAGGCGACGATGGCCGCGAGCGCCATCTTCGAGCCGATGGCAGGCAGGACGATCAGGGCCGCCGCGATCGCCGTCGTGGCAGCAATCACCAGCGCAAGAACCTTCGCAACGGCAGCGACGAAGCCCATGGCGGTGATTTGGCTTACCCGGGTCTGGTGTTCTCGGCGGGGAAGGTTCGGTTGCGCAGACCGACGGCGTTGAACACCCGCAACTCATCGGCCTTCCCCTTCACCCGGATGGGCGGCAGCGGCACCGCGGCGACGTCGCCCTGGACTTTGCGAAAGGTCGCCTCCGACAGCAGGACCTGACCCGCCTGCGCGGCGCCGCACAGCCGCGACGCCACGTTGACCGCGTCGCCGATCGCCGTGTACTGCAGCGCGCGGGAGCTGCCGATCGCGCCCGTGACGACCAGGCCGGTGTTGATGCCGATGCCGACCGTGATCTCGTGCTGCCCCTCTGCGGCGCGCGTACGGTTCCACTCCGACAGCACGCGCATCATGTCCAGCGCGCACTGCACCGCCTTGACCTCGGCGTTCTTCATCGGCACGGGCGCCCCGAACAGCGCGATCACCTCGTCGCCGACGAACTTGTCCAGCGTGCCCTCGTACTTGAAGATCACGTCCACCATCAGCTCGAAGTATTCGTTGAGCATGCGGACGATCTCTTCGGGCGCGCGCGACTCGCTCATCGAGGTGAAGCCGCGGATATCGGAGAACAGCAGCGTCACCTCCGACAGCGCGCCGCCTTTTTCCAGCTGCAGCTTGCCCTGCACGACCTGATCGACCAGGTTGGGCGACAGCAGGCGCTGGAACTGGGCGCGCGTCTTCGCCTCGTGCTCGATCTTCCGCGCCAGCTGCGAGTTGTGGATCGCGACCGCGGCCTGGCCGGCGACGCCGCCGAAGATCTGCAGATCCTTTTCAGAGAACGCGTTGGTCGCGATCATCGAGTCGAGGTGCATGATGCCCAGCAGCTCGTCGTGGTGCACCAGCGGCACGGTCATCGTCGACCGGATGCCCTGCATGATGACCGAGTGCGCCGCCGAGAACCGGCTGTCCATCGTCGCGTCCGACGACAGCACCGAGGCCTTGTTGGTGACAACCTCGTTCAGGATCGACTTGGAGAGGATGATGTGTTCGTTCTTGCCGTCGCGCGTCTTGGCAATTTTCGGAGAAGGAACCCCTTCCTCCATCAGCAGAATCACGCCGCGGTCGGCGGGGATCAGCTCGAACGCCTTCATGATGATCTGCTCGAGCAGCAGCTCGAGGTTGACCTCGAGGCCGATCGAACGGCCCAGCTCGTGGGCAAGGCGAAGCTTCTCGTAGTCGCGGCGTAGCACCTCGACTTCGTGAATCTCTTTCTCGGGCAGGAAGTCGCGCGAAGGCGCCGCGATCTTCTGGCGAATCAGCGCTTCCGTCGGCGACGGCGCGATCGTCACCTTCTCCAGCACCGACGCCTGGGCCGACTTTTCCTGAAATGTCAGGCAGGTCGAACCCAGCATGATCTCGTCGTTTTCCTGGAGGATTCGCTCGTTGACGCGCTCGCCGCCCAGGAACGACCCGTTCAGGCTGCCGAGATCGCGGAACAGGTAGTGGCCGTCGGGCTGGCGCACGACCTGGGCATGCTCCTTCGAAACGATGCGGTCCAGGATCTGGAGCGTGTTGTCGGGATGACGCCCGATCGTGTTCACCGCTCCGAGCTCGAACTCGCGCCGCTGCTGGTCGGTGCCTGTGACGATGATCTTGGCCATGCGCAGTGACGTATGAAGGCAAAGCATCATACCCGTCACCCTGAGCGTTTCATAGCGAGTAAGCGTTCCTTCTGGGGTCGCAAGTTGGGTTAAAGTCAGGCGGTTTTTTCAAGCATGTCATCGGCTTCGCATACGCCCGCCCCCAGCCGTCGCAACGACGAGGTGACGCAACCCAACGCGGTCATTCCACCGACCGCCGAGGACGCGCGCCGGGGTCTGACCCGTTCCCCTGCCCAGTGGGAGGCGGAGGCGCTGGCAATGGTCGAAGAGGCCGACGCCCGATCAGGCGTCGCTGCGGGTACGCTCCGTTACGCCGCCGCGCGGATGTTCGAGGACGGCGTCGGCGATCTGGCGGCGGCGATGGACCACCTACAATTGGCCCTCGACGAACCCCCGACCGCGACGTTCCGGCCGGTGCTGCGCGCGCTGCGCCTGCACGCCGTGGACGCGGGCAGCCCGTGGACGGCCATCGACTTGCTGGACATCGAGATCGCGGCTGCCGGGACCGTCGCCGCGAAGGCGGAGCTGGCGGTTCTGAAGGCGGGCCTGCTGGAGAATCCGCTGGGGGCGCGCGATCGCGCCCGCGCGGTGATCGAGGAGGCGCTGTCGCTGGTGCCGGGGCACACGGCGGCCCTGCTGGCGCTGGAGGAGAGCGCGATCCGGGGCGGCGACGCGGCGCTTCTGCAGTCGGTGCTGGACCGCCGCCTGGCGGCGGCCTCCTCGGCGGGGGAGCGCGGGCGGCTGCTGTGCCGGCTGGCGCTGCTCGCCGAGGCCAACGCCGAGCGCACGGCCGACGCCCTGGATCTGTGGCTGCGCGCGCTCGAGGAGGACGCGGGTAAGGGCGCGGCGGCGCTGGCGCGCGCGGGCACGCGCCGGGTGGCGGCGCGCGTCGGCAAGGACGCCGCGCTGGCGCGCGCGGTCGAGCAGGAGGCCGAGGCCGCGAGCGGTCCCGAACGGGCGGCCTGGCTTGGCCTGGGCGCGGCGCTGGCGCGCCATCGATTGGGCGCATCGGCGCGCGCCGTGGCGCTGGTGGAAGAAGCGCGCGCGGCGGATGGGAACGACCCCGCGTTGATGTTCCTGTCGGCCGCCAACCAGCTGGAGGCGGGGCAGTGGACGAAAGCGCGCCTCTGCCTGGATCACCACGCCGAGCTGACGAACGACAAGGACTGGGGCGGGACGCTGGCCGGTCTGGGCGCGCACCTGGCCGAGCACCACGAGGGCGACGACGAGGCCGCGGCGGCGCGCTACCGGCGGCTGCTGGAGGCGCGGCCGGGCGATCCGGTGGCGCTGGTCGCGCTGGAGCGAATCGCTTCGCGGACGGGCGACGCGCCCGCGCAGGTGCGGCTGGCCGAGGCGGCCATCGATCGCAGCGGCGACGCGGCCGAGCGGGCGGCGCTGGCGATGCGGGCGGCGGAGCTGGCCGAGACCGCCGCGCACGATCTGCCGCGCGCGGCGGCCCTGGCGCGGCGCGCGCTGGAGGCGGTGCCTGGTTACGCGCCGGCGGCGCACGTGCTGGAGCGGCTGTACGCGACGCTGGGGCAGTGGAGCGAGCTGGTGAAGGTCGTCGAGAGCGACGCGAGCGCGGCCGCCGTTGGCGATCGCGGGCCGGTATCGCCGGCAGGCGCCGCGCGCGAGGGTGCGCGCCAGACGTCCGTGCGGTTCGAACGCGTGGGGGCGCTGTACGAGGAGCGGCTGCAGGATCCGGGGAAGGCGCTGGCGCTCTACAACGAGTGGGCCGAGCTGGGCGAGCGGCGGATGTCGGCGCTGCGCGCGCTGCTGCGCGCCGCCGAGAAAGCCGGCGACGCGCTGGTCGCCGCCGAGGCGGCGTTGAAGCTGGGCACCGAGCTCCCGGACCTGCCCGTCGAGGCGCGCTTCGCATGGTGCTACCGGGCGGCGGTGATCTACGAAGAGCGCGCCGCTGCCGACGACGAGGCGGTGCGCGCGTTCGAGGCGGCGCTGGCGCTGGATCCGGCGTCGCGTCCCGCGCTGGCGGGGCTGGCGCGCGCACACTACCGCAGCCGGCAGCTGGAGGCGCTGGCGGCCGTGCTGCTGAAGCAGGCGGCGTCCGAACAGAACCCGGCGAGCGCGAGCGCGCTGGCTGTCGAGGCGGCGCGCATCTACGCCTTGCGGCTGGGCCGCGTCGACGACGCGCTGGCGGCGACGACGCGCGCGCTGTCGCTGGATCCCGCGAACGTCGCGGCCATCGCCGATCACGCGCGCTTGCTCGCGCGCCTCTCGCGCGCCGAGCCGCTGGCCGAGACGCTGGGCAGCCTGGCGCAGGCGCTGGCAGATCCGATCGACAAGGCGGCCGCGTACCGGCTGCAGGCGGAGATCGCCGAATGGCAGCTGGGCGCGCGGCGCGAGGCGCTGGCCGCGGTCGAGCGGGCCGCGTCGGCGATGAGCGCCGAGCGGCACTCGGGCGCGACGGCGATCCGGATCGCGCTGCAGCGGCTTTATCAGCTGGTCGGTCGCGGCGCCGAACAGGCGGCCGCCGAGCTGGCGCGCTTGACGGACGGCCAGCGCGCGCCCGACGTGGGGCGTTCGCTGGATCTCGCGTGGCGGCTGGGCGATCCGGAGGGCGCGTGGCGGGCGGTGCGCGCGGCGCTGGACGTGGCGCCCGGCGACGGCGCGGTGCTGGACGCGGCGGTGACGCTGGCGACGAGGCTGGGACGCGATCGCGATCGCGCCCAGGCGCTGGAGAAGCTGGCGGCGTCGAGCGCCGACGCGGCGACGGGCGCGGTGTTGCTGCGCGCGGCGGCGACGGCGCGCGAGCGCGCGGCGACGAAACCGAACGAGGCGCTGGCCGAGACGCTGCCGCTGCTGCGGCGGGTGGTCGAGACGCACGCCACCGAGGACGCGCTGGCGGTGCTGGAGCGGCAGGCGACGCGCGCCGCCGACTGGCAGCTGGTGATCCTGGCGCGGCGGCAGCTCGCCGAATCGGCGCCCGACGCGGCGACACGCGCGGTGCTGCTGTGGGAGCTGGGCAACGCGCATCTCGCCAGCGGCGATCTGCGCAACGCCGACGCGGACCTGGCGCAGGCGATCGAGGCCGACGCGACGCTGCTGACCGCGCTGCGCGCGCAGGCGCGCTTGCGCGAAGCGACGGGCGACGCTCGCGCCGCCGCCGAGCTCTACGCGCGCGAAGCGCGCTTGACCAAGGCGCCCGCTCGGGCCGCTGATGGCTTTCGCCAGGCGGCGCGTCTCTACGCCAACGTCGTCCGCGACGACGCGATGGCGGGCCGCTGCCTGGAAGAGGTGCTCGCCCTCGAGCCCGAGGCGGAGACCGACTTCGAGGTGCTCGACGTGATCCTGCGTGCCAAGGGCGACACCGAACGCCTGGCGCAGGTGATGCGGCGGCGCGCGGCCGCGGGCCCGGTGCCCAAGCGGCGCGATCGGCTGCTGGCGCTGGCCGATCTCATCTACGAGCGCGATCCGATCGAGGCGGCGTCGGTGCTGGGCGAGGCGGTCACGCTGGATCCTTCGTCGGTGCCGGCGCTGGCGCGGCTGGCCGAGGTCGAGGCGGAGATCGGGCGGTCGGCGGATGCGATCGCGACCTACCGGCTGGCGATCACCGCGTCGTCGGATCCCAAGGGCGTGGGCAGCGCGTGGGCGCGCATCGGCGACATCGCGGAGCGCGCGCTGGCGGACGTCGGGCAGGCGGTCGATGCCTACCGCAACGCGCTGCTGTCGACGCCCGACGATCTGCCCGCGCTGGCCGGGCTGGCGCGCGGACTGGTCCGACAGCGCGACTGGTCCAACGCCGCCGCGACGCTGCGCCGGCTGGCGGCGGTCGAGAGCGATCGCGATGCGCGCGTCGGACACCTGGTCACGCTGGGCGAGTTGCTGGCCGGGCCCGCCGAGGATCCCGAGGGCGCCGCCGATGCGTTCGAGGGCGCGCTGGCCGTGCACCCCAGCAACGCCGTCGCGATGGATCGCCTGGACAAGCTCCTGACCGATCTGGAGGAGCCGTCCCGTTTGGCGGCGGCGCTGGGGCGCTTCCTCGAGGTGACGCCCGACTCGCGCGACCGGCGCATGCGGCTGGCGGCGCTGTGGAGCGGACCGCTGGCGTCCAACGCCCGCGCCGTCGACGAGCTGCGCATCGTCGTGTCGGGGCACGAGGGCGACGTCGGGGCGCGCGCCGAGCTGGCGCGCGTGCTGGAGGCGGCCGATCGTCTGCCCGAGGCGATCACCGAGCACATCGCCCTGCTGCGCGTCGACGCCTTGCGGGTCGATTCGCTGCGCGCGTTGCGACGCCTGTGCGAGCGCACCGGCCAGCGCCGGCGCGCGTTGCGGACAGCGGCGGCGATGGTGGCGCTGGGCCTCGGCGACGCGGACGACACGCGCACCGTGCGCGAGAGCCGCGTGCGCTGGGCGCCGGAGATGAACGGAAGCGTCAACGCCGGCGACTTCGACGCCTTCGTCCGACATCCCGACGCACGCCATCCCGCGACCGCGCTGCTGGCGGCGATGTCCGAGGTGCTGCCGCGCCTCTACGGCCTGGCGCTGGAGGACTGGGGCGTCAGCAAGCAGGACCGGCTGGCGGCGCGATCGGACGATCCGGTGCGCGCGCTGATCACGCGCGTCGCGACGTTGCTGGGCGTCGAGGACGCCTTCGACGTGTACCAGGCGCGGTCCGTCGTCACGCGCGTCGAGATAGAGGCGGGCCCGCCGCCCGCCTTGCTGGTGCCGGCGAATTTGCTGTCGCAGCCGTTGCAGGACGCGTGCGGGCAGATCGGGCGCCAGCTGGGACACCTGCGCGCGGGGACGTACGGCATCTCGCGCATCCCCGGCAAGGACCTGGGGCTGCTGGTTGTCGCGGGCGTGCGCACCGTCTACCCCGACTACGGCCGCGGCATCCTGCCCGAGGAGCAGCTGAACGACGTCGCCCAGAAGATCGCGCGCATGCTGCCGCGTCGGCAACGGCGCGCGTTCGAGCAGGCGGCGCTGTCGTTCCGCGACGGCGGCATGTTCGAGGCGGAGCGCTGGCGCGCCGGATTGCTGCACACCGGGCACCGCGCGGCGCTGGTGGCGTCGGGCGACGTGATGGGCGCGTTCGACCAGTTGCTGCGCGAGGACCGCGATCTGGCGGGCTCCGCGGCGCGGGGCGGCGAGGAGCTGCTGACCGCGGCGCGCGACAACATCGGCGTCGTCGAGATGGTCAACTTCGCCGTCAGCGACGAGCTGGCCGCTCTCAACCGCCGCCTGGGCACCGACTGATCGGCGTCTGCGCCTCTCCTCTTTGAGGAGAGGCCGCCGAGCCGAAGGCTCGGCGGGAGAGGAGCGACGAGCAGGCGAACCTGTCGTCCGAAGATCTGAGATGAGGTTGCGTGCAGTCTTCATCATCGCGGCGTCGCTCGCCGCGTGCGCCGGGCGAGGCAAGCCGGCCGAGACGCCGGCCGCCGCGGCGTCACCGCGAGTCGAGCCCGCCGAGCGCGCTGCGACGCCGGATGCAGGTGCCGCCGTCGCGCCGAGCGCTCGCGACCAGCCGACCTACGGCGAGCTGATGCGCGGCGAACGCATGGGCAGCGGGCCGCTCGCGGAGGCTCAGGCACGGCGCTGGCTCCAGAAGGTGCTGTCTCTGGACACGACGGGATGCCCGACGCCGCGCGAGGATCCAGCAGCGTACTACCGGTGTTGGTGCAGGCGGGTCTGTGGCCTTCGTTTCGAAGAAGGCCCTTCGACCGTGCAGATCAGCTATCCGTACGCCGGCGCCGGTGGGCCCGGCTTCGAGGTCGCGCCCGACGGGCACGTTAGCGCCTGCTGGCACGCGGGGCGCGGCGCCGACGTGCGCGTGACGTGCGCGGCGCGGTAGCGCTGTTGCTCAGGTCGCGCTGGCGGGCGAGCCCGGCTGGGCGGGCGGCGCGGCCGTCTGTTCCTGCGCCGACGCCTGCAACGCGCGCCCGACGCGGCTGCGCAGGCAGACCACGCCCAGCAGCGCCTGGAAAGCGAACGCGATCGCCTGCGCCATCAGGCTGGCAGCGACGATGGCCGCTTCCTGCTTGCCGGGCGCGTACCGCCCGAACAGGTAGATCATCATCGCCTGAGTCGTGCCCAGGCCCTGGACGGAGATCGGCAGCACCGCGACGAAGAAGGCGATGGGCAACGTCGCGATCGCGTAGCCCACCGGGACCTCGACGCCGAAGGCGCGGAGCGCGCTGTACTGGAACGCCATCAGCGCGGCGATGTGGGGCAGCCGAACCAGGAGCGCGCGCGCGTGACCGCCCAGGCCGGCGTTCAGCAGCACCTCGAACGCCGGCTTGTCCAGCCAGCGCGGCCGGATTGCCACCAGCGCCACGTAGACGGCGAGGCCGCCCCACGCCAGCGCGACGAAGTATTTCACCAGGCGCGGCAGCTCGGGCGCGACCGCTATGCCGCCCGTCGTGAGGAAGAGCAGCGCGAGCACGTTGACGCCCAGCACCAGCAAGATCGTGGCGATGCCGCGGATGATCGTCGTACCCGCGTTCTTGTGGACGAAGTAGACGATCGCGCCCTGGCCGACGTTGTAGTTGATGGCGGCCAGCAGGTAGGTCGCGCCGCGCACCAGCAACACGTCCGTGAAGGACATGCGGGTGAGGAACCAGCCGAACGTCTTCCAGATGGCGAACGAATCAGCGAGGTAGACGGCCGCCACGCTGGCGAGCACGACGGGCACCATCCACGGCGCCGAGCCCTGAACGCCCGCCTTGAACTGGGCGAAATCGATGCGATGAAACAGCCACGCCAGCAGGCCGGCCGTGACGACCCACGGCAGAACACGGAGCAGGCGCTTCTGCATCGGCCCGCAGGCCTATCACGAAAACCGCCCGCGCGCGTGCTCAGCCGTGGTGTTTTCTAACTCGGAACCCTGGGAGGGTTCCGAACCTCCCGCGATGAGCTCCGCGCGGCAAAGCCGCGCTGCGCTCGACGCGATCACCTCAGCCGGCGGCTTCGGCTAGCGGCTGTTGCTTGCGCCCGAGCTGCGGCCCGGCATGGTGCCCTCGCGGGCGCCGGGAAACGTCGATGAGCTGGGCTGCTCGATCGGCTCCTGCGGCGGCGTCGTCGCGCTGCTGGGCGCCGTACCCGGCGCGGCCCCGGCCCCGCTGGCCGGAGGCGGCGGGCCTGCATCCGGTTGACTTGGCGTCGCCGTCTTCTCGGGCGGCGGAATCTTGGTCTTGCCGGCCGAGTCGGCCGGGTTCGTGTCGCCCGGCGCGTTGTTCACCTCGTCCGACGGCGGCATGACCGTGTCGGTTGGGTTGTGCGGCGCGGGAGCCGGCGGCGTCACGTCGTTCCTGTCGACGGCGTTGGCTCCGAACGGACTGCGGTTATCGAGCGAGCTCTGCGCCAGCATCGTCCCCGTCCAGCCCACCCAGACCTCCTGCTCGGGCGCGCGCTTTTCCGCGACCCGCACTTCTGCCGGCGGCGATCTGTCGGCCGCGCTGGCGTCGTGCACCACAACCGGTTGAAAGAACAGCATGGTCCCCTCCCTCCGTGCGTCTCACCTTCGAAGCTGACGCCGAACTACGGGTTGGCTACGTCTAGACGCTCGAAGCGTTACACTGCGCGCCGTGCCTGCTGTGCTGTGGTCGGGGCGTCCGCCCGACGTGAAGCTCATCGACCAGCTTCGCGACCGCGGCGTTCGCGTCGCGGACAAGACCGACACCAGCGTGGTCGCGGAGGTCGTCACGGCGGCGCGCGCCGCCGCGGGCGACGGCCGAACGAACGTGCCGTGGATCTGGTTCGCGGCGGGCGCCGTGCCGCCCGGCGACGCGGGCGCGGCGGTCGCGCGTGGCGCCTACGACGTCATCGACGCGCGCGCGCCGGGCGCGGCGGCGCTGCTCGCGCAGCGCATCGCCGAGCTGGCCGTCGTCGAGCCCGCGGTTCCCGCCACGGATCGTTTCGTCGCCGCCAGCGACGCGGCCCGCGCGGTGCTGCGCGAGGTGGCGCAGGCTGCGCGCACGTCGATGCCGGTGCTGCTGACGGGCGAGACCGGCACCGGCAAGGAGGTCGCCGCGCGCCTGCTGCACGAATGGTCCTCGCGGCGCGCGCGCCGCTTCATCCCGATCAACTGCGCCGCGATCCCGAACGAGCTGATCGAGGCCGAGCTGTTCGGATACGCCAAGGGCGCGTTCACGGGTTCGGTGCGCGCGTACGAAGGGCAGCTGACGGCGGCCGAGGGCGGAACGGTGTTCCTCGACGAGGTCGACGACACGCCGCTGCCGTTCCAGGTGAAGCTGCTGCGCGTGCTGGAGGACCGGGTGGTCAGCCGCATCGGCGAGAACGCATCGCACGTGGTCGACTTTCGAATCCTCGCCGCCACCAACCGCGACCTCCGACCGCTGTGCGCGGCCGGATTGTTCGGCGCCGATCTGTATGAACGCCTGGCGATCGTGTCGATCCGGATGCCGCCGCTGCGCGAGCGCATCGCCGATCTGCCCGCGCTGGTCACGCATTTCGCCCAGCGCTTCTACCGGGAAGAGCCCGAGGCGACGGCCCGCCACAAGGTGGAAGGGGCCGCGCCCGCGGCGCTGGCCGCGCTGTCCGCCTACGCGTGGCCGGGGAACATCCGCGAGCTGCGCAACGTGATCTTCGAGGCGCTGGTGCACAAGCGCGCCGGCAACGAGCTGCTGCTGTCGGATCTGCCGCGGCGGGTGTTGCGCCGCGACGCCGGAACGACGACGGCCGCCGGCGCGGCGGCGGGCGCCACCGACGGCGCCGTGAACGCCGCGGAGATCGCGCGCGCGATCGCCGAGCGGCGGTTCGACCTGCGCAAGGCGGTCGGCGAGCTGGAACGGTCGGCGGTCGAAGCGGCGCTGGCGGCGGCGGGCGGCAGCGCGGCGGCGGCGGCGCGGTTGCTCGGCCGCGTCGGACGCGGCGACGCGCACGATCCCGGTGGGACCGTGCGCGCCATGATGCGACGGCTGAATATCGGTGCTTCAGGCGCCGACGTCAGCCCTGGCCCGCGCCGCCGGTCCCG
>Ga0207681_10002022_pt1 | contig 13033 bp, 6 predicted proteins | sample KBSS53metaG_FD_184324 | JGI IMG/M metagenome (GOLD analysis project Ga0207681, IMG submission 184324) | Switchgrass rhizosphere microbial communities from Kellogg Biological Station, Michigan, USA - KBS S5-3 metaG (SPAdes) (version 2) | ecosystem: Host-associated > Plants > Roots > Rhizosphere >... | reverse complement strand
CGATCGCGTCGACTCGCTGTCGGCGCCGCGCCTGGTCGAATACTGGGAGCAGGATCCCTGCGCGCCGCCGCCGCCGCCGGTGATGTATGCGCCGAGCTCGGTGATGGCCATCGAAGAAGACGCCTCCGACGCGCGTCCCCGCAAGGACCTGGGCGTCAAGGTGGAGGCGAGGTTCGTCGCGGGCGAATACGAGATCGTGATCCTGTCGGCGAAGGATTCCGGCGGCCTCGAGACCTGGCTGCGCCAGGAGAAATACAACATTCCGCAGGGCGCGGCGGCCGCGCTGGCGCCTTACATCCGTGACAAGTCGAAGTTCTTCGTCGCGAAGGTGAACATCAAGAAGGTCGTTCGCAACGCGCAGGGCGGCGTGCAGCTGTCGCCGCTGCGTTTCTTCTTCGACGCCAACGAGCTGCGGCTGCCGGTGCGGCTCGGCCTGTTGAACGCCGGCGGCAAGCAGGACCTGATCGTGTACGTCATCCACCCGGATTCGCGCTTCGAGGTCGCCAACTACGCGAACACGTTCATCCCGACCAACCTCGAGGTCGCCGACGGCGTGCGCAAGAACTTCCCCGCGTTCTACGCCGAGCTGTTCGACGCCGTCGTCGAGAAGATGGGCCGCAAGGTGGTCGTCACCGAGTACGCCTGGCAGACGACCGGGTGCGATCCCTGCCCGACGCCGCCGCTGGAGCTCGACGACCTGGTGACGCTGGGCCTGGACGTCATCGAAGGGATCGGCGTCGCCGGACCGCCGCCGTCCCCACCGGGCAGCACCAAGCCGTCGGTCGCCGCGCGCGAGCGCGCCGCCGCGATGCCGAAGCCGTTCTACGGCACGCCGCCGTCGTGGGTGCTGACGCGGCTGCACGCGCGCTACAGCAAGGAGACGCTGTCCGAGGACCTGATCTTCCGCCAGGCGAAGCCGGCGATGGGCGGGCGCGCCGACTGGAACGGCGCCGATGGCGATGCGGGGGCGCAGGTCGCTGACGGCGGCATCAACAACTTCCAGGGGCGCTACATCATCCGCCACTACTGGACGGGGCCGGTCGCCTGCAAGGATCCCAAGTTCAACAACTTCGGCGGTCCGCCCGGCGGCGGCGATCCCACGCCGACCGCGGCGAAGGGGCTGGCGACGGCGCCGCGCGGAAAGGTCGTGCTGAAGAGCGAGGTTCGCTCGGCGGTGCCGGTGCTCGGGATCGCCGGGCAAGACGCCGCCACGCGGCGGAAGATGTCGAAGTGACCACTCAGCGAGGAGGAACCATGTCGGCAGTTCGGTATCTGGTGGCAGCGGTGGTTTCGTGCGCGGTCGTCGCGGCGGCGCCGGGACGCGCGCAGGCGTTCTGCGGATTCTTCGTGGCGGGCAGCAACGCGAAGCTGACCAACAACGCGTCGCAGGTCGTTTTGATGCGCAAAGGGAACCGGACGGTCATGACGATGTCCAACACGTACCAGGGACCGCCGGAGAACTTCGCCATGGTCGTGCCCGTGCCCGTCGTGCTGCACAAGGAAGACGTCAAGACGCTGCCCGCCGACGTGTTCGATCGCGTCGACTCGCTGTCGGCGCCGCGCCTCGTCGAGTACTGGGAGCAGGATCCGTGTCGCCCGCAAGAGCTCTACAAGATGAAGGGCGCGAAGCGCTCCATGGCGGCGCCGGCGCCGGAGGCCGCGGCCGGAGGCCGCGCCGATCTGGGCGTGAAGATCGAGGCCCAGTTCGTCTCGGGCGAGTACCAGATCCTCATCCTGTCGGCGACCGATTCGTCGGGGCTGGAGACCTGGCTGCGGCGCGAGAAGTACACCATCCCCGAGGGGGCCGCCGGCGCGCTGGCGCCCTACATCCGCGACAAGTCGAAGTTCTTCGTCGCGAAGGTCGACATCACGAAGGTCAAGCGCGACGCGCAGGGCGTCGTGCAGCTGTCACCGCTGCGCTTCGCGTTCGATTCGAACGAATTGCGGCTGCCGGTGCGCCTCGGCCTCTTGAACGCGGGCGGCAAGCAGGACCTGATCGTCTACGTCATCCACCCGACGTCGCGGTTCGAGGTCGCGAACTACGCGAACACGTTCATCCCGACCAACCTCGAGGTCGCGGACGGCGTGCGCAACAACTTCCCGGCCTTCTTCGCCGAGCTGTTCGACGCCACGATCGAGAAGATGAACCGCAAGGTCGTCGTCACCGAGTACGCGTGGCAGACGACGGGCTGCGACCCGTGCCCGACGCCGCCGCTGACGGACGCCGATCTCGCGACGCTGGGCCTGGACGTGCTCGAGGGCGTCGGCGTGGCGGTGCCGCCGGGCGGGCCGCCGAACGCGCCGCAGAACCGCCGCCCGATGGGCCGGCCCTTCTTCGGCGGCGGGGCGTCCTGGGTGCTCACGCGCCTGCACACGCGCTACAGCAAGGAGACGCTGTCCGAAGATCTGATCTTCCGCGAGGCGAAGCCGGCGATGGGCGGGCGCGCCAACTGGAACGGCACCAACGGCGATGAGGGCGCCACCGTCAGCCAGGCCGGCGACGGCGGCATCAACAACTTCCAGGGCCGCTACATCATCCGCCACTACTGGGACGGACCGGTCGCCTGCCAGAGCCCGCAGTACGACCAGTGGGGCGGACCGCCGGGCAACCCGAACGCACGTCCGGCGCCGACCGCGGCGAAGGGCCTGGCGACCGCGCCGCGCGGCAAGGTCGTGCTGACGTCGTCGGTGCGTTCGCCCGTGCCGCTGCTGGGCATCGCCGGCAAGCCGCCGCACCGGCGGCACAAGGCGTCCAAGTGATGGTGTCGACGGCCCGCTGGGTGGCCGTCGCGGCGGTCGCCGGCACGGCGATCGGCGCGACGCCCGGTCGCGCGCACGCGTTCTGCGGATTCTTCGTGGCGGGCAGCGACGCGAAGCTGACCAACAACGCCTCGCAGGTCGTGCTGATGCGCAAGGGCAACCGCACCGTCATGACGATGTCGAACACCTATCAGGGACCGCCGGAAAACTTCGCGATGATCGTGCCCGTGCCGGTCGTCCTGAAGAAGGGAGACGTCAAGACGCTGCCTTCCGACGTCTTCGATCGCGTCGACTCGCTGTCGGCGCCGCGCCTGGTCGAGTACTGGGAGCAGGATCCGTGCGCGCCGCAGGCGACGGCGTACGGTGTTGGCGGTCTCGGCCTCATCGGCGTTGGCTCCGGCGGCGGAGGGTACGGGCGGCACAAGGGCGCTGACCTCGGCGTCAAGATCGAGGCCCGGTTCGTCGCCGGCGAATACGAGATCGTCATCCTGTCGGCGCGCGAGTCGTCCGGCCTCGAGACCTGGCTGCGCCAGGAGAAGTACAACATCCCGCAGGGCGCGGCCACCGCGCTGGCGCCCTACGTGCGCGACAAGTCGAAGTTCTTTGTCGCGAAGGTCAACATCAAGAAGGTGAAGCGTGACGCGCAGGGCGTCGTGCAGCTGTCGCCGCTGCGGTTCGCCTTCGACGCCAACGAGCTGCGGCTCCCGGTGCGTCTGGGCCTGCTGAATACCGGCGGCAAGCAGGATCTGATCGTCTACGTCATTCACCCGACGGCGCGCTTCGAGGTCGCGAACTACGCGAACACCTTCATCCCGACGAACCTCGAGGTCGCGGACGGCGTGCGCAAAAACTTCCCCGCGTTCTTCGCCGAGCTGTTCGACGCCACCGTCGAGAAGATGGAGCGCAAGGTCGTCGTCACCGAATACGCCTGGCAAACGAACGGGTGCGATCCATGCCCGACACCGCCGCTGACGCCGCAGGATCTGTCGACGTTGGGCCTGGACATCCTCGAAGGCGCGGGAGCGGCGGCGGCGCCGTACACCTCCTGGGTGCTGACCCGCCTGCACACGCGCTACAGCAAGGAGACGCTGTCGGAGGATCTGATCTTCCGTGAGGCGAAACCGGCGATGGGCGGGCGCGCGAACTGGAACGGCACCAACGGCGATGAAGGCGCAACCGTCAGCCAGGCCGCCGGCGGCGGCGTGAACAACTTCCAGGGCCGCTACATCATCCGCCACTACTGGACCGGCGCGGTCGCTTGCAAGGAGCCGCACTACGACACGTGGGGCGGTCCGCCCGGCGATCCAGCCGGGCGCTCGCCGGCGACGGCCGCGAAGGGCCTGGCTACGGCGCCGCGCGGGAAGGTCGTGCTGCGCGACGAGGTGCGCTCCCCGGTGCCGCTGCTCGGCATCGCCGGCAAGCCGGCGCATCGCAGAAAGGCGGCGGCGCAATGACCGGCGGCCGGCGGCGGATCCGCGCCGACGCACGCTGGGTCTGGGGCGTCAGCGCCGCGATGGTCGCGGCAGGCGTCGCCGTCATCGCGCGCGGATCGTCGCCGGGCGCGCTGCCCCGTTTCGAACCGCACGGTCGCGACGTCGGCGTCGCGCTGGGGATCGAGGAAGGTCCGAGCAACGACGAGGTCGCCGCCGAGGTGAAGCGCCAGGGCTTCTACGCCGGCGCGCCCGTCGGCAGCGGCGACTGCATCGGCTGCCACAAGGACGTCGCCGCGCAGTGGGCGTCGTCCGCGCACCGCTTCTCGTCGTTCAACAACCCGTACTACCGCGTCGCCACCGACGCGTTCCGCGTCGAGAAGGGCGCGGTCGCGTCGCGCTTCTGCGGCAACTGCCACGAGCCGTTCCTGGTCGCGACGGGCGCGATGGATCGCCCGACGATCGAGCGCGGCACGCGCGCCGCGCAGGCCGGCGTCACCTGCCTGGTCTGCCATTCGATCGCGCACGTCGATCGCGAGGGCAACGGCCGCTACGACGCCGACCTGCGTCCGGTGCCGACGGCGAAGGGCGCGCACGGGCCGCGCCTGCGGCCGCCGCTGATGTCGCAGGCGCTGTTCTGCGCCGCCTGCCACAAGGTCGGCCTGGGCACCGACGTCACCGCCGGCGAGCGCTGGCTGCGCGGCCAGAACGACTACGACGCCTGGCACATCAGCGCCGTCTCGGGCAACGGCGCGGGCAGCGTGTACCGACCAGAAGCCGCCAAGCTTTGCCAGGACTGCCACATGCCGCTGGAGCCCGCCGTGCAGGGCGACGCGGGCGCGAAGAACGGGATGGTGCGGTCGCATCGGTTCCTGGGCGCGAACACGGCGCTGCCCCACCTGCGCGGCGACGCGGAACAGGAACGGCGCACGATGGAGAACCTGCGCGGCCGTGCGTCGCTGGCGCTGCTCTGGTCGGGCCCACGGCGCGTCGACGCGCTGATGCGCGCCCGGGGCGTCGGCCATCGCTTCCCCGGCGGCACCATGGATTCGAACGAGGTGTGGCTGGAGGTGACCGCGTTCGACGCCGCCGGCAAGGTGATCGCGATGTCGGGCGGGCGCGGGCGCGACGGCGCGCTGGACCGCGAGGCGCACCTGGTGCGCGCGCAACCCGTCGACGCGCACGGCGCGCCGCTGACGAAGCGCGATCCACAGCATCAGCGCGGCATGGCGTTCGACGCGGCGCTGACGCCGTCGGATCCGCAGGTGGTGCGCTACGAGGTGCCGGCCGGCACGGCCCGCGTGCGCGCGCGGCTGCTTTACCGCAAGTTCACCGCCGCCTACGCGGCGTTCGCGTGCGCCGATCTGCCGGCCGACGACGCCCGCGCGCGCTGTCTGGACCTGCCGATCACCGACATCGCGACCGCCGAGATCGCGGCCGGCGCGCCCCGCACCGACGATGCCGCGACGCTGGTCGACTGGGGGATCGCGCTGGCGGACGCCACCGCCGACCACGCGGAGGAGGCGCGCGACCCGCTGGAGGCCGCGCGCGCGAAGTGGCCGGCGCGCGTCGAGCCGCTGATCGGCCTGGCGCGGCTGGCCTACCGGCAGGGCCAGACCGACGACGTCGTTCGCTGGGCCACGGCGGCGCGCGAGCGCGTCGCCGATCACCCGGCGGCGCTGGCGCTGGAGACGCGCGCGCTGCTCGACGGCTACCGGTTCTCCGCGGCGCGTCCGGTCGCGGAACGGCTGGCGCGCCGCCTGCCCGGCGATCGGATCGCGCTGGCGCTGGTGGCGCGCGCCCGTGGCCTCACCGGCGACCCCGCCGGGGCGCTGACCGCCGCGGACGGACTGTTGACCATCGATCCCGAATCGGAGGAAGGGTTCTACCAGCGGTCGCTCGCGCTCGGCGAGCTGGGACGCCGCGCCGAAGCGGACGTCGCGGCGGCGCACTACGAGAAGTTCCGCGTCTCGGTCGAGACCGATCTCGCGCTGCGCGACGGCTGGCGGCGCCTGCATCCCGGCCACGCCGACGAATCGGAGCCCTGCCACACGCACAGGCTTCAGCCGGTCGCCGACGTTTCGCCCGCGCCGCGAACGCGCAAGCGCTGAATTGACGCGTGGGGAGCCGCCGAGCTTTGCTCGGCGCGTACCATCGCGGGGGGTTCGGGACCCTTTGAGGGTCCCGACTGAATCAGATCGCGTGTCGGTCAGCGCCGCGGCGGATCGCCGCGCCAGCCCTTGTCCAGCCGGCCGCCGAGGACGCGCACGACCAGACGGCCGTCGGAGCCTTTGCTGGCGACCACCACCGCGACGCGCGCCTCGAAGGGGCTGCGCAAGAACCCCAGCGCGCGCGTGACGTCGGCCGCCGCCGGCAACTTGCCCAGCACCTTGCTCCCCTGTCGGCCTTGCATCACCACCTCGCTGCCCGCATCGGACCGCGCGCGGATCAGCACGGCCGAGGGATCGACGTCCGGCGTCGGCTTGTCGAACGCCGGGAAGGCCGCGACGGAGATACCTCGCTCGGTCAGCAACGTCACCGCGTCGGCGGCGTGCCGGACACAGAACGCCGCGGCCCCCGACTTCCTGACGTCGAAGGTCCGGCCGGCCACCTCCCGATCGTTCATCAGGTCGACGACGCGGAGCTGCCAGGCCGCGCCTCCCGTCGGCTGCGCGCGCTCCTCGAGCCACGCGATGCCGCCCGACGGCGAGAAGCCGACCACGTGAAGGACGAGACCCTCGCCGGAGAATACCGGCGTCGATCCTGAATCGCGATCGCAGAGCGGCAGGACCGTCGGCCGCCGGCGGGCGCTGCGCGGCCAACCAAGGTGCGCGGCAACGGCGTCCATGGCGTTCCAGGCGCGGTGGCGGCCCTCCGCAACGATGACGCTTCGGCCCGAGGGAACCGCGAGCTTGGGATGGTAGTTCCAGTCCCACGACGTGTTCAGCAACGTGGCCACGCGGCGCGCTTTCGCTTCGGTCGGGTAGCGCAGCTCGTAGAGCTCGACGGCGTTCCGGGGATCCTTGTCCTCGACGGCCTTGGAATAGAACACCGCCACCAGGTCGGTGCACGGCCCGGCCCAGCGACCGTTCTGCTTCCAGCTGCTCACGTCCTGGGCGCTCAGATAAAAGGGAGCGACGTAAAACGTCGGCAAGGTCCGCAACAATGCGTCGCCGAACACGGTGTCGATGTGGTGCTTGGTCGGCTTGATCGATCGCAGCTTCGCGAGAAAGTACTCCGAGGGCTTCTCGCCGCTATCGGGCGGCAGCGTGCACGTCTCGCGGCACCCATCCCCGGCCGGATCCTTGGGCGGGCATGAATCGTCGTCCGCGGCAGCACCCCGCTCGCCGGCGAGAATCGCCGCTGCCGCCACGATCGCCGCGCGAATCCGCCGCATCCGCACGCAAGTCTTCCACAAGCGCGTCCCCCACGCGACATCGCGCCGCGCCGTATGGCAAGATCGGCCCCGTGCGTGGGCGATGGCCTGGTCGGATCGCAGTCGTCGCGCTGGCAATTGCGGCGCTGTCCGCGTGCGAGGACGGGACGCCCGTCCAGCGCGGGTTCGGCTCGCACCAGATCCTGAACCTGCGCGATCCGACGTTCATCTTCTACGGAAGGAAGGGCGATCTTGTCTTCTACGAGACCGGCTACGGCACCTCGACGACCACCTACTGGTCCATCGACGTCCAGACGGGCGAGGTTCACGACCTCGGCACGATGCCGCCGGACCTGACCAGCCACTCGCCCCCGCCCGCGTTTCGCTGTGAATACGAGACCGACCAGAACGGTCTGACCGGCAACTTCGTGATCACCAATACGATGTCGGGCGAAACGACGGTGATCGACCGCGTGTACACCGCGCTGTCGTCTTGCCCCACCGCCACCGATCCGACGTTCGAGGTCTGGCGAAAAGAATCGGACGACACCGTCACGTTCTGGACCGGGCCGTACACCGATCTGCATCAGGTTCCGCTGGCGGTGGTGGTGCACCAGGTGCTCTGGAAAGTGCCCGCGACGACGCTGGTGACCGCGCCCGCCCCGGGCACGACGGACGGCCTGGGTGTGTTCGCGATCCCCGACGAGGATCCGACGACGGCCACGGAGATCATTCCCGCGGCGCTGGGCCCGGCGGCGTGGGCGGCGGGCGCGTCGCCGTCGACGGCGCTGGCGTCGGCCGGCCTGGCCGAACCTTCGTTCTTCCTCTCGTCGGGCATCGGGCACTACGCGTACATGCGCGTGATGGACGACGGCAGTCGCGTGATGTTCGTCGGGCCGCAGGCGGCGGAGACCGCGCGCGAGCTGGCCCTGTTTCCGATCGGCCCGGACTCCAACATGAGTTTCTTGCAGATCGAGCCCTACAACTTCCGCTTCGACCATTCGTGGCCGCTGACGCCCGCGTGGAGCACCGTCGAGGGGAACCCGCCCACCAGCACCTTCCGGGTCTGGCGCGAGGCCAGCGCCCGTCTGGCGACGTGCGCGTGGCCCGCCGATCAATACCCGTATGCGATCGGCGATCCCGCGAACGAAAATACGCTGTTCCTCGTCCAGCGGACGAACGGCCTGCAGCTGAGCGACCCGAGCCCGCTGCTGCTGATGGTCCCGAACGCGAGCGACGGGAACGTGTGCCGGATTGTCGCGCCGAACAACGTGGGTTTCGCCGACTTCTCGCCGGACGGCACCGCGATGGTCTGGCTGGACGAGCCGCGCGACGAGAAGGCGACGCTGTGGACGGCCGGCCGCGACGGGAGCGCGCCGCGCGCCATCGGCACGGGGGACATCGCGGGCGCTATCTACGCCCCGGTGGACCAGCCGCACTTCGTGGGCGACAGCCAGCTCGAGCTGGTGCTGGACACCGATCTCGTGTGGGTCGACGTGCACGACGATCCGGTGCGGACGCACTACATCACCGAGCGGGCGTTCGGCCCGACGCTGGACATGGGCCGCTGGGTGGTGACGGGCCACGACTACAGCGACCAGGACGCGACCCGCCGGCTCGCGCTCATCAACCGGGACAGCGGCGAGACGCGTCCGATCTCGCCCGCGGTGTCGTACTACGTGCCGCTCGATCTGCCGTACGGATTCCGTGATCTTCAGGACGACGGCCGGCCCCATCGCATCGTTTACCTGGTGCGCGGGCGCAACCCGTCGGCGCAGGACGGGCTGTGGGTCGCGACGATCACGCCGCAGGATCGGCAATGACGTCGGCAATGACGTCGGCAACGATGAGGGCGACGCTGTGCTGTCTCGCCGTGTGCGGCGCGGCGCTGGCCGCGTGCGACGACGGAGCGCCCGCCGCGCGCGGCTTCGGCTCGGTCCAGCTCGCGTCGCTGCGCGATCCGACGTTCGCGTTCAAGGGCGCGCGCGGCGACTTCGTCCTTTATTCCATCGGCACGGACCCCAACGTCAGCTACTGGTCGATCGACGTCGGCACCGGCGCCATCGCGGAACACGACTGGTCGTTCTCGGACGTGCCGATTCCGCAGGCGCCGAACGCGGGCGCCCGGTTCCATTGTTTCTACAGCAGCGTCGGAACGACGGGGATCTGGAAGTTCCTGATCGAAGACAAGCAACTCGGTGAGACGACGACGATCGACGACGTCGCGCTGGTGAGGACGACCTGCCCGGTCACGGGCGACGAGAGCTTGACGTTGTGGCGTTACGACGCCGATCGGCGGCTGACGCCGTTGATCGGCCGTTACGACGCTCTCCAGGTGATTCCGCTCGATCTGGCGATCGTGGATGTCGTCGATCCTTTCGGCGAATCCGGGACCGTATACGTGATAGCCGGCCGCACGCCCCAGCCGGACGCGCTGGGAATCTTCGCGATCGCCGCGCAGACGTTCGCGATCACGGAGGTGATTCCGCCCGTCCTCGCGGGCGGCGCGTGGGCCGACGGCGCGACGCCGTCCGGCGCGATGGATTCCACGACCCTGTTCCGCGACCCGGCTTTCCTGGGGGGAGGCGCCGTCCGGATCGGCGAGCATTTCGGTTACTGGCGCGCGATGTCCGACGGCGGCGTCACGTTCTTCGTGGGACCGTTCGCGTCCGGTCCGGCGCGCGAGCGCGCGCTGTTCGTCTGGAGCGCGCAAGCGCCCGAGCGGATCGGCGTGACGGCGCCGAACGACGACGACGGGCCGGGGTCGCCGCCCCCGGCGGTCTGGCAGCGCAAGGACCAACCCGGTCCGGGCGATCTGCTGGTGTGGGACGACGCCGGGCAGCGGATCATCGTCTGTCCGTCGCCGTTCATGTCCCCTGTGGACGCCCTTGCGAGCTTCGATCGTCGAAAGGTCGCCTTCTTCTACGAGCAGAGCGCACCCAACCTGTCGACCGCCGACATCTTTACGACGCCGCCCGGGCCGCTGATGCTGGTCGATCTGACGAATCCGGCCGCCGGCTCCGGACCGTGCGCGACGCTGGCGACGAACGACGTGAACGCGGTGGGCTTCGCGCCGGACGACAGCGCGATGTTCTGGCTGGTCTCGCCGCCCTACCCGGCCATCCAATCGGACCTGTGGCTCGCGGGCGCCGACGGCAGCGCGCCGCGCGAGGCGGGAAGCAATCAGATCGCAGGGCCGCCCAACCCGCCCCGGTTCGTGGGCCCCAGCCAGCTCGAGCTGCAGATCGATACCGATCTCGTCTGGCTCGACGTGCACGATCAAACGAACCTGACGCACACGATCGCCGAGCACGTCATGGGACCGACCATCGACCGGGGCCGCTGGCTGATCACCGGCTACGACGCCAGCGAGCAGGACGGGACCGCCCGCCTCGGTGTGGTGAACCGCGACGACGCGCACCAGAAGAAACCGATCTCATCGGCGGTCAAGGTGTTCATGGCGATCGACCTCGCCGCCGCCGAGGGGACCTACCCGCCGCCGCCGCCCAGAGCGGACTCCGCGCTTCGTGTCGTCTACCTTGTGCAGGGCCGCAACCCGTCGTCGCAGGACGGATTGTGGGTCGCGACCATCAACGCCGGCGACCTCCCCTGAGCGCATGATCGCGGCGCGAATCGCGGCGGTCGTGCTGGTGCTGGGCGCCGCCGCGCGCGCGATCGCGGCCGGAGGCGATGCGGGCGCGGATGCAGACGCGGACGCCGGGATGGTTGATGGGCGCACCGTCGCTGCCGCCGCGGGCGACGGCAGCGACGCGATCACGCCGGACGCCGGCGCCGGCGAGCGCCCGACGACACCGACAGTACCGTTGCGCGGCCGCGTGCTGGAGAAGGGAACGCGCCGGCCGCTGGCGGGCGCGGCGGTCACGGTCGACGGGGCGCCCGCCGGCGACAGCGACGCCGATGGAAAGTTCGAGCTGCGCGTCGCGCCCGGCCGGCACCACGTTCAGATCCAGACCACCGAGCACGACGCCGACGGGCGCCCTATCGACACCGGCGCGTCGAGCGCCCCCGACGCGATCGAGATCTTTCGCCTCGCGCCCCGCCCGTCCGGCGAGCGCTACGAGACGACCGTTCGTTCGACCCGCCCGGAGATTCCGCAGGTCAACGTCAGCGGCGACGAGGCCCGCAACGTCGCGGGCACGTCGGGCGATCCGCTGCGCGTGCTCGGCTCGCTGCCCGGCGTGCAGCAGATCGTCTGGCCGGCCGCCATCTACGTCGTCCGCGGCGCCAACCCCGGCAACACCGGCTTCTATCTCGACGGGGTGCGCGTGCCGGCGCTGTTCCATCTCGCGCTGGGACCGTCGGCCGTCCATCCGTATCTGATCGGCGGCGTCGATTTCTATCCCGGCAGCTATCCCGCCAGTTACGGCGGCTTCGTTTCGGGAATCATGGCGGCGCGCACCACGCCCCCGCCGACCGATCGCGTGCACGCATCGGTCGACGTCACCGTGTACGACGCGGGCGGGATCATGACCGCCCCGTTGAACGCCGGGCGCGGATCCGTTGCGGTGGCGGCGCGTTACTCGTACACGGGCGCGCTGTTCTCGCTGCTCTCGGTCGAGAACACGCTTCGTTACGGCGACTACCAGCTGCGCGTCGACCACCCGCTGGCGGGCGGGCAGGCGACCGTGTTCGCGTTCGGCTCGCTCGACCAGGTCGGGTGGGCCGTCAACGGGCCCGAGTACGCGTCGCTGCAGTTTCACCGTCTGGATCTGCGCTGGCGGCGCTCGGTGGGCGGCGGTCGCGTTCTGATCGCGAACACGCTGGGGACCGACTGGTCGCGCTCAACGCTGTTCGATCGCCCGATCCGGGTGCGCGCGCTGTCGACCGCGCCGCGCATCGTCTACGACCGCGCGTTCGGTCCCGTCGACGGGCAACTTGGCGCGGACGCCAATGCGCAGGACTTCGTCACCGCGGTCCCCAATTTCGGCCGCCAGCCGAGCGATCTCGGGCGGTCGCGCCAGGCGTTGTCGGTGGGCGCGTACGCGACGCTGGCGATCCACGCCCAGCGCCTCACCATCGCGCCGGGAATTCGCGGCGACTTCTTCGCCGAGCAAGGCGTCCAGCGCACCGTCGCCGAGCCGCGCCTCGACCTTGCGTTGCGCGTGACCGATCGGCTGCTGCTCAAGGCGACGGGCGGAAACTTCGCGCAGATGCCCAGCCTGCCCGTCAGCGTCGCGGGCTTCGAGTCGTTCGGCCTGGCCGATCTCGGATTGCAGACCGCGCTGGCCGGATCGCTCGGCGTCGAGGCGGAGCTACCGGGCGGATTCACCGCGGGCGTGACGGGCTACGCGGCCCGCCTGCGACTGACGGACGTTCGCGACATCAGCGTGACGACCATCGATCCGGGAGCAGAGGACTTCCTCGTCATGCGGCGCGGCCGCGCCTATGGCGGCGAGCTGCTGGTGCGCAAGGCCAATCAGGGCCGCCTTTACGGCTGGCTCGCGTA
>Ga0207681_10002019_pt1 | contig 13040 bp, 6 predicted proteins | sample KBSS53metaG_FD_184324 | JGI IMG/M metagenome (GOLD analysis project Ga0207681, IMG submission 184324) | Switchgrass rhizosphere microbial communities from Kellogg Biological Station, Michigan, USA - KBS S5-3 metaG (SPAdes) (version 2) | ecosystem: Host-associated > Plants > Roots > Rhizosphere >... | reverse complement strand
CACCGACGCGTTGCCGGAGACCGAATGGGTTCTCGAGTATTCGCCCGAAACGTTCAGCATGACCGAGCTGCCGGTGGCGCTCGAGGCGTGCCACTCGGCGATTCGCGCCTGGGACGCGGGTCCGGGCCGGCCGATCATCATCAACCTCCCGACGACGGTCGAGAACGCGACGCCCAACGTCTACGCCGATCAGATTGAATGGATGTCGACCCGCCTGGAACGGCGCGAACACGTGGTGTTGTCGCTGCACACGCACAACGACCGCGGCACGGGTGTCGCGGCGGCCGAGCTCGGAATGCTGGCGGGCGCGGAGCGCGTCGAAGGTTGTTTGTTCGGCAACGGTGAGCGCTCGGGCAACGTGGACCTCGTCACCCTGGCGCTCAACTTCTATTCGCAGGGCATTCATCCCGGCCTGGATTTTTCCGACATCAATTCCATCGCGCGCGCCGTGGAGGAGGCCACACGGCTGCCCATCCATCCGCGCCACCCGTACGTGGGCGACCTCGTCTTCACCGCGTTCTCGGGCTCGCACCAGGACGCGATCAAGAAGGGCATGGCCGTGCAGCGCAAGGACGCGATCTGGGAAGTACCGTACATCCCGGTGGATCCAGCGGACCTCGGTCGTACCTACGACAGCGTCATTCGCGTGAACAGCCAGTCCGGCAAGGGCGGCATCGCGTATCTGCTCGAGCGCGATCACGGCGTCGTCATGCCGCGCCGTATGCAAGTGGAGTTCAGCGCGCTCGTGCAGCGCGAGATGGAAGCGTCAGAGACCGAGATGACCTCGCAGCAACTCTGGGCTCTGTTCGAAGCGACCTATCTGGCGACGGATTTCGAGGTGACGTATCACGCGCACCATCTGTTCGAGGAAGGTGACAAGCAGGGCATCGAGATCGAGATGACCGTGGCGGGAAGGCGCCGCAAACTGCGCGGCGTCGGGTCGGGTCCCATCGCCGCGACGGTCGCCGCGCTCGCGCTGCCGATCCGCATCGACAACTACGAGGAGCGTGCGCTCAAGTCGGGCGCCGATGCGACGGCGCTCGCGATCGTCGAGGCCGCGCGCGACGGCGTGGCGGGAATTCGCTACGGCGTGGGGCGCCATACGAACATCGCGACGGCCTCCGTGCTCGCGGTGCTGTCGGCATCGCGCCGGCTCGGCGTCAGCGCGAAGGATCTCAAGCTGGCCGGCTGATCGGTCTCATGGGCGTCGCCCCGTGGCGTGCTGGTCGCGTTTCGAGTGTCGTACACTGCCGCGAATGCAGGGACTGGTCTGGCGGGGATTGTGGCTGACGCTGGCAGTGGCGCTGTTCACGCCGGCGTGCAGCCGAAGACCGCTGGCTGATCGGCGCGGCACGGCCGGACAAGGGGGCTCGATGCCGCCCGGCGGACGTGGAGGCGGCGCGGGGAGCAGCGGCGGCGCGGGGAGCAGCGGCGGCGGCGCTGGCGGGGCGGGCGCGGTGGATGCGTCCGCGGACACATCGGCCGACGCGGCGATGCGCCTCGACGCGAGCGGCGAGGCGGCCGCGGACGGCGGTGTCGACGTTCAGGCAGTCGATGCCGCGACGGATGCCATCTCGTCCGACGTCGGCACGCCGCGCCTCGTTGCCCCGATGTCGACGGCGATGGTGACGTCGAAGCGTCCGACGCTCCGTTGGGTTTCTCCTGCCGGCGCCGTTTCGGTGCACGTCGACGTTTGCCGCGATCGCCTGTGCGCGACCGTGCTCGCGACACTGGACGTCGCCGCGGAGAGCGCCGCCCCGGCGGTCGACTTACCGGTCGGCGTGGTCTTCTGGCGTGCGTATGCGCGTGGAGCCGGCGGCGGGCGAGGGCCGTGGTCGCATACCTGGCAGTTCACCGTGGGCTGGCGCAGCGCGCCGGTCGATACGTCGTGGGGCACCACGCTGGACGTCAACGGCGACGGCTTCTCGGACGTCATCGTCGGTCACGCGAACGCGGACGTCGGCGCCGGAAAGGCCTACGTCTATCTGGGAAGCGCGGCGGGAATCTCCAGCGACCAAGCCGTCGCCCGGCTCCTCACCAGTCGGGGCGGCCAGGCCAGCTTCTTCGCCACGTCGATCGTCAGCGCCGGTGACGTCAACGGCGATGGCTACGGCGACGTCATCGCGGGCGCCCCGTATGCCACGCTGTCGACGGTCACGGGTGAGGCCTATGTCTACCTGGGCGGCCCGGACGGCCTGGCGTCGGACCCGTCCGTGACGCTCAAGGGTCCGGACGGCTACCGGGGCGAGTTCGGACGGAATGTGTGTGGCGCCGGAGATGTGAACGGCGACGGATACGGTGACGTCGTCGTGGGCACCTCGCGTGGCTTCGACAAACCGGGGCGCGCCTACGTTTATCTGGGAAGCGCATCCGGCATCACGGGCACGCAGACGCCAATCCTGCTCATGGGCTCGACCACCGGCGGAGATTACTTCAGTACGTCGCTGGCCGGCGCTGGAGATGTCGACGGTGACGGCCTGGGCGACGTCGTGGTCGGCTCGGAGAACAACCGCGTCTACGTCTACAAAGGAAGCGCGTCCGGGATAGCGACGGAGCCGATCACGTTGACCGGTCCGGATGATAGCTGGCCCTTCTTCGGCCGCACTGTCGCCGGGGCGGGCGACGTGAACGGCGACGGGTACGCCGATGTTGCGATCGGCGCCGCGCCTTCGCAGGACGGACGCGTCTACATATATACGGGTGGCGCTTCGGGGTTGGCGTTGTCGGCGACCCTGAACGGGCCCGCGGGCGGCTTGGGTTGGTTCGGTGCCGCGCTCACCGGTGTCCGGGACGTGAATGGCGACGGATACGCCGACCTGATCGTCGGCGCGCCACTGCTCGGCGGCAACGACACGCCGCGAGCGTTCGTCTACTTCGGCGCGAGCTCCGGCATTGCGCCCTCGCAACAACCCCTGACGCTGGCTGGGCAGGACGGCATACCGACCGGCTTCGGACGACCGGTGGGAGGCGGCGGTGACGTCAACGGCGACGGCTACGCGGATTTCCTGGTGTCGGCGCCGAACGCGGGTCGCGTCTCCATCTTTCTGGGTGGCGCGACGGTCGGCGCGACGGAGCGCGCGACATTGACGATGACCGGCGACTTCTTCGGCGCAGCATTGGGCTTCTAGAAGCCCTTCCGTGCCGCTGACCTCGTGCGGTCGGTGGCTTGGGTTCTGCTTGACGGGCCGCGTGCCAAGCGCAGGTTGAACTCGAGGGTCGCGATGTTCCTGGACGTCTGCGCCCGAGGTGGCCGTCGCCCGGGTGATGCGCCCGGATAAGCTCAATCGGCATGGCCGACCAGTCCGAACGACTCGAGCTTCGTGGGGAGGTCGGTGCGCTGATCGGCTCGCGCGATTGGTCGATGACCCCGCTCGGCCCGCGCGAAACATGGCCGAGCAGCCTCAAGACGATGATCGGCGTCATGCTGGGCAGCCGCTTCCCGATGATGCTGGGCTGGGGGCCGGATCTCCTGGAGTTCTACAACGACGCCTACGTCCCCGTGCTGGGCGTCAAGCACCCGGCCTCCCTCGGCGCGCCAGTCAGCACCGTCTGGTCGGAGATCTGGAATGTCGTCGGTCCCCTGATGCTCAGCGTCTTCTCGGGCGGCCCCGCGCTGTGGCGCGAGCACGAACTGCTCTTCATCAACAGCCGCGGCTTCGCTCAGGAGACGTTCCACACCTTCTCGCAGAGCCCCGTGCCGGACGACGACGGCAAGGTCGGTGGCGTCCTCCTCACGGTCCAGGAGACGACCGAGCAAGTTCAGGGCGAGCGACAGCTGGAGACGCTGCGCGCGCTGGCCGAACGAACGGGCGTCGCGAGGACTGCCACCGAGGCCTGCGTCATCGCCGCCTCGGTCCTCGAAGGCGCCGACGCGGACGTTCCCTTCTCCCTCGTGTACCTCCTCGGGGACGACGGTGTCCCGACGCTCGCCGCCGCGAGCCCGGCGTCCCTCGCGGGGCGCATCGACCTGCGTGCACCCGGCGGCGGGTGGCCGTTCCACGAGGCGCTGCGTTCGGGTGCCTCCGTCCCCGTCGACGACCTTGCGCGCCGCTTCGGTTCCCTGCCTGGCGGCCGCTACGGCGTCACGCCGGAGAGGGCCGTCGTCGTCCCGTTGCTCCGAGACGAACGAGAGCGGTATGGCTTCGTGGTCTTCGGCCTCGGCGTATGGCGTGCCCCTTCCGAGGGATACCTCGGCTTCCTCGCGCTCGTCGCGTCGCAGCTCACCTCGGCGATCGCGCGCGCGCGGGCCTCGGAGGAGGAGCGACACCGCACCCAGGCGATGGCCGAGCTGGATCGCGCCAAGACGCTGTTCTTCAGCAACATCAGTCACGAGTTCCGCACACCGCTGACGCTGATGCTGGGCCCCATGGCGGACGCGCTCCGCACGCCCGCGCGGACGCTCGCGGGCCACGACCTCGAGATCGTCCACCGCAACGCGCTTCGCCTACAAAAGCTCGTCGGAAGTCTGCTCGACTTCGCACGCATCGAGGCGGGACGCGCGCGCGTGTCGGCCGAGCCCATTCGCCTCGACGCCTTCACCAGGGAGTTGGCCCACGCATTCGACTCGGTCATGCGTGAGGCCAGCCTCGCGTACGAGATCAGCTGCGAGCGGTTGCCGCACCCGGTCCTGATCGATCCGGACATGTGGGAGAAGATCCTGCTGAACCTGATCTCGAACGCCCTCAAGTTCACGTTCGAGGGGAAGGTCCGCGTGTCGCTGGCCGCTCGCGGTGAGGAGGTCGTCCTCGAGGTCGCTGACACGGGCATCGGGATCCCCGCGCACGAGCTGCCGCACATCTTCGAGCGATTCCACCGCGTCGCCGGCGCGCGGGCACGCACGCAGGAAGGGTCCGGCATCGGCCTTGCGCTGGTGCACGAGCTCGCGCACCTGCTGGGCGGCGACGTCACGGCCAGGAGCGTCGTGGGTGGCGGCACGACGATGACAGTCGTCATTCCCGCGCGCACCGTCGACGCTTCTTCCGACGCGCGCGAGGCTCCCGTCGCCGCGCCCGCGGCGGCCAACCGGTTCGTCGAGGAGGCGCGCCGCTGGCTGCCGAACGCCAACGCCACTTCGACGTTGGCGGCTGCGGCGTCCCGCGTCCTGCTGCCGACCGACGGAGCCGAACCGCCGGCGCGCGTCCTGGTCGTGGACGACAACGCAGACATGCGGGACTACCTGGAGCGCGTGCTCGCCCCGCACTGGGCGGTGGAGACGGCCGTCGACGGCGAGGCCGCCCTCACGTCAATCCGCGCGCGACGCCCCGACGTGGTCCTCACGGACGTGATGATGCCGAACCTCGACGGATTCGGGCTGGTCGCGCGCTTGCGCGCGGACGAGACAACCGCCGACCTTCCCGTGATCGTGCTTTCCGCGCGCGCCGGGGAAGAATCGCGCATCGAGGGGCTGCAGGTCGGCGCCGACGATTACCTCGTCAAGCCGTTCTCCGCGCGTGAGCTGATCGCGCGGGTGCAGGTGCACGTGTCGCTCACCCAACTCCGCCGGGGGTTGCTCGATCGCGCCGAGGTGGCGAGGCACGCGGCCGAGGACGCCACCCGCGCCAAGGACGAGTTCCTGGCCATGCTGGGCCACGAGCTGCGAAACCCACTGTCGCCCATCGTGATCGCCGTCGAGCTGATGCGAATGCGCGGCGAGAGCTCGAAGGAGCTGTCGGTCATCGAGCGCCAGCTCAAACAGCTCATGCGGCTGGTCGACGACCTCCTCGACGTCTCGAGGATCACACGCGGAAAGGTCGACCTCCACAAGGAGCGCACGTCGATCGCCGAGGTGGTCAAACGCGCCGCCGAGAGCACGCAGCCGCTCTTTCAGGAGAGACAGCAGACGCTCGCGCTCGATGTCCCCGGCGATCTCTTCGTCGACGGCGACCCGACGCGGCTGCAGCAGGTGTTCGCGAACCTGCTGACGAACGCCTCGAAATACAGCGATCCCTCCACAGACGTCGGCGTTGCCGCGAAGCCGGTGGGAGATCGCGTCGAGATCCGCGTTCGCGACCACGGGATCGGCATCCGCCCGGAGATGATCGAGCGCGTGTTCGATCTGTTCGTACAGCAGCCCCAGGCGCTGGATCGCGCGGCCGGCGGCCTGGGCCTCGGCCTCGCGATCGTCAAGAACCTCGTGGCCTCGCACGGCGGCTCGGTTCGCGTCGAGAGCGACGGCCCGGGCAGGGGCAGTACGTTCATCGTGATCCTGCCGACCATTCCGTCTCTGCTGGCGGCGGGCGGCACCGCCCGCCCCGCGACCACGGGCGCGGCGACGGCAGCGCCCCAGGGATCCCCGGTCTGCCGGGTGCTCGTCGTCGACGACAGCGCCGACGGAGCCGCGATGCTCGCGGACTCGCTCGAGTCGATGGGCCACGAGGTGCGCGTCGCGCACGACGGCCAGGCGGCCCTCGACGCGGCCGCGGCCTTCCACCCGGACGTCGCGGTGCTGGACATCGGCCTGCCTGAAATGAGCGGCTACGAGCTGGCCGCGCACCTGCGTGAACAGCCCGGCGGACGTTCGATTCACTTCATCGCGGCGACGGGCTACGGTCGCAGCCGCGATCGCGTCACGTCGCTGGCCGCGGGCTTCGACGAACACCTCGTCAAACCCGTGAACCTCGATCGCTTGCGGGAGATCGTCGCCGAGGCGGCGACCGCCAAGGCGAGCCACTGATCGTCTGTCGGCACCCTTGGCGGCGACTTCCCGAAGCGCGTCGCCCGAGATACCATCGTGCCCGCCCAATGACTGACAAGCATTCCTGTTTCCTCCTGGCCCGCCGCCTGCTGACTCTTATCGTGCTCGCTTCCGCAGGCGTCGCTTCGCCGGCGCTGGCCTTGACGATCACCGGCGGCAACGTGGGCAACCAGACGTGGACCGCCGCCAACAGTCCCTACGTCGTGCAGGGCGACGTCACGGTCCAGACCGGCTCCACGCTGACGATCCAGGCGGGGACGGAGATCCAGTTCCAGGTCGGCGACATGCAGGCGTCCGGGATGATCACGACGCGGGTGGAGCTGATCGTGAACGGCACGCTCGTCGTGTCGGGCACGCCCACGGCGCCGGTCATCTTCCGCTCGGTGTCCGGCAACACCGGGGCGGGGGGCGATTGGTACGGGATCTTCGTGGGTGCGGGCGCCGCCGGCGCCAGCATCAACGGCGCGGTGGTGCAGAATTCGTCCTACGGCCTGGAGAGCCGGATGACCGCCTCGCGGCTGACGATCACGCGGTCGACCTTCCGCGACAACGTGTACGGGTCCGTCAACGTCCTGGCCGGTACCGCGTCGCTGGATGGCTACGTCGCCGACGACTCCGGCAACGGCCTGATCTTGTCGTCCGCCGCGACCGACGTGCTTCTGGTCAACTCCATTCTCAGCAACAACAGCTCGAGCGGGATCTCCTACGCCACGCAGAGCGCGACCGTCGTCAACGTCATCAACTGCACGATCCACGGGAACTTTCGCGGCGTGAACGTGGTGGACGCGGTCGTGGGCGGGGCGGTGAACCTCCGCAACTCGATCGTCTCGAACAACTCGAGCTCGGGCGTCCGTCGCTTTTCGTCGTCGCCCGCCACCGTGTCGGTCACGTATTCGAACGTGTGGGGCAACGGGAACAACAACGTCAACTACGACGGCGTCACCGCCGGGACGGGCTCGATCTCCGCCAACCCTCAGTACGTCAACGCCGGCGCGGGAGATTTTCACCTGCAGGCCTCGAGCGTCAGCATCGACTCGGGCACCGGTACCGGGACACCGGCCGTACCCGATCACGATCTCGATTTTCACGCGCGCCCGGTCGACGGCGACAACCTGTCGGATCCCGACGGCTCGGAGTACGACATGGGTGCGTATGAATTCGGCAGCACGGGCGGAGCGGGCGGCGCGGGTGGCGCAAGCGGTACCGGAGGCGCGGGCGGCGCTGCGGGGACGGGCGGCGCCGCGGGGACTGGCGGGGGCGCGGGGAGTGGCGGGGGTGGCGCGGGTGGCAACAGCGTGGGCGGAGCTGGAGGATCCTCCGGGACCGGAGGCGGTGGCGTGGGCGGGGCGTCCGCGGGGGCCGGCGGCATCGCGGGCGCCGCTGGTGCTGCGGGACGCGGAGGCAGCGGCGGCGCGGCGGGAGCCGGCGGCGCGGCGGGCAGCGGTGGTTCTGCCGCGGCGGGAACCGGCGGCACCGCGGGCAGCGGTGGTTCTGCCGCGGCGGGAGCCGGCGGCACGACGGGAGGCGGAGGCAGCAGCGGCGCGGCGGGAGCCAGTGGCGCCGCTGGCGGCGCCGGTGCGGGCGGCGGTGCCGGCGCGGCAGCCGGAGCGAGCGGCGGTGGTACGGGCGGAGCGATCGACACGGGCGGCGCGACCGGCGGTGGTAATGGCGGAGCGATCGGCACGGGCGGCGCGACCGGCGGCGCCGCGGCGGGCGCCGGCGGCGCGAGTGGCTCTGGCGGCGCGAGCGGCCGCGGTGGCGCGAGCGGCGCTGTCGACGCTGGACCTGACGCCAACAAATCGAGCAGCGGCGACGGCGGCTGCGGCTGCGCCGTTGCGCAGCATCAGCATCCTGGCGCGGTGATCGCGGTCGCCCTCACAGTGATGGTCCTCCTGCGTCGCCGCCGACGTTCTCAGTCATAGGTGGCTGGCTCACATGAGCTCCCGGTGATGGTCTCGGTTCCCGGCGGCCGCATCCAGGTCGGCCGGGCCGATATTCACGAGGCAGAGGCGCCCAACCCGCCGCACGAGCTCACGCTTGTCCCGTTCAACATCGGCGTGTATCCCGTCACCAACCGGGAGTACGAAGCCTTCTTGAACGCCACCGGCACCGCACGCCCACCCTCGACGCTGTCGCCCGAGTTCTTCGAGCCAGACCGCCCGGTGGTTGGCGTCAGCTACGCAGACGCGCTCGCGTATTGCCAATGGGCCGGCGGCGATCTGCCCACTGAGGCGCAGTGGGAATACGCGGCCCGCGGCGCGACTTCGCGTCGCTATCCTTGGGGCGACGAGCCTCCAGACGACACACGCGCCGTCTACGCGCGCAGCTGGTCGGCCCCTCCGGCGCCGGTCGGCAGCGTACCGCGGGGCGCGAGTCCTTTCGGCTGCCACGACATGGCCGGCAACGTGTGGGAGTGGTGCAAGGACCATTGGCGCAAGGACGCGCACCTCTTTCGGTCAGAACCAGACGGCCTCGTTACCGGCGATCTGCGCGTCCACCCGCTGCGGGGTGGCTGCTGGCGCAGTATCCCGAGCAAGTTGCAGACAAGCTACCGAAACTGGTGCCACGCTGCCGCGCGCCACCTCACGATCGGCTTCCGCCTTTGCGCCGCGGTGCGAGGCTCCGGTCGTACGACGTGCCCCTAAACGCCGTCTGCTGGCGCTGATTCGAAACTGGCCATGCCTACCTTCGAGCGCATGGCAAAGAACAAGGGCAACGGAGGCACAGGCAAGACGAACGGCGACGGACAGCCGGTCGTCAAGAGATCGCCGGATGCGGCGGCACCGCGGGGCCACGTCGTGCTGCCGCCGCCCGATCCCAAGTTCGACGGCGTCATCGGTACCACGTACGCGGACTCGAAGATGGGGACGTTCCCTGTCGCTAAAGCACCGGACGGCGCTCCCAACGTGCTGCTGGTGGTCATCGATGACTGCGGCTTCGGCCAGTGGGGGACGTTCGGCGGGCAGATCCCGACGCCCAACCTCGATCGGCTCGCGAAGACGGGCCTGCGCTACACCCGCTACCACACCACGGCCCTCTGCTCCCCGACGCGCGCAGCGCTCCTGACCGGGCGCAACCACCACAGCTGCGGAACCGGCGTCATCACCGAGCTCGGCGACAGCTTCCCCGGCTACACGGGGCAGATCCCGAAGAGCTGCGCGATGGGCGCGGAGATGCTGCGGCAGAACGGCTACAGCACCGCCTTCTTCGGCAAGGACCACAACGTCGCCGCCTGGGAGACCAGCGTCTCGGGGCCGTTCGACCGCTGGCCGACCAGCCAGGGGTTCGACCACTTCTACGGTTTCATCGGCGGCGAGTCCAACCAGTGGCAGCCCGCGCTGTACGAGGATACGCGGCCGGTCGAGCTGGAGGTCCCGCCCGGGCGGGAAGGAGACTACACGCTCAACGAGGCGCTCGCCGACCGCGCCATCGAGTACATCCACCGGCAGAAGTCGGTCACGCCCGACCGCCCGTTCTTCATCTATTACGCGCCCGGCGCCACGCACGCGCCCCATCACGTCCCCAAGGAGTGGATCGACAAGTTCAAGGGCCAGTTCACTCAGGGCTGGGACAAGTACCGCGAGGAGTGCTTCCAGCGGCAGCTGAAGCTGGGGGTGATCCCGAAGGACACGAAGCTGACGCCCCGGCCGGAGGAGATCCCGGCCTACGATTCGCTGACGCCGGACCAGAAGACCGTGGCGGCGCGGCTGATGGAGACGTTCGCGGGCTACACCGCGCAGACCGATCACGAGGTCGGCCGGCTGCTCGACACGCTCGAGGAGATCGGCCAGGTCGACAACACGCTGGTGATCTGGATGATCGGCGACAACGGTGCGTCGATGGAGGGCGGGCTGCACGGCGCATTCAATGAGATGGTGACGCTGACCGGCCTGTCGGAGGACCCCAAGACGCTCATCTCGAAGCTGGACGAGATCGGCGGACCGTCCGCCTACAACCACTACCCGGTCGGCTGGGCGTGGGCGATGAACACGCCGTTCCAGTGGGGCAAGCAGGTCGCGTCCCACTTCGGCGGCACGCGCAACCCCATGGTCGTCTCGTGGCCGGCGCGCATCACCGACGCGGGCGGCCTGCGCACGCAGTTCCACCACGTGATCGACATCGTGCCGACCATCCTCGAGGCGGCGGGCGTGCCCGAACCGGTGTCCGTGAACGGCGTCGCGCAGAAGCCGATCGAAGGCGTCAGCATGGTCTACACGTTCGACAACGCCTCGGCGAAGGGCACCCGACGGACGCAGTACTTCGAGATGTTCGGCAACCGCGCCCTCTACCACGACGGGTGGGTGGCGGCCTGCTTCCACGGGCGGCTGCCGTGGCATGCCGGCACGGTCGATTTCGAGCACGACACCTGGGAGCTCTACAACGTCGACGAGGACTTCAGCGAATACGCAGACCTGGCCGCCAAGGAGCCCGAGAAGCTGAAGCAGCTCCAGGATCTCTTCATGGCGGAGGCCGGCAAGTACAACGTGCTGCCACTCGACGATCGCGCGGCCGAGCGCCTGGACCCGCGGCTGCGACCGAGCCTGATCGCGGGGCGAACCGACTTCACCTATTACGCCGGCACCAGCCGCGTCGCCGAAAACTGCGCGCCGCCCATGAAGAACCGGTCGCACGCGATCACCGCGCACGTCGACATGCCGGCCGACGGCGGCGACGGTGTGCTGGTGGCGGAGGGGGGCATCGTGGGCGGCTTCACGCTGTTCGTGAAGGACCGCAAGCCGGTCTACGAATACAACTACTTCACGGCGGACCGTTACCAGGTGAAGGGATCGTCGCCGCTTCCGATCGGGCCCTGCACGATCCGGATGGAGTTCGACTACGACGGCGGCGGCTTCGGCAAGGGCGGAACCGTGAAGCTGCTGGTCAACGGAAAGCCGGTCGGCACCGGCCGTGTGGAGAAGACGGAGGTGGCGCTGTTTTCGGCCGACGAGACGTTCGACATCGGCTGCGACACCGGCTCCCCCGTCAGCGCCGACTACACGTCGCCCTTCCGGTTCACCGGCAAGATCAAGAAGGTCGAGATCAAGCTCGAGGATGAGCAGCTGACGCCCGCCGAGCAGGCGGAAGTGAAGAAGGTGCACGCGGCGGTCGAAGCGGCGCGGCACTAGGCCGAGTAGCTCCCTCGCGCGCATGCGGCCTCCTCCTCGAACGCACAAATACTTTCTGGCAGCGTTGCTTGCAATTGGGCTGTCGCGCTCCGCGTTGGCGACGGAGCCCGAGAAGACGCCCGAAGCGGGGCAGGAACAGGAAGAAGACAGAGCGAAGAAGCTGGCCCAGGAGTCGCAGAATCCGGTTTCGAGCCTGATTCAGTTTCCGTTCCAGCTCAACATGGCGGGCGGGATCGGTAGCTTTCAGCGCTCGGCGGTCATCCTGAACATCCAGCCCGTCATCCCGATTCCGCTGAGCAAGACGTGGACTCTCGTTCCGCGGCTGATCACGCCGCTCGTGGGCAGCCCCGACATCACGCAGGCACAGGGCACCACCTGGGGCGTTGGCGACTTCAACCCACAGATCTACGTCGCGGTTCAGCTCCCCGCGGGATTCACCGTCGCGCTTGGCCCGACGATCGTGATCCCCACCGCCACCGATTCGCGTCTCGGGTCCGGCAAGCTCTCGCTAGGTCCTTCGGCCGTGGCGCTCTGGACCGGCCACGGCATCGTCGGTGGCGTGCTCGTCAACAATGCCTGGTCGGTAGCAGGCAACGCCATGAGCAGCGACGTCAACTCCTTCTTCCTACAACCGTTCTTCAACCTCAACTTGCCGCGGCACACCTATCTGGTCACCGCCCCCGAGATCACCGCCAACTGGGTCAAGGACACGTGGGTGGTACCCGTGGGCGCGGGCGCAGGCGCCATCCTCAAGCTCGGTCTACCCGCAAACGTCAGCCTGCAGGCGTACTGGAACGCAAACGCGCCATCGGACAGCCCGAGCTGGTTGGTGAAGTTTACCGTCACCTTCATGTTCCCGATCGCGAAGGACGCTGCCGCGGCCGGGAGCGCCCTCGACAAACATCGTGAGCAGCAGTAGCCGCCGGCCGGGAGACGGGTTCCCTGAGTTGAAGGGAGCCTGATATCCTGATAAGCCCGTCTCTCCGGAGCAAGTCAGGATGAAACGTTGCTGAAGAACAAACCACCGGTGTTGATCGCGGGTGGCGGGATCGGCGGAATCAGCGTTGCGCTGACGCTTCACCAGATCGGCGTCCCGTGTGTGGTGTTCGAGTCCGTCCGCGAATTGAAGCCCCTCGGCGTCGGGATCAACCTCCAGCCCAACGCGGTGCGCGAGCTCTACGACCTCGGCATCGGGGAGGACTTGCTGGATCGGATTGGCG
>Ga0207681_10002012_pt1 | contig 13049 bp, 17 predicted proteins | sample KBSS53metaG_FD_184324 | JGI IMG/M metagenome (GOLD analysis project Ga0207681, IMG submission 184324) | Switchgrass rhizosphere microbial communities from Kellogg Biological Station, Michigan, USA - KBS S5-3 metaG (SPAdes) (version 2) | ecosystem: Host-associated > Plants > Roots > Rhizosphere... | reverse complement strand
GCACCTCGTCATGAGTATGGATCCGCACCAGGGCGCCCTGGTGCTCGAGCCGGACCAGGGTGCCGCGCAGAACGTCAGCGGCGACGGCCTGGACCACGTTTTCGCACGCCATCCCGTGCCAGAACGCGATGCGGGCGTAGCCGCGTGAGAAGCGTAGTTTGGTGGAGAATTGCCCGGTCGGCTTGTCGTCCTCGTCGAGCTCCTCGACGCGCTCATATTTTATCTTACGGTAAGTTAAAATCCGCCCGGACGGCAGGACGCAGAGCAGCGAGCCGCCCAGGTACTGTGGCTTGAAGCAGTAGTGGATCCGGCCCGCGCGCTGCACCGTATTGGGCGCCAGCAGGGCGCGGTGGATGGCGCCCCAGAGGCCGAAGCTGCCGTTGCCGTCATGGCGGCCCCAGAACCTGAGGGCCCAGCCGTTGGCCCCGCGCCAACGCTCGACGATGGCTTTGGCCTCGGCCTCCTCCAGGTGCATGCCGTAGCCGGCCGCCATCGTCAGCAGCGCCCCGACACCGCCGCCGAAACCGAGGGCGAGCTCGACCACCTTGCCGCGCTGGCGCATCGGCTTGGTGACCTCGCCGTAGGAGACGTTGGAGATCGCCGCCGCAGTGCGGGTGTAAAGATCCGGCACGCGAGGGTCGCGATCGACCTCGCGGAAGATATCCAGCCGGACCTCGTCGCCGGCGAGCCAGGGCAGCACGCGCGCCTCGATATTGGACCAATCCGACCAGACAAAATCATTCCCCTCGGCCGGCACGAAGGCGGGCCGGATCAGCAGTGACAGCTTGCGGGAAACCGGATCATCATTGCCGCCGGCCTGCACCAGCTCGCCGTAGGAGCACTTGGCCAACAAAGCATCGATCGCGCCAGGCTCGTCCGGGAGCGTGTCCCTGGCCAGGTTGTGGATCTGGACGCCTTTCGAGGAGGCGCGGCCGGTCTGCGCGGCGCCGTTGAAAACGTATTGCCCGTAGAGCATGCCGTCGACGTGCTGGGCCTCGATCTTGGCAAACTTCGCCGGCGTCTTGGAGCCGCCCCATAGGCGTATCGTCAAAACCCGCTCGGCCTTGAGGTAATCAGGGTTGTTACGATCGAGCGTCTGGACGTAGGCCAACAGCCTCTGAACCTGTGACCGGCGCAGGGCAAATTTCGGCGGTTTTACAATTTCGCCATTTTCGTCGGTTTCCTCCTCGCGCTTGAGCAGGATCTCGCGGCCGCCGGGCGGCAGCACCTCGAGCAGCCAGGCCGTCATCTTGGCGACCTCGTCGACGGTTTTGACCCGGCTCCCGGTCAGGCGTTGGATCTCGGCCGCGGATCGGCTCTTGTCCTCGGTCGCCAGGCTGCTAGCGTGCGCGACCATCGACAGGTCGACCCCCACGCCGCGCGCATTGATCCGTTCCATCGCCCAGCATTCCTGCCACTCGGCATAACTCAATTGCCGGGTGCGCTTGAACACGCCGCGCATCGCCTCGATGTCGGCCAGGGCGTAGTGGGTAAAATCCACCCAATCCTTGAAATGGCTCTGCGGCGTGGCCGTGGAATCCGGCATACAGAACAGCTTGATCAACCTATCGCCGCTCTCGAGCTTGTCGGAGGCGCCGCTGACCTTGGCCGCCATCTTGAGGTCGGGCGGCAGGCCCGAGGCGACGGCCTGCGCCATCACGTCGATGATCATGTGCGGCTCGAGCTCGGGGAACCACACCGTGGCGTAATTCCAGATTGCGCGATCGAACGAACAGTTCCAGGCCGCCCACACCGCCGTGCCGTTCACCACCTTGGCGTGGTGCTTAAGGAAGTCGAGCGGCAGGTCGACCAGGTCGAGCGCATCGCCTGGGCGCCTAGAATTAATAATATTAGCCGGCCCGTCGCCGATCGCGTACGCCAGGATGATGGCGTCGGCGTTGGTGGCGTAGGCGTAGGTGCCGTCCTTGATCGATCGCCGGCCGCGGGCCTCAAAATCAATCCAACCAATCTCGTCAGGCGCGAAGGTGGCGCCGATCTCTCTGCCCTTGAGCATGGGGCTCTCTCCTTACGTGCATGGTGCATGGGTAGTTTCCGGGCCGCCGGTTAGGCGGCCCGGTAATTCAGGGTATTTAGCGGGCCGGTCGGCGGCGCTGCCCGGTGTGGACCTGCTGCGTTGAAACGGGCGCCTCAGGCGCCTTGGCGGGCTCCTCCCAGGGTGCCTCCTCTTCCTTCGCGACTACCTTCAGCGGCGCCTTGCGGACCCTGGCGGGCTTGGCGGGCGCGGCCTCGATTTGGGGGCCGGACTCCGGTGCCTTCACCTTGGGCGCGGCGCCGGCCATGTTGCCCTCGGCGTCGGACCAGCCGGTGATGACAGCGATCGGGTTGTAGATCGTGCGGTGGTAGGTCTTGTGCTCGTAGGAGGTCCACTTCCAGGTCACGATCGGCCAGAAGTAGGCTGCATCCGGCGTGCCCTTGACGGCGCGGATCCGCGCATGCACCGCGCTGATGAGCGTGTCGAACATGCGTTTGAAGCCCATCGAGTTGTTCTTGTAGAGCACCGCGGTGTCCTTATCGTCGCCGTCGATGCAGGTCATTTCAAAACTGTACTGCTCCGTGAAGGCCTTGCCCTGGATCGGCGCCGGCTGCGCCGGCATCGGGTCGCCGCGGAAGATCATGGACATGGTCTGGCCGAGCAACTTACCGTCGTTCCAGCAGCACCAGCCGCGCTGCATGCTCGGCAGCAGGATCGCCCAGTGCGAGCCCTCCTGCATCTCGTCGTCGCCAACGCCAAAGACGAAGGTGCCCTCGATCAGGCGGAATAGCGGCATGCCGCCATCGCCCACGACCAGGGCGGAACGGGTGTCCTCGATGCCCTTCTCGACCATCTCCGCGAAGTTGTCGGGCAGGTAGCTGTTACGGTTGACGATATCGTTCATCGTGCTCTCCTTGGTGTAACCGCCTTTTTCGGGCCGGCGGCGTGGCCATCCACTAAAGTCTTTTTGAGTATATCAAGTATCCGCTCGCGATCGTCCGGGTGGACGCGTTTCATGTAGATCATGGCGGCGCCGAGGGCGGTTATCGCGGCGTCGTGGGGCGCCTCGTCATCCAGCGTATCCAGCACCCGCTCCAGGATCGAATTGAGATGACCCCATACCTCCGGCCTGGTTTTCATTTGGCGGCTTTCTTCAGCTGTTTCAGGGAAGCCTGGAATTGCTCGATGACGAGGCCGCGCTCGACGGCCGGCGCCGGATCGCTCTCCGGGCACACGGTCGTTTCAGTTGAAGGCGGCGCGACGCGAAGATGGTCCGGGATCTTGACGCCCTTGCGCCGCGCCGCGGCGTCTGCCGTGGCGAAGGTCTGCAACTTGTACTGCCAGATCTCGTCCGGCGCGAAGCCCAGCTTCTGCAGCTCGGCCGCGACTTCGACCTCGTCAATCCACTGCCGCTGCTTGACCTTGGCCTTCAGCTTCCAGCCAGGGACCTTGCCGCCGTCCTCGAGGTAGGCGTGCAGCTGCTCGTCGACTTCCTTCTTGTACATCGCGAACAGGTCGACGAAGGCCTTGGCTCTCGCCAAATACTCCGCGTAGGGCGTGACCTCTTTTGACACCATCTCGGTGCGCGGCACCAGGTTGAGCGCGGCGAGCTCGAGCATCGGCCCGGTCCAGAGCGGGCAGTTGATCTTGCACGGCGCGAACCTGCACCACTCGCCCTTCTTGAGCGGTGGGTCACGGTCCAAAGCGGTCACAACCGCGTTCCTCATGTCCTCGGCAAACCACTTCAGCTCTTTGTGGGAGATGACAACGTCCGTCAGCGGCTCGTCCGTGCGCGGCTGCACGATCGCGACCGCGAGGGCGCGTTTATTCTTGAACAGGTGCCGCGCGCTGTTGCGCAGGCCGGTGGCGTAGTAGAGCAGCTGCGCGTTAACGAACTCGCCGCCCTCGTCACTGTAAATCGCCTTTACGGGGACGCCCTGGCCGAATTTCCAATCGACCAACAATAAATAGCGGGTATTTTGCAGGACCAAATCGCAGGTGCCGAAACCTCCGGGAATGCCGGGAAACTCGACCTTGACCTCGATGCCGGCTACCTCGAAATTGCCGCCATACTTCGCCTCGAGCTCGTCGAGCGCCTTCAACGCCGGCATGATCATCTCATCGACGTGGGCCTTGGTCAGAACGCGATCGCCGATCAATTGCCCGATCCAATAGTCCGGCTCGGCCTGCTTCAGCGCAAAGCCGCCAAGCTTGCGGTTCTGCATCAGGCGGTCCATCACGGCGTGCGCGAAAGTACCTTCCTCGGCGAACGAAGATGAAATATCTGATGAGGGTGGCAGGGCCAGCGTGGCCTGATAGGATCCAGGACAGTTTAGGAGTCGTCCCGCGGTGGAACCGCCGACGATCGACGAGTGCTTGTTCATCGTGTATCCAAATAATCAGGGTGCAATATGTTCAGGTGCTGACGATGCCGGCGCGTAAACGGAATGTCAAGGAAAGCGTGATCGAGAGTGAGCTGATCCGGCGCGTCGAGGCGCTGGGCGGTGTGGCCGAGAAGGTTACCGTGCTGGGGCGCCGCGGGTTTTTCGATCGCCTAATTATTTTGCCTTGTGGACAAGTCTGGTTCGTTGAGGTCAAGCGCAACGCGGCCGCCTACGTCTCGCCGCATCAACACGCGCGGCATAAAAAGTATCGTGCCCTTCAGGCCAATGTTGCCATCGTCTGCAGTCTGGAGGATATTGAGCGACTACTAGCAAGCGTAGCACCTTAAAAATTTGGACCGAAACGGGGGAGCGCCCGCTTCGGTCCAGTCACTTCTGTTTCCCATCCCTGCCAGGAGACAAGAAACCATGGCCATTAATGACCTGATTGAGCTGCGAACGCAACTGTTTGCTAACGGCTACCAGCCAATTCCGAATTTCGACAAGCAAACTTTCCTAAAAGGTTGGAACGACCCGGACTATAGTAAGCTGGGCGACATAGCTAAATTCCCGCGTCGTTTCAAAGCGACTGGACTGCGGGTGACTAATAATTTGCGGGTAATCGACCTCGACATCGACCATCCGTTAATTGACCAAGTGTTTTCGGCCATTGAGGAAATCGTGCCGGATGTATGCAATCGTGCGCCTGCGCGCTACGGCGCCAGCCAGTACAAGGTGGCATTATTTTGCCGGGCGCCAGACGGCGACGAAGCCTTCTCCATGCTGCCCGTGCATAAGTACCTGGTCGACGGTAAGGCCCACTCCATCGAGTTATTCGGCGGCGGCATGGCCAGGTCCGGCAATGTCTACAAACAGATGGGGGCATACGGGCCTCACTCGCACGACCCCGTCACGAAAAAAGTAGCGTTTCAATACGCCTGGGACCCCGAGCGGCCGAGCCTGCTCGACACCCCCCTGGCGGAGCTGCCCGAGCTCAGTAAGGCGCAGGCGCTTGAAATCGCGGCGCGGTTTGAGGCGATCGCCACCAATGCCGGCTGGGAGCGGGTGGTGCGACCCGCGCATGACAGCGCGGCCGCGGTCTATGACATCACTGATTTGTCACGGTTCGATACCGACCGCGCCGGCGGTGGTCTTACCTATCACGAGCTATGCGACGCGCTGGCCTACCACGGCGAGCTGCGCTGCTCCGCTAGCTTCATGCCGGACCGCGGCGATTCCGGCGACACCTCGCGGTGCTGGGTATTCCACTCGCCGCGGCACGACTGCGCGGCGGTGTTTGTGTATGGCGACGAGCAGACGCACTACCCGGTCAGTGAGAAGATCGACCTGCAACCCATCATCGACGCCCTGGCCGAGGAGGTGCCGCCCCCGGAGACGCTGCCAGGGAACGTTAAGCTGATGGATTTCTACGCCTTTCTGCCGACGCACCAGTACATATACAAATACAACGGCAGTCTGTGGCCGGTGGCCACGATCAACTCGGTGCTCAACAAAATCACGATCGGGCAGAAGCCGAAGAAGCAGACCAAGAAGCAGATCGAGGCCGGCGAGACGCCGGAAATGGTCGATGTGCAGATACCAGCCCACCTCTGGCTCGACCGCGGCCGGGCCGTGGTGCAGATGACGTGGGCGCCGGGCGAGCCGCAGATCATCCAGGACAGGCTGCTGATCGAGGGCGGCTGGACCTACCAGCGCGGGGCGCGCGGGTTCAATACCTACACGCCGCCGACGATCGTCAAGGCGGCTGATCCTGATATTGGGCGCTGGCGCCGTCACCTGGAGCGGGTCTACCCGGACGAGGCCGGCGAGATCGAGGCGTGGATGGCGCACCGGGTGCAGCGCCCGCAGGAGAAGATCAACCACTCCCTGGTGCTGGGCGGCCGGCAGGGCATCGGTAAGGATACTCTGCTGGAGCCGCTGCGCTACGCCGTAGGCGGGTGGAATTTCAACGAGGTCAGCCCGCTGCAATTGCTGGGGCGGTTCAACGGCTTCCTGAAGGCGGTGGTCTTAAGGGTGTCGGAGGCGCGCGACCTCGGCGAATCCGACCGCTACAAGTTCTACAACCACACCAAGACGCTGATGGCGGCGCCGCCCGAGACCATGCTGATCGACGAGAAGAACCGGCAGGAGTACCGGATCCAGAACGTCTGCGGCGTTATCATTACCCTGAACGAGAAGCCGAGCCTGTATCTGCCGGCCGACGATCGCCGGCACTTTGTGGCCTGGTCGGAGCAGCTGACCAAGAACGATTTTGATGCGGACTATTTCCAGGAGATCTACGGCTGGTACCAGGGAGGCGGGCTGGCTGCGGTGGCGCAGTATCTGGCGGAGCTGAACATCGCAGCGTTTGACGCCAAGCGGCCACCGCGGCTGACGCCGGGCTTCCATGACATCGTCAACATGTCACGGGTGGCGGAGGACGCCGACATGGCGGACGCGCTGGACGGCCTCGGGAGGCCCGGCGCGGTGACCCTGGAGGATGTTATGCAGAGCAAGAAATGCTCAAACGAGCTGCTGCAATACCTCAACGACCGGAATAATCGGCGTCGGATTGGGTTTCGTTTTGAGGAATGCGGTTACTCAGCCATGCGAAATCGTGATGCCAAGGACGGACTGTGGGTGCTGGAGGGACGGCGCCAGGTGATCTACGTGCGGAGCGATTTGTCGACCCGAGAACGGGCGGATTATGCCCAACGTCGCGCTAACCGATCAACCAACATTGTGGCATGGCCGGGGTCTACACCGCAAAATTAGGTATCATAGTGTAGTTTCAATCAGTGAAATCGGTGTAGTCAGTGAAAATGCATTCCGCCCACAAAATCATGTTTTTTCTACCTAAAATTTTAACTTTTGCTGAGTCAAGAAAATGCGTGCGCGCGCGAGGCGGTAAAAAACATGATTTTGTGGGCGTAATAGCGGATCACTGACTGCACTGATTTGACTGATTTGAAGCTATGCGAAAAAGGAGTGGCAAATGGATGACGATGTGGCTGAGTTGGCGGCGCGATTGCTGGTGGTTTCGTATGGCACCTGGGAGGGCAACCTGGCGTCCATCAAGACGATGGCGGTTCAGCAGGCATTCGAGGTGGCCGAGGCGTTCATGGCTGAACGCGATCGGCGCCGGGCAAAGCCGGCGCCGAGGTAGGGTTAGATCGGGGTCGCTTTACCGTGTCGCCAAATGTGGCTGACGGGGTCGTCGCTCTCGACCACGCGATACTCGCGGACGCTGGTCCAGCGCACGGTTAAGTCGCGGACGTAGGCGTCGGCCTCGACGCGGGTGTGGAAGGTCAGGCCGTTGCCGACCCACTTGCCGGAGTTGTCGGCGACGACTTCAGGTTTCCAGCTCATTTCAGGATCAGCCTCGGGTTGGCCGGCGCCGCCGAGCAGTCAGTGCACGGGCGAACGATCGGCTTGGACAGGTCGATGGATCCCCATCGCACCATGGAATTGCCGTTGAGGATGTAGGCCAGCTTGAGGGCGGCGGCCTTTTCCTCCTCGGTCGGGATCCTGGGCTCGGCGCCGGCGGCGCCGTTCAGCAGGATGGCCATCAGCAGGGCGACGCGGGTCATCAGCTAATTCCTTTCTCGATGCGGTCGATCTTGGCCAGGGCGATGGCGGCGCTCTCGTACACCATACGCCAGTATTCGGCGGTGCGGCTGTCGGCGGCGAAGGTGCCGGGGGTGACGTCCCAGACGTCGTTGATGGCGTTGTCGGCGGCTTCGCGGGCGATCTCGAGGATGGCGTATTTGGACATGTGGTGCTCCGGTAGGGTTGGGTTTAGGAGGAAAAAATCGGCCCGCTAAATGCGCGATTTAGCGGGCCGGTGGGGTTACGCCATCGCCAGGTTCTTGCCGGTCGGCAGGCCGATGCGGTGCGAGCGGACCTGCTTATCGATCGTATGCGCGGTGATGTACTGCCGGCTCAGGGTGGCGCGGTAGGCCTCGATCGCGTTAGCGGCGACCAGCTTCTGTTCGGCGGCGAGCTCCTCATCCGGCACCTGGGTCAGGGTGTTGATGATGGTGAGGCGGTAGTCGTCGCTCTCGTAGGCGCCGGCCGGCAGCTCGGCGAGGGCTTTCTCGAGCGCCTTCTTCTCGGCTTCCAGCTTGCCCATCTGGGCCTTGAGGGCGGCGTACTGGTCGATGATGGTGTTGAGGTTGGTCATGTGCGTGTTTCCTGTTTGGTGTGTGGTGGATGGGTAGTGCCAGGGCCTTAGCCCTGGTTCGCCTGGTGGATGGCGTCGGCGACGACGTCGGCGTCTTGCTTGCAGAGCAGGCAAGACACCATCGGGTGCTTGCGGGTGTAGGCGCGGATCTTCTGGGCGTTCTTGAGGGAGCGATCGGCGTAGTAGGCGAGGATCAGCTTGGAGAGGGTCATGGTGGGCTCCGGCGGGTTGGTTCGTTTCAGTGATCGTGTTGTCTCACGGACCGATGGTCCGGTCAAGCGATTTGTCAAAATAATTTTGAAAAAATTTCAAAATAATTTTGCTAGACATTGGACCAATGGTCCGGTAGTGTTTGGGCATCAACAACAGGAGACGGAAATGCCCATCACCAAGCCGACCAATTTCGTTCACACCAAAGACGCCGCCAAGGTTCGCGAGCTCTACGTCACTGGCCAGTTGCCCTATGTCACCGCGCACGCTCAGTTGCGCGTGTTCTTTGGCATGGGTGATTACCAGGCCGACCAGTTCCTGGCCGTAACACCTAAGAAGGAGGGCTGAGATGTCCTGGCAGGACCAACGCGAGATGACGCCGGCGCAATTCGTGGCGGCGTTTGAGGCGCTCGGCCTGACCCAGTCCGAGGCCGCCAGGTTTCTCGGCATGTCAGACCGCCAGGGCAGGCGCCTGGTGCGGGGCCAGCGCCATATCGCTACGCCGATCGTGCTGTTGCTGAACGGCATGGTGGCCCGCGGCGACAAGCCCAAGGTGCCGCCCTGGGTGCCTGGCTCCTATTGACCGGGCACCAAATCAGGTAGAGTTTTGAGGCCTCACCCCCACGGGTGGGGCCTTTTCCGTGAGCTGGGTCACACAGATGGCAAACGCCAAGATCATTTCGTTTGTCGATGCCCAGATCCGCGAGGTCTACGACGCTGTGTTCGCTGCGAAGCTTCAGCCGCTCCAGCTGAAACTCGATCGGCTCCGCAAGGATGTCGACGAGCTGAAAAGGGAGCGGGGTACCCCCGAAGCAAGTGCCGGACGGGAAACCGAAAAAATTAACCCCGAAGAATGAGCAGCACGTCAGGTCGCTGGCGCGTGCTTATACCGATCTGTCGATACGCGCGCTCGCCGGCGTAGCCGAGAGCGGTGAGAGCGAGGCCGCGCGCGTCAGCGCCGCGGCGCAGCTGCTCGATCGCGGCTGGGGCAAACCGAATCAACCGCACGACGCCCACGTCGAGGGCGAGCTGCGCATCACCATTCGCAACATCCTCGAGGGGAAGAAATGAGCGGCGATGGACATGAACCCATGGCTGGCGTTCTTCGTCATCGCGCTGACGCTGGCGCTGACGCTGTGCCTGGTGCTGCTGCTGCGGTGAAGCGGCATGAATAATCACAACAACAACATCGGCGATGGTTGTCTGCTCGGCATTGCGATCTCGCTGGCGCTGTGGGTCTTGATCATATGGGCGATGCGGGGAGCTCTGCTGTATGAGCACTGACATCGTCATCCCGCACAACCAGTGGACGCCGCGGCCGCATCAGATGAAGCTGTGGCGCTACCTGCATGAAGGCGGCACGCGCGCGCTCGCGATCTGGCATCGTCGCGCCGGCAAGGACGAGGTCGCGTTGCATCATGCCGCGGTGTGCGCGGTGCGGCGCGTCGGGAATTACTGGCATTGCTTACCTGAATTTGAGCAAGCACGTCGTTCGATATGGACCGCTGTCAACCCGCACACCGGCCGGCGCCGCATTGACGAGGCCTTCCCGCATGAGTTTCGCGACAACACCAACGACAGCACCATGTTCATCCGTTTTCGGAACGGTTCGACCTGGGCCTGCATTGGTTCAGACAGGTACGACGCCACGATGGGCGCCTCGCCGGCCGGAATCGTCTACAGCGAATGGGCGCTGAGCAACCCGAGCGCATGGGCCTACCACCGGCCGATGTTGCAGGAGAACGGCGGCTGGGCGTGTTTCATCAGCACGCCGCGCGGCCGCAACCACGCCTTCGATATGTACAAGCATGCCCAACGCTCGCCGGAGTGGTTCGCCGAGCTGCTGACCGCGCACGACACCGCGGCGTTATCTTCGTATGAACTCAACGAGGCGCTGACGGAATATCGCACGCTCTACGGCGAGGACGCCGGCCAGGCGATGTTCGACCAGGAGCTGATGTGTTCTTTTAACGCAGCGATCCTGGGGGCCATGTACGCCTTCGAAATGGCGGCGGTGCGCGCCGAGGGTCGGGTGCTCGAGTGTGAGGCGATCGAGGGTCAGCCCGTGCATCGGGCCTGGGACATTGGTGTGACGGACGACACCGCCATCTATTGGTGGCAGGTCCAGGGCGGCCAGGTTGTAATACTTGATTGCTACAACGCGTCGGGCCAAGGCCTCGAGCACTTCGTCGAGAAGGTCGAGCAGCGCCGCAACCAGTACGGCTGGGTCGATGGCACCGACTACGTGCCGCACGACGCCAAGGTGAAGGAGTGGGGCAGCGGGAGAACGCGCGTCGAGACGATGACCCAGCTCGGGCTGCACCCAATGCTGGTGGCGCTGGCGAGCATGCAGGACGGCATCAACGCCGCGCGGCGGACGTTGCCGCTCACGATCTGGCACCCGCGCTGCGAGCCGGCACTGGCCGCGATGGAGCAGTACCGCCGTGAGTGGGATGACGAGCTCAAGGCGTTCCGGCTGACGCCATTGCACGATTGGACCTCGCACTTTGCCGACGCGTTTCGCTACCTCGCGCAGGCCTGGCGCACGGCGCCGCGGCGCGATGTAGTCGTGCCGATACAACGCGGCTGGACCATTCCGCCGCCCGACGACATGCCGCGCAAGCGGGGGCTGGTGCTATGAACCAGCAGGACCTGGTCTATCGCCTCCGCACCTGCGCCGCCGCGATCCTGGCAGTGGATCCGCGCGAGAGCTGGGTGGCGCTGGTCAGCGACGACGCCGCCAACCTGATGGTCGAGGCCGCTAACCTGCTCGACGAGCCGCTCGGCGAGCCAATGGCGAAGCTGGAGACAGGGCTAAACCCAACGCAAACATCGAGCGGACCAAGATGGACCACCAACAACATGGATCTGCCCGCGGTGGCGCCGCGGCCGTGCCCGGCATGCGGCGAGATCTCCGCGCGTCGCGTTGATCGTGCCGGCCGGCGCCTGCTGCTGACCTGTCCGGGCTGCAAGCATCAATGGGAGTACGGGGCATAATGGCCAAGAAAAACCGCGCACCCGTCGAGGACGATCTGCGCCACGACGACGTCAGCTACAACCCGAACGTCGAGCCGAGCAAGGCCAAGGCCTGGCTCAATTTGTTGCTCGAGTCCGAGGACGCGTTCGAGGAATGGCACGACCACTGCGACAACATCGATCGGCTCTACGCCTCGCTATCGCGGCTGTCGTCGGACCTGGCCTACTCGGGCAAAAAGATACGCGACAAAGAATTTCAGATGTTCTGGGCGAATTGCGAAGTGATCAAGCCCAGCATTTACGCCAAGGCGCCGATCCCGGTTGTAGTACCAAAATTCAAAGATCGACGGCCGGTGTATCAGGCAGCGTCCGAAGTCGCTGAACGCTGCGCCGTGGTCGCGTTTGATCTCACAGAAATAAACGAGTTGATGCTGCTTATCCGCGATGACCTCGCGATGATCAGCCGCGGCGTGGCCTGGTGTCGGTATGAGAGCGGCAAGGGCAAGGGCTACTACAAGCACGAAAAAGTTTGTATCGATTTCAAAGGCCGGCGGGACTTTTTGCATTCGATCTCTCGCAACTGGAGGGAAGTGACCTGGGTCGCGGCTGCAAGCTATCTCACCAGACCAGAGGCACGCGATCGTTTCAAGGCGTACAGTGGCGACGCCTACCAGGACGCGGATTACAAAGTTGACAAAGAGAGCAAAGAGATCGGCGGCGCCGATGCCAGAGAGCGCGCCAAATTCTGGGAGATCTGGGACAAGACCAACCAACGCGTGCTGTGGGTCGCACACGGTTGCGAGGACATCCTTGACGAGGATGATCCGCACCTCGAGCTGCGTAACTTCTTCCCCTGCCCGAAGCCCGCATACGGCAGTCTGCAGCGCGGATCCCTTGTTCCTGTTCCAGACGTTATGCAGTATCGGGACCAATTAGACGAAGTTAACATGCTGACCGGGCGCATCCATGCGCTGTCAGATGCGCTCGAGGCGAAAGGCTTCTATCCCGCCGGCGGCGGTGAGCTCGACGAGGCGGTGCGAACTGCGATCGCCATCAAGACGCCAGGACGATTGCTAGTCCCAATTAAAAACTGGGCGACGTTCGGCGGCACCAAGGATCCGATCATATGGCTTCCGATCGACATGATCGCCCAGACCATCACGGGCCTGGTCGCCCTCCGAAAGGAGGTCATCAGCGACATTTATCAGATAATGGGACTATCCGATATTATGCGGGGGGCGACGGACCCAAACGAAACCCTTGGCGCCCAACAATTGAAAACGCAGTACGGAGTACAAGGATTCGG
>Ga0207681_10001993_pt1 | contig 13119 bp, 8 predicted proteins | sample KBSS53metaG_FD_184324 | JGI IMG/M metagenome (GOLD analysis project Ga0207681, IMG submission 184324) | Switchgrass rhizosphere microbial communities from Kellogg Biological Station, Michigan, USA - KBS S5-3 metaG (SPAdes) (version 2) | ecosystem: Host-associated > Plants > Roots > Rhizosphere >... | reverse complement strand
CTCCCCGGGCTGACCGACCGTCAGCGCCAATCAAAATATCCGACCTGACCACCCAACCGGATCACCCCATCCAGTACAGCCCCCCGCCCTCGGGCCAAAAGCCGGGGCTCGCAGACCTGGACGACCGGTTCGGCCCGTTGCGTATCGGTGAATTCAGTGTCAGTCGCCAGACGCTTCAGGCCTTGGGCGTCCGAATCGATGGGCAAACCCTATCGGCGGCCAATACCTACTTTGCCGACCCTGACCAGGCATTCATCGATGCGCTGGAATTCGACACCGTTCAAATGGAACAACGGATGAGAGCCGTACCCTCGCCCGAAAACCTGCAGATCCCTCCCCTGCTGTACGAAATCGTCACCCAACGCTCCCCCGATGCGGCACCGCTCATGCGCGAGATGCCCACCGGCGAGTTCGCTGATGCCATGAACAAGATCAACCATTTACTGAACGCCACCCAACGCCTCGACATTCGTCGAGACCCGCTGCCCGAGCACCTGCCGAACTGGGTCGACAAGGCCAAAAGCCGCGGAATGACCAGCATGGGTGTCGGCATGCAGGCGTATGGACTCTACAGCGCTTACATCGGTGCTATCGATGCCCTCAAGAAGGGCGACACAGGTGAAGCGCTGATCAATGTTGGTGGAGGCGTCGCGGAAATCACCTCTCTGGGCGTCGAGTACGCCCTGAGCAAGAGCGGGGAGCAAATGATCCGCCAGGGATCCATGGCCTTCGAACAATTCGGCAGGACTTCCATGGGCAAGTGGCTATGCCGCGGGGCCGGGTTGATCGCCAGCGTGCTGACACTACCTTTCGATATCTATATCGCGATCAAGTCCTTCAACGATGCCGCCAAGGTTCAGGGCAAGGAAGCTCAGGATCTGTACGTGACGGGTGGACTGAGCGTGTTCAGCGGCGCATTGTCTCTGGCACTTGGCTGCGCGGCATTGACAGGGTTCCAGGCAGCGGGTCCGCTGGGCATTGCCGCCGCCGCAATAATGATTGTCGGGGCAAGAATCTATGGTGCCGTGCGAGCCGTCGACGACATCGACGATTACATCGAGCTGACGGTGAACGAGCGCTGGCGGGCCGGCTGGTTTGCGTTCACCGGACAGGATCAGGACAAGGCGCTCATGGATCGCTACCTGATCGCCAAGACCACCGCCGACTACACCAAAGCCCTGAAAACCCGCAGCCTTCACTGGCTGGCCAATGAATTCAGGGAAACCGTCGACGTCATTGTCAACGGTCGATTCGAGGTGACACTGCAACCCACCCGCCTCTATCGTTACCAATGGGACGAAGACAAGGGCGAAACGCCTTACACCATCGAAAACCTGCCCCTCACCAAAGACACGGACGACTCGTATGACACGCGAGACGGTTTACCGGATTCGGATTCCGTCGTCTCCATAACGAAAAGCGACCCTGCCAAAGGGGTTTTCTGGAATCTGGGCGGTGGCCATGACACGGTGCAGGGTGCCAAGGACAAGCCAAACTTCTTCAGCTACACCACAGGCCGCAAAACCCTGAGCGGTGGCGACAGAAACGACTCCTTTGTGTTTCAGACAGCGTCAGAAGCACTCTCCTACGATCCGATCAGGGTCAGCGAGCTGTCGGGGGGCGACGGAATCGATCTGTTGTGGCTTCAAGGCACGCACAAACACCTCGACCATGTTCCAGACCCACCCCGCCACCTCGGTTATGACATCGATCTGAAACGTGGAAGGCTGGCGTTGCGCCCCGCGAGCCCGGGACTTGCACCGGTACTGCATTCGACGCTCAAGTCCATCGAAAAGGTCGAAACACTTGCCGGCGCAACCAATCGGGTCACCGGCTCCGATCAGGCGGACATCATTGCGGCCAATGGCAACGATCACGTCGATGCCGGTGCCGGGGACGATCAGATATCCGTACGTGGTCTGAATGCCACAGTCGATGGCGGTCGCGGCAGTGATACCTATTATCTCGACCCGATGTGCCACAAGATCTCCATCACCGAAGACGGTCTGGAGCCGAGCAAGGTCTATCTGGGCGTATCGCTTGAAGCCATCCAGCGCTGGTTCGTCCGGGAGAACGCGCTGGTGATCGAGTCACTTCGAGACGATGACCTCCGGTCGCCCAGGCGCGAACTGATACTGGAGAACGCTTACCAGACCATCGATGGCAAGCGCATCCTGCATCACGACAAATGGGCGTTCATTACCCAGGACGGTTTTCACTTGCAGCCGGATTGGCCCACCGAGATTCCGGAGTCCGGCGATCTGCCCGTCAGCGTCACAATACCAGCATCAGGCGTACCCAAGGCGTCTCCGGTGCAGATCAACGATCATCCGCACGTACTTTCGGCTCAAGCACACTCCCACTATTTCGTTTCCCGCCAGGTCCGTCGCGCCGCCCTGTTCGCCCCGAAAGATGGCCTTCCTTCGCACAGCACCGTGTACGTCGATTTCGACAGCCAGGAAATTTCCAGCGTCAATGCCACTTATGTCGTGAGCATCACGGAGACTGAGGCGTTCACATTCCTCGATTACGACAATGTCTATTTCACCCTGACCTTCGCTCCGGGAGCCCGGCTCTCGCTACATGGAAACGTGATCGGGAGCCGGGACCGAAAGAGCGACATGGGCGCCGGCAACATGGCCGCCGGATGGGCAATGAATCATCCCTTGACCCTGGTGATGCGAGATGGCGTTTCTTACCATCTGGACTGCCCTCGGAACACCTATCTGGAGGATGCAAGGAACCCGGGCTACCGGGTCATTGAAAGTCGTGCCTCATTACGCGAGCGGGCAGGTCGATACCTGTTCGTCAGACCGTCTGTCAGCAAGCGCCCCCTGAAGAACACGCCGCAACGGGTCGATTTTCTGGCCACCGAGCACAACGCAACCTACTGGCTGGAAGGAAGATCGGCAAGCTATGAGCTTTTTCCTGCCAGCAATCTCTCAATCCGCCTGTCCACCGCCGACGCTGAGGCCAGACTTTCCGGCTCCTCCACGTGGCTCATTCATACGCATCTTCTGCCCGAAAAAATCACCCGGCGCGACCTCAGCATCAAGAACGACCTGATCAGGATCGGCAGCGTTCATGTCCACCTGCCGGACAGCAATGATCCACTACTGCCACTGGAAACCATCGAGGTGGCGATCTCATCGGGGAACCGTTACCGGATCAATGCCCTGTTCGAGGTGATCGGCCTCTGCGCTGCCGATGCTCGGGCCTACTCGACAATTGATGCACTTGTTCAGGACGCAAAGGATCACCAGCATCGCGACGAGCTTGAACGCAGTGACTTGCAGGTCCTGAACCTGCGCTTGCACGATGCCGCTCCCGGCAGGATTTTTTACAACGTCGCCACCAACATCTGGAGACTCGAGAGCGAGCCGTCCCGGGTGATATCGATCGAACAACTGTCCATCGTCAAGGAATGACACCATGCGCCCCAAAGCCCCCTCAACGCCGACGCCGTCCAGGATCGACACGTCTGCCAACCCATCGATACAACCTCCCCGGCTCCGGCCACAGGGTCAGGCCCCACACTCACATGATTCAATTTCCGATCCGGTCATATCAGGCAATCAAAACCCGGGCCATCACCTGCCACCCGCAGCGATACCCGGCCCTTCGAGAATCGAAGTCTCGGATTTGCCTGAGCTGCCCCGGGAATCGACACCCGTATTGAGCCACTACCTGTTGAGCCCCGCCTTGCTGCGCAACATGCAGCCGGCCAATGAAGAAGGCTTGCGTTATGTCGTCGGACGCAAGTTCGTTGATGTGAAAGACAGCGGCACTGTGTATGTGGAGTTCGATCCGAACCTGAATGCCTATCGGGCGATGGATCTGTACAAAAAGCTCGCACCGGGACCTGTGCTCTACAGAAACATCGACGAATCAACCTGGAGCCCTGCTCGCCAGACCGATATAGGCAATCCACTCAAACGGCCGAATGCAGATAACCGTGCCGCAGAAGCGGCGGTGCCCACCAGACAGCCTCGAATCACGTCGATGCCCGCACAATTGAAGGCGGCAACGTCCGAATTGCTGGATACACATTTCGCACTGCTGCATCCGCAGATGAATCACGGCGAACGGGTCATGGAATTGCGCTCGTACAACCTGTCGCCTCTCCAGCACGTCCGACTGCGCGACGACCTCATCGCCCATCCGTCAGCGCTTCCGGAATGGGTCGCACAGCACAAGAGCCGGTCACTGAACGCGGACGACCCTGCACGCTACGACGCACTGCATCAGGAAATAGAGCCCCTGCTCCTGCCACTGAGAAACGGCAAGTTACTGCTCAGTCATCTGGGCGATCATGAAGATTTCAGCGAAAGCGTCAGCCGCGAATTCCTCGACGGATTCCTCGCAAAGCTGGGGTACCTGCGTAATGGCAGCGGCTGCCTGTACCGGACCGACATCCCCGGCCTGTTCAGGGCCGATGAGCGCACACCGTTCGAGCTGTACAACGATCGCCGGATGCTGCCACGCATGCACCACAAACGGGGCGCAACGAGCGAAAAGCCGATCAGCGCTACGGTCGGCCTGGAACTGGTTCACGAGTACGCGGGCCACGGCAGGGCCGAGCCGGATCCGGAATACCTGCGTTACAACAATCAGAAGAACCAATACCCCGGGAAAAAACCCGGTGAGTCCGACAATGACTCCGGAAAGTCCGACAACGAATGGTCCGAGACCTCCGATGTCGAGCTGGACTCCGAGCGAAACTACGAAACGATCCGACACGACCAAAGCTTCATCTTCGAATACATCATCGATACTCGGAACATGGAAGTGGTTTTGCGTGAAGAGAACATCTTGTTGAATGGGAGCGCCAGAGATCGCGGCGCGTGGTTCCCGGAAGACGAAAACGAAGCCTTGATTTCCGCCTCAAGAAGGGGCATTCCCTCGGAACGCATCTGGTTGCTCGACTCAACTCGCACCCGTGCGGCAAAGGTCGACGATATCGCCGAGCTGACGCCCTATTACGATCGAAGCCGTATAGAGGACGCAACGCACAACGGCGACCGCAACCAGTCTGTCTATGACACGTTGATCGACGATGCGGCGGCAGCAGGCAACCCCATTGTGTATCTGGACAAGGGCAAGAAGTGGTTCGCCAACGATATCGTCTGGCCTGAGTGACCGAGGCGGTCCTAGGCGAACAGTTCACCCTGCAACTCGTCGAGCAACGCCTGGATCGCATCCAGGCGTTGCTGCGGATCGTCGAGTTGCAACAGGTCGATCTTGTCTTCCTCGGCAAACGGCAGCAGGTAGGCCAACTGGTTCGCCAGCGCCTGCTGCCCCGCCGCTTCGATGCCCATGTTCAGCGCTTCGACCATCGGATGCTCGGCCAGGGCCTTGAGCAGCGCCACCAGATCAGCGTCTTCGTCCTGCAGAGGCTGCTCGGGCTCTTCATCCAGCCACTCGACCTCCGCGACGATCAGCTGATCGCGCTGCACCTCGGTGCGCAGAACATGAAAGCGCCGCCCGCCCTGCACACGAATCCCCAGCAGGCCGTTGTCCTGTTGCTGGAAATCGGTGATCCGCGCTTCGCACCCGACCATCGCAAATCCTTCGGGCGCCACTCCGACTTCGTGGCCTTCGAGGATGCATACCACGCCAAATCCGCCGCCCTGTTTCATGCAGCGACCGATCATGTCCAGATAGCGCGCCTCGAAGATCTGCAGATCCAGATTGCAGCCGGGAAACAGCACCGTGTTCAGCGGAAAAAGCGGCAGACTCATAGACATTTCCTTACACCACCATCGACACCGCCAACGGCAGGAACACCGCCGTGGCCACGCCCATCAGACTCATCGCCAGCGCCGCGAAGGCGCCGCACTCATCGCTTTCCTGCAACGCCACCGACGTGCCGACCGCATGCGCCGTCATGCCCAGCGCCATGCCACGCGCCTCGGGGCTGTGCACGCCGAGGCGGGTCAGCAGCGCCGGGCCGAAGATCGCGCCGATGACTCCGGTGATCAACACGAATACCGCCGCCAGTGCCGCGACACCGCCGATCTGCTCGGCCACCAGCATGGCAATCGGCGAGGTCACCGACTTGGGCGCCATGGTCATCAGAATCATGTGATCGGCCCCGAACCACCAGCCCAGTGCCACGCCCATCCCCGTGGCGACCACGCCGCCTATCACCAGCGTAGTAAAAATCGGCCAGAACAATTGGCGGATGCGCCGCAGATTCAAATACAGCGGCACGGCCAGCGCAACGGTCGCCGGACCCAGCAGAATACTGAGGATCTCGGTGCTCTTGCGGTACTCGGCGTAAGTCAGGCCGCAGCCGACCAGCACGCCGATCACCAACAGCATCGAGACCAGCACCGGTTGCAGGAAGATCCAGCGGGTTTTCTCGAACGCCGCCAGCACCAGTTGATAAGCCCCCAGGGTGATCCCGATGCCAAAGAGTGGGTGGTGAATCACCGAAGCCCAGGCACCTTGCCAGTCGAACAGCATCAGGATTCCTCCGAAGGCGGCGCGTGACGCTTGACCAGCCGTTGCATCAGCACGCCGGCGAAGGCCATCGACAGAATCAGCGAGACCACCAGCGCACCGACGATGGCCCAGAAATCCGCGGCAATCGCCGTGGCGTAGACCATCACACCCACCGCCGGCGGCACCAGCAGCAATGGCAGATAACGCAACAGGCTGCCGGCGGCGAGGTTCAGCGGCTCGCCGACTTCACCGCGCACGATCAGGAACACCAGCAACAGCAAAAGGCCGATGATCGGCCCCGGCAGCACCGGCAACAGCAAATGATTGAGGGCCGTGCCGAGCAATTGAAACAGCACCAGCATGGTCAGGCCGCGTAGCAACATCCGTCATCTCCGTCCGACATCCCGCCAAGCACGGGCCGGGCATTATAAGCACGCCTGCGCTATGGATCGGCATTCGCCAAAAGCATGGTCGGTTGACCTGAGCAAATCGCCATGATGATCTACAGTGGTTCGCAGGGCGGTCAAATCCCCCACCTGAAAAACTATAAAACCGATGAACCCAAGGAGAGTCTCAATGCCCTATGTTCCAGTTGCAGAGCTCAAAGATTATGTCGGCAAGGAACTCGGACGTTCCGAATGGCTCACCATCGATCAGGAGCGCATCAACCTGTTCGCCGAAGCCACCGGGGATTATCAGTTCATCCACGTCGATCCGGTCAAAGCCGCGCAAACGCCATTTGGCAGCACCATCGCCCACGGATTCCTGTCGCTGTCGCTGATCCCCAAACTGATGGAAGACATTCTGGTTCTGCCGCAAGGCGTGAAGATGGTGGTCAACTACGGCCTGGACAGCGTGCGTTTCATCCAGCCGGTCAAGGTCAATTCCAAGGTCCGGCTCAAGGTCGACCTCGGTGAAGTGACCGAGAAAAAACCTGGCCAGTGGCTGCTCAAGGCCACCGCCACCCTGGAGATCGAAGGCTCGGACAAACCGGCCTACATCGCCGAACCACTGTCGCTCTGCTTCGTTTAAGCGCCTGGATGCGAAGCGGCTCACGCTGTTTCGCATCCGCTCCTCCCTGCCGGCTGTATAAGGTCACATAGCTGCGGCATACTCGGTCGCCTAATTGCCCGGATCCCGCTATGCGCTCATTCGCCCCTCTTGCTCCCCTTGCCTTGACCCTGTTGCTGGCCGCGTGTGGCGACGGCGAATCGTTGTTGCCGCCGGATGCGCGCCTGCCCGACGGCGGCCGCTATCGCGGTGAACTGGTCGATGGCTTGCTGCAAGGCCAGGGCCGGGTCGACTACCCCAACGGCAGCTGGTACGCCGGGGCGTTCGACAAGGGGCAATGGCATGGTCAGGGCGAATGGCACGGCAGCAATGGCGAGGTCTATCGCGGCAACTTCCAGCAAGGGCTGTTCGACGGCCAGGGCACGTTGACCACCGCCGCCGGCAGCTACACAGGCGGTTTCAAGCTGGGCCGACGCGACGGCGAAGGCACCCTCAAGGAAAACGCGATGACCTATCGCGGCGAATTCAAGGCCGACCAGTACTCCGGGCTCGGTCGCCTGGAGCTGGACGACGGCAGCTCCTATCAGGGCCAGTTCGCCCACGGCAAACCCAATGGCGAAGGCCAGCGCGGCGATGCCAGCGGCAATCAGTTCACCGGCCATTTCGTCAACGGCCAGCTCGAAGGCAACGGCACCTTCAACAGCGCAGATGGCGATATCTACGTCGGTGGTTTCAAGAACAATCAACTGCACGGCAAGGGCCGCTACGAGAACGCCGATGGCGACGTCTGGCTCGGGCAGTTCAAGGAAGGCGCGCTGACCGGCAAGGGTGAATTGATCGGCGCCGACGGCAGCCATTACATCGGTTATTTCAATGACTGGCGCTTCAGCGGTCAGGGCCGCCTGAACCTGTCCGATGGCAGTTTCTACGTCGGCGGATTCGACAGCGACAGTTATTCCGGACGCGGCACCCTGGTGCTCACCGATGGCAGCGTGCTAAGCGGCACCTGGATCAACGGCCAGCGGGTGCGCGATGCCGACGGCAAATTGCTGCCGGACACCCTCGAACTCGGCCTGTTGGCCCAGGGTCGTCTGCTCGACGAGGCGCTGGCCAACGTACCGGCCTCAACCCCGGCCGTTGAGCTGTACACCCTGACCCTCGGCGGCGACGGCAAACAGAGCGTGTTCCTGCGCGAATCCGATTACGTCGCGAACATGCTCACCAGCCGTTTCGGTGCCTTTGGCCAGATTCGCCTGGTCAACCACCGCGACCACCTCGGCGACCGGCCGATGGCCACCCGCGAAAATCTGCGGCGCGCCGCTCAAACCCTGGCCGAACGCAGCGGCCCGGAAGATCTGGTCTTCATCTATCTGACCAGCCATGGCACCGCCGAGCACGAGCTGGTGCTCGATCAGCCGCGAATGGAACTGGCCGACCTGCCCGCCGACGAACTCGCCGCCGTGCTCGCACCGCTGAAGAACCGCGACAAGATCATCGTCATCTCCTCGTGCTATTCCGGCGGTTTCATACCGGCGCTGAAGGACGAACGCACGCTGATCATGACCGCCTCACGCGCCGACCGCGTGTCGTTCGGTTGCTCCGAGGAGGCCAACTTCACCTACTTCGGCGATGCCCTGTTTGCCCAGGCACTGAACCAGACCGACGACCTGGAGCAAGCCTTCAAACTGGCCAAGGCTACCGTTGCCGAGCGCGAACTGGCGGACAATTTCGAAGCCTCTGAACCGCAGATCTGGGCGCCGAAAACCGTGCTGGCGCACTGGCAACTGCTGCGTAAACAACAAGCGAGAAAAGCATTGCAAAGTGCTGCGTTGAACGACGGAGCGACAAACAGCAACTAAGCTGAACAGTATCAAGGGAGAGACACTATGTACTTGACGCCTCAGCATGTCTTGCTTGCCGGAGCCACCGGTCTGACCGGTGAACATCTGCTCGACCGTCTGCTCAACGAGCCGACGATCAGCCGTGTCCTGGCCCCCTCACGCCGGCCACTGGCCGAACATCCGCATCTGGAAAACCCGGTCGGCGACCCACAGACCTTCCTGCCGCAGTTGGCGGGTCGCGTCGACATCGCCTATTGCTGCCTGGGTACCACCATCAAGCAGGCCGGCTCCGAAGAAGCGTTCCGCGCCGTGGATCTGGACATGGTCGTAGCCTTCGCCAAGCGCGCCCGGGAAATGGGCGCACGGCACCTGATTGTGATCAGTGCCCTGGGCGCCGATCGCCGATCCTCGATTTTCTACAACCGGGTCAAAGGCGAGATGGAATACGCCTTGCGTGCGCAAAACTGGCCGCAACTCACCATTTGCCGGCCGTCGCTGTTGCTCGGCGAACGCAGCGAGCCCCGCCTGGGCGAACAGCTGGCCGCACCACTCTCAAAACTGATTCCCGGCAAATACCGTGGCATCGAGGCCTGCCAACTGGCCCGGGCCATGTGGCGTCTGGCACTTGAAGAGCAGGATGGCGTGCGAATTGTCGAGTCGGATGAATTGAGAAAACTCGGCAAATAAGCTCACAGCGGTTCAACGCAGATCCGCACAAACATTTGCAATGAATGTCCGAGGATATTGCGTTGAACCACCCGACAACTGAAATGAACCGACTCGAATCAACCATCGTGTCGTAACTATCTACCACTCGCCCCTTTCCTTTCATGGATAACGTGCCCTCCCCGGCATGCCTGCGTCTGCCATCCTGTTATCGGATGGCAGCCTGAACGCCAGATAATCAATGAACGGATTCCTTGATGCGACCCAAAAACCCGACACCGAAATTACCCGGCACACCTCACCGTCACCCCGAGACACCTTCCGATCTGCCGATTCCGCGTTCTGAGCCTACAGTGGTGATTCGCCCCGGAGGACCGGATATCTACCTCTCCGACCGACAACTGGCGACACTGCCGCCGCCGGACAATCAGTTGCCCACAGTACATATCCATGACTTGTCCCCTTCGGTCAGGGAAAGTGGAAGAGGCCCATCCAGCGACCCGCGCTCGACTGAATCGATCCGCCACTACGAGTTGCCGCCCAAGACGCGAACGCTCTTGCCCGACGTCATCACCGAAGGATTGCGCGTCCACAGGGGGCGTATTTATGCCGAAGTGCAATACACCACAACCGGAACGGTCATGGTGGCCTGGGACGAGAGCCTCGGAACCTACCGGGCCATGTTTCCACAGGAAGCGCAACCCTCTGGCCCTGCCCTGCACTTCGACCCCGCCAGCAATACCTGGCGGGTTGGCGAGCCGCAAAAGACTCCTCAAACCATAGAACAGCAGATACATCGGCCGGCAGACAACACAGATGACACCCCGGCGCAGATCCCTGCGTCACTTGCGGGCAGCTCCTCCCGAACGCAATCGAACACTGTGACAGCTCACATCGACACCCGGCACTACATTTGGGACAACACCGCCACCAATCACCATGGCTACGTGGTCATGCACCGAAAAATGCGGCTGGACGACTCCGTCGGCCCTCTGATGCACCATGCCTTCATGGACGATAACGGGTCGTTCACCAGCGTCGAGCCTTCTGCCCCACGTATCGATCAGCCCGCCGAATTGCTGCCTGCCTGGACAGACCGCGACATCTGGGATCTCTACGGTCTGCAGGGCGCAGAGATCACTCGCTTTCGCACCGAAGCAGATCGCACGGGCAGAAAACCACAGTGGGCCAAGGTACGGGAACAAAGGCTGGAGAATGCGTACCTGTATGACGAGCTTCGCCGCTGGCTAGGCCCTGAGATGGACCGAGATATGTTCAACCGCCTTCTGGAGCACCAAAGGCTCACGCCCGCCAAGTGGGCAGAGCACCTCGAATCCGTCACGCTGCACCGCAGTACTCCAGACACACAAACGCCATTGCCGGGCCTGCCGAGACCCGAAACGCCGGAGCACCACGACACACCAACCACGCAAACGCCGTCACCACGCCTGCCGCCTCCCGCAACGCCCGAGACAACAGACACCACGCCAGCGTACGGGGACCAGAGTTACTACACCTGGGACCTCGGCAAGACAAACTTTCATGGTTACGTCGAGATGCAGCGCAAGCCCGGTCTGGATGACAGTCACGGCCCGCTCGTTCAAGTAGCGTTCCGTGACGGCATTGCGCTGACTATCGTCAAGCCGACCGGGTATCCACTGCATAAAGAGACTGCTCTGCGGCCCTTCTGGCGAGACGTCGATATCTGGAACCTGTACAGGATCGAAGGGGAAGACATCCTGCGCTTTCGTCGGGATGTTGCGCTCCACATGAAAGAACCAGAGTGGGCCATACAACGGGACTATCCTTCCCGGCGTGAACAGTTGATCGACTACCTGCGGCTATGGACCAATCCTGATTCTCCGCTCAAATCAAAGGAACAGGTCCTTGCCCGCTTCCAGCCCTACAATCTGTCAACTCTGCAATTCGCTCGACTGAGCAAGGAAATTTCGCCAACAGGGCAGTTCAAACACCTCATCAATGATGACGTGCCTGCATGGGTGACGGCGCATCAGGCTCGCACGCGGCTTGTCACCAATTCAAAACTTTTCGATCCGTTTCTGCCGGAAATGAACGCCGAAATCATCAGGCTTAGAAACCGGGGGGAAGGCACCAGTATCCTGAAGGCCACTCTGACAAAACCGTTTTTTCAGGAGTTACTGCGACTCTGTGGCTATCAGCGCAACGGACAGGATTATCTGTACAGAACCGACATCCCGGCGGTATTCAAGGCGGATGAGCGGACACCCTTCGACATCGCCAGGCCTGCGGTCATGGTTCCGCAGAAGGTATCGGCCCGAGTCGTCACGACCGAGACGCCTGTAAGCGCAATGTTCAGCCTCAAGGCTGCAATGGATTTCGCGAACGAGGTTAAAGACGTAACAGGCTCGAACTACACGCAACCCAAGGATCCGCTGACCGGCAACGAATCGCACCAGACCAGTAGCGGCGCTTCGACGCCCCACGCTCAGCGCATCCTGTTTTGCTACCTGCTCGATACCCGCAATATCGAGGTCGTTCCAGGACAGGAAAATCGCGCCTACAACTCAGCGCGGCTCGAACAAAGCTCCCCGGGCGACAGCACGTGGTTTCCGAGCATGCGGATGGAGGGCCATGTTTCGACGTCACCCATCGGTTTCACGTCGCGACGGGTCTGGCTGGTCAACTCAGCCATGACCCGTGCAGCTACCGTGGAGGATGTACATTTGCAGGCACTTGCACACGCCACCGGCTCGAATCAGACCCGCGCCGACGCCATCCAGGCCCGCACGAAAGCCGGGGCTCTCAACCGGAATGAATATGACGCATTGATCGATGAAGTCGCGAACGCCGGCAAACGCATCCTCGAGTTGCCGACGGGAAACGCAATATTCTCCAACGACATCGAGTTTCCTCCCGAAATAATCACTCTGTAGGAGGCTTAATCGGCTCGCTCTTGCCAAATCGAGCCAATGATTTTCATAAACCTCCGGTCGCCTGAAAGCCTACGCCGATCACCGTCAGCAAAGACAACGGTAAAAGCAGGGTATCGAGCAACGCACTGGCCGGCAGGTCGACTCCGGGATAGCCCGGAGCCTCGGCGCCGAAGCGATCCTTTGCGCAACAGCCGCCGTTCAGGGCGTATAAGTCCAGCCGCGTGCCGGAGTACACCACC
>Ga0207681_10001987_pt1 | contig 13133 bp, 10 predicted proteins | sample KBSS53metaG_FD_184324 | JGI IMG/M metagenome (GOLD analysis project Ga0207681, IMG submission 184324) | Switchgrass rhizosphere microbial communities from Kellogg Biological Station, Michigan, USA - KBS S5-3 metaG (SPAdes) (version 2) | ecosystem: Host-associated > Plants > Roots > Rhizosphere... | reverse complement strand
GCTCAACGCGCTGTTCCAGCGCGAGCGACCGGAGCGCGTCTTCCATCTTGCCGCACAGATCGACGTCCGCCGCTCGGTCGCCGACCCGGCCGCCGACGCCCGCGTGAACGTCGAGGGGACGATCAACGTGCTCGCCGCCGCGCACGCTGCCGGAGCGCGGCGTGTCGTCTACTCGGCAACCGGCGGCGCCGTATACGGCGAGGCCGAACAGGTGCCGACGCCGGAGGACGCGCCGGCGCAGCCGCTCGCGCCATACGGCCAGGGCAAGCTCTCCGGCGAGGGCTACTGCGCGCTGTTCACGCGCCTGTACGGCCTCTCGACGGTCGCGCTGCGCTACGCGAACGTCTACGGCCCGCGCCAGGACCCGCTCGGCGAGGGCGGCGTGATCGCGATCTTCTGCGGCTGCCTGGCCGAGGGCCGGACGCCCACGATCTACGGCGACGGCGAGCAGACGCGCGACTACGTGTACGTCGGCGACGTCGTCGACGCGAACCTGCGCGCGGCCGACCGTGACGTGAACGGGGCGATCAACATCGGCACGAGCGTCGAGCTGTCCGTGCTGCATCTGGCCGCCGCGTTCCGCGAGCTCCCCGGCGGCGACGCGTTCGCGCCCGAGCATGCGCCGGCGCGAGCGGGCGAGGTGCTGCGCAGCTGCCTCGACGCGTCGCGCGCCCGCGAGCTGCTCGGCTGGGAGCCGCAGGTGCCGCTCGCCGACGGGCTGCGGCTGACGCTCGCGACAGTCAGCGCCGCAGGAGCTCGGTGAGCGCCTCGATCGAGTAGCGCTCGGCTGCGAGCGCACGACCGCGAGCGCCCAGCTCGGGCGCGCCGTCGCGCAGTGTGCGTGTCAGCAGCTCCGCGTAGGCGTCGGCACCGTCCGCCAGCAGGCAGTGCTCACCGTCGCGGACCGCCAGGCCAGCGGCCGCGCGCGGGGTGGCGACGACCGGCAGCGCGTACGCGAGCGCCTCGACGAACTTCAGCGGCGTGCCGCCGCCCTGGAGCAGTGGCACGACAGCGGCGGAGACGCCGGCGTAGGCGTCCGCGAGGTCGTCCACGAAGCCGAGCGCCTCGACGCGCGGGTCCTCAGACGGCGGCCGCTCGAGCCCGGCGCCGACGAGCCGCAGCTTCGCGTCCGGCAACTGCGCCCACACGCGCGGCATGACGTCGTCAAGGAGGAAGTCGAGCGCGGTGCGGTTGGGCTCGTAGGTGAAGTTGCCGACGAAGAGGGCGCGGCAGGCGGCCATGTCCGGCTGGACGGGCTCGATCGCGCTGACGTCGACGACGTTCGGAACGAGTCGCAGGTTCGCGCTCGGGCACAGCGCGCGCGCGGCGGCAGCGTCGGCCTCGCTCACCATCCAGCACTCGGCGGCGTGCGCGAGCACACCGCGCTCGAAGCGCCGCAGCTGCGCCGGCGAGCCGAGCCCGCTGCTGGCCTGCAGCTCGTGACGGTAGGCCGACTCGAGGTTGTGCGCGTTGTAGATCACGGGCCGATGCCGTGCGAGCCTGGCGAGTGCCGCCGCCTCAGTCGGCCCGTCGGCGATCACGCGTGTGGCGGAGTCCGGCGCCGCGCGCCTGACCACGGCGGCCAGCTCCGGCGAGACCCCGCGCGCGAAGTCGTCCGGCACGCGGCGGGCGCGCGCCGCCGCGTAGGCGAGCGCGCGCCGCAGTCCGCGCGAGGGCTCCACGGCTTCGAAGCGGATGCCGGGAATCGCGCGATGCGCCGCGTCCGGCTCGTCGCCGCCGAAGCGCACATAGACGAACGTGAGGCCGTCGCCGCCCGACGCCAGCGCGCGCGCGACGCCGTACGTGCGCACGGCGCGACCCGAGCGCAGCACCGGTGTGTGGACGGAGACGAGGACGTCGCTCACGGGCCGTCCCCGGCCGTCGCTCGATGCTCGACGTTCTGTCCCCCTCTGAGGGGGTCAGAACGTTGAGCATCGAGGGCGGCGATCACGTTGGCGATCTCGGCGAGGCGTGCGTCCCACGAGTGGGCTTCCGCCGCACGCGAGCGCTCGGCGCGGCGGGCTGGGTCGTCGCCGGCGAGCGCGTCGTCGAGCAGCGCGGCGAGGCCGGCGGCGTCGGGCGCAGTCGCGACCTCGGCGACGCCGACGATCGACGGCAGCTGCGTCGCCGCCACGGGCAGCCCGGCCGCGAGGTACTCGTAGACCTTCATCGGGAAGATGCCGTTCGTCAGCTCGTTGCGCGCGTACGGGATCAGGCCTGCGTCCGCGCCGCGCAGCACGCCGGGCAGTTCGTCGTAGACGCGCCGGCCGAGCAGGTGGACGTTCGGCTCAGCCGCGAGCGCGGAGACGTCGGTGCGGGGATCGCCGACGCCGACCGGGCCGACGAGCGCGAACGACCACTGCGGCCGCGCGCGCGCCAGCTCCACCAGCAGCGGCACATCGAGCTTGGTCGCGACGACGGCACCAGTGAAGACGATCCGCGGGTGCGGCAATGCCTCGATCGCCGGGTCGACCGAGCCGGGCTCCAGCGCACGGGCGAAGAGCGTCGTGTCGGCGACGTTCGGCGCGAACAGCACGTTCCCGTTGATCGCCCGCATGCGCTCCGCGAGCGACGGCGCGCTTGCCAGCACGAGGTCGGCGCGTGTGGCGAAGCGGGTCTCTGCGGCGCGGAAGGAGGCGCCGTCGATCCCCGGCTGGGCGGCGATGTCATCGACGCAGTGGTAGACGACGAGCGACGGGTCGAGCGTGTCGAGCAGCGTCTCCGCCTGCGGCACGTACGCCCACAGGATCGGGCGCTCGATGCCGAGCCGCCGCACGGCGCGGCGCACGAGCCACGGCAACAGCCGCCGGTTGAGCGCGCGCACCACGGCGAAGCGGTGCAACGGGACCACGAGCGGCGAGAGCACGTGCAGGCCGTCGACCGCACGGGCCGGCGCACTCCCGCGGCGCAGGCGCCTCATGATCCGCCTCACGTCGCGGCCAGCAAGCTGCGGTTGGCGCAACCCGAGCGACTCCACGAACAGCACCCGGTTCTCGCGCGCGAGGCGCGACATCAGGTGGTGCTGGTTCGTCCACAGGTCGGTGTCCCAGTCGGCGAAGCCGACGCAGACGATGTCGCGACCGCGGAGCACGCCGGCATCATCCCAAGCGACCTCCCCGAACTCTGGTCATCCATGGTCGATATACGACCCCAGACGACCAGAGTTCGGCTGGCCGCCTCGTTTTGTAGCCTCGCGGCGGTGCGTTCCCCCGACCTCGATGCACTCCGCGGTGCGCGCTTGCTGTTCGACGCCGAGATCGCCGCCCGGTTGGTCGGTGCCGACGACGTGGCGGTCCCCGCTGTGCTCGATGCGATCCGACCGCGCCCGGTCCCATCGGCGCTGGGACGGATCGCCCAGGACGTTCGCCGCAAGCTCGGCCGCTACGACCACGCCAAGGCGGTGGACACCCCGCTGACAACCGCTCGCCGAGCCGTGCTGGGCGACCGCGCCGCCGCCCCACCCCGCTTCCTCGTCCGCGTCGACGAGTTCCCGCACTACAAGGCGTGGGATGAGCCCGAGCGGTTCGGGTCGGCCGGGTTCGAGCGCTTCCACGAGATCCTGCAGGCGGCCGGCGTGCCCTACCTCGTGGCGGTCCTGCCGCGCGTGAGCAGAGCACCGCTCGACCCGCGCGCCACGGAGTCGCGCAGCCTCACCGACGAGGAGGCGAGCGTGCTGCGGCGAGTAGCCGGCTCGGCGGGCGTCGCCGCGGCGTTGCACGGGCGCGACCACCGCACGCGCTTCGCCGACCCGCGCCGGCACTCCGAGCTGTGCGGGCTCGACCCGACAGCGACAGCGGCGCTGCTCGACGAGGGCCTCGCCGAGCTCGATCGCCACGGCGTCTACCCCGACGTCTTCATCGCCCCCTACAACCGCTTCGACGCCTCCCAGTGGCCCGCGCTCGCGCAGCGCTTCGCCGTCGTCGGCGGCGGCCCCGAGTCGATCCGGCGGATCGGGTTCCAGCGTGTGCCGGTGTGGCGGGAGGACGCCGTCTACCTGCCGTCATATGCGCCCTACTACGGCCACGCCCGGGAGGTGCTGCCGGCGGCCGAGCAGGCGATCGAGCAGCAAACCGGGCTGTGGACGCCGCTCGTGCTGCACTGGGGCTGGGAGGCCGACGCCGGTTGGCGCGAGCTGGAGGCGCTGTGCGCCCGGATCGCACCGTACGCGGCCGAGTGGACCGCCTTCCGCGACGCGGTGGAGCGCAGCAGGTGAGCGACGCGGCCGCCCTGATCGCCCAACTGCGTGAGCGCTTCCCACGCGTTGCCGTCGTGCACGACTGGCTGACCATCCCCGGCGGCTCTGAGGACGTCGTGATCGAGCTGCTGGAGCTGTTCCCGCAGGCCGAGCTGTTCACTTCCGTCTACGACCCGAGACCGTGGCCGGCAATCATCGCCGAGCGCCCGGTGCACGCCTCGTTCCTCAACCGCATCCCGACCGCGACGCGCAACTACCCGAAGCTGCTGCCGCTGATGAATCGGGCCTTCGAGTCGTTTGACTTCTCGAGCTTCGACCTCGTGCTGTCGAGCAGTCATGCGAACGCGAAGAACGTGCACACACGGCCTGGCACGCTGCACGTCTGTTACTGCCACACGCCGATGCGCTACGCGTGGGAGCCGGAGTTCCTGGACGGCGAGGAGATCGGCCGCGCAACGCGCATGCTGCTCCCGCCGCTGCTCGGCTATCTGCGCCGCAAGGACCTTGCCGGCGCGGCGCGGCCGGACGTGTTCGTCGCCAACTCTGCCCACGTGGCGGCGCGCATCAGACGCTTCTACGGGCGCGAGGCGCACGTCGTGCACGCGCCGGTCGACGTCGAGCACTACCTGGGAATCGAGCGGCAGCCGGCGGAGGACCCGTTCTACCTCGTGTTCGGCCGCGTCGTGCCGTACAAGCGTGTCGACCTCGCGCTCGCCGCAGCTGAGCTGGCGGGGCGCCGCGTAAAGGTCGCCGGCGGCGGCCGCGCGCTCGAGGCGGCGCGCGCCGGCGCCGGCCCGCACGCCGAGCTGCTCGGCCGCGTCTCCGACGAGCAGCGCGACGCGCTGCTGGCGGGCGCCCGCGCGCTGCTGTTCCCTGGCGAGGAGGACTTCGGGATCGTGCCGGTCGAGGCGCAGGCAGCCGGCCTGCCGGTGATCGCCTACGGCGTCGGCGGCGCGCGTGAGACCGTCCGCGACGGCGTCACGGGCGTGCTGTTCGAGCCGCAGACGGGAGAGGCGCTGGCGGAGGCGATCGCACACTTTGAGACGCTCGCGCTCGACGCCCAAGCGCCACGTGAGAACGCACGCAGCTTCGGGCGCGAGCGCTTCCGCGCGGAGATGGCGGCAGTGATCGCTCAGGCCGCCGAGCGGCTATGATCGCCCGCGGACCGTGCTAGGCGGGGAGGTAGCGGTGCCCTGTACTCGCAATCCGCTCTAGCGGGGCCGAATCCCCTCCCGAGGGGCGCCGGCTCCGAGGGTCAGCTCGTCGCTCGCAGGCGTCGATGGCCAGGTCCCGCGCGATGACGACCCGTGAACCAGGTCAGGTCCGGAAGGAAGCAGCCTTAAGCGGCCTCCGTCATGCGTTGCGGGAGTGCCTGACCGGAGCCTCGGGGGGCGTCAGCGCCTCGGAACCCGCTTCGACGGAGGGTGCACGGTCCACTTTGCGCCGGCGCGCGGGGCGCTACTCGACGTCGTGCCGCCCCAGCAGCGCTGGGACGGTCATCAAGACGATCTTCAGGTCGAGCCAGAGCGACCAGTTCTCGATGTAATAGTTGTCCCACTCGACGCGGTCGTGCAGCGACGTCTGGCCGCGCAGCCCTTGCACCTGCGCCCAGCCGGTCAGGCCGGACTTCACGCGGTGGCGGTCGCCGTAGCGGTAGACGTCCTCCTCGAAGCTGCGCACGAAGCTGGTGCGCTCTGGGCGCGGGCCAACGATCGTCATGTCGCCGCGCAGGATGTTGAACAGCTGCGGCAGCTCGTCGAGCGACAGCCGGCGCATGATCTCGCCGATGCGGGTGCGGCGATCCTCGCCCTCGACGCCGCCCGGCGCGACGCCCTCGGGCAGCGTGAAGTCGTGCTCGGCAGCCGCCGGCGCGACGCGCATCGAGCGGAACTTGAGCATGTCGAACTCGCGGCCGTCGAGCCCGATGCGGCGCTGGCGGAAGAGGATCGGTCCGGGCGAGCTGAAGCGCACGGCGAGCGCAAGCCCGATCAGCAGCGGGGAGGCCAGCAGGATCGCGACCGCCGCCACGATGCGGTCGATCGCGTACTTGATGGCGAACTGCCAGCCGCGCGGATCGACCGTCGCCGCGCGCAGCAGCGGGACGCCGCCGAGGTGCTCGACCTCAACGCGGTTGGAGACCTCCTCGAACAGGCGCGGCACAACGACGACCTCGACCCCGAGCTGGCGGCAGCGACGGATCATCCCGAGCAGCACGGCGTGCGGCGCGGTTGAGAACGTGACGACGACCTGCTCGACGTCGTAGCGCTGCACGACCTGCTCGAGGTCCCAGCTGGCGCCGAGCACGCGCAGGCCCTCCTGGTCCTCCGCCTCGATGAGCGGGTCCTTGTCGAGGAAGCCGATCGGGCGCAGCCCGAACTCCGGGCGCTCGCGCAGGCGTCTGGCGATCAGGTGCCCGACGCTGCCAGCGCCGATGATGAGCGTGTTGAAGCCGGTCTCGCCACGACGCAGCGCGCGCCGCCGGTCGAGCGTGATGCCGACGCGTCCGGCGCCGAGGAACACGAGCGCGAATGTCCACAGCCGCACCGTCTGGGCAGTCAGCGTCGGGTCGTCGCTCACGAGCGCGCGCGCGAACACGAGCGACATCGCGGCGATCGACGTGGCGGCGAAGATGCGGGCGACCGCGTCGACCGGCGTGTCCTGCAGGCGGGAGCCGTAGAAGCCGCGCGCCTCGAGGATCGCAAGCGTGAGTGCGGCATAGGCGATCGCCCACGCAAAGTTGGAGAACGAGCTCTCCACCGGGGCGGCGAGGATCGCGGTCACCGACGCCGCGAGCAGCATCGCGGCGTCGGCGGTGCGATACGTCACCCGCGCGAGGCGGGAGCGGCGACGACGACGCTCAAGCGTGGCACGGACGTCCAGCGCCGAACGCGCGCCGGGCTCGGTGGTGAAGTGCTCAGTGAGGGCAGAGGCCACGTCGCTCTGACCGCTTCTTCGGCAGGTCTCCGCCGGAGGTTGAGCGAGGGGTCTGCGCTCCCGGAGCGCCGCGTCCCCGTTCCGCCGAGGCGGCAGGGCCGCGTGGCGATCGACAAACCTCGTCTCCGAGTCGATCGCCACCGCGACTCATCTCCCGCGCGTTCGGGCTGCGTGCATCTCGGTGCTCGGCGTCGTCAGCTAGCTGAGCGGTCGCGCGAACCGGCGCAGGCCCACGCCCACACCGACGAGCGCAATGCCACCGACTGCGAGCAGGCCGATGTCAAGACCCGTGAACGGCAGCGAACCGTTGCCGCTCGTGTTTTGCACAGCCTGCGGGGTCGATGCGGTCGGTCCGTTGCCGCTTTCAACCGTTCCGACGATGCCACCGCCCTTACCAGCGTACGTGTCGCTCACCGCGTTCTGTGCATACGCCGGAGCGGCGACGGCCAGCGCGACGGCGACCACTGCCATGAGCAAGGCGAGTCGCTTCATTCGAACCAATCCCTTCCCATCCTTGTATTGGTTGGCACGAAGCGCGCCAGCGCGCTTCAAACCTACTTTTGCGTGCGAAAATGGCGAATTGCGCAAGAAAGTAGCACCCTAAGGGCGCAGCCACAACCGCGAAAGCGTCCAGAAACGTCCAGTTACGCCAGGGACCTGTGCAGAAGCTGTGCACGGGGACCGCCGCTGAGGCGTTGGACGTCGCGGCGCAGGCGCGCGAACGCCTCGAGCGCGGTCATCGGATCGCGGCCGTTCACGCGCGCAAGCGCCTCGCGCAGCAGTGGCTCGGCGGGGTCGAGGGCGCGTGCCCGCTGATAGTTGGCGCGCGCCTCGGCGCGATCTCCGAGCGCCGCTACCGCCAGCCCGCGCCCGAACCACGCGAACCAATCCTGATCGTCGCGCTCGAGCGCCCGTGAAAAACGCGCCCAAGCAGCGCGAGATTGCCGCAATTCCAGGGCAATCACGCCTGCTACGAGATCTGGGCGGGCGCTCAGCGGGTTCAGGTCGGCAGCGCGGTCAAGCCGCTCGAAGGCCCGCGCCGGATTGTTCGGCCAGCCGCTCGCCGCGGCCGCGACGTCCTGCTCGGCGAGGTACGGGAGCGCGAGCGCGAGCGCCGCGAGCAGCGCCAAGGCGCCACCGCCGACGGCGAATGCCAGCGATCCGACCGGCCGCCGCGTCGACAACCGCGATCCGACCGCTCGGTCGCCCGCCCGATCCCCCGGAAACACCTGCTCTGCCCCCGTTCCGGCGGGGACAGCATCCGGCAAGAGTTGGCGCGTCAACGCTCCTCCAAGGGCCAGGAACGCGAACGCGGGCCCGCTCAGCGCGGGGATCTCCCAGAACCAGTCGACCGAGCCGTGCACGAACCACACGACGAACGGGAGGACGGCGGCGGCGGCCCCCGCCGCCAGCCGGCCAGCGCGCCGGCGCGCCGACGGAGCCAGCACCGCGATCAACGACGCCACGAGAAAGCCGGCGAACAGCAGGGTTCCGACGAGGCCGGTGTGCGCGAGCAGGCGCAGCTCGAGGCTGTGCGTCCAGCGCGGCTGCTCCGAGCTGCGCCGCTCGCGCAGGTAATACGCACTCCAGTTGTCCTGCCCCAGGCCGCCAAGCGGGTGCGTCGCGAACGCCTTCAGCGAGACGCGCCAGAAGTCCGGGCGGTTGCTGCCGACAGCGGCGAAGCGCGAGCTGCCGGGCGTCGTCGCCTGGTAGCCGTTCGAGCGCTTCCAGTAGTCGGCGATGCGCTGGTCGGGGCGTCCGTCGGTCAGCGCGACGCCAGCGGCGAGCCCCGCCAGCACGACCAGCAGCGCGACGACGGCGCCAACGCGGTTCGCACCACGCGCGACGCCCGCCGAGATGCGGACGCGGCTGTCGAGCGCCGTGGCGAGCAGCCCGACGACCAGCACGCCGGCGCAGACGAGCAGCGCGACGTTCGCCGCGTGGTTCGAGGTGCGCACAAGCGCCGCCAGCGTCGCCGCGCCCGGGGCGGCCGCGTCGGCCTGCTTGAACACGTCGAGCAGCGCCGGCAAGGCAAGCGCGCTGCCGGCGAACGGCAGCAGCCCCCACAGGGCGAAGCGCAGGCGGTCGGAGCCCGGCAGGACGACGAGCGTCACCACGAGCACGATCGGCAGCGCGAACAGCCAACCGCGGCTCTCGCACAGGACGGACAGCTGCAGCGCCGCCGCGGCGAGCGCGAGCAGCAGCCCACGCAGTGCGACCGGCAGCTCGCGCCGTGCGGCAAGCGCGATTGCGAGCACCGCCTGCGCGAGCAGCAGCGCGGCCGAGGCGTTCACATAGCCGACCGGCGCGTCGAGCCGCGTGCCGTTGAAGAGCGCCGGGATCTGGTCGGCGTGCCCGAGTCGCGCGAGCGTGACGACCGCGAGCACGCCAATCCCGAGCGCGAAGGCGCTCAGCGTCAGGAGCGCCGTCCAGGCGCGCCACGGCAGCACTGCGAACAGCGCGAACAGCAGGAGGAACAAGAGCGCCCGGTTGCTGCCGTCGAGCGCGTCGCCGGGAGCCGGCGCCCACACGATCGAGAGGAACGAGAAGGCGACGTACGCGGCCAGCAGCGCGAGCGCGATCAGCAGCGGGGGCGCGAGCCGCAAGCGGCCGGGACCGAGCCCCGCGACCGTCGCGACGAGCAAGCCGAGCACGAGCAGTGCAGAGGGTTCCCACGTGGTCGGCTCGTAACCACCGCCGTGCGCGCCCCAGTAGACGAACAGCGCCACCGCGGCGAGAGCCGGGACGAGGACGACCCCCTCCGATCGAAGGCGCTCGGGCACGGCGGGAGCATAGGGCGCGGCGCGGTCGAGCGGCGGGCGCGCCGACGGCCCACGGGCCCGGCCCGCGCCGTGGTCGCGAGTAGACTCAGATGTCCCGTGTCCGCCGGCCCGTCGCTCTACCGCCGCCACCGTCCCCGCACGTTCGACGAGGTGGTCGGGCAGACGCACGTCGTGCGTACGTTGCGGAACGCGGTCGAACGCGGGAAGGTCCACCACGCGTACCTGTTCGTCGGCTCGCGCGGGACCGGCAAGACGTCGATGGCGAAGATCCTCGCCGCCTGTGTGAACTGCGAGCACGGCCCGACAGTCAGACCGTGCGGCGTCTGCGACGCGTGCGTCGCGATCGCAGCGGCGACGTCGCTCGACGTGATCGAGATGGACGCCGCCTCGAACAACTCCGTCGACGACATCCGCGACCTGCGCGACAGAGTCGCCTACGCGCCCGTCTCGGGCCGCCACAAGGTCTACATCCTCGACGAGGCGCACATGCTGTCCTCGGCCGCCTGGAACGCGTTCCTCAAGACGCTCGAGGAGCCGCCGCCGCACACGATCTTCGTGCTCGCGACGACCGAGGCGAACAAGGTGCTGCCAACCGTCGTGGACCGCTGCCACCGCTTCGACTTCCAACGCCCGACGGTCGAGGAGATCGCGAGCGTGTTGCGGCGTGTCGCCGACCAGGAGGGGATCGCGGTCCCGGATGCGGCGCTCGCTTTGGTGGCGCGCCACGCGACCGGCTCGTTCCGCGACGCGCTCGGGACGCTTGAGCAGCTGACGACCTACGGCGGCTCAGAGGGTGGAGCGATCGCCGTCGAGGACGTGCTGGCGGTGCTCGGCGTGGCCGACGCGGAGGCGCTCTTCGGCGCCGTCGACGCGGTCGCTGCGCACGACGCGCGCGCTGCCCTGCTGGCGGTCGCGCGCCTGAGCGAATCGGGCCGTGACGCCGGCCAGCTGGTGCGCGAGCTGGAGGCGCATGCGCGGGAGCTGCTGGCGGTGCAGGTGCTCGGTCAGGTGCCGGCAGAGCTGCGGCTGACGCCTGAGCGCGACGAGCGGCTCGCGGCGCAGGCGGCCGCGCTTGGGCGGCAGGACGTCGTGCGGCTGCTGGACCTGCTGTCGGACGCGCTGGAGGCGTTGGCGAGCGGCGCGCAGGCGCGCATCCAACTCGAGCTCGCGCTCGTGAAGGCGGCCGCGCCGGAGGTCGATCCGTCGGCAAAGGCGCTGCTCGCGCGGATCGATCGGTTGGAGGCACAGCTGGCCGGTGGGGCCGCGGCTGCGCCCGCCCCGGCCGCGCCCGCTCCGTCCACGCCGGCTCCGCCGGCGGAGCCGGTCGCGCCCACGCAACCGCCGGAGCCGGAGCCAGTGGCGCCACCGCCGACCGCCGCACCAACGCCAGCGGCTCCGGCCCCGACCGGTCTCGGCCCGAGCACCGCCGCCGCCGTCGCTGCCGTGGCGGCGCCAGCCGCGCCAGCGCCCGAGCCGGTCGCGCCGCCGGAGCCGATCGCCGCGCCGTCCGGCCAACTCGACCTGGCCGCGCTGCGCGAGCTATGGCCTGCCGTCGTCGATGCAATCCGTGCCGAGAACGTGCTCGCGCACGCTGCCGTCGAGCGCGCGCACCCCGTCGCGCTGGAGGACGGCGAGGTCACGCTCGCGTTCGCGTCCGGCGACTCCTTCTACAAGAAGAAGGCCGAGGGCGACGATCACCGTGGGGTGATCGTGGAGGCATTGCGTGCCGTGTCTGGCAACACGCTGCGGATCCGCTGCGAGCTGCGCGAGCTGGAGGCCGAGCTGCCCGGGATGCCGGCGCCCGTCGCCCCGACGGATGACGAGCTGGTGGACCGCTTCGTGGCAGAGTTCGACGCAGAGGAGCTGATCGACGACGAGGAAGGCACCTGATGCCGCAGCCGAACATGCAACAGATGCTCAAGCAGGTCCAGAAGATGCAGGCGGAGATGATGGCCGCGCAGGAGCAGCTCAAGGACGAGGTCGTCGAGGCTTCGGCGGGCGGCGGCATGGTGACGGTGAAGGTCAGCGGCGACCTCGAGGTCAAGGCGATCGTCATCGATCCCGAGGCGGTCGACCCGGAGGACGTCGAGTTGCTGCAGGACATGGTGCTGGCGGCCGTCAACGAGGGGATGCGCGCGGCGCAGGAGCTGGCCTCCAAGAAGCTCGGCGGGATCACCGGCGGGCTCGGCGGGCCGGGCGGCCTCGGCGGGCTCGGGCTGCCGGGGTTCTGACGGTGGCCGCGCGGCGCGAGCGGCCTGCGGGCGGCTGACGCGTGTCCAGCTTCTCCCCACCGGTCCAGCGGCTCGTCACCGAGCTCGGCAAGCTGCCGGGCATCGGCGGACGCACGGCGCAACGGCTCGCGTTCCACATCCTGCGCGCGCCGCAGGAAGACGCGCTCGCACTCGCCGACGCGATCCGCGAGGTGAAGGAGCGGATCGGCCTGTGTGAGATCTGCTTCAACCTCGCCGACGGGCCGCGCTGCCGCATCTGCTCCGACGAGCGCCGCGAGCCGGCGGCCGTCTGCGTCGTCGAGGAGCCGAACGACATCATCTCGATCGAGCGCACGCACGAGTTCCACGGGCGCTACCACGTACTCGGCGGCGCGCTCTCGCCGATCGACGGCGTCGACCCCGAGGACCTGCGGATCGCCGAGCTGCTCGCACGCGTGGACGGGACGCACGAGCCGGCGCAGCGGGACGGCCAGCCCGAGGACATCAGAGAGGTCGTGCTCGCGACGAACCCGACGACGACCGGCGAGGCGACCGCGCTGCATATCGCCGAGCAGCTGCGCGCGCGGTCGCCGGAGGTGACCGTCACGCGGCTGGCGAGCGGCCTGCCGGTCGGGGCGGATCTGGAGTACGCCGACGAGCTGACACTCGGGCGCGCGTTCGTGGGGCGGCGTCGGGTCGGCTCGTAGGAGCTCCGCTCACGCGTGCGCTGCCGTGCGCGGCGTGCGCCGTCTGGCTACGAGGGGAAGGGAGCGGCTGCGCTCCGGACGGCCGCGCGTCTTTCGTCGCAATCCGTGCCCCCGCCTGCGCAGTTTCGACCGCTTTGACGCACCGGATTTTGAGGACCGCGGATTAGACCCCGTATACGACGGTCTAATCCGCGGTCCTCAAAAACTGGAGTGTCATAGACCATGGAAGGCGCCGCGAACGGTTGCGTTGCAGCCACCGCCCTTCCCCTCGTGGTCAATCAGCGCACGCCGCGCGCGACCGAGC
>Ga0207681_10001985_pt1 | contig 13140 bp, 13 predicted proteins | sample KBSS53metaG_FD_184324 | JGI IMG/M metagenome (GOLD analysis project Ga0207681, IMG submission 184324) | Switchgrass rhizosphere microbial communities from Kellogg Biological Station, Michigan, USA - KBS S5-3 metaG (SPAdes) (version 2) | ecosystem: Host-associated > Plants > Roots > Rhizosphere... | reverse complement strand
AACGCATTGTCGTCGACGCGCACGAGGTCGAAGGTTGCGGCGGTGACGTCGCTCGCCACGGCGGTCTTCGACGCGCCCGACTGGTATCCCGAGTGACTGAACGCGATGCGACCCGGCGCGACGTTCCACCCGGTGTGGTGGTCCGGCGCGACGCGCTGCAGCTCGAGCGCACCGATCTCGAACGCCACGCGGTCGTTGGGCCCGGCGAGCATCTTGTTCACCCAGTAGCCGATCTCGAGCAGCGTCACCCGATCGCGCGCGAGCGGCTCGATCTCCCACACGACCTGCTGCCACCCCGTCGGCGCCAGCGTGACGTAGTGCGTGCCCTCGCGATTGTACCGGTCCGGCACCTTCTCGGCACCATCGTTATGCAGCACGATCTGCAGCGGGATCGCCGGAAAGCCGGATGCGTCCGGCCTGATCCACATCGAGATCCGGTTGTACGCGCGCCAGTCCTCGTTGTCGAACGGCCGGCGCAGGTTGACGGACGACAGCCGATTCGACGTCGGGGCTGGCGCAGCGCTGAACATCTGCATGTCGACCCGGAGCGCGCGCATGTCACCCAGGCGTGGCTCGGTGGGAAACGTGAGCGTGCCGGTCCCGGTGAATCGCCACGTGGCCGCCTGCGTCATGTCATCGAGCGGCCGGCGGGCGAGCACCTTCTTGCGAAGCCAGCCGAACTCCGCCGAACGCTGGAAGTCGATCGGCATGAGGGCGCGCGGCGCTTGAGCAGCGTGTGCAGTGGCGGCCGCGATGGTGAGCGCACCAGTGGCGCTCGCGACGGCGAGGAGCGTCCGGATCATGGTTAGGCGTAGGCGAGCCAAGTCGCGTCGACGGGCTCGGTGGTGAGCTCTCAGGCGGGCTGCTGCCGATACCAGGCGCGATGTGGAAACGTGCGCGTGCATCCCGGACAGGTGGTCCAGGCGAACTGCGCATCGCATTCCGGGCATCGAGCGCCGGTGTCGAACGTGTTCCAGGCGTGTCCGCAGCCGTCCGGGGCGCAGATCCACTGGTCGTAGGCCGACGGGACGTAGCCGCAGCCCGGGCAAGCTACGTCCGGCCGCGTACTGTTGGGCTGTGTCATCGCTCAGGAAGGTGGAGTCCGAGCGACCGCCGCGACAGACCCGGGTGCGCCGGGCCTGCCGGGTCAGACCAGACGCACGCTCAGGCCGGAGTTCACGCGTCCGAGGCGCGGCACCATGGGATCCGGACCGCTCAGTCCGCGCAGCTGGTCGAGGACTTCCTGCGGCGAGAGGCGGTGGCCTTCCAGCTCTGCGGACTCGGGCCGAGGCTCGAGCGAGAGGCGGGCGCGGTAGACCTCGAGCTCCCTGCCTTCCTGGAGCGCCCGCAAGGCAGCGCCGCGCATGTAGTACCGATTGAAGTCGCCCTCGGCCAACATGCGCGGGGCCATTTCGGGGATCTTGGCCGTCGTCGTGCCGCCGCTCTTGGTCTGGCGGGTCTCGAAGTCGACGAGCAGGTCGCCGGCACGCTCCTCGAGCCAGAGGTCGTCGTAGTAGCGGATGGCATCGCGAAGGAGCTTCTGATAGTCCCCGACCGCGGTCGGGCGAAGTCGGTCGGAGGCGTGAAAGGAACCGCCGGCGATGTCGCCGTCGAGCTCGGCGAGCGCGTGGCGGCGCGTGGTCGGGTCGAGATTGTCGTAGTGGAGAGGCATGGCCGACGAAGAGCGAGAGTGATGCGAGCATCACGCCGCATGACGCGGACCGCGCGATCGCCTCAGCCCGGCTCCTTCGACGGTGCGTCTGTAATTCCGAGATGGTGGTTTCGCGGAACGGCAAACGCAGAACGCGCAGACGCGCTTCGCGCGTACGCAGAAGGCCGCAGAAGCTCCGTGCGGCGTAACGCCATCGGCCCACACCCGACGATCGGTGCTTTTGTTGGGAACGACCTCGGGCCGTTGTCATTCCGAGCGGAGCCGCGCAGCGGCGGAGGCGAGGAATGACTGCCGCCGCCTCCCCGCTACCCGCTACCCGCTACCCGCTACCCACCCGCTACCCGTCTCCCTTCTCCCGTCTCCCGTCTCCCGTCTCCCGTCTCCCTCTATTGCACACCATCGAAGTATCCGACGATGAGCTGCGCCACCCGGCCGATCCGATCTTCGGCCTCGCCGTATGAGCCCACGATCGCGTTCGTGAAGAACGAGATCACGATCGGCCCCGAACGCGCGAACACGATGCCGACGTCGTTCGCAAGCACCGGCGGGAAGTCGCCCGTCTTGTGCGCGACCGGAACCCCCAGGAAATGCGGCAGCCGACGACTGCCCGCCTGCTGCGCGCGCATCATGCGGATCATGTCGGCGCAGGACTTCTGCGTCGCGATCACCGGCGACGCCCCCGTGCCGTCGCTGCACCGCTGGATGGCTTCCAGCAGCCGCCCCGTCCCACGCGGCGTCATGATGCCTAACCAGTAGCCGCGGTCCGCGTTCGTCTTCTCGTCGCGGTTCGCGGTCTGCGGCAGCGCCCCGTACTTCGCGAACAGTTCCGCCGTCGTCATGTTGAGCGTCAGCGCATCACCATAGCCGTTCGTGCGAAGCCACGCGTTGACCTTGTCGACCCCACCGACCTTCGCGATCGCGAGGTCCGTCGCCGTGTTGTCGCTCGTGATGATCATCTGCAGCAGCACATCGCGGAACGTCGGCTGCAATCCCGGATCGTGGTAACGGAAGATCCCGGAGCCGCCGCGGAAGTCCGATGCATTGATCGTGATGCGCTCGGCCAGCGACAGCTGACCCTTCTCGGCCATCTGAAACGCGAGCACCATCACGGGAATCTTGATGACGCTGGCGCTGTTGAACGCGCTGTCGCCGCGGACGGACGCCTCCTCGCCGGTCGTCAGGTGCTTCACCCACACGCCGGCCTTCGCCGGGAAGCGCGCGAGCTCGGCGTCCAGGAGTCGTTGCAGCCCGGCGGCCGAGCGCGCGGGCTGCTGGCCCCCGGCGCTCCCGATCGCCACGAGGACCGCTGTGAGCACGAAAGCAATGCGAGGGCGATGATTCACTGAGCTCCCTCCGGGTGTGCATGCCATCATGGGTTCAGCGCTCCGCCCGTTGCGTGCACCGAGTCCGCATGGATGCGGTCGTAGTCGTGCGGGTAGCTCCGGACACATCGGACAAATCATCCGCCCAATTCACTCACAACGCCAGGGACACCGTGGCGACGTGGCCTCGACCCATCGGTTCGGACACCCGTGCCCCGCCTCCGCCAGCCGCGCCGACCACGCATGCGTTGCAGAGCGTGGCGACCTGCCACATACTCCAACCCGCATCGTGCCCCAGATGGCAACTGCGGCGTCCTGCAACCGGAGCATCCTACAATGAAGCGCAGAGAATTCGTCGCCCGCTCGGCTTTTGGCTCCATTGCCCTCGGCGCTGGCCACCTCCCGTTTTCGACCGTGAACGCCGAATCGACCGTATCGACCACGCGCGCCCACACCGCGACGCGCAAGATCCTCATTGCCGGAGGCGGATTCAACACCGTTTTCATTCGCTATATGGCACAGCTCACCGGGAAGCCGCGGCCGCGCATCTGCTACCTCCCGACGGCGTCCGCCGACAGCCCGACCGGCATCCTCAGCTTCTATGAGAACTGCGCGCCACTCACCGTCGAGCCCCATGTGCAGGCGAGCTTCATCGCGAGCACCCGTCAGGCGAAGGGCTGGGACGAGGTGTTCCTGTCGATGGATGGCATCGTCTGCTCCGGCGGCAACACGCTCAACCAGCAGGCGATCTGGAAGGCGCAGGGCATCGACGTCGTGCTCAAGGAAGCGTGGGATCGCGGCATCGTCCTCGGCGGCGCGAGTGCGGGCTCGTTATGCTGGTTCGAGGAAGGGACGACGGACTCGCGGCCGAAGGAGCTGTCGATCGTGAAGTGTCTGGGGTTCCTCAAGGGGAGTCACTCACCGCACTACGATCGCGAGCCGGGCCGGCGGCCGCTGTATCAGAAGCTGATCGGATCCGGGGAGATGAAGCCCGGCTACGCGTGCGACAACGACGCGGGCATCTACTTCGAGGACAACGAGGTGAAGCGCGTCGTCCACACTCGTCCCGAGGCGAAGGTGTATTACGTCAGCGTCGTGAGCGGGAAGGTGGTGGAGAAGCTGATGGAGCCGGAGACGATCTCCTAGTCACGCCGGGCGGCCGACGCTGGTCGCCACGAATCACCATTTTCAAGAGTGGACTGTGCAGAGGAAGAAGGCGACCCTTCTCAGACAGGAATGGGGTGACAAGCCGTGCACGCATCCCGCATTCGCCAAGGAGTACGACCTTGGCGAACGCACCGGGAACTTCGTTTGCACGACGTGCGGGCGGACGTTCACCTTCCGGGAGAAGGCCGAGCTGGTCGCGTCGCGGAAAGCCTGAGCGTCTCGTTGCGGTCGACCTCGTCGATCGAGGCGTTGGCCACGATCATGGAGCGCTACTTGTAGGGCGAACAGTCATGTCACGTGCATTTCTCAGAGACGACGCCGAAGGCGAGATGCCGCGTCGTCACTACGACCTTCCGGCGCGGGACGATCCGGGGTTCGACGGCGCCGCCGCGCGCGCCCTGCTCGAGGCCGCCCGCGTCAACGAGACGCAGCTGGCCGAGCGGGCGACGGGGTACTACTGGGGCGAGCCGCGTCTCAAGCCGTACGTCGCCAGGATTCTCGTCGAGGCGGAGCAGGCGAACGATGAGCGCCTGGAGCAGGTAGCGCGGCGGTTCCTGAAATGACGGCCGCCTAACGCTGCGCCATCATTTCTCGCACCCGCGCTGCATCTCGGGACGGCCCCGGAATGACGCTACGTGATCACACGGGCCACGGGCTCTGAGGAGGGAGACAGCGCCAGCGTTCTCGCGATCACGCGCGCGATCTTCGCGCCGCCGAGTGATGATGGCTCGATGGGGTTCGCGTAATCCGACGGCTCGTTGCAGACCAGTCGCAGATCGATGACCGAGAGTCGGTGCTCGAACGCGACGCGCAGAATTGCGTCGTTGAACACGGTCAGTGCCGCGGACGCGAGCCGCTGCATCTGCGCATCGGGGAAGTTCCCGTTGTAGATCGTGCAAACGGTCACCGCCGTGCCGCGCGCCACGACCGCGTCGATCGCCCGGCGATACCGGTTCTCGAAGCGCTCGGCGGCGCTGGCGAGCTCGGCGAGGACCTCCGCGCTCGACCGCGCGGGCCGATCCAGCAGATCGATGTGCCCGAGCGCATCGTTGCCGCCGAGGCTCACGACGATGTGTGTTGCGTCGGCCGGGAGCGCCGTGACCTGGGGGGTGAAGTCCTCGGTCGTCGCGCCGTCGACGGCACCTAACGTGGTCCGCCAGCCGGCCGGTACGACTTCACGCAGCTGCGTGATGACGTCCGGGCCGCCTTGTGTGTAGGCGCCGTTGTCGAAGATGGAATCGCCCAGCAGCACGACGTGCGGCATCAGCCCGCTCATTGCTCGAGGGTTCGTTCGTCCGGATCATCGGATCGCGAACGTAAGGGACACTCCACGGCACGGCAGATGCCCTCTCGTGGGCCGACCCGACACGAGACGTCACGTGCCCATCCAATTCAAGAGCTCAGGCTGCCTGTTCAGCATCATTGCGTCGGTGGTGCTGACAGTCGCCCTCAATCTCCTCATTCGAAGCTGCAGCTGAGCCGAGGGTCCTACGGCTCGGGTACCAGCACGTACAACCTGCTATTGCCCTCCGGCACCGCGCTCACGATCTGCCAGCCGGTACTCGCGGCCCCAGCGCTCAGCTCCGGTTCCGTCGGCATCCAGAGATCCCACCACTCGCTCGTCATGCCGCGGTACTCGAGGCGCAGCCGCGTGAGTCCCGGCGACCGGCCGGCGGCCCGATTGCGATCGTGGTACGCAAGGTGGGCAGGATCGGTGGTGGCGAACGGGTCGATCAGCGAGAGGACGAGCTTGCCGTTAGGCACGAGGACGCTGCGCATCCGCGAGAGTCGCTCGGGCAACGTCGCCGGCCCGAGTGCGACGCCGAACGTGTTCCCCATGCAGATGATCGCATCGAACGACCCGAGCTCGGGGCCGACGAGGTCGATCTCGACCACTCTCGCATCCCGGCATCCGTGCTCGCGGCAGACGGCGATGGCGCCGGGTGACGCGTCGACCGCGACGACGGTGACCCCTCGCTCCTCGAGACACCGCGCGTAGCTCCCCGGTCCGCAGCCGAGATCCAGGACGCGGCCGCCAAGTGCATCGAGCGCCGCGCGATCGGCGACGCCGCGCGGGGCGACAAAATAGCCCGCTGCCGACGCCACCGTATCGCGCTTTCCGTCATCCCGATGGAAGACGTGTGGATGCGCCTCGCCGCTCCAGTGATCGCGGTACAGCCTGCCCCAGATGTCCATGGGTGCAGTCCGGGCCGGCGGACCGGCGTCGGGAAGATCGCCCGCGACCGTCAGGTCGTCACGGAGCGCGCGATCGTCTGCTCCTCCTCCGTCATGTCGGCCGGGATGTCGGCGAACAGCGGCGTGCTCAGATACCGCTCACCCGTGTCAGGCAGCATGCAGAGCACCGTGGACCCGTTAGGCGCCTCGGCGCAGACCTTGAGCGCTCCCGCGAACGTCCCACCCGCCGACACGCCCACGAAGATGCCTTCCTTGCGCGCCAGCTCCTTACTCCGCTGCATCGCTTCGGGCGCGGGCACGGTGATCACGCGGTCGACGTACTTCATGCCGTCGCCGGTGAGCTTCGGGATGAAGTCCGGGCTCCAGCCCTGAATCGGATGCGGGTTGAACGCCGGGTGACCCGCGGCCGGAGACCCATCGGGATTGCGCTGCTGCTCCGTGCCGCTGGACAACAGCGGTGCCTCCGCCGGCTCGCAGACGACGATCTGCGTCTCCGGACGCTCCTTCTCGAGGACACGTCCCACGCCCTTGAGCGTGCCGCCGGTGCCGAAGCCGGTCACGAAATAGTCCAGCCGCTCGTTGGCGAAGTCGCGGAGGATCTCCTTCGCGGTCGTCCGCGAGTGTATGTCCGCGTTCGCCTCGTTCTCGAACTGGCGCGTGAGGAACCAGCCGTTCGCCTTCGCGAGGTCGATTGCCTTCTTCACCATACCGGTCCCGCGCTCCGCAGCCGGCGTGAGGATCACCTTCGCCCCGAGAAAGCGCATGAGTCGCCGACGCTCGACGCTGAACGAGTCCGCCATCGTCACCACGAGCGGATACCCCTTCTGGGCGCACACCATGGCGAGGCCGATGCCGGTGTTGCCGCTCGTCGCTTCAATGACCGTCTGCCCGGGCTTGAGCTCGCCCGTCCGCTCCGCATCCTCGATCACGCCGAGCGCGAGGCGATCCTTCACGGACCCGAGCGGGTTGAACGCCTCGATCTTCACGAAGAGGTTGACGTGCGATGGCGCGAGCTTGTTGATGCGAACGACGGGCGTATTTCCGACAGTCTCGAGAATGTTGGCGAACCGGCCCATGCGGCGCTCCGATGAGATGTTTGGGTACTGTTGGGGTCAGAGTCGAACAGAAGCATTCGTACGCAGGTCGAGTAGCTCCGATATCCTGCGGTATTTAAACACTAAACGAGTCTGACCCCAATTCCCCGGCCATCGAACGTTCCGCCTGCTCCAGCAGGCACAGGTCGCGCTGCGCCATCTCCAGGGTGAACCGGGGCCCCTCCCCCGTTCGGAGCACGCTCAGGAAGTCCGCGAGCATCGCCCGGTAGCCCAGTGGGTCGCGGAGGGCCAGGAGGCGGACCGACCGTCGCCGGCCGGTCGTCACCGCGGCGAAGCCATTCGATTCGAAGGTGACGGCGCCTAACGTCCCCTGCACCTTCGACAGCCGGAGTCCGCCCAGCGGCGCGGCAAGCTCCCATGAGTGCGCCAGCGTGCCCACCGCGCCGTTCACGTACCGGAAGACGATCAACGCGCTCTGGTCCGGGCCGTCGGTCGCCCCGACGCGATACGCAGTGACGGCGGCGACGTCGAGGCCCAGGTTTGCCGCGAAGCTGACCCAATGGATGCCCCCCTCGAACAGCGCGCCACCACCGCTCAGCGTCGGCTCGGCGCGCCAACCTACCATGCGTTGCCGCTTCGTCGCGTTCAGACTCACGAACCGGATATCGCCAAGGTCGCCCGCCGCAATGAGGCGCCGCAGATGCTCCGCCACCGGCTTGTACGCATAGTTCTCGGCCACGAACACGCGAGGGCCTGCGACGCCTGCAGCCCGACGCACGTCATCCGCATCGCTCGACCGCATGAACGCGGGCTTCTCCACGATGACATGCTTGCCGGCCGCGAGCGATTGTACAGCGAGGTCGCGATGCGTCACGGTTGGCGTCGCCACGAGCGCGACATCCACGAGCGAGTCCGCCAGGCCTTCGGCATACGATCCGAACGCGCGCCGCCCGCCGTATCGACGACGATAGCTCTCGGCACGCTCGCGCTGCCGGCTCGCGTAGAACAGCTCCACACCGCCGATGCGTCGCAGCGTGCGGCTGTGCATCCGGGCCGCGAGCCCGCACCCGAGCATCAGGATGCCGACGTGCTTCGCTCGGTTGCTCACGGCCGCGTTCCGGCGTGAGGCTGCGGCACGGGGACATCCAGCTGCAGGACGCTGGGCGGCGCTACGCCCCGGAGCGCGACAAGCGCCGTCACGATCACCACCGCCCAGATCGCGGCGTAGGCCGGCACGAAGTACTGGCGGCGAGTCAGCATGTCGGGAAAGAGCACGGGCTTGCCGGCGAACTTGCCGCGCGGCTTCGATGGAAAGAAGAACGTCTTATACGTCTCCGCGACAGCGCGCTCGTATCCGATCGCAGCAATGGCCAGCTGCAGATAGCTGGTCGTGAGCTGGGCAAGCAGGAGCGCGAACACCACCGTTAGGCACGGACTGCGGAAGAACTTGAGGGTGTCGAACCCTTCCGCTGGCGCATCCTTCCAGGCGCCGCCGAACGCGATGATGGCGCCGACCGTGAGCCCAACGAGCATACTTTTCACCATTGACGGCGTCCCGTGTGGACCGAGCTCCACGTACGTGACTGCCGTGAGGCAGAGCCCCACGATGCCGACGTACCCCGCCCCCACCGCGAGACGAACGCCACGGGAACGAACGGGAACGCCGTGCACGCTGAACTGCATGGGGATCGTGTACTTCGACTGATCCTCGTCGCGAATGAACGTCTTCCACACTTCCACGATCCCACGCTCGGCCGCGTAGGCGAGGCCGAACAGCACGATGAGCCCGCCGGCGCCGGGGAGCGGCAGCGCGAGCTCCAGCTGTATGGCCGCCGCGACCATGGCGCCGACGACCACACTTCGTGCAAATCTCGTCGCAGTGAATCCTTCGTGAATCGCGTCCTTGTACATCCCCCAGATCGCGGTATGGGTCCCGGACAACATCCCAACGGCGGCAGCGACGGCGAGCGACTGTACGTTCATCTGGGTCATGGTATGGTGGCTGGTGAATGGTTCGACACGACCGGAAGCGGACGACGACTGCGTGGCGCCGGCGCAGCAGTCTCGGCGATGTGGGCGCCGACACGCAGCGCATTCGCGGCGATCGTGAGGCTCGGGTTGACGCTGGCCGAGCGTGGGAGCGCGCTCGCGTCGACGACGTAGAGGTTGTCGAGGCCGCGGTAGCGGCCATGCTCATCCAGCGGAGACGTTCGGGGGTCGACGCCCATCCGCACGGTGCCGAGCGCGTGCGAGAACGTGTCGATCGGATGGACGTACGTGAACCGCGCGCCCGCTTCGCGCAGGATGCGCTTGGCGTGGCCGACGAGCACCGCGGCCGCCGCGTCGTCACGCGACGTGTGTGCGTGGCGCACACGCAGGAGTGGCAGCCCGAAGCGATCGCGCGTCGCCCAATCGACGGTGACGCGGTTCTCCGGTCGCGGCTGGTCCTCCGCGATGACGAGCAGCCCGGTGGCGTGCGACACGAGCGTCGCCGCGGGGTCACGGACGACGAACGGCATGTAGGCGCGCACGAGATCGACCGGAGGCGTCAGCTGCTGGATGCCGCCGAGTGGACCGGCGCTCGCGTCCCACCCCGGCCCGCCGTGGTAGAAATCGTGGATGGCGATCTGCTTGTCGAACGCACGCTCCGGATTCGGCTGTCGCGAGTAAACGCCGAACACCACGGCGTTGCGATGTCGCATGAGGTAGCGACCGACGGAGTCGCCTGCCGGGTTGCACTCCGTGAGCTGCGACGCGAGCAGCAGGTGCGGTGTCGCGAGCGCCCCCGCGGCGAGCACGACGCGCGCGGCATTCAAGCGGGATCGCTCACCCGTCACGCGGTCGACGCACTCGACCGCGGTGACGCGGGTCCCGTCCCGCGCGAGGCGCACGCAGACGGTGTTAGGCCGCAGCGTCATCCCTTCCCTAACGAGTTGCGGGATGATCGCGGTTGCGACGTCGTTCTTCGCTTCGGCCGCGCACGCATACCCGTCACAGGTGCCGCACCGCATGCACGCGCGGCGGCCTTCGTCCGCGTCGTACGAGATCGCCAATGGAATCCGAAACGGCCTCAGGCCGAGGCGTCGTGCGGCGTCGGCGATGACCTGCGCGGAGCGCGACAGCGACGCTGGCGGTCGCGGGTACGGCATGCTGCGCGGCGGTTCCGTCGGATCGCTGTTCGCCTCGCCGGCCACCCCCAGGAGATTCTCGGCGCGCGTGTAGAACGGCTCCATTGCGTCGTAGCGGAACGGCCACGCCGCCCCGGAGTCCCCGACGATCGCGGTCGTCGTCTCGAAGTCGCGCTCACGGAATCGAAAGGAAGCGCAACCATAGAAAACCGATTGTCCACCGACGCAATGCCACGAACCCGCGCGGTAGTGACGCGTGCCGGAGGTCACCGCGTACGCGGACTCCGTGGTGTAGTGCGGCGTGATTAGACCGACGCCATTCGCCGCCCAGTTCTGCGGACCGCGGGCAACCCATCCGCCCCGTTCCACCATCAGCACCCGGAACCCGGCGGTCACGAGTGCATGCGCGGTCACGGCGCCGCCAAAACCACTGCCGACGACGATTACATCCCACGTCATCACCCGCCTCCGGCACTCGGGATTGCGGGGGGGGCGCGAGCGTCATCGCTCGGGCCCGAACCGCGCCGATCGGAACGCGTAAAACCACGCTCGAACTGGCTCACGACCGGCCGCGCGCCGGCCGCCGGCGCGCTTGACGGGCTTTGGGGTGCCCGGTATCGTCGTCTTCGGCGGCGGTGATCGTCGCGCCGGCCACCCTCGTTGCAACGCAGGCCGCAGTGCATCCATGACGACGCCCTTCAGATCCCGTCCATCGGAGGCCTCACCACCGGACGTCACCCAGCTGCTCCACGACTGGAGTCACGGTGATCGCTCCGCCGGTGAAGGCTTGATGGCCGCGGTATACGCCGAGCTGCACCAGCAGGCCGCGCGTGCCATGGGACGCGAGACACCCGACCACACGCTCCAGGCGACGGCGCTCGTCAGCGAGGCGTACCTCCGCCTCATCGACCAGAGCCGTGTGCAGTGGCGCAACCGCGCCCATTTCTTCGGCGTGGCCGCGCAGCTCATGCGCCGGATCCTCGTGGACCACGCGCGCGGCAGGCTGGCGGCGAAGCGCGGCGGCGGTGTTCGTCAGATCACGCTCGGCGAGGCTGACCCGGCCGGTGCCTCGCCTAACGACGACGGCGTCGATGTGCTCGCGCTCCACGAAGCGCTCGAGCGCCTCGCCGCCCTCGATCCCGGCCAGGCGCGCATTGTCGAGCTCCGCTACTTCGGTGGGATGACCATCGAGGACACCGCCGAAGCGCTCGGCCTTTCGCCGGCGACGATCAAGCGCGAATGGGCCGTCGCGCGCGCGTGGCTGCGTCGCGAGCTCGGAACGCCGTGACGCCCGAGCGCTGGGCGGAGGTCAAGGCGGTCGTCGCCGGCGCGCTGGAAAGTCCCATCGCGGACCGCGAGCACTACCTCGCCTCGGTCTGCCGTGATGACCACGAGCTTCGCGAAGAGGCGGAATCCCTGCTCGCCACGGCCGACAGTGGTGACAGCCTTCCCGGCGCCCGCGCCGCCGTCTCGGCTGCCCGTGAGAGCTTCGTGACGGAAAGCGATTCTGTGCTGCGCGCCGCCATCGAGCGCGCGCTCGGGACGCAGTACGAGATCGTCCGCCGGATCGCGGAGGGCGGCATGGGTGCCGTCTATCTCGCCCGCGATCGCGCGCTCGAGCGGCTCGTCGCCGTGAAGGTGCTGCGGCCCGATCTCGCCGAGGCACAGGAGAGTCGCGAGCGGTTCCGGCGTGAGGCGCGGACCGCCGCCCAGCTCTCGCACCCTGGCATCGTCCCGCTGCACAGCTTCGGCGAGATCGACGGCATCTGGTACTTCGTGATGGGCTACGTTCGCGGCCAGTCGCTCGCGGAGCGCCTGCACCTCGAAGGCTCATTGCCGCCCGGCGACGTTAGGCGGATCCTCATCGAGCTCGCGGACGCGCTCGAGTGGGCACACCGGCACGGCGTGATCCACCGCGACATCAAGCCCGCGAACGTCCTGCTTGACGACGAGTCGGGCCGGACGATTCTCTCCGACTTCGGCATCTCGAAGGTCAAGGATGCGGTCGACGGTCTCACGGAAACCGGTGCGGTCGTGGGCACGCCGCACTTCATGTCCCCGGAGCAGGGGATCGGCTCATCGGATCTGGATGAGCGGAGCGACATCTACTCGCTCGGCGCGGTGGGCTATGCGATGCTCGCCGGACGCGAGCCGTTCGCCGGTGTGAGCTCGCCAGATCTCCTGTACCGACGGCTGACACATGCTCCCGTTCCGGTGCAGACGCTCGTCCCGTCAGCGCCGGAGGATCTCGCGGCCGTCGTCATGCGATGTCTTGCGCCGGATCGCACGGCCCGTTGGCCGAGCGCGTGGGAGCTGCGCGAGGCACTGGGGCGCACGAGCGGCGCCTCGGCGCCGACATTGCCGGAGCCGGTCCGCGACCTCCCCAGCTTCGGGCCGTACGCCCTGCTGTGGGCGGTGGCGTGGTCGATGCTCGCGTTCATCGCCGTGCCGTGGGGAGGCGAGCGGGCGCTCCTTCTGCTCGTGGCGTTTCTCGTCCCGGTTGGCCTGCTGCTGCACGTCTGGAATATCGGTCGCCACGGGCTTGGTGCGCTCGAGCTCGCGCGAGTCGCGTTGTGGCCGCCGGAGTGGTGGGGGATGTG
>Ga0207681_10001984_pt1 | contig 13141 bp, 10 predicted proteins | sample KBSS53metaG_FD_184324 | JGI IMG/M metagenome (GOLD analysis project Ga0207681, IMG submission 184324) | Switchgrass rhizosphere microbial communities from Kellogg Biological Station, Michigan, USA - KBS S5-3 metaG (SPAdes) (version 2) | ecosystem: Host-associated > Plants > Roots > Rhizosphere... | reverse complement strand
CGCGCTCTCGCGTGCCGAACTGGTAGCGCCGGTCGACGGTTACGTCGCCCGGCGCAGCGTGCAGCTCGGCCAGCGCGTGCAGGCCGGTGCGGCGCTGATGTCGGTGATCGCGCTGAACCAGGTCTGGGTCGACGCCAACTTCAAGGAGAGCCAGCTGCGCCGCATCCGCATCGGCCAGCCGGTCGTCCTCGAGGCCGATGTCTACGGCCGCCGGGTCGACTACCACGGCACGATCGAAGGGCTCGGCGCCGGCACCGGCGCGGCGTTCGCACTGCTGCCGGCGCAGAACGCGACCGGCAACTGGATCAAGGTGGTCCAGCGCGTGCCGGTCCGGATTGCCCTCGATCCGAAGGAAGTCGCGAGCCACCCGTTGCGGGTCGGCCTGTCGATGGACGCGAAGGTCGATGTGACGAACACCGAGGGCCGCATGCTGGCCGACGGGACTCAGCGCAGCCTGAAGACCGAGACCCGCGTATTCGACCAGGCGAGCCAGCAGGCCGACGGCGAGGTCAAGCGCATCATCGCGGCGAACCTCGGACGCGCGGTCAGGGCGACCGGCGTGCCGACCGCCATCGGCGATCCGGAGGCTGTCGCCAGCGCACCGCGCGGTGGCCCCGGCTCGGTTCGCGCACCGGCCTCGCCGCCGGTTGTCGCACGCGCACGCTGATCCGTCCCGGCCGAGCATCGATGGCCACGTCGAGCGCCACCGCGGCGAGCCGCGCTGCAAATCCGAGCCCTGCGGCGCCGGGCCCCGCCTATCCGCCGCTGAAGGGCAGCGAGCTCGTTCTCGGCACGATCGCGCTGTCGCTGGCGACGTTCATGAACGTCCTCGACAGCTCGATCGCGAACGTGTCGATCCCGGCGATCTCTGGCGACATGGGCGTCAGCCCGACGCAGGGCACCTGGGTCATCACGTCGTTTGCGGTCGCCAACGCGATCTCGGTGCCGCTGACCGGCTGGCTGACCCAGCGCTTCGGCCAGGTCCGGCTCTTCACCGGCAGCATCCTGCTGTTCGTCATCGCGTCGTGGCTGTGCGGCCTCGCGCCGAACATCGAATCGCTGATCGTGTTCCGCGTGATCCAGGGCCTCGTCGCCGGTCCGATGATCCCGCTCTCGCAGACGTTGCTGCTGTCGAGTTACCCGGCCGCGATGGCCGGCAGCGCGATGGCAATGTGGGCGATGACCGTGCTGGTCGCGCCGGTCGTCGGGCCGCTGCTCGGCGGCTGGATCACCGACAACATTTCGTGGCCGTGGATCTTCTACATCAACATTCCGGTCGGCATCGTCTCGGCGGCGATCACCTGGTCGATCTACCGCAACCGCGATCCAGGGCCACGCAAAGTCAAGCTCGACGTCGTCGGCCTCGGCCTGCTCGTTGTCTGGGTCGGCGCGCTGCAGATCATGATCGACAAGGGCAAGGAGCTCGACTGGTTCGGCTCGACCCAGATCGTTGTGCTCGCGGTCATTGCGGTGGTCGGTTTCCTGTTCTTCCTGGCCTGGGAGCTGACTGAGGAAAACCCGATCGTCGAACTGCGCCTGTTCGCGCGGCGCAACTTCCTGATGGGGACGCTCGCGCTGTCGGTCGGCTACGGCCTCTTCTTCGGCAACGTCGTGCTGTTGCCGCTCTGGCTGCAGCAGTACATGGGTTACACCGCGACCTGGGCCGGCATGGCGCTGGCGCCCGTCGGCGTGCTCGCGATCGTGCTGTCGCCGTGGGTCGGCAAGAACGTCAGCAAGATCGACCCGCGCCGGCTCTCGACCATCGCCTTCCTCGGCTTCGCGCTCGTGCTCTGGATGCGTTCGCGCTTCAACGTGCAGGCCGACTTCATGACGGTGCTGATCCCGACGATCGTGCAGGGCGCGGCGATGGCGTTCTTCTTCATCCCGCTGCAGGCGATCATCTTTTCGGGATTGACGCCCGATCGCATGCCGGCGGCGGCAGGCCTCAGCAACTTCGTGCGCATCACCGCCGGCGCGATGGGGACGTCGATCTTCACGACCGCGTGGGAGAACCGCGCGGTGCTGCACCACGCTCAGCTCAGCGAGTCGATCAGCACCGGCAGCGTCGCCGCCACAGCCGCGCTGAACCAGCTCGGCGCGGCCGGCTACACACAAGAGCAGGCGCTTGGCACGATCAACCGGATGGTCGACCAGCAGGCCTACACCTTGGCGGCGAACGACCTGTTCCTGCTGTCGGCCGGCGTCTTCGTTCTGCTGGTCGGCATGCTGTGGTCGACCCGTCCGAAGCGGGGAGCCGCGGTCGATGCGGCCGGCGCGCATTGATGGCCCTAGATCACAGGGTCAGCGGCGCCGCGTATCCGGTCATCTCGAGGTAGCCCCCGCCGACGCGCTGGCCGTTCGCGTCGAGCAAATCGCTCAAGCCCTCCCAGTAGATTGCGCCGGTGCTGGCGCGGCTGTCGAGTTCCTGGCCGTCGAGCAGCGCCGTGACGACATAGCGCCCGGCCGGCGTCTCGATCGCCCATTCGACTGGATACGTTGCCTTCGAGGCTGGGCTGGTCCAGCGCCGTAGCGGGCTGAACGACACGCTGGAGGGTCCGAAGTCGATGACGGTCGCACCGGGCCTTCGAAAGCTGCCGCCGGCGTACAGCGCGCTGCCGTCGCGTCGCCGCACGCGAAAGGCGGTTAGCGCCGAGCCGTCGTCGAGGTTCATGCCGGTCCAGTCCCAGCCGACCGCTTCGGCATCGAGAAAGGCGTCGCTCCATTCATGGTCGAGCCAGGCGCGACCCGTGACCGGCAGCGCGACGCTGTCGACGCTGAGCGTGCCGGCGACGGCGAGCTGCGGCTGGCTGTAGTAGCGGCTAGTCTGCTCGACGCGCGGCCCTTTGCGCGACAGGCCGCCGACGCCTTGCAGCAGCACCGGCTGCGTCGTCTCCAGGGCGAGGTCAAAGCCGAAGCCGGCACCGGTCGCCGGCATGCGCGCGACGTATCGGCTGCGCTCGATGGGGCCTTCGCGCCGGAAGCGCCAGTCGCGCAGCACGACATCGGTGTCGGTGGCCGCGGTCTCGGCGATGCCGAATCCGCTGCGCGCGATCCGCTCGTCATGGCGCAGGCGACGCTGCGCGAGGTCGGTCAGCGCGGCGTGTGCGAAGACGAGCTGGTTCGCCGCGAACCGGCTCGGATGCCGCTCCGCGACGCCGGTCGCCGCCCGAAAGAACGTGATCTGGAAGCCGTAGCGGCTCTTCGCGGACTGCAGCGCCCCGGTCGCGTACCACCATTCGATGCGGGCCTCGGGGTGGGCGCCGTAATCGCGTGGGAAGGCGAGCGGCGAAGGACTCGTCGCTCCCTGCGCCGACGCACCGCGCACCGACAGCGCGGTCGCCGAGCTGAGCAGCGAAAGGATCCAGCGGCGCCGATGCATGCACCAGCATCGCACAGCGCGCGGCCGGGTGCCGACCCTCTCCGACACCGGGGTATGCCGCTTGAACTGCCTGTCGGATTCCACTAGGCTCGCCGGCGCCGGCCCTCGTCGGCCACACCCCCGACAACAACTCAGGAATCATCATGCGACTCTCGATCAAACGGCCCCTGCTGGCCTCGGCTGCGGTGGCGGTCACCGTGCTCGCGGCGTGTGCGAGCTCGCCGGCGGCGAAGAACGACATGAGCTTCTTCGTGACCAGCAAGAACGGCGGCAACGGCGCGAATCTCGGCGGGCTGGCCGGTGCCGACCGTCTGTGCCAGTCGCTCGCGTCCGCGGCGGGCGCGGGCAGCCGCACTTGGCGCGCCTACCTGAGCGCACAGGCCACGACGGACGGCGCCGCGGCCGTCAACGCGCGCGACCGGATCGGCCGCGGGCCTTGGCGCAACGCGAACGGCGTCGTCATCGCGAACGACGTGGCGCAGTTGCATGGCGCGAACAACATCACCAAGCAGACCGCCCTGACCGAGACCGGCGCCGTCGTCAACGGCCGCGGCGATACGCCGAACCAGCACGACATCCTGACCGGCTCGCAGCCGGACGGCACCGCGATCGCCGGCAGCGCCGACACGACCTGCGGCAACTGGACCAAGAACGGCGAGGGCGCCGCGATGGTCGGCCACCACGACCGCACCGGCCTCGACGAAAGCGCGCCGGCCAAGTCGTGGAACTCATCGCACCAGTCGCGCGCCTGCGGCATCGATGCGCTGAAGGCGACTGGCGGCGACGCGCGCCTCTACTGCTTCGCTACGAACTGACCGTCAAAGCGCGTCGGCGCGGGCGAATCGGCTCGCGATGAAGCGCCAGATCATGCGCGACGCATCCGGTCCGGCCGGGTCGCTGTAGGCGACACCGGCCGCGCCGCCGCTCCAGGCGTGGCCGAGCCCTTTGACGATGCACAGTCGCGCGATGAGGCGCGAGCCGGCGCGGTAGTCGGTCAACGTCGCCGCACGCCGGGTGCCGCGCTGGACAACGCGTGACGGCGCGGTGCGCGCCTGTCCATGCGCGGCCCAGAGGCGCACCGCCTCAGCCCCGTTCTCCAGGTCGACAACGCGATCGGCAGTGCCCTGAATCACGAGCAGCGGGGGCCAGCCGAACACGCTGTCTGCGGACGGCAGCGGCAGCATCGACTTGCGCCGCCCGCGCATCGCGCTCAGCGCGGTCGCTGACGAATGGGCGAGACCCGGCGCAATCCCCGAATGCATCGCGACGGCGCAGAACCGATCGGGCCGCAAGGTCGCCAGCAACGCCGCCATGCCGGCGCCTGCCGACAGCCCGGCGATCGCGATGCGCGTGCGATCGACCGGCTGCGCAATGCAGACCTGCTCGATCGCTGCATGGATGATCGCGGCCTCGCGCTGGGCCCGGCCGTTGCGCGTGTCGAACCAGTTCCAGCAGCCCTGGCCGTTGGCGAGGCGATCCTGCTCTGGATAGAGCACGAGGAAGCGCTCGCTCTTCGCGAGGCGGTTCATCCTCGAGCTCTCGGCGAGCGCTGCACCGTCCTGTCCGCAGCCGTGCAGCATCACCAGCAGCGGCAGGCGCTCGCCGCGGCGCGTGCCCGGCGGCTTGTAGAGGTGGAAGCGGCGCACGCCGGCCGGAGCGATCGCGACGCCGGCCGACCAGCCAATCTCGCGCGAAGCCGCGCGCGTCGATGCCTTGCGTCGAGTCTTGGCCAGTGACGCGGTATTGGCGCGTTTGACGCTCGCGGACGTCGAACGTCGCCTCTTCGCCCGAATGACCTTCGGACGTGCCGCCGCCTGCACCTTCGGCACGCTGGCAAGGGCCTGACGGAACGTCTTCGCGCCACTGCGCAAAGCCGTCCGCGTCATCGAGGTCATGGCCTTCTGCCAGACGCTCCCCAGCGTCTTTCGCGAGCGACGCTTCATCGATGGAATTGAAATGCGGCGCGTTGTCGATGCGCGCCGCGCAAAGCTCAAGCCGGCGCGAGACGCGCGCGTTCGTCGTGGCGCGCGAGGCGGCCGAGCAGATGATCGACCTCGTCGCGCGTGGCCGGGGTCAGCGCGACCGCGGGCTTGCGCTGCGCCGAGCTGGTCAGGATGCCGCGTCGCATCATCACGTACTTGCGCACCGCGAGACCGAGTCCCGGTTGCTGCTCGTAGCGCAGCAGCGGCAGATGCGCGTCGAACAGGTCGTGGGCGGCGTCGCGCTGGCCGTCGGCCGACAGCCGCACGACGTCGCACAGCATGTCGGGAAATGCATAGCCGGTGTTCGCGCCGTCGGCGCCGCGCTCCATTTCGTAGTCGAGGAAGAGCCCGCCGTTGCCGCACAGGATCGCGATGTGGCGCATCGAGCCGTCGCGCTCGAAGCCGCGCAAGGTCGTGATCTTCTCGAGGCCAGGCCAGTCCTCGTGCTTCAGCATCGCGCACGACGGCAGCTCGGTGACGATGCGGCGGATCACCGCCGGCGTCATCTGCACGCTGAAGGTCAGCGGATAGTCCTGCAGCACGAACGGCACGTCGGCGCCGATCGCTTCGACCGCCTGGCGGTAGTAGCCGACGATCTGGTCGTCGGTGCGCAAGGTGTTCGGCGGCGCGATCATCACGCCGGCCGCACCCGCGCTCATGACCTCGTGGGTCAACGCCCGCATCGCCGCGAAACCCGGCGCCGAGACGCCGACGATGACCGGCAGCGACGGCGCGCGTTTGATCATCCGGCTCGCGATCTGCACGCTCTCGTCATGGCCGAGCTTCGGCGCCTCGCCGAGCTGGCCAAGCACGGTGATGCCGGTCGAGCCGATGCGGCCATAGAAATCGGTCAGGCGGTCGATCGATTCGGTGTCGATGCGACCGTCGTCGAAGAACGGGGTCGGGGCGATCGGGTAGACACCGCGGGCTTGGGCGGTCAGCAGCATGGGAACTCCGGGGTCGGGGGATGGTGTCGATTGTCGCCGGCTGTCGCGCCTGTTGATCAGGGTCGCACGGTTCACCAGTCCTCTTTGACTGCCAATGCAAGCTGCCGCGACGCAGCACCGCGCGCGGCCAGCCAGCCGGTTGCCGTGCCCGCGATGAGTACGGCGGCGCACAGCAGCGCAAGGCGGCCCCACGGCACCGACAGGTCCATGGTCCAGTGGAAGCTCTGCGGGTTGACGACCTTGACCAGCACCACGCTGACGGCGAGGCCGAGCAGCAGGCCGAGCAGTGCGCCGGCCGCGGTCCAGACGGCGCATTCGGCACCGACGATGCCGAGCACCTGGCGGCGCGTGAAGCCGAGGTGGGCGAGCAGGCCGAACTCCTTGCGGCGCGCCAGTACCTGTGCCGAGAAACTCGCGCCGATGCCGAACAGGCCGATCCCGATCGCGACCGCCTGCAGCCAGTAGGTCACCGCGAAGCTGCGATCGAAGATGCGCAGCGACGCGGTGCGGATTGCGCCCGGTTCGGCGAACTCGAGCAGCGCATCGTCGAAGCCGAGCTCGCCGGCGGTTCGGCGCAGCGCCGTGCGGACCGCGTCGACCTCCGTGCCAGCGCGCAGCCAGAGCGCGATATCGGTGCTGCGCAGGTCCCCGGTCAGGCGCTGGTAGTCGGCGCTGGTAAGCACGACCGCGCCATGCTGGCGCGCGTAGTCGCGCCAGACCCCGCGCACATGAACCGGCGCGCGCGTGCCGTCGGGCAGCGGCAGGACCAGGTCGGTGCCGGGCCGGGCGTCGTACAGGTCGACCATCGCCTCGCTGACGTAAGCGGCGGTCCGGCCCGGCGGCAAAGTGGCCAGCGTGCCGACCAGCGGCAGGCGCGCCGCCGGATCGTCGAGCGTGCGGGCGATCAGCGCGACGGTCGGCTTTGTCGGGTCGAGCTGCAGTTGCGTGACGCGCTGCGACTCGACCCGCGTGACGCCATCGATCGCGGCGGCGCGCGCCGCCAACTCGGCCGGCAACGTCGCCGGCTCGCTGCCTGGACCGCCGCTGCCGCTGCGCACATAGAGGTCGGCCGGCAGCACCGTGTCGAGCCACGCCAGCACCGACTCGCGAAAGCTGCCGACCATCACCGTCAACGCGACCGCGAGGCTCAAGCTCGCGACGACGCCGGCGACCGCGATCGTCGCGGTGTTGCGTTGCCGGCGTGCGCGCTCGACCGCGAGCAGCGCGAGCGGATGGCGCGGCGCACGCACGCCGCGCAGCGCGAGGCCGATCGCGCCCGGCACGCAGGCGATGCCGCCGAGCAGCAAGCAGGCGACCGACCCGTAGGCCGCAAGCGGAATGTCGGTGATCGGCGGCAGCAGCGCGAGGGCGACGCCGGTGACCAGCAGCGCCGGTCCAAGCGCCGTCATCGGGGTATCGTCCGACGTGCTGGCCAGTCCCTTCAAGCCCTGCGCGGGCGCGATGCGGCCGGCCGCGCGCGCCGGCAGCCAGCCGCCGACGACGGCGGCGGCGACCCCGAGCGCGCCATAGACCAGCGCAGCGACTGGACTGAACTGCAGCTCCGGCGAGACGCCGGCGAAGTAGCCGCCGCCGAGGTCGCCGCCGAGCAGGCGCAACGCGAGCGCGGCGAGGGCGGTGCCGACGGCGAGGCCAGCCGCACTGCCGACGGTGCCGAGCAAGGCCGCCTCGACCAGAACCAGACGCAGCCGCTCGCGCGCGCTCAGGCCGAGCACGCCGAGCAGCGCGAGCTGCGGCTGGCGTTGCGCAACCGACAGCGACAGGATCGAGAACACCAGGAACGCGCCGGTGAAGAGCGCGACCAGCGCGAGCACCGTCAGGTTCACGCGGTAGGCGCGTGACACGTTCGAGACCCGCTGTGCGGCTTCGTCGGGGTCGGCAGCACGAACGCCGGCCGGCAGCGCGAGCTCGCGCAGCACCGCGGCGCGATCCGCGCCGCGCACCAGCCGCACGTCGATGCGATGCAGACGGCCGAGCCGGTCGAACGCGGCCTGAGCGCCGGCGATGTCGACCACCGCGAGCGGCGGGCCCGGCGCGGTGATGCCGCCGCCGATCCGCCAGTCGACCGGGCCGCGCGGCGTCGTTGTTTGAAGCGTCGTCTTGCCGGTCGCGCCGAGGCGCTGCTGGGCCTGCGGGTTGAGGAAGATCGTCGCCGGGTCGATCACGGCATAGCGGCCTTGACCCGTCGCGACCCGCGGCAGCAGCGCGGGTGCGAGCGTGCCGGCGACCAGCGCGTCGACGCCGAGGACGCGCAGCGCGATCCTTCGGCCCTGCGGGTCGAGCACGGCGGTCTCGATCTCGACGATCGGGCTGGCGACGGCGACACGCGGGTGCGCCGCGACGCGTGCATAAAGCGCCTCGTCGAAGCCGGCCGCCGGACCGCGCAGCTCGAAGTCGGGCTCGCCGTTGATCGAGCGCACCGCCGCGCTGAATTCGCCGAGGGCCGACTGGTTGATCAGGTGCACCGAAAACGCGAGCGCCACGCCGAGCAGCACCGCGATGAACGCCGCGCCGGCGCGCCACGGGTGATGGCGCAGCTCAGGCCACGACAATTGGCGCAGCCACGCGATCACGCCGTCAACTCCGGATGCCGGATGCGGTCAACGTCACGACGCGGTCGGCGCGCGCGGCGGCGGCGGCCGAGTGCGTCACCAGCACGCACGCCGCGCCTTCGCGGCGGATCTGCTCGTGCAGCACCGCGAGCACGCGTTCGGCGGTGCGCGGGTCGAGATTGCCGGTCGGCTCGTCGGCCAGGATCAGCGGCGGCCGGTGGACCAGTGCGCGCGCGATCGCGACGCGTTGCAGCTGCCCGCCCGACAAGGTCTGCGGCAGGCGCTCGTCGAAGCCGTCGAGGCCGACGGCCGCGAGGACTTCGCGCGTGCGCGCCGCATCGGGTCGTCGCTGCAGCAGCAGCGGCAGCGCGACGTTGTCGGCGACGGTCAGGTGCGGCAGCACGTGGAAGGCCTGGAACACGAACCCCAGCCGCTCGCGGCGCAGGCGTGCCTGCGCGGCTTCGTCAAGACTCGTCACGTCGACGTCGAGGATGCGCACGGAACCGGCGTCGATGGAGTCGAGCGCGGCGATGCAGTTCAGCAAGGTCGACTTGCCGACGCCCGACTCGCCGACCACCGCGACGAACTCGCCACGGGCGACGTCGAGATCGACGTGGCTGAAGACGACGGCGTCGCCATAGCGCTTGGTGAGGCCCCTCACCGCGAGGACGCGGGTCGACCGGTCGGGCGGAGCGTTCACGGCTGCACCCCGCGGCTCTTGGGCAGAACCGCCGAGCGATAGCAGCTCTCCGTTGGGAGCGGTCCCGCGTGACGGCTCACGGATCGATGCCTTCTGCCCATGCGCGCGCCGACTGCACGACCCGATCGATCGCATCGTCATCGTCGCAGGCGATGACGTGCCGTTGCGGCATGCTGCGCAGCCACGTCAGCTGGCGCTTCGCGAGCTGGCGGGTCGCCGCGGTTCCGGTCTCCAGCAGCGTGTCGAGTCGGCCCGCGTCGAGCGCGCCCCAGGCCTGTCGGTAACCGACCGAGCGCATCGACGGCAGGTCGGGATGAAGGTCACCCCGCGCGCGTAAATACTTCACTTCGTCGACGAAGCCGGCTGCGAGCATCGCCGCGAAGCGCTGCGCGATGCGTGCGTGCAGCCAGGCGCGGTCGCGTGGTTCGAGCGCGATCAGCGGCGCATGCGCGGCGCCGCGGACGCGCGTCTGGCGCTCCGAGATCGGCGCGCCGGTCACGCGATGCACTTCAAGCGCGCGCTGGATCCGCTGCGCGTCGCGCGGCGCGATGCGGGCCGCGGCGACCGGATCGACGAGCGTGAGTTCGGCATGCAACGCCGGCCAACCTTCGTTCGACGCGCGCTGTTCGAGTTCGGCGCGGATCACCGGATCGGCGGCCGGCATCTCGTCGATGCCGTCGAACAACGCCTTGAAGTAGAGCATCGTGCCGCCGACCAGCAGCGGAGTGCGGCCGCGGGCGGCGATGGCATCGGTCAGGCGCTGTGCCTCCCGCACGAAGCGCGCGGCCGAGTACGCGTCGGCCGGATCGAGGATGTCGATCAGGTGATGGACGACGCGCGCGCGCTCGGCGGCGCTCGGCTTCGCGGTGCCGATGTCCATGCCGCGGTAGACGAGTGCCGAGTCGACGCTGACGATCTCGACCGGCCGGGTCGGTGCCAACGCTTCGGCGATCGCGAGCGCGGCAGCGGTCTTGCCCGAGGCGGTCGGCCCGGCGAGGCACAGGTAGCGCGGGACGGGCATCGTGCGACCGGCGCTGTGCTCAGGCCGGCCGCGCACCGGACCGCGCGATCAGCGAGCCGCGGCCCGGCTCGCCGTGCCACTGGACCAGCGTCCACGCGATCAGCGCGAGGACGACGCTGACCGCGCCGATGCCGAGCGTCAGCGGATAGACGGTGTCGTCAAGATTGCGGCCGAGCCAGAGGCCGACGCCGAGCGCCGACAACGTCATCGCGAAGCCCGACAGCGATGCCGCGGTGCCGGCCTTCTCAGGGAACGGCCCGACCGCGCCCGCCTGGCCGCACGGCTGGTGGACGCCATGGCCGATCGCAAAGAGGTACTGCGGCAGCACGATCGCCCACACTGTGTGGACGCCGGCCAGGCTGAGCGCCGCCATGCTGAGGCCACCGGCGAGCGTGAACCAGGCGCCGCGCTTGACTGCGCCGCGCAGGCCGTAGCGGGTCAGCAGCCGCCGGCACAGTATCGTCCCGCCGATGTAGGCGAGCGAGATCGAACCGAGGATCGCGCCGTACATGACGCGCGACGTCCCGAGCACGTTGATGAAGACGAACGACGAGCCGGCAAGGAGGAAGAACAGGCCGCCGTAGGTGCAGGCCGAGAGCAGGGCCCAGGCCCGGAACGTCGGATTCGCGACGACGTGGGCCCAGTTGTACAGCATCCTTCGCAGGCGCGTCGCGCCGGGATCGCGGCGCGGGATCGTTTCCGTGAAGCGCCAAGCGACGAAAGCGAGCGCACCGGCGCCGAACAGCGCGAGTGCAAGCAGCGCAAGGTTCCAGCTCAGTCGCTCGATCAGCAGGCCGCCGAGCAGCGGACTCAGCGCGGCGATGATGCCGAGCCCCGAGAGCGCACGCGACATCACGCGCGCGCCTTCGCCCGGCTCGTAGAGATCGCGAATGATCGAGCGGCCGCAGGTCACGGCCGCGGCCATCGCAGCTCCCTGCAGCGCTCGCCAGCCGATCAGCGCCTCGATGCTCGAGGCGGCGGCACCGAACACGCTGGCGACGCAGTACAGCGCGAGGCCGCCGAGCAGCACCGGACGCCGGCCGAAGCGGTCGGATAACGGACCGCAGACGAGTTGCCCGAGCCCGAAGCAGATGACGAGCGCCGACAGGGTTAGTTGCGCTGCGGCGATCGAGGCACCGAGGCTGGCCTGGACGGTCGGCAAGGCCGGCAGGTAGAGGTCGGTGGTGATCGGTTGGATGCCGAGCAGCAACGTAAGCAGCACGACCACGGTGGCGGGAGACATGTGCCGATGCGCGGCGAACGAAACGGCCATCCTTGGAGGTTAGCAGCCCGTTTCATGAGAGCAGATCCAGCGGGCTTCGGCACGATGGGTAGGCGCCATCACCTGCGGTCGCAGCTGGATGCCGCGAACCGCGACAGCTTCATGGCCGTCAGCGCGGCGCGAACGTCTCGTCGGCGCGCAGGTAGCGCCACTGTCCGGGCGGCAGGTCGCCGAGCATCACGGCGCCGATGCGCACCCGCTTCAGGCCGATCACCTGCAGGCCGACCGCTTCGCACATGCGTCGGATCTGTCGTTTCTTACCCTGCGTGAGCACGAACCGCAGCTGGTCCTCGTTGAGCCAGTCGACCTGCGCTGGCCGCAGCGCCTCACCGTCGAGCTCGAGGCCGTAGCGGAGGCGCTCGAGCACGTCGCCGGCAACCGGCGCGTCCGGCGAGGCCGCGACACGAACCAGGTACTCCTTCTCGATCGCCGAGTCCTCGCCGATCAGCTGGCGCGCGACCCGGCCGTCCTGCGTCAAGACGAGCAGGCCGACCGAGTCGATGTCGAGTCGGCCGGCCGGCACCAGGCTGCGCAGGTGCTCGCGCATGTAGCGCGTGCCGGATCGATCCTCGCGCCACTGGTTCTCGGGTGTCACCAGCACGACCGCCGGCTCGTAGCCGTCTTCGGCCTGGCCGCTGACGAAGCCGACCGGCTTGTTGACGAGCACCGTGACACGCGCGTCCTGCTCGCGCCGCGCCTTAGCGTCGACCGTGATGTGCTGCTCCGGCAGCACGCGCGAACCGAGCTCGTTGACGATGCGGCCGTCGACACGGACCCAGCCTTTGGCGATCCATTCGTCGGCCTCGCGGCGCGATGCGATGCCGAGCTGGCTCATGCGCTTCGACAGGCGCAGTGTGTCGTCGGCGGGCGTCGATGCGGGGCGTGCGGGTTCGCGCTCTGTGGAAGGTGCCCTTTGCACGCGGATCGGAGAACGAGCCTCTGCAGCCGAGCGGCGCTGAGCGGGCTCGCGGGTGGGGGAGAAGGAGTTCGCGTGACCTGCGGCAGGACGTCGCGATACCGGTCCGGCGCGCGGATCGTCGCGGGAGTCTGGGCGGTGGGTCGGGCGTTGGGTCTTTCGATCGTTCGCGTGATCGGTCGTGCGACCGCTTGGACGATCGGTCGTGCGGTCGGGTTCACGGCGAGGACCGCGCTCGACAGGCCGCCCCGGCTTTGCTGACGACGGTGCGGAGGCCGGGCGCTGGTGTTGTGCGTTGCGCGTCTCTCGCGGGTCACGCTGCTCACGCGTGTCATGCGGATGAC
>Ga0207681_10001977_pt1 | contig 13154 bp, 9 predicted proteins | sample KBSS53metaG_FD_184324 | JGI IMG/M metagenome (GOLD analysis project Ga0207681, IMG submission 184324) | Switchgrass rhizosphere microbial communities from Kellogg Biological Station, Michigan, USA - KBS S5-3 metaG (SPAdes) (version 2) | ecosystem: Host-associated > Plants > Roots > Rhizosphere >... | reverse complement strand
CGTCGCATTCTTCCGCGAGATCGGCGTCAGCCTCCACGAGGAGGCCGGCGGCAAACTGTTTCCCGACAGCAATCGATCGCGCGACGTGCTCGACGCGCTGCTGCGGGAAACCACCCGCGTCGGCGCCACGCTCGAATCCGGCCGCCGCGTCCTCGATGTTGCGCGCGCCAAATCGTCGCCCGGCAACTTCATGGTCACGACTTCCACCGGCGATGTGGCAGCCACAGCCGTGGTCCTCGCCACCGGCGGCAAATCGCTGCCGAAGACCGGCAGCGACGGCGCCGGCTTCGACATTGCCAGGCGGCTCGGACACACGATCGTCGAGCCGACGCCGGCGCTCGCGCCGCTGCTGTTGACCGGCGACGACTTTCATCGCGAGTTGTCAGGCGTCTCTCAGGACGTGGAGCTGGCGATCTGGATCGACGGCCGCGTCGAGAGCCGCCTGCGCGGCGCCATGCTCTGGACGCACTTCGGCGTCAGCGGCCCCGTCGCCCTGGATGCATCGCGGCACTGGCATCGCGCGCAGATCGATCGCCGGACCGTCGCCATCACGGTGAACTTCTGTCCCGGCGCACGATTCGACGACGTCGATGCGGACTGGACGCGTCAGACCCTGGAACATCCGCGGGCGTCGGTGCAGACCGTGCTCGGGACGATGATCCCCGCGTCCGCTGCCGCGGCGCTTCTCCACCGCCTCGCAATCGATGGCGGCGAGGCGCTTGCGCATTTTTCGCGCGACGCCAGGCGTCGTCTGGCGCGCGCGCTCGTGGAATGGCCGCTGCCGGTCGCCGGCTCACGCGGCTACAACTTCGCCGAGGCGACCGCCGGCGGCGTGGCGCTCACCGAGGTCGATCCCTCGACGATGGGGTCGCGGATCTGTCCGGGACTGTACCTGGTGGGAGAAATGCTCGACGTCGACGGCCGGATCGGCGGCTTCAACTTCCAGTGGGCGTGGTCGACCGGGTACGTCGCCGGCCGCGGCATCGCCGCGATTTGACACGTCCCGCTCCCAGGTCCTACGCTCACCTTCATGCCACGGCCGTTCCTCTTCTGGGGATTCAAGTCCTCCCAGCAGATCCTCGACAACACGCTCGGCAGCCTCGAGCGCGAGGTGATGGCGGTGGTCTGGAACCACGACGAAATCAGCGTCCGCGACGCCTGCGCGCAACTCGGATCCTCGGTCGCCTACACCACCGTGATGACGACGATGGACCGGCTGTTCAAGAAGCGGCTGCTGGCGAGGCGGAAATCGGGCCGGGCGTTTCTCTACCGGGCTGCCGCGACGCGCGAGGAAATCGAGGGCGCAGTCGCCGCCGAAATCGTCCAGGGTCTCCTGCAGCGGGACGGCAGCGGACCGCTGCCGATTCTCTCGTCGCTCGTCGACGCGGTGTCTGATCGCGACCGCGCGCTGCTCGACGAGCTGGAGCGGCTGATTCGCGAGAAGCGGCGGCAAGCAGAACGGCAAAGGTCGCGATGATCGAGTTTTTCCTGCACGGCGGCACGCTGGCACTCGCCTGGTTCCTTCTGGTCAACCTGGCGATGAGCGCCGCGGTGGTGGCGGGTTCCGGGTGGATCATCAGGCGATGGACAGGCGCCGATTCTGCCTCGTTCTGGCTCGCCGCGCGCGTCCTCCCGGCCGCGAGCGCTCTGCTCTTCGTCGGCATCGTCTTCGTGCCGTCGTACTGGAAGTACGAACCGCGCGACTTCGTCGAGGGGTTCGACATCACGCTGACGGCCCTGGCGCTCGGCGCCGCCGCGCTGATCGTCGCGGCCTTTGTCCGCGGCGTGCGCGCGTGGCGCGGCGCCGTCCGGCGCACGCGCGTCTGGATGCAGTCGGCCCGTCCGCTCGCGATCGCCGGTACTGGCATCCCGGTTTCTGAAATCGACGTCGACACGCCGCTGATGGCACTGGTCGGCGTGCTGCGGCCGCGGCTGATCGTCACGCGCGGCCTCGTCGCCGCGCTGACCGACGAAGAGCTCGCGGCCAGCATCGGGCACGAAGTCGGTCACTCGCGCGCGCGCGACAACCTGACGCGGCTGCTGATGCGAGCCACGCCCGATCTGTTGACGGCGACACCGGCCGCGCGAGCGATCGAACGCCGGTGGGCATCGGCCGCGGAACATCGCGCCGATCGGATGGCCGCCGACGGCAGTCCGGTGGCCCGCTGCGCGCTGGCGTCGGCGCTCGTCAAGGTCGCGCGACTCACACCGGCGGTGACACCGCTCGCGGAGCCGATCAGCACGCTGATCGACGGCGGCGAAATCGCGTCGCGCGTCGAACGTCTGCTTGCGGACGCCACGCCGTCCGCGCGGCGCCGGTCGGTCGTCGGCTGGACCGCTCTTGGCGTCGGCGCCGCCACCACGGCTGTTGGGTATGCGCCCGCGCTCCGGTTCGTCCACACCGTGACCGAACTCCTGGTCCATTCGCTTCCCTAGCCAGCCTCGCGGGCCTGTCCCGCCGTAGCGCGTCGCGCGAAGGCGGACGAACCTTTTGACACGCCGGCCGTCTAAGTGCGAGTATCTCCCCTAAGTAAATTATGGGAGAAACCAAGAAGGCGACCGCCGTGGGCGACATGCTGCCCGGCACGCTCGACATGCTCATCCTCAAGGCGCTCAGCCGTGGCGAGGCGCACGGTTACAGCATCGTGCAGTTCATCCACGGCGCGTCGCGCGACGTGTTGAAGGTCGAAGAAGGCGCCCTCTATCCGGCCCTCCATCGGCTGGAAGTCCGCGGCCTGCTGCGCGCGGAATGGGGGACGTCGGAGAACAACCGGCGCGCGAAGTATTACCGGCTGACGGCGGCCGGCCGCCGCGAGCTCGAGTTCGAAGCGGCGTATTGGGATCGCGTGGCTGCCGCGGTCACGCGCGTGATGCAGACGGCTTGATCGCTCGGCTAAAGCCTTCGCGCTCCAGAGGCAGGTCCAAATGGAGCGCGACGGCTTCAGCCGAGCGCTGATACACGATGACACAGCTCCCGTCCCTCTGGCATCGGCTCGTCGCCATCGTCCGCCGGCGACGGCTCGATCGCGACCTCGACGACGAGCTGGCGTTTCATCTCGCGATGCGCGAAGCCGATTACCGGACCGACGGGCTGAGCGCCGACGCGGCGCGCGAAGAAGCGCGGCGACAGTTCGGCAACGTGACGCACCTGAAGGAGCAAACGCGCGACATGTGGACATTCCCCTCGCTGGAAAGCTTTCGCCAGGACATCCGCTACGCCCTGCGCACCCTGCGCAAGTCGCCCGGGTTCACGTTCGTCGCCGTCTTCGCGCTCGCGGTCGGCATCGGCGGCAACACCGCCATCTTCAGTCTCGTGGACGCGATCCGCTCGAGGGCGCTGCCCTATCCCGAACCCGACCGCCTGGTGCAGCTGTGGGGAAACGTCCAACGGACGCGTGTCGAGCGCCGCGGCGCCTCGTATCCCGACTATCTCGACTGGCGCGCGGAGTCGAAGAGCTTCGAAGACATCGCGGCCCTGGATACCCAGTGGATGACGTTTGTCGGCAGCGACGAACCGGAGCGGATCCAGACCGAGTTCGTCGCGGCGCCGTATTTTTCATTGCTTGGCGTGTCGCCCACCCGCGGTCGTGTCTTCGACGCCACCGAGGACCTCGTCGCCAAGCCCGCGCAGGTGGTCGTCCTGAGCGACGGGTTCTGGAGACGTCGATTCGGGGCGGATCCGCAAGTCATCGGCCGCACGCTGACGCTGTGCTGCGCGCCGAGGCAGTACACCGTCGTCGGCGTGATGCCGCCCGGCTTCAAGGGGCTGAGCGACACCGCGGAGCTGTGGGTGCCGTTCGCGATGTACGCGTCGCCGGCCACGATGGCCGCACGCGGCTCGCGCGGCTTCGTCGCGCTCGCGCGCCTCAAGCCAGGGGTGAGCCTCGCGGCGGCGCAAAGCGACATGGACGCGATTTCCCGGCGGCTCGAGCAGGCGTATCCGAACACCAACGAGAAGCGAGCGGTCGAGATCAGCCCGCTCGCCGTCGAACTGTTCGGCAACCTGCGGCCGGCGCTGCTCACGCTGATGGCGGCGGTCGCGTTCGTCCTTCTGATCGCCTGCGCCAACGTCGCCAACCTGCTGATCGCGCGCTCCGAAACGCGCCGGCGCGAAATCGCGGTCCGGACCGCGCTCGGCGCCGGACGCGGGCGTCTTCTGCGCCAGCTCGTCACCGAAAGCTGCGTGCTGACCCTGCTCGGCGCGGCGGCCGGACTCGTTCTGGCGCGGATTGCGGTTTCAATGCTGATCGCGCAGAGTCCCGTCACGTTCCCGAGCTTCGCGACGCCCGAACTCGATGTGCGCGTCGCGCTCTTCACCATCGCCGTCTCGCTCGCCTGCGGCCTCCTGGTGGGCCTCGTGCCCGGCTTGCAGGCGCAGACACCCGATCTGAGCAATGCCCTGAAAGAATCGGCGCGGTCGAGTGGCGGACGGCAGTCGCAGCGCGTGCGCAGCGCACTGGTCGTCGCGGAAGTATCGCTGGCGGTGGTCCTGCTCGTCGGCGCCGGACTGATGATCCGTTCGGTGCGAAATCTCGCGGCGCTCAATCCCGGTTTCGATCCGCATTCCGTGTTGACGCTGCACGCGAGCATCCCGAGGACGTCACCGCCGCCGGCGGCCGCGGCTCCCGCCGCAGCGGGAACTCCCGCGGCGCCGTCGCCGCCGCCTCGTCCTGTCGTCGAGGCCCGCGTCCTACTCGATCGCCTGCGCGCAATCCCCGGCGTCGCCGCCGCGGCGCTCGGCAACGACCTGCCGCTCGACAGCGGAGGCGGCGGCGCGTCGTTCTACACCGCGGAAGGCCAGCCGCCGGTCAATGCGCAGAATATGCCGCGGATCTACGTGCATCGCGTGACACCGGAGTTCTTCAGCACACTGCGCATCCCGTTCGTCCAGGGACGGACGTTCACCGACGCGGAGGTGTCCCCAACGTCTCCGGCGGTGATCGTCAGCGAAGGCGTCGTCCGGCGCTTCTGGCCTGGCCAGGACCCGATTGGCAAGCGCCTGAAGTTCGGCGGCTCGCCGTCGCCGACCGACCCGTGGATGACGATTGTCGGCGTCGTCGGAGAGGTGAAGTACCGCGGGCTGCCGCAGAACCCGACCGCGGATCCTGATATCTACCTGCCCTTTACCGATCGCAACTCGCTCGTCGGCCTCGCCCTTCGCACGACGGTCGCGCCGTCATCGTTGATCCCGACGGTTCGGGCCGTCATTCGCGAGACGGATCGATCGATTCCGCTTTACAACATCGCCACGATGGACGAACAGGTGAGCGGCGTCACGTCGCGCTCCCGATTCACCATGTGGCTGATGGGCGTCTTCGCGGCGTGCGCGCTGATGCTGGCGGTTGTCGGCATCTACGGGGTGATGTCGTACCTGGTTTCTCAGCGGACGCGCGAGATCGGGATCCGCCTGGCGCTCGGCGCGAAAAGGCCGGACATCCTGCGGCTGGTGGTCGGCAACGGCGCGCGGCTGATCGGCGCCGGCATCGCGATCGGGATTGCCGCATCGTTCGCGCTGCAGCGCCTGGTGTCGTCGCTGTTGTTCGGCGTGACCGCCGCCGACGCGGCCGCCGGGTTCGCGGTGGTGATTCTCGCCGCGGTCGCGATGCTGGCGTGTTACCTCCCGGCGCTCCGGGCGACACGAGTCAGCCCGCTCAACGCACTCCGATCCGAATAGGGTTCTAGACCGGAAGAGACACGCAGAACGTGCTGCCGCCCGCGCCGCTCCGCTCCAGCACCAGCGTGCCGTGATGCGCTTCCGCGATCCAGCGCGCGATTGGAAGACCCAGCCCGGTCCCCTGACCGCGACGTGATGGATCGAGCTGGACGAACCGGTCGAAAATCCGCTGCTCGTCCTCCGGCGGCACGCCGGCGCCGGTGTCGGTCACTCGCATCTTCACCGCGGCGGCATCGCGCTCGACGTCGATCGCCACCGAACCGCCGGGCGGCGAATGCTGTACTGCGTTCTGCAGCACGTTCAGCACCAGCTGCCGCAGGAGGTCTTCGTCGCCGCGATACGGAATCTCCTGAGCGCCGCTCGATCGAATGGTGACGCCGCGCTCGGCCGCGAGCACGTCAACGGCGCGACAGCACTCGGCGATCACCTCGTCGAGGTAGAAGTCGACCGGCCGGAGTGGGTATGCGCCGGCGTCAGCGCGCGCGAGCACCAGCATGTCGTCGACCAGACGGGTCATCCGCCGCGCCTGACTTCCCACAATTGACAGTGTCTCGCGGTATTCGCCCTCGTCGCGGTGTTCGCGGCTGAGCGCCACGTCCGCGGCAGCCCGGACGACGGACACGGGAGTACGTAGTTCGTGCGACGCATCGGCAGTGAACTGCCGCTGGATGCGAAGGGCTTCCGTGATGGGACGTATGCCAACTGCGGCGAGGTAGATGCCGCCGCCGGCTGCGAGCAGCAGCACGGTGGGGATGCCGATCAGCATCGCCTCCAGCGCTTCACGCTGTTCCCGGCGCACGTCGGCGAGCGGACCGGCCACCAGGAGAACGACGGTGGTCTCGCCAAGGGCCTGCCGCTGCGTGTGAACCCGCCACGGACCGCTGGCGGTTTCAACAGTCCGTACTCGCGGCCCGGAGTCGGCCGTCGGCAGCGGATTCGGCGGCGTGAGACCCGCCCAGCTCGCGGCCAGAACGTCGCCACGGGCATCGAGGATCGCGAGCGCACGTCCCGATGTCGCCATGATGCCGCTCGCTTCTTCCGCGGCTTCGCGCGCGTCGCCCAGTTCGGCCAGCTCTTCTTGAACGAGATTCGCCAACGTGTCCGCGAACGCTTCAAGATCGCCATCGACGCGGCGCATCGCGACCCTGCCCTGCTGCCACAGGACATAGGCGCCGAATACGGACAGCACCACGAGCAGTGCAGCGGCGTACGAGATCGTCAGCTTCGCACGCATCGACAGACGCGTCATGACACGTCTCCGTCCGCCGCCAGCTCGTAGCCTTCGCCACGGCGCGTCCGAATCAGCGACGGCGATCCCGGCACGTCCAGCTTCCGGCGCAGGCGCTGCACGTAGACGTCGACGACGTTGGACAGCGGATCGTAGTGCTCGTCCCAGACATGCTCGGCAATGTCGCCGCGGCTGACGACGTCGCCGGCGCGCCGCGCCAGGTACTCGAGCAGCGCGTACTCCTTCGCGGTCAACGGCACCGCACGGTTCCGCACGCGTGCGCGACGTCCGCGCGTGTCGAGGACCAGCGGTCCGACCGTGATGCGCTCCGGCAGCAGCGGCTGCCGTCCACGGCGGATCAGCGCCCGCAGGCGCGCGAGCAGCTCGCCAAAATCGAAAGGCTTGACGAGGTAATCGTCGGCGCCGCTGTCGAGCCCCTGGATGCGCGACTCCACGGCGTCGCGCGCCGTGACCATCAGGATGGGGACGGCGCACCCGGCATCGCGGATGGTGCGGCACACCGCAAACCCGTCGCGGACCGGCAGCATCACGTCGAGGATCACCGCGTCGTAGTCGTTGGTCGCCACTTGAAAGACGGCGCTGTCGCCGTCGGCCGCCACGTCGACGGCATAGGTCTGCTCGCGCAGCCCCTTGGCCAGCACATGCGCGGCGTGCGGCTCGTCCTCGACCAGAAGCACCCGCATGGGTGACGCCGATCATAGCGCGCCGCGAATTCATCTACGATTCATCCTCGGCGCACTAGACTGACGATTCTGCTCATGCGGCGCTCGCTGGTTGCCTTCATCGTCGCCCTCGCCTGTGGGGCCGGCACATCAGACGTGTTGGGACAACCTGTCCCCTCCGCTCCGCTGACGTACGAACAAGCGCTCGCGCTCGCGACGTCGCGCAACCTCAACCTCGACGCCGCCCGGCGCCTGCGTGCGATCCGCGTGGCGGGCATCCGAACCGCGCGTCAGGCGCCCAACCCCAGCATCGCGGCGGAGGTCACACGCGACACGCCGCATCAGGTTTTCACCTTCGATCTGCCGGTGGAGCTGGGCGGCAAGCGCGCGCGCCGGATCGACCTCGCCACAGAGGAACTGACCCTCGCGGACGTCGATCTGCAGACCGAGCTCCGCGCCGTCCGCCGCGATCTCCGCCAGGCGTTCTATTCCTTGATCGCTTCGGACGAGCGGGTGCGGCTCGATGAAAGCATTCTCGACATCGCACGCCGCGTCCGCGACGCGGCCCAGGGGCGCTTTGAAGCCGGGGCGGTGCCGCGGCTCGAAGTGTTGCAGGCCGATCTCGGGGTCACCCGCGCCGAGACCGATCTCGAGCTGGCGCGCAGCACCCGCGCCGCCGCGCAGGCGGGCCTCAACAGCGTCCTGAACCTGCCGCCACAGCAGGCGCTCGCCGTCACCGGCTCGTTGTCCGATCGTCTTGCGACGATCTCGTACGAGCAGGCGGTCACGCTCGCCTCGTCGTCGAACACGGACCTCTTGAGCCTCGATCGCCAGATCGCCGTCGAAGAGCGGCGCGTCCAGCTGCTGCGCGCCGAGCGCACGCCGACGCCGGTGTTCTCGATCAGCGCGCTCTTCAATAACCCGCCAGAATTCACCGCGGGCCCCGCGGCTGGCGTCAGCATGGAGATTCCGCTGTTCAGCCGTAACCAGGGGCAGATCGCGGCGTCGATCGCCACCACGTCACAGCTGCGAGCGAGGCGCGATGCGACGCGGCGCTCGGTGGAAAACGCGGTCTACGGAACGATCGCCCGGATCGACGCGCAGCGGCGTCAGCTCGAGGCCTACCAGCAGCGGCTTCGTCCCACCGCCACCGACCTCGAAGTGCTCGCCGAAGAGAGTTACCGCGCGGGCCGCACGTCGGTGCTCGGCGTCCTGGACGCGCAACGCAGCCTGCGGGATCTCACTCGGGAGGCGCTGCAGGCGGCGCTCGATCTGCAGATGTCGCTCGCGGATCTGGAGGAGTTGCTTGGCACCGAGATTCGTTGAAAGCCACGAACGCGCGAAAACACGAAGAAGAGATCTTCGGTTTCGGGCCTTCGTGGTTTCGTGGCTGATCCCGATCGTCGCCTGCGGCGGCAAGACCGTCGAGCAGGAGCCAAAGCCGGCGGAGGTCCCCACCATCACCGCCGACACGGCCAAGGTCACACGCCGAACGCTGGTCGAAGATGTCCTGGTGCGTGGGACCGTGGCCGCGGTGCTGAACGAAGACGTCAAGGTCAGCGCGCTGGTGCCCGGACGCGTGAATAGCGTCACGGTCGCCGAGGGCGACACGGTCACGCGAGGCCAGGTGATCGCGGAGCTCGATCGCCAGCCGCTCGTCGATCAGCGCCGTCAGGCAGCGGCGGCGGTCGAACAGGCGAAAGCCCAGCTCGAGAACGCCCGCTTGAACCTGCAGCGGAACCAGCAGCTGTTCGAACGCGGCATCGCCGCCGGGAAGGAAGTCGAGGACGCGCGCGCCCAGCTCGCCTCCGCCCAGTCGGCGCTCGAGCAGGCCAACGCCGGGCTGAGCACCGCCGATCGCAACGTGGAACGGGCAGTCGTGCGGTCGCCGATCGCCGGACAGGTCGTCAAGCGGATGGTCAGCGTCGGCGAGCAGGTGGACGGCACGGCCAGCCAGCCAATCGCCGAGATCGCCAATCTGGACCGCGTGGAGCTGGGCGCGAACGTTCCTGCCGAGTATCTGTCCCGGATCAAGGTCGGCCAGACGACGGCAGTGGCGACCGACGCCTTCCACGGACGGACGTTCGCCGGATCGGTGCTGGCGATTGCCCCGGCGGTAGACGCCACTACCAACGCCGGTCTGGTCCGTATCCGGATCGCGAACACCGACCGCTCGCTGAAGGTCGGCATGTTCGCCGAAGCCCGCATCGCCCTCGAGACGCACCGCGACGCACTGGTCGTCCCGCCACCGGCCGTGGTCCGCACCGACAACGGCGCCGTCGTCTACGTCGTCTCGGGTGATACGGCCCAACGCACGGACGTGAAGGTCGGCCTGGAGAAGTCCGATGCGGTCGAAATCGTGTCGGGCCTCGAGGATGGGCAAACCGTCCTGATCTCCTCGGTGTACGGCCTCGGCGAAAAGGCAAAACTCGCACCGCCACAGCCCAAGGGCGCGGCTGAAAAGCCCGAGAAGCCCGAAACGCCATGAACGTCGCCCGGTTCGCGCGCGAGAACGGCCGCGTCATTCTGCTCGGCGTGTTCCTCATCACGCTCGCCGGCGCCTACTCGATCACCGTGCTGCCGAGCGGGATCTACCCCGAAGTCGAATTCCCGCGCATCGTCGCGGTGGCGCAGTCGGGCGATCTGTCGCCGCGGCTGATGATGCTGGCCGTCACACGGCCGCTGGAAGAGGCCGCGCGCGAAGTGCTCGGTGTGCGGCGCGTGCGCTCCCGGACGATTCGCGGCGCGACGGAGCTTTCCGTCCTCTTCAATCCCGACGCCGACATGCGCTACGCCCTGCAGTTGATGCAGGGGAAGATCGAAGAAGCCCGCCCTGAGATGCCCGCCACGACGAAGGTCCGCGTCGAGCGCATGACGCCCGCTTTCTTTCCGATGATGGAGTTCAACGTCACGGGCGATCTGCCTCCGGCGGACGTCCGCGACGTCGCGATGTTTCAGCTGCGGCCGCTGCTCAGCCGGATTGACGGTATTTCGCGGGTGGACGTATCGGCTACCGACGAGCGCGAAGTGTCGGTGATCGTGGACCCGAGCAAGTTGGGCGCCGTCAGGGTGACGCTCGACGAGGTCTCGGACGCGTTGAAGAACACGAATCAAATCGTGTCGGTCGGCCGCCTGCCGAAGGACTACAAGCAGTATCTCGTGCTCGCGACCGGCGAGCTCGCCACGCTCGACGACATCCGGCGCGTCGTCGTCGCCTTCCGCAACCAGACGGCGGTGTATGTCGGCGACATCGCGGAGGTCCGCGAAGGCGTCGTCGATCGCACGACGCTGATCACCGGGAACGGCCAGCCCGCCGCCGTCATCAGCATCGCCCGGCAGATCCGCGGCAACATCCTGACCATCGCCCAGGGAGTCGAGCAGACGCTGCGGGAGAACGCCGGGTCTCTGCCGCCGGCGATCCGCGTCGCGAAGGTCTACGATCTGGCAGCGTTCGTGGCCGAGGCCGTGCGCAGCGTCTCGGAAGCCATTGTCATCGGCGGCCTGCTGGCGGTGTTCGTCCTCTTCGCCTTTCTGCGGGACTGGCGGGCGACGTTCGTGGCGGCCACGACGTTGCCGCTGACGATCGTCGGCTCGTTCTTCATCCTGCACCTGGCGGGCGGCACCATCAATCTGATGTCGATGGGCGGCCTGGCGATCGCCATCGGCCTCGTGATCGACGACGCCATCGTCGTGGTCGAGAACATCCATCGCCATCTGTCAGGGGGAGAATCGCCGGCGGTGGCGGCCGAGCGCGGCACCAACGAGCTGGTCGGCGCGGTCGTCGGCTCGACCCTGACGACGGTGGTCGTCTTCGTTCCATTGGCGATGCTGCAGGGGCTGGTCGGACAGTTCTTCGCCGCGCTGTCGCTGACGCTCTCGGGCGCCGTCCTGCTGTCGCTGATCTACGCGCTGCTCTTCATTCCGGTGCCGGCGGCCCGCCTTCTGAAAGGTACGCCTCAGGCCCTGCGCCACGACGATCTCACCAGTGATGCCGAGAGTGGGCACGTCGGTCGCGAACACGGCTGGATCGCGCACCGCTACGAATCGTTCCTGCGACGCGCGCTGGCACGGCCCGGCTGGGTCATCACGGTGACGCTTATCGTCGCGGTCATCGGCGGTGTGCTCTATTTCCGTCTGGAAACGGGCTTTCTGCCGGCGATGGACGAGGGCGGCTACGTCATCGACTACCTCACACCGACCGGCACGTCGCTCCAGGAAACCGACAAGATGGTGCGTCGCATCGAAGCGGTCTTGCAGAGCACGCCGGAGGTGGCCGGCTTCACGCGGCGGACCGGCACCGAAATGGGGCTGTTCGCGACCGAGCAGAACAGCGGCGATATTCTCGTCCACCTGAAACCGCGGGGCGAGCGCGACAAGGATGTGGAGGAGATCATCTCGGAGCAGCGGGCGCGCTTCGCGCAGGAACTGCCCGCGGTCGAAATCGAGTTCGTCCAGCTCCTGCAGGACATGCTCGGCGACTTGCAGGGGACGCCGGAACCGATCGAGGTCAAGATCTTCGGCGACGACATCAAGACTCTCGGCGACATCGCCGAACGCCTGGAAGGCAAGCTCGAGAAGATCGAGGGTCTCGTGGACCTCGTGGGGCCGCGCAGCGGCAACCCCGAGATGGAAGTCCGCATCGACACCACGCGCGCCGCCAAGGCCGGTTTCACGACCCAGGCGATCGCGACACAGCTCTCGAACGGCCTGTTGGGCGGCGTCGCCACGGAAGGCCGGCGAGCGGATCGACTGATCGATCTGCGCGTTCGTTATCCCGACGCGTATCGTTTCGACGTGAACTGGATTCGCGCGTATCCGCTCGTCACATCGGCAGGCGCGGCGGTTCCGCTGTCCTACGTCGCGGACGTGGAACCGGTGGAAGGCGCGGCGCAGCTGTATCGCGAAGACCTCAAGCAGATGGTTCCCATTACCGGACGGCTCGAAGGCCGCGACATGGGGAGCGTGATTCAGGACGTCAAGCAGGTGCTGGCGTCCGAGCCGCTACCGCTCGGCTATACGTATCGGATTGGCGGTCAGTACGAGACGCAGCAGGAATCGTTTCAGTCGTTGCTGGTCGTCCTGGTGGTGGCGCTGCTGCTGGTATTCGGTCTCCTGGTCGCGCAGTTCCGACGCTTCTCCTCAGCCCTCGTCATCATGTCGGCAGCGCCCCTGTCGCTTGCCGGCGCGTTCGGCCTTCTGCTGCTGACACGGACGCCGCTCAACGTGTCGTCGTTCATGGGATTGATTCTGCTCATCGGCCTGATCGTCAAGAACGGCATCATCCTGATCGACTACGCCGACCGGCTCGAGGAAGAAGGGCGGCCGCGCCGGGAAGCGCTGGTGCAGGCGGGAGCTATCCGTCTGAGGCCGATTCTGATGACGACGTTGTGCACGCTGTTCGGGTTGCTGCCGCTGGCACTGGGGTTGGGGTCGGGGGCCGAGCTGCAGAAGCCGCTGGCGATTGCCGTGATTGGAGGGCTGACGGTGTCGACGATCGTGACGCTGGTGTTCGTGCCGACCCTGATGTCTCTGCTACCCGAGAAAGTTAACAGGTAGAAGTCAAAAGTTA
>Ga0207681_10001968_pt1 | contig 13174 bp, 7 predicted proteins | sample KBSS53metaG_FD_184324 | JGI IMG/M metagenome (GOLD analysis project Ga0207681, IMG submission 184324) | Switchgrass rhizosphere microbial communities from Kellogg Biological Station, Michigan, USA - KBS S5-3 metaG (SPAdes) (version 2) | ecosystem: Host-associated > Plants > Roots > Rhizosphere >... | reverse complement strand
GTGCGGCCACGGACCGGTCGCGTGACCGCCCGCGAGCGCGCGCACTGCCATCGCCTTCACCCTCGCATCGCTCGACTCGAGCAGCGGCCGGATCGCGTCGACGGACTTGTCGCCCATCGCCGCGAGGGCGCGGATGTAGCCGAGCTGGATGTCCTTGTCCTGCTCCGTGCGCAGCGCGGCCTGCAGCGCCGGCGCGGACGACGGATCCTCGATCTCGTACAGCGCCCACGCGGTGAGCTCGCGTACCTTCGCGTCCTTGTCGCTCAGCATCGCGACGAGCTGCCGCGGGGCTTCCCTCAGGTTCGAGTTGCCGAGCGCCCACACGGCGCGCGTTCGCACCTCGGCGTTCGCGTCGGCCAGCGCCGCGACGAGCGGCTCCGCCGCGCGCCGATCGCCGATGTTGCCGAGCGACCACGCGGCGGTCCTGCGCACCGAGACGCTCGCGTCGCGGAGCGCGGCGGCCAGCGCGTCGATCGCACCCGTCGAGCGCTCGCTCCCCGCCAGCGACCACGCCGCCATCTCGCGCACCGACTCGTTCGCGTCGCGACGCACGGCGTTGGCGAGCGCGTCGACGGCCACCGGGTCCTCGGCGTACTCGTTCAGCCCCCACGCCGCCACACGCCGCAGCGACGCGCTGGTGTCCGAGCGCAGCACGCGCGCGAGCAGCGCCGGGCGCTCGTCGGCCTGCTTCCCGTTCTGCGCGCCCTGCTTGATCAGGTTCTGCAGCGCGACGCTGGCCGCGTTCGTCCCGGTCTCGATCGCCTTCGGTACGAACTTGTCGACGACGGCGCCGACCGCCGACGTGACGACGTTCTCGAACGCCTGCTCCGACTGCCGCTGCACGATCACCTGGGTGGTCTGCCGCGTCGTGGACTGCGTCGTCTGCTGCGACGTCTGGTGCGAGCGATCCCGAGTCCGCCCCGCCTTGTCGAGCTTCTTCTCCAACGCGCGGTCGTTTCGCACGTCCGCGTCCGGCGCGGTCTGCGCGTCTGCCTCGTGCTGCGCGATCGCCTCGTGCTCCACGCGCGCCTCGCGCCGCCCGACGTCCTGCGCCGTCATGGGCCGCGCGCTCGCCGGTGCGGGCACCACCGCGCCGACCACGATCGACAGCAGCGCGAGCGTACCGATCAGCGTCGCGCTCTGCGTCCGGCTCGGCGTCGAGTGGCGCAGCTCCGGATCGAGGATCGCGAGCATGCGGCCCTCGAACTCCTTCCGGCGCGCCATCGCGAGCGCCACCATCGGCGTCGCCTCACGTCGCACCGAGGTCACGATGTCGAGCAGGTGCTCGGCGTAATCGGTCGCCCGCGTGCCGCACGACAGCGCGAGGTCGTCGCACGCGCGTTCGCTCTCGGCGCGCAGCTGCCGCGCCGCCGTCCACGCGAGCGGATGGAACCAGTAGATCGCGCACACGAGCCGGCCGAGCGTGTGGCCCAGCAGGTCGCGCCGGCGCACGTGCGCCAGCTCGTGCAGCAGCACGGCGAGCCGGCGTTCGTGGCTCCAGCTCTCGCACTCGGCGGGCAGCACGATCGTCGGCGTCGTCAGTCCGCACGCGAAGGGCATCTTCGCATCGCGGCTCATGAGCAGGCGCGGCGGCTCGTCGAGGCCCATGCGGTCCGACACTTCATATAGAGGCGTGAGCCACGTCTGGTCGTCGAGCGGCTCGCTGCGGCGCACGAGCCGGCGCACGACGAGCGTCGACCAGGTGAGCGACACGATGATCGCGAAGGCGACGACGGCCCACAGCGTGAGCGCGACCACCCACAGGCTGGCGTCGCTGATCGAGGCGACGAGACCGCCGCGGGCGGACGAAGCGCTCGCCGTCGTGGACGTGACGCGCGACGTCGCGGGAGCAGCGCTCGGCGCGCCGGTCGCGACGATGCTCGACGATCCGTTCGTGATGACCACTTCCGGCGCCGGCTTCACGGACGGCGCGGGCGTCGCGAGCACTGCCGGCGCGGCCGCATCGGCGGCGGGGAGCACCTCGAGACGCAGCGGACCCCAGGCGGTGAGCGCGGGGATGAGCAGCAGTGCGCCGAGCGTCACGAGCCATACGAGGTGGCGTGCACCGGCGGACGCGCGCTGCATGGCGACCGTCATCCCGAGCGCGGCGAGCAGGATCGTCGTCGCCTTGATCAACAGCAGCACGAGCGGGACGTTCAGGCTCTGGCCGCCGGAGACGAGGAGGGAGGCGATGTTCATGACCGATTATCTCCCGTTCTGACGCGCCTGACGGATGGCACCGCGGAGCCGCTCGATCTCGCTGTCCTCGACGTCGACGTCGGACATGCGGAGCAGCGCCGTGACCGCCTGCTCGGGCGAGCCGGCGAAGTACGTCTGGACGACGTGCGCCAGCACGTCCTCGCGCGCGACCTCGGTGGACTGCGCCGGATAGTACACGTAGCGCGGCCCGTCTTCCTTGAATCGGATGAGCTGCTTCTCGGCGAGTATGCGCAGCACGGAGCGCACGGCGGAGTACGTCGGTGGATCGGGAAGGTCTCCCATGATCTCGGCCACCGTGGCCTCGCCGTGCTTGTGGAGGATGTCCATGACCTGCCGCTCGCGGCGTGACAGGGCTGGCGTCTCGGGCTGCTTCTTCATCGAGGAGACCATCGGAAGAGGTGGTGCTGAAAATTCAGCTATGCTGATATTTCAACCGACCGGCCGGATTGTCAAGGGGGGTTGGACCCCCTTACTCGTGCCGTAGCGCCTCGATCGGATCCAGCCGAGCCGCCCGGCGGGCCGGGACGACACCGAATACCAGGCCAATCCCGACCGACACGGCGACCGCAATCGCCGTCTGCAGAAGCGGCGCGTCCGCTTTCACGTTCAGCAGCATCGTCACTCCCCGCCCCGCCGCCAGGCCGAACGCGATGCCGAGTAGTCCCCCGATGCCCGTGAGCGTCGCGGCCTCGATCAGGAACTGGACGAGGATGTCGCCCCGGGTCGCACCGAGCGCCTTCCGAATTCCGATCTCGCGGGTGCGCGCGGTCACGGACACCATCATGATCGCCATCACGCCGATGCCGCCGACCATCAACGCCACTGACGCGAGCACGAGCATCACCAGAAAGAACACGTCCGTGATCGACATGAAGACGTTCAGGATCTGATCCTGGCTCAACAGGTCGAAGTTGCTCTTGTCGCCTGGCCGCAGCCCGCGCATCTCGCGGAGCGTGATCGTCACCAGGTCCTCGGCATCGGAGACGGTCACCCCGCGCCGGGGCTTCACCACGATGAACAGCGCGTTCGTCCGGTCGATGTTGTAGGCATGCCAGGCGAACTGGAACGGCACGATCGCTCCGATCTCCTGCCCCGGCGCGGCGAAGATGTTCTCCGGCTCCTGGTACAGCCCGACCACCTCGACGGGGCGCCCGCCGATCTGCACGAGCTTCTCGAGCGGCTCGATGCGACCGAACACCTGCCGCGCGTGCCGCTCCTGGAGCACGGCGACCGGCGCGCCACTCCGCAGCTCGCTCTTCGTGAACCACCGGCCGGCCACGAGCTCGCCGCCATTGATCTCCTGGTAGCGGTCGTCCGCGCCGAAGACGACCACGTCGCGCGTGCGCGTGCCGGAGTAGCTGATCCGCGCCTGGATCTGCGTCCAGATTCCTGCATACGCCACCTCGGGAATCGCGGCGATGCGCGTCGCCTCCTCGGCGCGCAGATCGGGACGGACGCGAACGTACTTCGGAAGCTGGTCGGGGTTGAGCGGCGTCGTGGAGAAGATCTTCATCACGTAGAACGTCGTCGGCCCCGCCACGCTGATCGTCGTCAGGATCTGATCGCGAATCCCCTTCACGATCGTCGCCATCGTCATGACCGTCGCCACGCCGATCACGACGCCGAGGATCGTCAGGCTCGAGCGCAGCTTGTTCGTGCGCAGCGCGTCGGCGGCAATGCCGACGTTCTCGCGAAGCTGGTCGAAGGAGATGAAGGGGATCATTCGGCGCGCAGCGCGGTGATCGGATCGAGGCGCGCCGCGCGCCGCGCCGGATAGACGCCGAACAGCACGCCGACGCCCGCACCGAGCAGCATGGCCAGCAGCACGGACCACAACGAGACGCGTGCCGGGAGGGGCGACACCGCGCTCACGAGTGTGGCGAACGCCCAGCCCGACATGACGCCGATCATTCCGCCGGCCAGAGAGAGCGAGATCGCCTCGGCGAGGAACTGCCGCTCGATGTCGCGCGCTCGGGCACCCACCGCCTTCCGGATGCCGATCTCGCGCGTGCGCTCGGTGATCACCATCAGCATGATGTTCATGATCACGATGCCGCCGACGACGACGCCGATCGCGACGACGGCCGGCACCACCGAGAACAGCACGTTGGTCAGATTCTTCCAGAAGGTGACGAGCGCCTCCGCCGTCTCGACCGTGAAATCGTTCTCCTGTCCAGGCCGAAGCTGCCGCACGAGACGCATCCGTTCCTCGGCGCGCGACATTCCCAGCGCGACGTCGGCCGCGCCGGCCATCTTCACCGAGATCGCCGTCGTGCTCCGGCGGCCGTAGATCATCTCGTACCGCGAGAACGGGATGAGGGCGATCGCATCGAACGACTGGCCGAGTACGCGGCCCTTGCTCGCGATCACGCCGATCACCTCGAACCTCTCCCCGCCGAGCCGCACCTCCGCGCCGATCGGGTCAGCCGCCTCGAACAGCTTGTCCGCCACCTCGTGGCCGAGGACGACGACGGCGCGGCGCTGGTTCTCGTCGAGATCCGTGAGCGGACGTCCGCGCTCGATGCGATAGTCCTGGACGTCCTGGAATGGCGCGGTGATCCCGCGGATGCTCACGTCGCCCACCTCGCGAGCGCGCCACTGGACGTTCGAGAGCGGCGTCGGGAACCCGGAGGAGAGCGCGACGGCGGCGGCATCGTGCAGCTCGGCCCGGACCGCCTCAAACTCGGCACGTGTGATCATTGGCCGGCGCGCGAGCCGCTTGTACGCCTCGTCGTCGAAGAACCCGATCTGGATCGGCATGCGCCGCACCTCGAACGCGTTCGTCCCCATCAGCGAGTTGGCCACGTTCTCCGTCACGTAGGCGTTCATCCCCTGGATGATCGCGACCACGGCGACGAGGAAGGCGACCGAGACGATGATGCCGAGGAGCGTGAAGAAGCTCCGCAGCTTGTTGGCGCGAATCTCGATGAGGGCGGTGCGGAGGACGTCGAGCGGGAGCATGCGTGCCGACGGGGAGGGAAGGCCAATGTGCCGCCGCGGCGCTCCCGCAGCAATCGCATGCGGCGGTGACGGCTGGGCGATAGTTTCCGGTTGATGAGTGCCGCGCGTCCCTCCGCCGCGAAGATGCTGCTCCGCGCCATGCTGCGCCGCTGCCCCAACTGCGGCTCGCGCGGGATCTTCGCCGGCTATGTCGCGCTCCGCGAGCGGTGCCCGCAGTGCGGGCTTCGGCTGCATCGCGGCGAGAGCGACTACTTCATCGGTGCCTACCTGCTGAATCTCGTCGCGGTGGAGCTCCTGTTCGCCGCACTCCTCGCCACGATCTTCGTGGCGACGTATCCCGAGACGCCGTGGGCGCTGCTGCAATGGGGCGGGCTCGTGCTGATGCTCGCCGGAGCGGTGCTCTGCTACCCGTTCTCGAAAGCGATCTGGCTGGCGGCGGATCTGATCTTCCGCCCGGTCTCGCCCGAGGAGCTGGCCTGGCACCGGCGCGGCGGGACGCACGACGAGCGCGAGGAGCTCCCGCACCTCTGAGCTCGCTCGGTGTCGCAGGAGGGGGGCTCTTGCGAAGGGCGGTAAACATATGTATGCTGTCGCCGCGTGAGGGTCGACGATGGTCCCCCACGCCTGCGCGCCCGACGAGCGACGACGCTGTTGTGAGCTCGCGCACATCGCGAGTACCAAGCTAGCTCTACTATAAGATTGCCGCATTCTGCCCGCGTCGGTCCGGCGACACGCGGTCGAGTGCGAGCCCAGAGCGTTTCCGTCCACTCGTCCGAGTGGGCGTGTTTCCGTTCCTCAGGAGGATCTCGTCGATGTCCCGTCGTTCGCTTACCGGGCGGATCGCGACTGCCCTCGCGGCAGCATCCGCGCTCGCCGTCGCCGCCTGCTCCGATGTCCCCGTTCAACCGGATGCCGCTAGCCCGGAACCGATCTCGCCTAGTCTCAACAGGGCGCCCGCCGAGGACGAGGTCGTCGCCGGCGAAGTGATCGTGAAGCTCAAGGACGGCGCGTCGCTCGACGCCGTGTCCACGCGGAATGGCCTGGCCAAGGGCCGCACTGGCTACGGCAAGGCGTACGAGGTGCTCCTCACAGGCAAGGGCAACGAGCGCGCGATGGCAGCGCGACTCTCGGCCGATGCCGACGTCGAATACGCGGAGCCGAACTACATCCGCCACGTCGACGCGATCGACTCTCGGCTGTGGGCGTTCTACAACCCGGGCGGGAAGAACATGGTGTTCCAGAACGATCCGAACGGACGTGATGGACAGTCGTTGCCGTCATCGTATGCGTCGATCACGGACGCCGACGAGGACAACATCGAGGGATACGCCGCGGGCGGCGGGGATGTCGTGATTGGATCCATCGACACGGGTGTCGACTTCACGCATCCGGAGTTCAATGCGGGCGGTCGGCTGATTGCGGGCAAGGACTGGTACAGCAACGACAACGATCCGAGCGACACCCCGGACGAAGGTCACGGCACGCACACGACCGGCACGATGGCGGGGAACACCGTCGGCGTGGCGGGTGTCGCCGGTGCTGCGTCGCACGTGAAGGTGTATGTCCAGCGCGTATGCGGTCCCAACGGCTGCCCGACGAGTGCGATCGTGAACGCCATCAGAGCGGCGGCCGACTACCCGAACCTCGTGGCGATGAACCTGAGCCTCGGCGGCAACTCGGAGTCGAGCGCCGAGAAGAGCGCGATCTCCTACGCGACGGGCAAGGGCGTGCTGGTCATCGCCTCGGCCGGCAACTCCGGCTCGGGCAAGGTCGGCTGCCCCGCGTGCGATCCCAACGCGATCTCCGTGGCCGCGACGACGTGGCGTGACGAGCTGGCGCCGTACACCCAGAAGGGCTCGGGACTCGACCTCTCCGCGCCTGGCGGCAGCTGCTACTCCAACACGACCGAGGATGGTTGCATCTTCAGCTCGGTAGTGCAGGGCTACACGGGCGGCACCAAGTACACCATCGGCACCGGCACCTACGCCTACATGCAGGGCACGTCGATGGCCGCACCGCAGGTGACGGGAACGGCCGCGATCGTCGCATCCGTGACAACCCTGCGCGGATCGGCCTTGCGCTCACGGCTGGAATCGACGGCCGACGATCTGGGCGCGGCTGGGTACGATACGAAGTTCGGGAACGGCCGCATCAACAGCTATCGCGCCGTCAAGGGTGCCGGGAACGCGCTGCCGTATCCACAGTAGCGCGCTGAAGGCGTTGGGGTAAAGCGATTCACGAACGGCCTCGGGAAGCATTGCTTCCCGAGGCCGTTCGCCGTTCACCCACCACCCCTACCGCCCCAACCAGTACGCCGCCTTGATCAGGAACACGTTGTCCGGCCGCGCCGCGAACAGGTTCCGGTAGTCGCGCGGCGCGTCGAAGCTGCCGATGTCGCGGTCGCTCTGGTCGCGACCCTGCGTCCACACGACGAACAGCGTCGACCCCGGGCGGTACTCCCACCGCGCGACGACGCTCGAGTGGAAGCTCTTCTCGTTGAAGTCGGCGTCCGGCGCCGCACCGGCGTATGGACGGAAGCGCGCGTCGTACGAGCGCGCCCGCGGTGCCGCGAGCTCGCGCACGTCGGTGAAGTGCCCCGCCGTCACGAACGGCTCGGCGTACAGCTGCAGCGACAGCGTCGGCCGGATGGTGAGGTCCATGCGGCCGGTGAAGCTGAGCAGGTCCTGGTACAGCCGCCCGAACAGGTAGTGCGTCGTGTCCGCGCCGACCGCGCCGACGTTGGCGACCCACTGCGTGTTGTCGCGGTTGTACTGGTAGCGTGTGCCGAGCTCGATCCCCATCCGCGTCGACGGCCGCACGGTGACGTACGGCCGCACGCGCCAGAGCAGCGAGCGCCCGTCGTCGGCGACGGTGTAGATCGCCGCGACCTGCGGCGACACGCGGCGCTTCGGATCCGCGGCGAAATTCACCAGCGTGTTGTAGCTCGGCGAGAGCCGGAGTGCGGGGCCGCCGCGCGCGCAGCGGTCGCAGTACACCGGGCCCGCGTTGTCCACCCACGAGTCCACGCTCATGTATGCGCCGCTCTTCAAACTGCCGCTCGCGTACGCCTCGAGCAGCGCGCCCGTCGGCAGTCCCGCGGTCGTGAAGTGGTGCTGGCCGTAGAACTCGAGCGACGCGTTGCGCCACGGACCGACGGGATTCGTCGGGATGAACCGCAGGTTCGTGTTCACGATCTGATCGTCGGCGCGCGACAGGAAGCCGAAGTCGTTGGTCTCGTAGCCGGGCGTGATGCGCTGATACGACGCGGTGCCGCGCACCAGCCCGGAGACCTTCTTGGCCACGAGCCGCAGCGAGGTGCCCTCGAGCGACGTGCGCAGCGTGTCGACGTACAGCTCGTCGTCGGGGCGCTGGTACTGATGCACCGACGAGCGCTGCGTGCGCGCGATCGCGCTGGCCGAGCCGCGCACCGAGCTCGCGGCGAGCGAAGCGGTGAGCTCGTAGCGCCCCTCGTCGAAGCGATGGCGTCCATCGATCCCGGCTGAATACGCGGCGCTCCGCAGGTACGGCGACTCGCCCGCGCCGAGCGCGCGGTCGACGGCGGTGGCGATGAGGCCGAACGCGCTCTCACCCTTGCGGAGCTCGCGCGTCGCGCGCACGAGGCCGTACGTCGTCCGAGGCTCGATCGTCGTGGCGCCGGCCTCGGTGCGGTCGGTCATCGCGCCGAGCACGCCGAGCGACGTGCCCCCCGCGACGCGCCCCGTGAGCTTCCCGGCGCCGAGGATGCGCGACGCACCCGGGACGTCGACACCGTCGGGAGCGAGACCGGAGAGCTGCGGAGGGCGTCCGATGCGCCGCGAGTAGAACAGCTGCTCCGGATCCTGGCCGAACTGGAAGATCGACATCCCCTCGAGGAAGAAGGGCCGCCGCTCCTGAAAGAACGTCTCGAACGCGGTGAGGTTGAGCTGCGCGGGATCCGCCTCGACCTGGCCGAAGTCGGGGTTGATCGTCGCGTCGATCGTGAGGTTCGAAGTGAGGCCGTACTTGAGGTCCGCACCCATCGTCCCCTGCTGCGAGCGGCGGATGTCGTCGGCGCGCACGGCGCCGATGTTGCGCACGAGCACGTACGGCGCGACCTCGAGCCGCTTCGGCGAGCCCAGTCCGGCGAGACCCCCGACGTCACCGAACTGCGAGACGAGCGCGTTGCGCGACCGGCGCATCAGCGGCCAGCTCACACGCTCGTTCCGGCGTGCGAGCTCGCGGACGATCATCATGCCGAAGGTGTGCGACTCGGCGGGCGGATAGCGCAGCTGACTCAGCGGAATGCGGAACTCCGCCGTCCAGCCGAGCGAGTCGGTGCGCGTGGCGACGTCCCACACCGCGTCCCACGAGACATCCTCCGACCCGTCGTCGTACGCGTAGTAGTCGCGCTTCACACCGGCCGGGTTCACGGCGAACTCGAACCCGGTGCGGCGATCGAGATACGAGTCGATCATCACCTTGATCTGATCCGACGCGGTGCGCACGTCGCGGCGACTGAGCAGGGCGATGATGCTGTCGGGGTGCGGATCGAACGCGCGGACGAACACATAGAGGTGCGCGTCGTCGTAGGTGACGCGCGCTTCGGTGCGCATCGACGGTTCGGCGTCTTCCACCGGATCGAACTGACGGAATCCCGTGATCGGTGCGGCGTCGCGCCACGCCGCGTCGTCGTCGCGGCCGTCGATCGACGGCGCCTGCGCGGCGCGCGCGGCGCTCGCCGCGGCACGTGTGTTCGCCGCCACCACCACCGCCTGGTCCGCCGCGGGTGCGCTCGTCTGCGCATCGACGTCCGACGCGAGCGCGATCAGCCCGACGCAGGCGAGGGCGCAGCCGTACGATGCTAGTTTTTTAGCACTCAACATCGGTCTTTGCTCGAAGGACATGAGGATTCGGCTTCAGTGTCGCTCCCTCAGCGTCGAGTGGAGCGGCTGTCGAGATGGGTCAGCGCAGCGCTCCCGTGAGCCACCGCGCGATGTTCAGGGCGAGCTGCCGGTTGTCGATGCCCGGCCAGTTCATCCCCCAGGGATGCGTCGTCTTGCCGTCCGCGCCGTCGTCCGTGACGAGCTGCGCGCTGAGCATGCCGGCCTCTCCCGTCACGACGACGCGGCCGCGGGCGAGCGGGAAGGCCAGCGCCATGCAATCGCCGACCGGCGTCGTACGCTCGCGCGATGGGGGACGCACCTCGACCGCGGCGGGGCCGAGCGCGAGGAGACAGACCGCGTCGTGCGGGCCCTTCAACGATTGCCCGCCGAACGCGACCACCCGATCGATCCGCTCCGTCGAGTCGCGGCCTCGCGTGATGGCGTGATCCTTCACCAACCCGTTCGCCCGCGTGAACTCGAGGTTCGTCTCGACGTAACCCTGCAGATGATTCGCGGCCGTCGTGTCGACGACGGTCGCGTTGCTCATGCGCACGCCGAGCGGAGTCGCGAGGACCTGCGCGGCGGCGCCCGTGGGTTGGTGATCGCTGATCAGCAGCAGCGCGCCTCCCTGTCGCACCCACTCGGCCAGCGACGCCGCCTCGCGCTCGGTGAACGCCGGCGACGACGCCGCCGCGTCGCCCGGATCCGCCGCGCCGAGCGCATTGGCGATCACGACGAGATCGGCCGTGCGGAGCATCGCCGCCGAGAACCGCTCGCGGTTCGACGACAGCCGATAGCCGTCGCTGGTGAGGAGGTCGGCGAACGCCTTGTAGCGCCCACCCGCGGTGTGGTAGTTGAAGTGCGCTTCGTCGAACGTCGTCCGCGGTCCCGACGCGCGCCCATACGCGGGTCGGGCGACGCTCGGGTCGAACGCCGGATCGGACAACGGCTCCTGCAGCGCGACGGCCGCGCACGGGAACGTCATGGCGACACCGACGAGCAGCGCTGCGACGAGCAGCGAATGGCGTCGGCCGGCCGACGCGCCGGCGTACCGTTCAGGCACGTCAGTTCCCGGTGAGCGCCTGAAGTGCGTCGCGCATGTCCGACGAGGCCGGGATCTCCGAGGCGACTTTCAGATAGGCGTCGCGGAGCGCGGGATCGCGCACGGCGCCCGACTTCGCGAGCGTGACGAGCACGCGCGCCCGATCGCCCGACGACGGCACCGCGCCCGCCGCCGCGAGCACGGCGCGCGTGATCTCGGCCGACCGGGCCGCGAACGGCACCGCGTTCACGAGCACGCGCGACAGATCGCCGCTCGACGGGATGTTCGCGACGGCCTTGAAGTAGCCGGCGCGCAACGCTGCGTCGTTGCGCCCGAGATAGCGTGGCGCGACCTCGACGAGCAACCGCGCCAGATCGCCGCTGCTCGGGATCTTGAGCGCGGTGCGCGCGACGGCGAGGAGCTGCTCGCGGTCGTCGGTCTGGCCGAACGCGAGCAGCACCGCGGTGAGATCGCCGCTGCTCGGGACCGCCCCGATCGCCTCTTCCAGCGTCGACCCGGACACCTGTCCCTTGTTCGATTGCTGCGCCGCCTTCGAGAGCACCGCGCGGAGATCGCCCGAGCTGGGAATGTCCTTGCCCGCTTGCTTGACGAGATGATCGAGCTCGGCGGCGGAGAGCTGGCTCGCGTCGAGCAGCACGCCGTAGTGAGCGCGCTTCGCGCCCGAGCTCCGCAGGTCGGCGATGTGCTGCAGCGCGGCGTCGGCTCCGCCCTGCGAGCGCCAGTGCTTCACGCGTTGCTCCACGTTGATCGACGCTTCGGCCAGTACGCGCGGCAGCAGCTCGGCGAACCAGCGGCGGCCCTCGTCGTCGTACGGATGGTCGGTACCGTTCACGCGGTACAGGATGGCGCCACCACTCGAGTAGGTGAGCTCGCGGTCGAAGCCGCGCGTGCGCTCTCGGAAATAGGCCCGCCCGCTCGCGGGTGTGATCGATACGATACGGTCCTCGTCGTCGGACGTGACCAGCTTTCCGCTGAGGATCGCCGCTCGGCAGTGGCTCTGATCGAAGTCGAGGTAGCGGATCGTCTGTGCGCTGCCGTCGTCGTTCGCGTGCATGTGGAACGACGACTGCGACGAGTTGCCGTACTGGAACCGCTCGCAGCTGTCGTCGTCCCCGCCGGGGCCAGACTTCGTCTCGATCTCCGCGCCGGTGCCGGACGACGCGACGCGCGCGCGCGCCGTGTCCATCGTGCCCGCCGTCGCGCTCGTGGCGCCGAGCTTCGCGCCGAGCCGCGTACGCGCGCTGTCGAGAGCATCGAGCTTCTGCGACAGCGGCCGGTCGTCGCGGGCGGACGTCAGGGTGTCGCTGGTCGCCGAACGCGACACGCTGGACGACGCCCGCGACCCGGTGGAGGCAGACTGCGCAGCCGACGGAGTGGACCGGTACGGCTGCAGCGCCGCGAGGGGAACGATGATGAGGAGTGCGGCGAGCGCGCTCATGAGAGTGCGTCCTCGGTGAAGGGGGTGGCGGTCGAGCACGGGATCGAGGATCGAGAGCATCCGCCCCTCGAACTCGGAGCGTCGCGCCATGGCGAGGGCGGCGAAGGCGGGCTGCGCCGCGCGGTGCGCCGGCGTGCCGAGCGACTGCACCATCTCGAGCAGGTCGGCGGCGTAGCGCGAGGGCTGGGTGCCGTGGAGGAGCACGTAGTCGTCGCACGCGTGTTCACGCTCGAGCTGCATGCGGCGCACGGCGACCCACATCAACGGATTGAACCAGAACAGGGCGAGGGCGACCTGGCCGACGAGCTGGGTGAGCGCGTCGAGCCGCTTCACGTGCGCCATCTCGTGCACCAGGACGTAGCGGCGCCGCTCCTCGGGCCATTCGTCGGCGTCGTCGGGGAGCAGCACGACGGGATACACGACGCCCCATGTCACCGGCACGCCGAGCCGGTCGCCGCGCATCAGCGTGAGAGGTCGGTCGATGCGCAGCGTGGAGGCGAGGCGCTGGGTGAGCGACAGCCAGCCGCCGTCGTCCACGCGCCGGCCGCGCCGCGCCAGCCGCGACACGATGACCGTGCCGACGGCGAGCCGGAACAGCACGGCCGCCGCACCGAGCATCCATAGAACGAG
>Ga0207681_10001965_pt1 | contig 13187 bp, 15 predicted proteins | sample KBSS53metaG_FD_184324 | JGI IMG/M metagenome (GOLD analysis project Ga0207681, IMG submission 184324) | Switchgrass rhizosphere microbial communities from Kellogg Biological Station, Michigan, USA - KBS S5-3 metaG (SPAdes) (version 2) | ecosystem: Host-associated > Plants > Roots > Rhizosphere... | reverse complement strand
CGCGGCGGAATGACGGAGGAGCAGTACGACGCGTTTTTGGAACATTCGAAAACAACTCATCCGCTCGGTCGGGTTGGGCAAGCCGGCGAGGTTGCGGAGCTAATTTATTTTCTGGCGTCTGATCGCGCGTCATGGATAACCGGCGCGACTTACTCGATCGACGGCGGCCGTGCCCAGACCTGCGCGCGCTAGGAACAGGTCCCATGTCCAAAGTCCCATGTCCAATGTCCGCCAGGTTGTTTTGACTTTGGACTTTGGACATTGGACTTTGGACGCAGATCAAAAACTCGCGCTCGCGACGCTTCTCTATATATACTCTGCCCGAAAGCCACGGCCATGAGAGTGTTCTTCTCTCAAACTAAAGTTTCCCAATCCTGGATAGCTGTCTGAGTTAATTCCAATGATGAATAATCCTCCAAACGCCTTTCCGCCGCGCGTGCCGATGAAGACGTCCGGCACACTCACCGCTTTCAAAATCACCGGCGCTATTCTCGCGGGCCTCGTGGCATTGCTGCTCGGGTTGATCGTGCTGCTGCTCATCGGCGTCGAGACTGGGCCAGTCGCGTTGTTGGTAGGTTTAGTCTCAGCCACGCTTCCAGTTCCCTTTTATCTCCTGCTGGTGCTCTGGATCGATCGCTACGAAGCCGAGCCATTCTGGATGCTGGCGACCGCATTTTTTTGGGGCGCGCTGGTCGCGGTTTTCTTCGCCTTCCTGCTCAATACGGTAAGCGGCGTGGCGGTGACCGTGCTCACCAACAGCATGCGCGCCGGCAGAACGTTTGGGGCAGTGATCTCGGCGCCGATAGTCGAAGAGAGTTCCAAGGCTCTAATCCTGCTCATCTTCTTCTTATGGAAGAAAGATGAATTTGACGGCGTCATCGACGGCATTGTTTACGCAGCAATGGCCGGGCTCGGCTTTGCGATGACCGAGAACATTCAGTACTACGGCCGCGCGATGATGGAGGGCGGAAGCGGCACGCTGACGTTGGTCTTTATCCTCCGCGGCGCGCTCGCCCCTTTCTCTCATCCGATGTTCACCAGTTTCACCGGCATCGGTCTCGGCCTCGCGCGACAATCGCGAAGCACCGCGGTCAAGCTAATCGCGCCGCCGCTGGGATTGCTGGCGGCAATTTCGATGCACAGCATTTGGAATGGGTCGGGAGTTCTTTTTGGCGGCGGCGCTTTTGTTTTGACTTACATACTGATCATGATTCCGGCGTTCTTCATCATGCTGGTGGTAATTGCGCTCGCGCTCCGGCGCGAAGGCCAGGTGGTACGCGAGTATCTGGCGGCGGATTTCCAGGGCGGGTTATTGACGCCGGAAGAGTACAAGCGACTTGGCAGCATCACCGGTCGCATGGGCACGTCGTTCAACGCCTTATCACGCGGCGGTTACAGCCAGTGGCGCGCGGCGCGGCAGTTGAATCAAACAGCCAGCGAGCTCGCGTTTCATCGTAGCCGCGTGGCGCGCGGAATCACGGCAGCGGACGCCCGCGAACGTGAAGCCGCGTACCAGTTGGTTCTGCAGGACTTGCTCAAACAACTGCGCAGCAAATAAGAAGGCAGTAGCCCGACCGTAGGTGCGGGGCAGTAGCCCGACCGTAGGTGCGGGGCAGTAGCCCGACCGTAAGTGCGGGGCAGTAGCCCGACCGTAGGTGCGGGGCAGTAGCCCGACCGTAGGTGCGGGGCAGTAGCCCGACCGTAGGTGCGGGGCAGTAGCCCGACCGTAGCTGCGGGGCAGTAGCCCAACCGTAGCTGCGGGGCAGTAGCCCGACCGTAGGTGCGGCAGTAGCCCGACCGTAGGTGCGGGCAGTAGCCCGACCGTAGGTGCGGGGCAGTAGCCCGACCGTGAGGGAGGGTTTATCAAGAGTCCGATCAGGGCCTTTCCTGACGCTCGGGCTACTGCACCGCGCGCCGCTTGTAACAAACAAAGTTCGCCCATTCTTATAGGATTGACTTATACTAACGACCGCTAACACGGGCATCGCGAAGGTGGTCTCTTCCTCGAGCTGATGAGAGTTCAACTCCTACCAAGCACCTTTGATAGTCAGGGCCACGCAACCTCAGAACAACGTCTGACATGTTTTCTTATCGACGAATGTGTTGCTGTTGATGCGGGCAGTCTGGCCCTTGCGCTGAGCACTGAACAGCGCGCCCAGGTGCGCGACATCATCGTTACGCATCCTCACATGGACCATATCGCGAGTCTGCCAATCTTCATCGACGATCTTTTCGAGACGCTCAAGAGTCCCGTCCGCGTTTATGCGACGCCGGAAGTGATCGACCTGCTGGAACGCGACATTTTTAACTGGAACGTCTACCCGCGCTTTTCGGAATTGAAGAACGAACATGGCCCGGTGATGGAGTATGTTCCGATACCGGCGGGTGAGGAGTTTAAGGTGGCGCACCTGACGGTGAGGGCGGTTGCCGTTAACCACATCGTGCCGACCGTTGGCTTGATCGTGTCCGATGGCCGCAGCACGGTGGCCTTCAGTTCAGACACTGCGGAGACTCAGGAGTTTTGGGATGTGATCAATCGCGCCCCGCGCATGAACGCGTTGCTGATCGAAGCCTCTTTTCCCAATTCGATGGCCCAACTCGCGGAAGTCTCCCGCCACTTTACGCCTGCCTCGCTCGAGCGAGATCTGCGGAAGCTGACCCACAACGGCCTGGACATCCTTGCAGTACACATCAAACCCGCGTACCGCCAGCTGGTAGTCGACGAACTAAAAGCGTTGAATCATCCCGGACTGGGTGTGATGGAATCAGGCAGGGTTTACGACTGGTAAAGACAAGTCAAATGTCCAACGTCCAATGTCCCGTCTCCCACGTCTTGCGTCCCACGTTAAATAAACTTTTATTCGATGGACTCAAGCAGTTCAGAGTTCAAACTTTAGTTTGTCTTCGCTTCCCAAAACCACAAACCAAAGTTTGAACTCTAAACTACTTGAATGACTCCGGACTTTGGACGTTGGACCTTGGACTTTTTCTTAGCTAATCGGATCGAATTCCTGTTGCCCGTGCTCCCCTTCAATCTCTTCGAGTAACACTCGCCCGCTCGGAAGCACTTGTTTCACTTTCGCTGTTCGGAATTCTCGATCCCGTCCCGGCATCAACTCGGCGCGAAAGGTCACCGTCATGCCGGGTCGGGCCCAGCGGTTGGCTGGATTGTCACGCGCTTGCGTTCGTTTCGTTCCCTTCACCTTTTTCTTTTTCAGGTAGGTACCAGCAGCGCCCACGGCTCCCGCCGCTAACGCGAGGCCGCCGAGCAAGCGTTTGGTACCTTTCTTCATTTTAGTGACTGACCGATTCGCAAAGCGGATCCAACCTCGCCGTGATTGTCGGCAAGCCGCTGAGCGCCTTCTCGGCGTTCATCTGCGTGAAGTGGGCCCACTCGGCAGGAACGTTGGCCTCGGCGAAGATCGCTTCAACTGGACACTCGGGAACACAGGCGTCGCAGTCAATGCAGGTCTCGGGATTGATGTGCAACATATCGTCATCGAGATGAAAAGCTTCAACCGGACAAACGAGCGCACAGTCGGTGTAGCGGCAGTTCACACATGGTTCTGCAACGACGTAGGTCATTTCGGATGCGGTCTCCTTGGCGTTTGAGTAGGACAGACATTCTTGTCTGTCTTCTTGCGAAATATGAAAGCGACACTATATTAATCACGAATCGCACACTTTTGAAAGATCGACTAGCCAACTGCGCGGATACCAACCTTCGCTCACCTTGTAGGGGCGCACCCATGTGTGCGCCCAGGGCGGACACGCAGGTCCGCCCCTACGATCATTAAAGGCGACGCCAGGGTTAAGTGGCCGTGAACAATCGACGACCGTGTTTCCCCAGCAGCCGCAGGGGTCTAATCAAGTAATAGAGAAACCAAAACGAAGCCGGGAGAGAAACACTCATCCAATCGTAGCTACGCGGCGTTGCAGCCAAACGCAGCGACGAGCGAATGCGATCGCGCCGTCGTTCGCGCAGGCTCACCGAGAGTCGCGCTTCGTCGAATATTCCAGCCGGTCCCGCGGCTGTTTTGAACAACTGTTGCTGGATCCGTTCCGCCGCGTTGTTGACGGCAGAATCTCCTTTCACAAGTTTAAGCAGATCAGGCGGTAACTCAGCCTCGAGCAAATCGTGCGCGAGCTTTAGACCAAGGAAAAGAACACGGCGACTTCCTTGCGCTTCCGCGTTTCGCAGCAGCAGCCTCCAGTCGATCTGTTCGCGCTCGAGCAGCCCGGCGACGTCGCAAATCCAACCAAGCCGTTCCCAGGCGTGCGTGAAGCCATGCAGACAAAGCACCAGTAGTAAGTCTTCATTAGCAAGCGTCTGGAATTGTTTGCCGCCGATCGAAACCAGCTGCAGCCGTTGCCATAAACCGCCGACGTCGAAACGAATGCCGAAGTGTCGTTCAACCAGGTCCCAGTGAACGTCAATCATCACACCATTCTGATTAACGAAGTTCCAGGCAGAATCAAAGCGCAGCAACGCTGTTTCCTGTCGCCGACTAAGCCTCAGGTGAGAATTGAAACCATGGGCCACTAGCAGGTCCTTGATCTTCAAGACGTCTGTCTTGCGAACTAAGAGGTCGAGGTCGGCAAACTGTCTGAGACTGATGTCGCCGTAGGCGGCCAAAGCGAGCGTGGGACCTTTGAAGGGAATCGCCTTGAGCTGGTTGGCTCTTAGAAGTTCGAGGAGCTTTACTAGTTCTCCGGTGAGAAAAAGATTGGAGTTGGTGTTTTCGTAATTCGCTTGCTGTAACGCGTTTCGCGCCGCTGCAGGCGGCAGCAGCTGAAACTCATCAAGACGTCGACAGAGCAATGGAACAATGCAATGACGGTCCGCGGTCTCGATTAAATACTTCCAATCCAGATCCGCTTGAAACAGCCGGCGCAATTCCTGGATCGAATCCGGCGCGAGTGAAGGACGCGCAAAGTAAATGAGAATTTTGTCTTCAGGACGTGCGTCTAGCATCTTGTCAGATCGTTGGCTTTGGCCGCGGATTCACGCGGACACACGCGGATAAGATTAAAAAGATCGGAACCGACTCGGAAAGATTGTCTCAGGACTCTTTTACAGTCTGATCTGATCCGCGCCTATCCGCGTGAATCCGCGGCCAAAAACCCGTGTGCGCCCTCCGGGCGAACACGCAGGTCCGCCCTACTTTCAGAAGCCGAGTTCGTGCTAGCTTACGTTCGATGACCGACCTGACCCAATCATTCGCCAAACAAAAATATGTCATCTGGCGCTCGTGCCTTCAAGATCCGCAGTTGTCGTTGCTTTACCGCTGGGCCTGCCGCCGCGCTGAGGTAGGCGCGATGTTTTTGGACGACACTGCGCCCGGCGTTTTATCTTCGCCCGGCGACGTTTTCATGGACGGTCTATTGATGGACCTGTTGCCGCAAGCCGAAGAGATTACCAGCCTCAAACTTTTTCCCACCTATTCTTACTTCCGCGTTTACCATCGTGGCGACGTGCTCGAGAAACACACCGACCGTCCCTCATGCGAGATCAGCATGTCGCTTTGCCTTGGTTACGAGGGAGAAAAGCCCTGGCCGCTGATGGTGGAGGGGCCGGAGGGAATTTCGTCCGCGGACCTCGCGCCGGGCGACGCGTTGCTTTACCGCGGAATCGAATGCCCGCATTGGCGTGAATCATTCGAAGGTGATCGTAACGCGCAGGTGTTCCTGCACTACGTCGATCAGAATGGGCCTTATGCGAAATTCAAGTACGACAAGCGGCCGGGACTTTCGTTTAAACGACCGCGGGGCAGCAGCCCGACCGTGAAGGAGGGCATGGATAAAGAAAGCCCTTCCTGACGTTCGGGCTACTGCCCCGCTTCGAAGATCGCTTTGAAGAACGGCAGGTTTCGCAGCTGGTCGATCACGCTTGCTAACGATGAAGACGCGCCGGCCAGCCGCTCCGGATCGGTCGCCACACGCGCCGCTATTTCTTCTTCGCTGCATCCTTCAAGCAGCGCGCGGATAACCAAGAGATGTAAGTCGTCCAGGTCGGCAATGCCGAGAACATTCGGTTCTCGCGATCCGAAAATCCTGGTGGCCGACAGTTCCCTTATCCAACCCATAACCACTTCAACCGAATCCTGAGTCGGAAATCTTTCCTGCACAAGTCTCAGCAGACTCGATCGTTGAGGCACATTCAAAAGCAGCGCGAGAAAGAAGCGATGATCCGGCGACTTGATCTCGGTTCGCCGGCGCGTGATCTCTGATTGCCGCCATCCTTCCTCAAAGACGGGCAACAACAAATCCGCCAGCTCGCCGTGACGGTGCCGCGCGCGTTCGAGCAGAGTTTGAAACCGATCGTGACTGCGAGAGACACCGATTATCTCTTCGAGCTCACGATGACAAAGGAAATGAAAAGCTTGCTCCAGAACTGTGTACGCAGTTTGAAAGTCGGAGACGTCGATCATTTTGCCGATGAGCGTATCCGCATCGGCGTGTTTCATACGGAGCAAGAGGGCGACGGTTTGCGCTTTCTTTGTCAGCGAGGCATCGCTGTAGAACGGATTAATCGCGAGGTACGGCTTGAGATATGAATACTGGACTGCAGCCGACGGCGCTTTATAAGTTCTGATTGTTATCGTTGCCGACGGCCGGTCGAGATGAAAGAGCGAATGGATGAACTCGCGGCCGGGGCGTATCTCTCTAATCTCTCCTTGTGAAAGCAGCGAGACCTTGTCGAGCGTGAGTTGGCCCGTTAAGAAATGCGGATTGATTTCGCGGTCTTGTTGGAAGCGATAGCCGGCGTGAACGCTGCTGCCAAGCAGCACCTGGAACGCGCCGGAAAACGCATGCTGGTGAATAGTGGTGGTGCCATCGAGCCAATAGTAGACGTCAATGTAAAACCTTGGCCCAACGTAGACGGTGATCGGTGGATTGCCAAACTTTCCGAGCGGGTCCATTTGTTCCGGCAGATTTGGCGTCTCCTGAGACCAACGAATGATCTCCCACGGATCTACCGGGGCGGGCATTTCCGCCAGCGCGCTCGCGGCTATTTCCGGAAACGCGCCCTCGTTGTAGTTCTGGTTGCGCCAGCGAGCTTCAACGAGCGCGCCAAGTTCGGCAAACGGTTGCATTGTAAGCTTATCAGCCGCGGATTTTCGCGGATGAACGCGGATTAGGATAAAAGGTCAGCAGGGTTGAAGTTGGTGTTTTGAGTTAGCGGGAACCCGCTCGTCATCCATGTGGACCCTTCCTGACGGTCAGGCTTCTGCAATCGGATTCGTGCCTATCCGCGTAAATCCGCGGCTAATCCCAAATCTTCGATGGCGTCGAGAATGGCGGGTAGCTTGTCGAGCCCGGGTTGGAAGGCGATGTCGAAGATTGGCACGCGGGCCACCAGTTCCAGATAGTTATTGATCATCCGGCGCTTGCGTTCGCCGTCCTGGAGCGCGAAAGACCAGGCGTGTGAGAGGACAGCGGCAAAGGCTTCCGCGGACGATAGCGACCGCACCGCAACCGGCGCCGCTTCATCGTCTCTTCTGAGAACGCAGATAGCCGCCAAAGGAGCGCTGTCGCTAGTCAAATCTTCCTCGCTGCCGACGTGAGAAAACTTCAGCGACTCTTTTGCAAACAGCGCTGCCGCCGACGGCCGGAGGCGCATAGTGAAAGGCAGCGAGAGCGCGCGGCTGCCGCGATCTGAAATTTCAAAAGCGACCAGATCGTCGGCCCATAGCGCATAACCACGGCTATTCAGTCCGTAAGCAATCGTCGACTTGCCAGTTTCCGAGTCAGCGCAAAGCGCGATCACTCCGGCGGGTGAGCGAAACGCACTTGCGTGCAAAACCTCGCGCCCGGAAACCTGCAGGGCCATGGGCAGCACTCGACGGCGGAAAGCGTCGACTACCAAATCTTCGCTGGTCGCATTGTTGACGGCGGCGGCTATTTCATCGCCACGACTCGAGAAACGAAAACTCGCCAAGCCGGGCAGGTGCATGCAGTACTTGTCACCGAGGTCTTCGGCATACGCATAGATCTCCCCCGCGCCGTCGCGCCAAACTTCGAATGCGGAATTCGAAGTTTGTACCGGCGGGGGCAGACTCCCCATGCGCTCGATCCTCAGTTTCAGCATCGCACCATGTCAAACCGTAGAATGAAAAAGCTAAAGGGAACTCCGGCGCTCGGGTTATGCCTGACCGGTGGGCTTTTTCGGATCGCCCGGGTCGGCAGGTGCGGTGCTGATCTTGCCGCCGCCGGGAAACTGCACTACGTCCTTTGCCTCACCCGTGTAGGTCAGCTTCATCGGCTGCCAGGGCTTCTTCGATTCGGCAGAGTTAATTTCTTCCCCACCGTTCTCTTCAGTTGTTAATTTTCGATCGTCGTTCACTGACTGATCCCCCTTTATGAAGCGTGAGCTCTGGCCCACGTTTCCAAATTTAAGGTGCTCCAAACTTGATGAGCCGCGGCGCCGTCCCGCCGTCGCACTAAAAGCTTTTCAATCTTATCGTGTAACACCGGCTCAGCTACTATTCCCATATCGCCAAGCGTGCGCGCGCCGTTCATTGCGTCCCAAAGGGCGCGACCGTCCTTGTATATCAGAGACGCGTAAAAACCGGTGGCTTCCACCTTTCGCTGCTTTCCGAAACCCAAATTGGGGAACCGGCGCGCGAGCGAATTTCGCACCAGGCCCTTGCTCCGGCCTCCCTGAATTAACAGGAAGGGCGGTGTTCTATATAGCATATCTACCAGATCGGCGTCCCAAAAAGGCTGGAACATCCGCATTCCGGCCCGCTGGTAAACCTCGAACATTTCTTCCAATTCCCACGAAATTACGGCGTGATCGAGCGCCGGCCGGATGTCTTGAATGTAGTGGCTATGCGACGATTGTTCCTTGCTCGCGTGTTCCTCTTCGCGGCGCAAATCAAACAAGCGTCGCAGCTCGCCGTCAGGCGCGAGCCAGTTCGGCGGGACCCAGGGCGCGGGCTTCAATGCCAAACGTCGTCGCAGTTTCAAAGCCCAGGGCGCGTTCGCTTTGACGAACCGGTGAGCCGGCGGGAGGACAATTTGCTGCGCGCCAAATTTCCAGAGCAGGTTCCATCCGAGCGCGATGCTCGAACGGCGCAGTGAGCGACGCATGCTTTGCCATAAACGGTAGACGCTGACAAAGTCGAGCTCGCGTAAAAGATCCGCCGCCAGCAAAGGACTCAGCCCTAGCCACTCATCGCCGCCGCCGCCGGTGAGAATCGCGGTGCAGCCTCGCTGTTTGCCTTCGAGTGCAAGCTGATAATAAGCCGGTAGCCAGGTATTCATCAGCGGCGCCGAAAGAGTTTGCGTCAAAGCCAGGGCGGGACTTAGTAGGCCGTCGCCGCCGATTGCTTCGAAGAAAGGTTTGACGACGTGGGGCAGGCCGAGTTGCGCGGCGACTCCGCGTTGCACGATTTCTTCATTCGAAAGCGGGTCCGGAAAAATTAGCGACAGAGCCCAGGGTTGGCGCAAACCCTGTAGACGACATTGCTCGGTGGCTACCGCCGCAACCGTAACCGAGTCCAGTCCGCCACTCAGAAAAATACCAGCTGGGCCAAACTGCAAGCAGCGGCTTACTGCTCTATCAAGCACTTCGTCGAAGCGCTCAACCTCGTCAGCAGTCAACCAGTTCACTTGCCCGTCCGGCGACGGGTCCCAGTAACGAAAGCTGCGCCGGTCACCTGTGGCCACGCGCAAGGCGTGACCGGGCGGCACCCGGCTGATCGACTCGAAACACGTCTCTTCCAGTCTGGGATAACGATCCAAAAAGTGATCGACCAGGGCCGAGCGATTGAGCGCGCGCGACACTTGCGGCTGCTTCAGCAACACTTCCGTCGACGGAGACACCAGCAGCTCGTCCGGTCCGTCCGTATAAAAAAGCGGATGGCTTCCGAGCGGATCGCGAACGCATAACAGAACGTCTTCCTGGCTGTCCCAAATCACGATGGCAAACGTCCCGCGCAGGCGCGCGAGAAAGTCCTGTCCCCAACGCAGGTAACCGGCGAGAATCAACTCGGCATCGTTACCGACCGGAACCAGCAAGTCGCCGAGTTCGGCCTGCAACTCCTGGCGATTGAAAAGCGCGCCGTCAAAAATTGCGCTGTAGCGCGACTGCTCGGCACGCTGTGGCAAGGCGTAATCGTCGTCGCTGCCCAGGTAGAGCCGTCGCGTGCGGCCATTCGTTCCGACCAGGCGTCGCGTTCCGCGCGCCAAGTCCGGCAGCCGAGCGGCGCCGAGCGCAACAAACCAGCGCGCGCCCGTCAGTCCGAGCGTTTCGCCCTGCGGCTTTTCCAACGTTTGTTGATTATTCATCGCCAGTGACGAGACCTTCTTGCCGGAACGAAGCCATGAGGGCTTCCGCTTCGCTGGCAAGTTGTTCGGGATCGACTTCAAACTCGGCGAGCATCTGCTGGCGTACTGCGGCATCATCGCTGCCGGCGTTTAGCAGTTCCCAAAATCTGGCGGCCGAGCCGTTAAGTTCGTAGAAGTGGTCGGTGTCGAGATTGAACAGGACCATCTCCTCGCCCAGGCGTTTGGAGAGCACATTCGGGTTTGGTTTCATAGGTTTTGAAAATGTAGTCACGACCGAGGTTGTTTCAGCAACTGTGAAAAATGCGGTTGGGCTTTGAACCAACCCGCAAACGCTGTCTTCGGCGCCTCCCCCGTCACTTCGCTGATGCGGTGCTGCAGACTTCTCGCCAGCCGAAACACCACCGCGTCTCCGGCGCGCACATTCTCTATCTCACTGACGGTTTCTCCCGACTCGCGTTCGCGCAGTTGCAAGACGCCGCCGCTATATTCCTCTCGACTGAGATTGATGCTCATGCCGACGAGCCGATCGTCGCCAATGTCGTTATGCCACGAATCGTGATGTCCATTACCAGGATTGGCGCGATAAATCCGGCCATCGAAGCAGCGTATAGTTTCGCACGCCGTCAGCTGCTGAATAATCTCGAAAAATTTTTCGTCATTGATTAAAAACAGTAATGCGGCTGAGGCCGCATTTTCCCGGAGGCAGAGTTCTTTGTTGGAGTCGATACGCGTGTGCACCCGCTCATAGAATTCGCCGTGGTCAATTTGTTTTTGAACGACATCCAGCAGCGCCGGCTCGATCAAGTGCGGCAGACGGAAGTAGTGTTGTTGTTGGAACTGTAAGCGCAGCAGTGCGAGCGTTTCGATTGATTCGCAAATCGTTCCCTGTCTTGTTAGTTGAACTGGGGGCGTTGCGGAGTCAGTTGGCGCTACGAAGTTACTCATTGGTTTGAGGTCGCAACGCCACCTCGACACCGGCGAACGGCGAAAAATGCCGGCAGACTTCCTTGTCTTCGTTCAGCGCCTGACCGAAGGACTCAATCCAGGCATGGGCCTGAACTTCGCCTTCCTGCTTGCGCGCGCCGAAACAGATCTCGCTCGCGATGCCGTGACGGCGCAAGAGAAACCAGAGCACGAGCGTTTGCTGGAGGCAGTTCGCATTGATGATGCGGCGTTCCGCGGCAATCTTCACCATGCGAGCTATAACGCGGGCCCGTTGTTCAGAACCTTGAGGGGAATTTGAAGTTGTCGGTAATCGTGATAGCAGCCGCTGCCAATGTTTGATCCCAAGCAGGCAAACCGCGCCGCGCGTAAGCGGCAACAATACCAGCGCCTGGGCCAACAACCGTTGTTCGCTACCGGACAACCGACGGGCTTTGCGGAAACTATTCATTATCACTTTCCGTTTAGAGAGGGCACTTGTGCCCCTCCTACGCAGGCGGACAAGTCCGCTTTCTAAACACACCCTTAAAACTTGAAACTTGAAACTTGGAACTTGAAACTTTGGCTTTTCAGAAAAAGCGTATGCCAACGCTGAGCGCCAGGTTGTCCAACCTTTGTCTGCCGGTTGGGATATGACCGTGATAGCGGTAGTAGTCGGCGCCCAGACGCAGCGCTGCGTGCTTGCCGGCGATGATGTCGACGCCGCCGCCAAATTTTCCGGCCCAGCCATCGGTGGTCGCCGGGAAGCCGCCAACCGTGAGCGGAAAGCCGCTAAGTTGGCCGCCGCCGATCAAGGCATGAACGAACGGTTCGGCTTTGCTGTTGTCGCGGCGCCGGGTAAAGCGCAGTCCAACCATGTAAGTAAGCAGGCTTATGTCAGAAGGGCTCGCTGACTTGCGCGTGTAAGTTAGATCAGCTTCCACCGCCACCCATTTTTTGAAATTAGCGGCCGGCGCGAGCGTGAAACCGTGCAGGCTGGTTCGGTCGCTGGTCGGTTCCGGAGTTTCGAAATAATTGAAAGTGTAAGCGGCCGTGAAATCGAACTTTGGATAGTCACGATCCTGAGCGAAAGATACACTCGCGCAAAAAAGGACCAGGCATAAACAGGGCAAAAGTCTACGCATAGTTGTTGTCTCCTGGATGGGTTAAAAAAGACATGGGCCAGACGGAAGCTACTATGGAAAAGTGACAGCCGTCAAGATTGGTCTTTTGGTTGATTCGTCGTCTGTTTTGTGTAATTTCCTAAGCAGTTCGTGTCTTTTCGTGGTTCATTTTTCCAGGTAAACAAAAAAGCTCACCACGAACTAACACAAAACCAGAAGAAAGCACACGAATGAGATCAGCATCCACAATTGCGGATGTGTGACCTCGCAAAAAGCAACACGAGATATGTGGGGCATTTACTTTCGCCTACCCGCCACCAGCTCCAGCCGTTTCCGCGCGCGATGGTTTCCGTTGCGAGCCGCACTCAATCCGGCTTCCGGCAGCAAGTCGTTCAGGAACCGGCGCACTTCGTCTTCGTTTCGTTCCTGCACCAGCCTGGTCAGGACCCGCAAAGCAGTAGCGACCGTTTCTGGATCCGGGGTTTCCAATTTATTGATGAAGATTTTTGGATGCGCGGTCGGGACTGTCTCTTCAGTTTCGAACCTAAGTTCTTCGTAGAGTTTTTCGCCGGGTCGCATGCCGGTTTCCACGATCCGGATGTCTTCGTGAGGCTTGAGACCTGAAAGAGTAATCAACGTTTCCGCCAGGTCCATGATGCGCACCGGCTCGCCCATGTGCAGCACAAACACTTCCCCGCCCCGGCCCAGCACGCTCGCCTGCAAAACCAGCTGCGCCGATTCGGGAATCGTCATGAAGTAACGTTTCATACGCTTGTCGGTAACCGTGACCGGGCCGCCGTTGCGAATCTGTTCGCGGAAGATTGGGATTACCGAACCCGCGGAACC
>Ga0207681_10001961_pt1 | contig 13202 bp, 10 predicted proteins | sample KBSS53metaG_FD_184324 | JGI IMG/M metagenome (GOLD analysis project Ga0207681, IMG submission 184324) | Switchgrass rhizosphere microbial communities from Kellogg Biological Station, Michigan, USA - KBS S5-3 metaG (SPAdes) (version 2) | ecosystem: Host-associated > Plants > Roots > Rhizosphere... | reverse complement strand
GGTCTGCAAACGACCCTAACCGAACATTAGAGTGTTATCTTTTCCGTGAAATTCGCGCCCTTAAACGTTACGCCTATGTCTGCCCCAGCGAAGGGCGAAATAGGATGGGCCCATATGCTATGAGAAACAAAACAAACGCACCTGCCCACATAAGGGCGGCCATCTGCATGCCATTCGAATAGTCGAGGATACCGAGTGGGGTTGCTACGCGGACCAGCGCTCCCAGCGTAATCAGGACATAGATCAACACGGTCTGTGAGTTGGCGGCCAATTGGCGACCCGTGTGCCCAAGGATCGCTCGCGTCATGACAGCCAATATCATTGTTGGCATTGCCCCAGCAGTCAGCGCATGAATCGCCGCGGACCTTGGAATGCCGGTATCGACGATGCTGGCGCCCAGCATAAGCAGGCCTGCTGGCACCCAAAAATATCCCAGATGAAGGATGAAAACGAGCGGGTCGCGCGCAGACCTCAGCCCACCCCATCGTGAAAGTCGAAGCACTTGGCCGGCTCCCACTGCCATCAGCAGAGCGCCAACCGATCGGGCGTCCGGAGCGACAGTCCAGGAGAGCAGGGCAGCCCCGGTGGAGATGACCACCGCTAGATCGTACCGGGTCGGCTGGGTGGGAAGGCGACGCGTGATCCCTTGCTTCGTCATCCAGTTTCGCGTGAACGAGGGGATGATGCGCCCGCCAATCAGCGAGATAAGCATCACCACGATCGAGATGCCGGCGCGCATCCCAATTTCACGATCGGGGAGCAACCCAGCCGCGCCGGCATGATCTGCGACATCAGCCAAACCAATCAGGAAGACCATGGCTACCACCGGTAGGTTACGGTTCTTGGTTGCCATGACCTCGCGGGCTGCGAGGCCTGCGAGCACGAAGTAGAAACCCACATCAACGGTCGCCGCAGTCGCGATCCCCGTCCAGGCGGAACACAACACTGAAATCCTCCCCGCGGCCCAGAGCCCAACCAAACCGGCTAGCGGCCAGCCAGCAATCGGCAGGCGGCCGGTCCAGTTCGGGATTGCTGTCAAAAGAAAGCCGGCGACGACCGCGCCGACAAAGCCAAAAAGCATCTCGTGCCGGTGCCACATCAATGGATCGAATGCCGAGGGAAGGGCCAACCCGCCTGAAAAGGAGAGCATCCACAGGACAAGCGCAATCACCGCCCACGTCGCGCCCAAAAGGAAAAATGGCCGAAACCCGCCGCGGAGGATTGCCGGCGAAGCCGCCATGCGAGCGCGCCTCAGCGCGAGCATCTGCTCACCACGCGTTATCAACCCTGTCTCCCGCAATTGCCGGACAACGCCGATATCACAGCGCGATCGATATCCCTGTCACTTACCTAGCACTAAGGCGGGTTTCGCAGGTAATTCCGGGGCTAGTCCGGCATTTTCGCGCCCGCCGCTGTCCAACATTCTTCGCATCATGAAGATGAAAAATGCGACGACCCCAACCGTAAATACCAGGTCCCCAGGAACCCTTGCCCAAACGAGTGCCTGCATGACCGGACCGTGGATGACTTCCGCGCTGCGTGCGTAAGCGTAATCCCGCGTGAAGCTCTGATAGGTTTGGTAGAGGCCCTGCGGGAAGAGCGAGAGGAACACCATCATCCCGAGGCCGATATTGAGGCACCAGAACGACGTCCTGAGCAAACGCTCGCTCCAGCGCGACGGATCCGAAAGGCCACGCATGCAGAACAACGTCAGCCCAATTCCGAGCATGCCATAGACGCCGAACAACGCGGCGTGTGCATGCGTTGCGGTCGTGTTGAGCCCCTGCATGTAATAAAGCGCGAGTGGAGGATTAATGAAAAAGCCAAACAATCCCGCACCAATCATATTCCAGACGAGGACACTGGCAAAGAATGCGAACGGCCATTTGTAGACGCCCTGCCAATCATGCTGATGTTCCACTTTGGACCGATTATATGCTTCGAATCCGACCACCATCAGCGGGACTACCTCGAGCGCCGAGAAGACGGCGCCGAGCGCGATCACCGACGTCGGTGTGCCGCTGAAATACATGTGATGGAACGTGCCAAGTACGCCCCCGCCAAGAAAGATGATCGTGGCGAGCAGGACGGAAGTTGCCGCCACCGATACGCGCACCAAGCCCATCTTGACGAAGAGCGCCGAAACGATCGCAGTAGCGAAGACTTCGAATATGCCTTCGACCCACAGGTGCACGACCCACCAGCGCCAGTATTCCATGATCGAGATATGGGTGTGCTGGCCATAAAAGAGGCCGGCCCCGAACAGCAGCCCGATGGAGATGGTCGAAACGACCACCAGAAAGACGAGCGATCGCCCGCCTTTCTCGCGAAGTGCCGGCCACAATCCGCGGATGACCAGCCCGGTCCACAATAGCAGCCCGATGAACAGATAGATTTGCCAAAAACGGCCCAGGTCGAGATATTCATATCCCTGGTGGCCGAACCAGAAATTCAACGTACCAGCCGCAATGTGACGGTTCACTGCCAGCCATTCGCCCAAGAACGACCCCACGACGATGACCAGCAGGCTGAAGAACAGGAAGTTTACGCCCAGCCGCTGGAATTTCGGCTCTCGTCCGCCCAGCAGCGGTGCGACGTAAAGCCCCGTGGCTAGCCAGGCAGTGGCGATCCACAGCACGGCCAGCTGAGTGTGCCATGTGCGCGTGATGACATAAGGGAAGTATTCGGCCATCGGCAGGCCGTAGAGGCCTTGGCCTTCCACGGCATAATGCGCAGTGACAATGCCCAACATTACCTGGCCAAGGAACAGCGCCGCGACGAGGTAGAAATATTTGGCGGTCGCCCGCATCGACGGCGTGATAGTCGACCCACCAAGCACATCGACCGCGGCGAAGCCCTCGACCGGCTCAATATCTCGCCGCCACACGTCGAACTCTCGGGCATAATACCAGACCAATGCTCCAACGCCCGCAAGCAGCACGAAAATGGAGATGAACGTCCACAGGAACATCGATGCCGCGGGAGTATTTCCGACGAGCGGCTCGTGCGGCCAGTTGCTGGTGTAACTGATGGAATCGCCAGGCCTTTGGGCGGCGGTAGCCCAGGCAGTCCAAAACACGAACGCCCCCAGCGATCTTGCGTCGTCCGGGGACAGTTTGGCCTTTTGCGGCATTGCATAAAGCTCGCGGAGCTCCTGCGCAGTTGGCGTGCGATTGGCGAAAAGGTCGGTGTAATGCACCGCGGTAGTTGCAATGGCGGCCGCGCGCTGGTCGCTGACAACGATATCCCCGGTCTGCGCATTATATCCATTGGTTCGCATATCGCGCTTGAGCAGGTATCCGACGCGAGCTTGCTCGGGTTCCGCGAGCGTCTCGTATGAGCCGCCCGAGCTGCTTTCGGCGATGTCCTCGCGCAATGCTAGCGCCTCGCGATGCAGCCAGTCAGCGCTCCAGTCAGGCGCGACGTAGCCGCCATGGCCCCAGATCGAACCCTGCTGCATTCCTCCTGTCGACTGCCACACGCTTTGGCCGCGCAGGATATCCGCGCCAGTGTAAATGACCCGCCCCGACGCGGTCCGCACGTCATGAGGCATGGGCGGCTTGGCGTGATAGATCTGGGCACCGAAAAACAGCAACGTGCCGAACATGATCACCATGCTTGCGGCAAAGATGACCCACAGACGCCGGATAGAAAACTCGGAGGAATAATCGGACATGTCAGGTTTCCCGGCTCGCGGGATTTCTGCCAAGCGGTCGCTCGCACAGGGGCCGCGGCCCCGCTAAACTGGGACCATGCTCCCGTTGAGGCGGATTAACAACAGTCACAGTAGAACACGGACAACGACGAAGTCAGCAGGGGGAGAATCAATGTCCGCTTTCCAGCCCTTCCAACCGCAACCGACCCCTTGGAAATGTTAGCCAATCTTCCAATTGGGGCTGCAACGGCTGTCATTTGCACCCCACCAATTGAACCGATAGCGTTGGACAATGAAGCCAAAGCTGCTCACCACCATTCAGGATTATTCTTCTAAGCTTTTCGTGGCCGACGCGCTGGCCGGCATCACCGTCGCGATGGTCGCGCTCCCCTTGAGCATCGCCATCGCTGTCGCCTCGGGGGCTCAACCGGCGGCGGGGTTAGTTACAGCGATTATTGGTGGACTACTGATTTCCGCACTGGGCGGAAGCCGGGTCCAGATCGGGGGCCCCACCGGCGCTTTCATTGTCATTGTCTATGGCGTGATCGAGCAATTCGGTTTCGACGGCCTGTTGCTCGCTACACTGATGGCCGGCGTGATATTGGTCGTTGCTGCACTGGCTCGGGCCGGAAAGCTGATCGCGCTCATCCCGGAAGCAGTGATCGAAGGCTTCACGATCGGAATTGCGCTGATAATTGCTATCAGCCAGCTCAAGGATCTGTTCGGCTTATCCGTCGCGAAACTGCCTGCCGATTTCGTAGAGACAGTGCCCGCCTTGTGGAACGCACGGCATTCGGCAAATGTCTTGGCCGCCGCAATCGGCCTCGCCTCAATTGTCGGGATCGCCCTGTTGCGCCGCCGGGCGGGTTCGATCGTGGTCATTGCACTGGCGTCGGCCTCGGTCGCACTATTCGCGTTACCTGTCGAGACGATCCATTCTCGATTTGGCGACCTTCCAAACGGGCTTCCGTATCCCTCACTGCCGCCGATAAGTGTTGCGCGGGTTAGCGAACTACTGCCCTCAGCCCTGGTGATCGCCTTCCTGGCGGGAGTTGAATCCCTGCTCTCTGCGATTGTTGCGGATCGGATGGTCGGCGGGGCTCATCGATCCAACGCCGAATTGCTTGCCCAGGGTGCCGCCAACATCGCCTCACCGCTGTTTGGCGGCCTGCCTGCAACCGGCGCCATCGCCCGCACCGCGGCCAATGTGCGGGCCGGCGGGCGCACTCCAGTTGCAGGCATGGTCCACGCGATCGCGATCCTGATCTTCGTTGTCGCGGCTGCTCCGCTGGCTGGCTATCTCACGATGCCCGCGCTGGCTGCGCTATTGGTCGTAACTGCATGGTCAATGAGTGAGCCGCACCGCTGGCGCGAGCATCTCCGTGCGCGTCCCGCAGACCGGTTCCTGCTGCTCCTCACCATGACGCTGACCGTTGTCAGCGGCCTTACCGTGGCAATCGCGGTTGGAACGGGTGTGGGCCTGGCGCAACGCCTCATCCGGCGCGATGTTGAGCCCGCTGAGTGGACACCCCCCGATCGATAGATCGGCGGATCTGCGTTCGGTTTTCGACCGAGAAGCTAATGTCCGCTTTCCACCCATTGCGGTCATTGGGCGTATCTCTAAGCTGAGATCATTGCACCTATCTCGAAGACGCTAATGGAGGGCTGCATGCGTCGAACCATCCTCATTCTTGGCGCAATTCTAGTTGCGTCCTGTCGAAGAGCCGAAAGCGACGGTTACCACCGCCCGCCCGCATCCTATTTCGACAATGGCGCCCATGCCGACGCATGGACCGGAGGGGCGCGAAGGCTTACTATCTCCACGCCAAAGGGCCCCCACCAGGTTTGGATCAAGCGCGTTGGCAACAATCCGAAACTCAAGCTGCTCCTGCTTACTGGCGGCCCGGGTCTCTCCCACGCCTATCTAGAGGTTATGGACAGCTTCCTGCCTGCCGAAGGCGTGGAGTATTATCACTACGACCAGCTGGAAACCGGTGACAGCGACCGACCGAACGATCCCGACCTCTGGACACTTCCCCGCTACGTCGATGAGGTCGACCAGGTGCGGAAAGCGATTGGCGGAACGAAGGAAAATTTTTGCCTGCTCGGACACAGCTGGGGCGGTATATTGGCGATGGAATATGCGCTGGCTCATCAGGACCAGATGAAATGCCTGGTCATCTCCAACATGATGGCGTCGATCCCGGCCTACAACGCTTACGCGACGAGGGTCCTCGAGCCGCAGATGAACCAGGCGGCGCTAAAGCAGATCCTGGCCATTGAGGCGTCTGGAAAAACCGAGAAGCCGGAGTACATGACCTTGCTGATGCCCAATTGGTACGAACAACACATCTTACGTCGGCCCGCCGATCAATGGCCGGAACCGGTCATCCGCGCCGGATCGAACATGAATCGACAATTCTACGTCACGATGCAGGGACCGAGCGAGATGGGCGCACGTGGTCGGCTTGTTAATTGGGATCGTTTCGCCGAGCTCAAGCGCATCCAGGTGCCGACGCTCGTTATCTCAGGCAAATACGACACTATGGACCCGGCCTACATGGCGCAAATGGCCAAGCAGCTTCCGCATGGCGAACTGGCCGCAACCAATGGCGGGCACATGGCAATGTACGACGACCAGCCAAACTATTTTGCCAAGCTGACGGCGTTCCTAAGGAAGTTGCTCTAGACTTCGACTGACTATCAGCGAGGCAGCCGACATTTCAAGGTCAGGATGACTCTCCATCTTGGGAATGTCGCTCATGTAGGTCTGATGGCCGGAATGGGGGGAAAGCGGACACTAGTGAAAACTGCTCGAGACTGGGAGCTTTACTAAAACAGGCAATGATTTAGGCTCAGTCTTCGCCCAGACAGGGGAGGGCGAATAATGCGCCAATCGAAGTTGTTCACGTTAGCGGCATTCTGTGGTGCAGCCGTCTGGCCCATGATCGCGACTGCACAGGACAATGCCGACAGGCCTCAGGGTCATGGTCACGCACATACACTGCCGGCGAACGGCAATTTCGGCGAGCTGACTTTTCCGAATAGTGGCAATCTGGCAGCGCAGGCTCCGTTCCTTCGTGGCGTGAAGCTCCTTCACAACTTCCAATATGAGGAAGCGACCGAAGCATTCCAGCAGGCGCAGAAGGCGGATCCTAACTTCGCGCTCGCCTACTGGGGCGAGGCGATGTCCCACAACTATACCCTTTGGGCAGAGCAGCACACCAACCAGGCTCGGGCCATCCTCGCGAAACTGGCAGCGACACCCGAAGCAAGGGCAGCAAAGACCAAAAGCCCGCGCGAGAAGGCTTGGCTCGCCGCCGTAGAGACTCTCTACGGGCCGGGCTCGAAATATGAGCGTGACGAAGCCTATGCGGACCGCATGGATGTGCTCTTCCAGGCATATCCGGATGACCTCGAAGCACGCGTTTTCGATGCGCTGGCGACGATGGGCCGCTCACATGGGACGCGTGACGTTGCGAACTACATGAAGGCCGCGGCTATGTTGGAGGAGGTCTTCCCGACCCACACCCGTCATCCGGGCGTCGTTCATTATCTGATCCACGCCTACGACGATCCGGCCCATGCACCGCTCGGACTTCGTGCCGCGCGCCTTTACGACAGGGTTGCTCCGGACTCCGCGCACGCACAGCACATGACGTCTCACATCTTCCTTGCAATGGGCCGTTGGCCCGAAACGGAAGCGGCCAATGCCCACGCGTTGGCCGTGATGGATGAGTCGATGGCGGCGCATCACATGCCGCCGGTAGCGTGCGGTCACGGCAACATTTGGCTAGTCTATGCGCGACTGCAGGAAGGAAAGGATGTCAGTCAGCGGATGGACGCCTGCCTGGCTGACGCACTGCTGCGGCAAAAAGAAATCAAGGACCTCCCGATTGTCGGGCATCCGGAAGGTGACACGGCAAGCTGGGCCGACATGGCCGTTCGTACAGGAATTGAGACGGGCAAATGGCCGGCCAAGTGGATGGATCTGCCGCCCGGCAAGTTCATTTATGCGCGCTTCATCCAGGATTACGGGCGGGTCCTTGCAAGCCGCCACGATGCCACAGCGGCGCAGTCCGCTTTGGATTCCATGAGGACTGATCGGGAAATCCTTGCCGCCAATTTCAAGAAAGAGTTTCCCGACGACGACACATATCTCCCTTGGGTCGATCGCGCCCTCGCGCAGGCGGAAGCGATCGTTGCCTTGGCAAATGGACGCACGGATGAGGGAATTGCACTGTTGCGCAAGGCTGCTGAAGCCGAAGCGGCGCTGCCGCCGCCGTTCGGGCCCCCCGCACTTCAGAAACCCAGCTACGAGCTTCTCGGGGACGAGTTGCGAGCGCTTGGGCGCAAACAGGAGGCAGCGGCGGCCTATCGGAGTGCACTTGCTGCAGCACCGAACCGCAGGCTATCTGTTCTTGGCCTGAAAGCAGCGACAGCGCCCTGAGCGTTCAATTGTAATGACCTCAATGGGTGGAAAGCGGCCATAGGCTAACACGATAATTTTTCGCTGGTTCGGGAATAAACTGTCCGCAGGCCGAGTCACTGGCATCGACACTTTGAAACGAAGGTCGATGCTATGTCGGGTATTGAAGAGGACCGCCGCGATTTTCTGAAATGTATGGCGTGGGCGGGAACGGGCGCCCTGTTCGCGTTCAGCGGGGGAGTCGGCAGCTCTATGGGTCTCGACCAGGCCCTAGCCGCGCCTCTTCGCCGCACGGCCGCCAAGCCCTTCACGTTCGTCCAGCTGAGCGACAGCCATATCGGCTTCAACAAGCCGCCCAATGCCGACGCCCGCGCAACATTCCGCGAGGCGATCGCGAAGGTAAAGGCGCTTTCGGTCCAGCCTGATTTCATCATTCACACTGGGGACGTCTCACAGTTATCGCGCGACGAGGAGTTCGACGATGCCGAACAGATGTTGAAGGCGGCGGGTCTTCCGGTGTTTTTCGTCCCCGGCGAGCATGACATGCTCGACCCCGATGGCGGCAAGGCCTTCCTCAATCGCTTCGGTAAGGGATCGAAGGGCGCGGGCTGGTATAGTTTCGACCATAATGGCGTCCACTTCGTCGCGATGGTCAATGTTGCCGACCTGAAGCCCGGTGGCATGGGAAATCTCGGCGCCGAGCAACTCAAATGGCTGAAGGCCGATCTGGCAGGTCATTCGTCGTCGACACCAATCGTTGTCTTCGCGCACATTCCGCTGTGGACGGTCTACGCCGAATGGGGCTGGGGCACGGATGACGCAGAACAGGCTCTGAAGCTGCTCGCTCGCTTCGGATCGGTCACCGTCCTTAACGGACACATTCATCAGATCACCCAAAAGGTCGAAGGTCGCATTGCCTTCCACACGGCCCGCTCGACTGCATTTCCGCAACCGGCTCCCGGCACGGCGCCGTCGCCAGGGCCGCTGAGGGTCCCGGCCGATCAGCTTCACGAAATGCTCGGGATCACCGACGCGATCTTCGTGCGCGGCCACGACCGGATTGCGCTGATCGACTCCACCCTCGCTGCTTAACGCAAAGGATATTCGATGACCCGCCCATTCCGGATACTCTCGTTTCAAGCCGCGGTGCTCGCCGCCGCAGGCCTGATGATGTCCACGGTTTCAGTGATGACCAGGGCGGTTCCCGCGCCCGCTTCTGCCGCCGTGCAAATCGGCAATTTCACGTTCAAGAACCCGGTCGTTACGGTGAAGCTGGGCACGACGGTCACGTGGACCAACGGAGACGACATCCCTCACACGATCGTGTCAAAGGATGGAGTGTTCAGGTCGAAGGTCCTCGATACCGGCGACCGTTTCACTTTCACTTTCGCCAAGGTCGGTCAATTCGGCTATTTCTGTTCCCTGCACCCGCACATGACGGGCACCATCGTCGTCAAAGCGTGAGGCAAGGGAACTGGTCGTGAGACCGTGAAGATGCACAGCCCCCTGTTCTTCAGAGCACGCTCCCGGACAAGCGACGGTTCGGCGCCGGATGTCCTCCGACCCGACGCCGACCACGCAGACAGATTTAGGCGGCTCATTCTGCCGCACCTGGACGGGGCCTATAATCTCGCATGTTATCTGACGCGAGACCCGGTGCTCAGCCAGGATGTCGTGCAGGATTCGTTCCTGCGCGCCTTCCGTGCCTTCGCCCAGTTCCGCGGCGGATCGGCGCGGGCATGGCTGTTCACGATCGTCCGCAATTGCTGCCGGACGGCGCAATCTGGTCAAAGCGGTATGCTCAGCCTCGTCATCCACGAGAGCAGCTTGGGCGACGACGTAGCGGCAGCGCTCAACGAGCAGGCTGACCCGTCACCCACGCCTGAGGAGGAAGTCATTCGCAAGACCGAGATCAACCGGTTGCGCGTAGCAATCGAGGCAATGCCGGAGCCGTTTCGCGAAGCTATTGTCCTGCGTGACCTCGAGGATTTGTCTTATGCGGAGATTGCCGAAGTTACAGGGGTTCCGATCGGAACGGTCATGTCGCGCCTGTCGCGGGGACGGTCCATCCTTGCCAAAGAGCTTTTGCCGCCCGCACGGGACGGAGGCGAAGCATTAAGGAGCATGAAGTAATGCCCGCCTGTACTGATCAGCAACTGCTGCTGGGCGGCCTAATCGATGGTGAACTCGATGCCGCCAATACGGCGCTGGTCGAGGCTCATGTCGCACGGTGCGAGAGTTGCCGCGAAGAGCTCGAACGGATGCAGGCGGTTCGCATTCTGCTCCGTACCGACGGAGTTCGCCAGTCGGCGCCGGACGCGTTGAAGCAGCGCATTGCGGATGCGGCCGAGCTCTCGCCGAAGAGCAGCGATCGACACATCCTTCCGGGATGGCTTGCTTCGGGCCTTGCAGTAGCGCTGGCGGCTTCGCTGGCGATGGTGCTATTCGTACCGGTGTCCGATCAGTCGGGGATCGACCAGCAGCTCGTTTCCAGCCATGTCCGTTCGCTACAGCCGGGTCACTTGACGGACGTGCAGACGACGAACCAGCACATTGTAAAGCCCTGGTTCAACGGCAAAATCGATTTCGCTCCGCCTGTCCCGGAACTCGCGAACCAAGGATTTCCGCTTGCGGGCGGCCGGCTCGATTCCATTGATGGACGGACGGTTGCCGCGATCGTCTATCATCGCAGACTCCACACGGTGAACCTGTTCGTCTGGCCGTCGAAGCCCGCGAGCGAGCGAGCCTCGGTCGAAGACGGCTTTGAACTGGTCGAATGGAGCGATGGCGGCCTGAGGTTTGCGGCCGTGTCTGACATTCCCCCACAGGAATTGCAGCAATTCGAGCGAGCCTTCCGAGCGCAAGTCGCCGCAAGCCAGCGTTAAGCACTGAACGAAAGGCCAATGTCCGCAATGGGTGGACAGCGGACATTAGGAGTCGCTCAATTTTGAACAGTAGTCGTATGGGCGTTTGCGCGATCGCCTAGTGCACCATTGCTGTTGTACGAGCCAATATCGCCGATTTGCATGAGGTCATTCGGGAGCCCGCGCAAAAGTCCGGCCAGAGCCCCGTCGCCATCCAGAATTGGGCAAGGCCATAGCGTTTGGCCAAGTCGAAGAACCTCGGATCGCGACGCATGGACTCGGTTTGTGGCATGAATAAATAGTCGATTATGCCCGTCGTGGGATAACCAGGCTGCACGACGTTTGCGAAGCGGAAGGCGGTATCGGTATCACCGGCAGCCGCGCTCCACAGAATGACGAAGGGAGCCAGAGAGGCATCAGTTGGCAGCCTTGCGCCGATCCGGTGCACCCTTTCGCGATCTGCAGCATTGCCAGTTGCGATGAACGACTCGGCACTGTTGCGAAGCTCCTCCAGTTCGCGATTGTCGGCTGGCGAGTCCAATTTCTTCGCTTCTCGAACTTGGCGGGCATCCATCAAACACCAGCGCAGCGCCCATTTGCTGGCATCGTCGGCGGGTGAATTGGCCAGGCGCCGCTTGAGCTCGGCAATTGGGTTGGCGGTCTGGCCTGCGGCGCAGGCCATGCGGGCACCAAACGGCTTCCAATCAATTTGCAAGTCAGCGGCGGCTGCCCGCTGACCGTAAATCGCGGCCTCTCGCATACGTCCGGTCTCCGTAAGCAGCATTGCCAGGAATCCGTTACTATGGGGCCATCTCGGATCCACCGACACGGCCTTGCGGAGCAAGGATTCGCGACGAGCCCAATCCGTGGGCCGCAGCAGCATTTCCTGAGCGACATAAGCGTCAGCCGCATTTGGATCGAGCTTCAATGTCTGGCGGGCAATGCGGGCGGATTCGGCCCGGATAGGTGCTGCCTGTTCGGCCGGAAGCAGCGGAGCAAGATACGCAGCGAACTTGGCAAAGTCCGACTGGGCTGGCACGAATGTCGGCGCCTTGGCGATAATCAGGCGCAGGTCGTCGAATAGCTCGAAAGTCGATTTCAAGTCCGTCGCGTCGTCATGGTTGACGAACAGGTCGCAGGCACGAAGGTATCGTGACAAGAGCCCGGTGTCTGTCAGCCCACCCGGACCCAGGCCCCGATATGCACAACTAGTGACGCCCGCGATGCTTCGCGACACGGATGAAGTGAACATGGCAATATCGCCGGGCGTCCCGCTTGCCTCGAAGCTCCAAAGGCTTTCGTGGCGAACAAGATCATCGAAATGCAGTCGGGCATGCAGCGTGTCGCCCGAGCGTTCGACAGTTCCGCTGATCGTATAACCGATGCCAAGGGACGATAGTCTTGAATCGGATCCGCCTGTCAATTGCTGGCTGTCGAGCCTACTGACAGTCGGAATGTGGCCGTCATTAAGTGCCGTTGCGATTTGATCGGTGAGACTATCGGCCACTGAGGCGTCAGCATCCAATCCCTTGATCGGCAAGACAGCCACGCGAGACCGGGGTTCCGACGTGGCGAGGCGCGTCCAGGCCCATCCCGCGAGCAGAATGGCCAGAGCCGCCAACAGTCCTCCGCCGGTGATCAGGCCGCGCCGGTCCCAACCACCCCTTCCGGCATGATTGACCGACGGACGTTGCGCACCGACCATGATCGCTCGCACTGTCCTCAATACCGCACGAAGACGCAGGTCGGACCGGTCGCCGCTCCAACCTCTGAGCGAAATAGCCTGTATTTCTCCGAAGCCTAGCGGCGGCTCGACCTGGTCGATTCGGACCGGGAGATAAATGTGCCGGCGTTGCGCGCGCGACGCTTCATCCCGAACGAAATCACCGTGCTCGCCCACCGATCGTTTGCTCCACACGACGATAACGCATTTGGCCTTTTCAAGCTGACGTTGGATCGTGTCTCGCCATTCCTCGCCGCCGCTGATGTGCACGTCCCACCAAACCGACAGGCCGTCAGCCTCGATTGCCTCAACCAGCGGCGCAACCCGCTTGCGATCCTCCGCCTTGTAAGAGACGAATACGTCGGCCATGCGGGCGACCCTCCATCAGCCAACTTACCTTAATTTCTTATTCGGTGAAGCCTCGCTGACCTTAACTCGCTAGCTCGGCAGACCGCCCGTTAGTGTCCGCAATGGGTGGAATGCGGTCATTAGCTGCGTCGGCGGCACGCAGGGATTTCCCGTCATGAATGC
>Ga0207681_10001959_pt1 | contig 13208 bp, 10 predicted proteins | sample KBSS53metaG_FD_184324 | JGI IMG/M metagenome (GOLD analysis project Ga0207681, IMG submission 184324) | Switchgrass rhizosphere microbial communities from Kellogg Biological Station, Michigan, USA - KBS S5-3 metaG (SPAdes) (version 2) | ecosystem: Host-associated > Plants > Roots > Rhizosphere... | reverse complement strand
ACCCGAAGGTCGTCGGTTCAAATCCGGCTCCCGCAACCAAACATCAAAAAAGGCTACTCGAAAGAGTGGCCTTTTTTGTATCTGTGGAAAAAGTCCTTTCGCAACAATGATCTGTCACTGTGCAGTGAACCGTTCAGGATCTGAAGATTCGCCGAGTTGCGACTATGCTTGAGTCGCGGACAAGGCATCTGCAATCCAAGACCTGCCCTCGCCGATACCCGGTGAGAGGCGTAGTATTTTGTGATTATTTTTTTCTACAGGGATTGGTAACTTGGCTGGATACCTCCATCCTGTCGCGCACAATCCAAGAGGTGATTGATGCGCGCCAACTCGTCTGATTCACAAGACACCGTCACAGCGACCCCACCGATCAAGCCTGAGCGTCTGCGCCTGCTGGATCGGATCAGCAAATACCGCCAGCCGATCGGTCTGGCGGTCACACTGCTGTTGTTCGCCATTGCGCTGATTGCCTGTCGCCATTTGCTCAGCGAACTCGATCTCGACGCACTGCACGACTCGATTCTGGAGGTGCCGAAACCGGCCCTGCTCGGCGCCCTCGGCGCGACGGTCGTCGGCTTCATCATTCTGCTCGGCTATGAATGGTCGGCCAGTCGTTACGCCCGCGTGACGCTGGCACCGAAAGTTCTGGCCCTTGGCGGCTTCACCGCGTTTGCCATCGGCAACGCCATCGGCCTGTCGATGCTGTCCGGCGGTTCGGTGCGTTACCGTTTATATGCACGGCATGGCCTGGGCGCGTCCGAAGTCGCGCACATGACGCTGTTCGCCAGCCTGTCGCTGGGCTGCGCCCTGCCGCCGCTGGCTGCGCTTGCGACCCTGAGCAACCTGCCTGCTGCATCGCAGGCACTGGGGTTGTCCGAGACCTTGTTGGGGACGATTGCCGGCGTGGTGCTGCTGCTCGGCGCGATCCTGGCTATCGGCATCTATCGCCGTCGCCTGCCGGAACAACCTTATCCGGACAACCTGCTGGTTCGGGCCGGTCGTCGCACCCTGCGTCTGCCGGGTCGTCGCCTGACGTTCCTGCAACTGGTCATCACCGCCCTCGACGTCGCCGCCGCTGCGACCGTCCTTTATCTGCTGCTGCCGGAAGCGCCGCCCTTCGGTGCGTTCCTGCTGGTTTATCTGCTGGCGTTAGCGGCAGGCGTACTCAGTCACGTTCCGGGTGGCGTGGGGGTCTTCGAAGCGATTCTGCTCGCGGCGTTCGCCGACAAGCTTGGCGCCGCGCCACTGGCCGCTGCCCTGCTCCTGTATCGCCTGATCTATGTGGTGCTGCCGTTGCTGGTGGCCTGCGTGCTGTTGCTGCTCAACGAAGGCCAGCGTCTGTTTCAGTCGCAGACGATGCGTGCAGCCTCCGGTCTGGCGGCACCGATTCTCGCGGTGCTGGTGTTCCTGTCCGGCGTGGTGCTGCTGTTTTCCGGCGCGACGCCAGAGATCGACACCCGTCTGGAACACATCGGCTTTCTGATTCCTCACCGCCTGGTCGACGCCTCGCACTTTGGCGCCAGCCTGATCGGCGTGCTGTGCCTGATGCTCGCCCAGGGCTTGCGTCGCCGGTTGTCGGCGGCGTGGATGCTGACCACCATTCTGTTGCTGGTGGGCGCCCTGCTCTCGCTGCTCAAGGGTTTCGACTGGGAAGAAGCGACCCTGATGACCCTCACCGCCGCGCTGCTGGGGGTGTTCCGTCGCTCGTTCTACCGCCCGAGCCGTCTGACCGAACTGCCGTTCTCGCCGCTGTATCTGGTGGCCAGCCTGTGCGTACTCGGTGCTTCGACCTGGCTGCTGCTGTTCGCTTATCAGGACGTTCCGTACAGCCATCAACTGTGGTGGCAGTTCACCCTCGACGCCGACGCCCCGCGCGGCCTGCGCTCGCTGCTCGGCGCCGCCGTATTGCTGCTGGTGATCGCCCTGACCTGGCTGCTGCGCACCGCTCGCCCGGTGATCCATCTGCCGACACCCGATGAGCTGGAACGCGCCTCGAAGATTCTGATGGCCTCCTCGCAACCGGACGGCGGCCTCGCCCTGACCGGTGACAAGGCGCTGCTGTTTCATCCCAACGACGAAGCCTTCCTGATGTACGCCCGTCGCGGCCGCAGTCTGGTGGCCCTGTACGACCCGATCGGCCCTGGCCAGCAACGGGCCGAGATGATCTGGCAGTTCCGCGACCTGTGCGACATCCATCACGCCCGCCCCGTGTTCTATCAGGTGCGCGCCGAAAACCTGCCGTACTACATGGACATCGGCCTGACCGCGATCAAGCTGGGCGAGGAAGCCCGGGTCGATCTGCATCGCTTTGACCTGGAAGCCAAGGGCAAGGAGATGAAGGACCTGCGCTACACCTGGAACCGTGGCACTCGCGATGGCCTGTCACTGGAAATCCATGAGCCGGGCCAGGCGCCAATGGATGAGCTCAAGGTGATTTCCGATGCCTGGCTGACCGGCAAGAACGTGCGCGAGAAAGGCTTCTCCCTCGGCCGTTTCAGCGACGATTACCTGAAGCATTTCCGCATCGCGGTGATTCGCTTCGAAGGCCGGCCTGTAGCGTTCGCCAACCTGCTTGAGACCTACAGCCATGACCTGGCCAGTCTCGACCTGATGCGCGCGCACCCGGACGCCCCCAAGCTGACCATGGAATTCATGATGGTCGGTCTGATTCAACACTATAAGAGTCACGGATACGCGCGCTTCAGCCTGGGCATGGTGCCGCTGTCGGGGTTGCAACCCCGGCGCGGGGCACCACTAACCCAGCGTCTGGGCTCGATGGTTTTCCGCCGTGGTGAGCAGCTGTACAACTTCCAAGGCTTGCGCCGCTTCAAAGACAAGTTCCAGCCTGACTGGGAACCCCGTTATATGGCCGTGCCCGCCGGACTGGATCCGCTGGTGGCGCTGGCCGACACTGCTGCCCTGATCGCGGGCGGCTTGACTGGATTGGTGAAACGCTGATGATTCAACGCTCCCTGAAGTACATCCTGGTCGCACTGCTGGTGCTGGCCGCGATTGCCGGTGGCGGTTTCTGGTACCTCAAACGCCCGGCACCGGAACCGACCCTCGAACAGCTCACCCCGGCCGATGGCGCCGCCATGACCCGGGTCATCCCCGGTACCAAGCCCAAGGCTCAGGTGCTGGTGGCGGTCAACGACGACCAGAAGCTCAGTGACAAGCAACTGAGCACCCTGAGCCGCAGCGCCTCGGCGCAGATCGTCCAGGTGATCCTGCCCAAGGACTGCCTGCTGCAAAGCCGCGCCCTGCAAGCGGGCCTGCGTGAACTGAACGGCCCGGCGACCCTGGTCAGCGGCATCGGCCCCGGCGCCGTCCTGGCGTGGCGCTGGCTGTCCGAGCAGAAGGACGACAAGGCCCAGGCCGTCTCCGTCGACCTGGCCCTGGAAAAACCCGGCTGCACTCACCTGCTGCCAAAAGCCGCCGCCCACGGCCACTGGCTGGTGGCGTGGAACGATAACCCGGACGACACCAGCGCCGGTTTCGTGCGCGACCAACCGAACGCCGAAACCAGCATCAGCGACTACGACATCAACCTGCCGCAAGTGCTGAACAACGAACTGCGCAAGATCCTCGTCGGCGGCGACAAGGCCAACGGCGGCCTGCAGATCCCGGTAGTGGAAGTCCCTGCCGGCCAGGCCAAGGACACCGTGACCCTGTTCCTGTCCGGTGACGGCGGCTGGCGCGATCTGGACCGCGACGTGGCCGGTGAAATGGCCAAGATCGGCTACCCGGTCGTCGGCATCGACACCCTGCGCTACTACTGGCAGCACAAGAGCCCGGAACAGAGCGCGCTGGACCTGACCGAACTGATGCAGCATTACCGCCAGAAGTGGGGCACCAAACGTTTCATCCTGACCGGCTACTCGTTCGGCGCCGACGTCCTGCCGGCCATCTACAACCGCCTGCCGGAAACCGAGCAGCAGCGCGTCGACGCAATCATCCTGCTGGCCTTCGCCCGCACCGGCAGCTTCGAAATCGAAGTCGAAGGCTGGCTCGGCAACGCCGGCAAAGAAGCCGCCACCGGCCCGGAAATGGCCAAGCTGCCACCGGCCAAGGTCGTGTGCATCTACGGTGAAGAAGAGACGGATGAAAGCGGCTGCACCGACAAGACGGCGGTGGGCGAAGCGGTGAAGTTGCCTGGTGGCCACCACTTCGACGAGAACTACCCGGCGCTGGCCAAGCGTCTGGTGGACTTGATCGAGAAGCGCCAGAACACGGCGCAGGTGGCGGAAGAGTGATCTGAAGCGCACCAACGAAAAGCCCCCGCAGCCTTATGGTTGCGGGGGCTTTTTCATTCAATGCTTGACTCTTCATGAAACTGGAAACGCCAGGTGTCCACATTCCATAAAACGTGGACACCTGCTTCATTGGCCTTTTCGAGTCGTCAACTCCACATTCATCTGCCGCACCAAAGCCGCGCAAAACCGCCATCAACGTTTAGTTTCGTTTACGTCTGGTGTCGCAATATCAGATGACGTCCGCATACCTTGTAGGCAAACTCCTAATCTCGTGTTTGGGCACTTTGCCGACCTGTTGCGCTGTTTTTCGACGGGATACTCTCCAGAGGTCGCTGACTATTTCAGTGATCGGGTGTGGTAACCCGGCAAGGCAAAGTGCAACAGCATTCCAAACACGGCTCAGGTGTTTTTATGCCTGCAATTCGAGTCATGGCGGCTGTGCGTGGGAGACCTTCGGGTCTGCCGGTTTCTTTGCTCCCCCGGTTTACCACCCTGCGTACAGCTGCCACCCATTCGTGTGGTAACGAATGCGGCAGCTCCTCGTTTTATGGAGCGAAACAATGAGCAAACAAAGTCCTTCATCACCTTCAGACCTGACGACCATCGGTTTCACCTCTTTCCTCTACAGCTCGGATCAGGCGTTACTCAACGTTCGCTCCGGCGTCCCCATCGTCGAAGCACTGTCCCAGGCTTCAGACCTGTTGTTCCTCGCCAAATCCTTCGCCGAGGACGCCGCCTACGACAAGGAAAGCGACCGCCACGCCTGGGCCGCGCATTACCTGACGATAATCGGCAAGGCCTTGGTCGACGACGTGATGAAGGCCCTGATGCCGCGACCTGCGCGAACGAAGACCGAATCTGAGGCAGAACTGCCAGAAAGCATGTAACAGCACAAAAACGAAAAAGCCCCCGCCAGTCACTAGGCTGACGGGGGCTTTTTGATGACGCCGGGTTACATCTCCACCTGCGTCCCCAACTCAATCACCCGGTTCAGCGGCAGATTGAAGAAGCGCAGGTTGCCGTTGGCATTCTTCAACATGAACGCAAACAGCGCTTCACGCCAACGGGCCATGCCTTCGAGTTTCGAGGCGATGACCGTTTCGCGGCTGAGGAAGTAGGTGGTGCGCATCGGGCTGAAGTCCAGATCATCCAGATGGCACAGCTTCAGCGCCTGCGGCACGTCCGGTTCGTCGGTGAAGCCGAAGTGCAGGATCACCCGGAAGAAGCCTTCGCCGTGGGCTTCGACTTCGAAGCGGCGCGATGGCGGGACGCGCGGGATGTCTTCGTAAACCACCGTCAGCAGCACCACTTGTTCGTGCAAGACCTGGTTGTGCAACAGGTTGTGCAACAGCGCATGCGGCACCGCGTCGGAGCGGGCGGTGAGGAACACGGCGGTGCCCTGGACGCGGTGCGGTGGCTGGACGCGGATGCTGCTGATGAAGATCGGCAGCGGCAGTGCGCCTTCGTCGAGGCGCTCGACCAGCAGCTGCTTGCCGCGTTTCCAGGTGGTCATCAGCACGAACAGCGCGATACCGGCGATTACCGGGAAGGCACCGCCCTGGACGATTTTCGGCACGTTGGCAGCGAAGTACAGACCGTCCACCAGCAGGAAACCGAGCAGCACCGGCACCGCTAGAATCGGTGGCCATTTCCACAGCAGCAACATGACTGCCGACACCAGAATCGTGGTCATCAGCATCGTCCCGGTCACCGCCACGCCGTAGGCCGAAGCCAGGGCGCCGGAGGATTCGAAGCCGATGACCAGCAACACCACGCCGACCATCAGCGACCAGTTCACCGCACCGATGTAGATCTGGCCCTGCTCGTCGCTGGAGGTGTGCTGGATGTACATGCGCGGGATGTAACCGAGCTGGATCGCCTGACGGGTCAGGGAAAACGCGCCGGAAATCACGGCCTGGGAGGCAATCACCGTGGCCAGGGTCGACAGACCGACCAGCGGAATCAGCGCCCAGCTCGGCGCCAGCAGGTAGAACGGGTTGCGCGCGGCGTCCGGGTTCTCCAGCAACAAGGCGCCCTGACCGAAGTAGTTCAGCACCAGCGCCGGCAGCACCAGCAGGAACCACGCACGGGCAATCGGCTTGCGACCGAAGTGGCCCATGTCGGCGTACAGCGCTTCGGCACCGGTCAGCGCCAGCACCACGGCGCCGAGGATCGCCACGCCCATGCCCGGATGGACGGTGAAGAACCGCACCGCCCACACAGGATTCATCGCGTGCAGCACTTCCGGGGTGTGGCTGATGCCGTACACGCCGAGGGCGCCGAGCACCAGGAACCAGGTGACCATGATCGGCCCGAACAGAATACCGATCCGCGCCGTGCCGTGTTTCTGGATCAGAAACAGCGCCACCAGTACCACCAGCGACAGCGGCACCACCCAGTGGTCGATGCCGTCGAAGGCCAGGCCCAGACCTTCAATGGCCGAGAGCACGGAAATCGCCGGGGTGATCATGCTGTCGCCATAGAACAGCGCCGCGCCGATCAGCCCGCAGACCACCAGCAGCGTGCGCAACCGCTTGCGCCCCGCCGCTGCCCGCCGCGCCAGCGCGGTGAGCGCCATGATCCCGCCTTCGCCCTGGTTGTCGGCGCGCAGGACGAACATCATGTACTTGATTGAAACGACCCAGATCAGCGACCAGAAAATCAGCGACAGAATGCCGAGCACCCCGTCGTGATTGACGGGCACGCCATAAGCGCCGGAAAACACTTCTTTGAGGGTGTACAACGGGCTCGTGCCGATGTCGCCGTAAACTACCCCGACCGCCGCGACCAGCATGCTCAGCGGCTTGGTGGCCGAACCTTCGGCGCCTGCCGCGTGACTACTTGCCTGACCCATCCAACACTCCTGATTCCCAGACCGGCTTCTTATATGAAGCACTATGCTTTGTGTGCAGCATGCGCGTTTTTACGCCCTGTAACAGACGTTTTCTTGACTGTAAAAATTCAGTAAAGCGCAACGGCGCGAAGCATAGCGCAGCACTCGTCGTATTTCCCTGCATAAAGCTGGTCAAGTGCGCTGCTCGTCGCTAGAATTGCGCACTTTTTGATCAGAGGCGCGCCTTAAGCGCCCGTCCGTCGGTTCCTGAATCAGGTAATCGATGTCACAAAACACCGAGGTTAGACATGTCCACCACTCCTGCGCCGGCCAATCCAAAGGTTGGCTTCGTTTCTCTGGGTTGCCCGAAAGCACTGGTCGACTCCGAGCGCATCCTGACCCAGCTGCGCATGGAAGGCTATGACGTGGTGTCCACCTATCAGGACGCCGACGTGGTCGTGGTCAACACCTGCGGCTTCATTGACTCGGCCAAGGCCGAATCGCTGGAAGTCATCGGTGAAGCGATCAAGGAAAACGGCAAGGTCATCGTGACCGGCTGCATGGGCGTGGAAGAAGGCAACATCCGTGACGTGCACCCGAGCGTGCTGGCCGTCACCGGTCCGCAGCAGTACGAGCAAGTGGTCAACGCCGTGCACGAAGTCGTGCCGCCGAAGCAGGATCACAACCCGCTGATCGACCTGGTGCCGCCGCAAGGCATCAAGCTGACCCCGCGTCACTACGCGTACCTGAAGATTTCCGAAGGCTGCAACCACAGCTGCAGCTTCTGCATCATCCCGTCGATGCGCGGCAAACTGGTCAGCCGTCCGGTGGGCGACGTGCTCGACGAAGCCCAGCGTCTGGTCAAGTCCGGCGTGAAGGAATTGCTGGTGATTTCCCAGGACACCAGCGCCTACGGCGTTGACGTCAAATACCGCACCGGTTTCTGGAACGGCGCGCCGGTGAAAACCCGCATGACCGAACTGTGCGAAGCGCTGAGTACCCTCGGCGTCTGGGTCCGTCTGCACTACGTTTACCCGTACCCGCACGTCGACGAACTGATCCCGCTGATGGCCGCCGGCAAGATCCTGCCGTACCTGGACATCCCGTTCCAGCACGCCAGCCCGAAAGTCCTCAAGTCGATGAAGCGCCCGGCGTTCGAAGACAAGACCCTGGCGCGGATCAAGAACTGGCGCGAAATCTGCCCGGACCTGATCATCCGTTCGACCTTCATCGTCGGTTTCCCGGGCGAAACCGAAGAAGACTTCCAATACCTGCTGAACTGGCTGACCGAAGCCCAGCTCGACCGCGTCGGCTGCTTCCAGTACTCGCCGGTCGAAGGCGCGCCGGCCAATGACCTGAACCTCGACATCGTTCCGGACGACGTCAAGCAGGATCGCTGGGAGCGCTTCATGGCGCACCAGCAGGCCATCAGCTCGGCGCGCCTGCAAATGCGCATCGGCCGTGAAATCGAAGTGCTGGTGGACGAAGTCGACGAGCAAGGCGCGGTCGGCCGCTGCTTCTTCGATGCCCCGGAAATCGACGGCAACGTGTTCATCGACAACGGCAGCAACCTCAAGCCGGGCGACAAGGTCTGGTGCAAGGTGACCGACGCCGACGAATACGACCTCTGGGCCGAACAGATCTAAGCGCGAAAAATACAGAAGGCCCCGCTCTCTTTTACGAGATGCGGGGCTTTTTTACGGCTAGAGTTTGTGAGGGGAAGGACTCCCTCATCCATGACAAAGAGGCTATCGGGCATGCGTCAGCATTCGGTCATCCACACGCCGAAACTCAGCGATTATCAGGAACTGACCCGGGTCTGGGAGGCCTCGGTCCGTGCGACTCATGATTTCCTGCCGGAATCCTACATCGAGCTGCTGAAGAATCTGGTGCTGACCCGCTACCTCGATGCGGTGATGTTGATCTGCACCCGGGACAGCCACCAGCGCATCACCGGGTTTGCCGGTGTCGCGGCGGGCAAGATCGAAATGCTGTTCATCGACCCGGCTCATCGCGGCCAGGGCCTTGGCAAGAAACTGTTGAAGTACGCGATGGAACACCTGAACGCCGACGAACTGGACGTCAACGAGCAGAATCCGCAGGCCCTGGGGTTTTACTTCAAGCAAGGGTTCGAGGTGATTGGCCGCTCGGAGGTCGATGGCATGGGCCAGCCGTATCCACTGCTGCATATGCGTCTGAAACAACCGGAGCAGCGCGCGGTACGCGGCTAAAAGCCACACGGCGCAAATGCAATCGGGCTTAACCGGCCCCAGGCAGGTACAATGCCCCCCCCCTTTTTTGTTACGGCCCCTGTCATGACTGACCCGATTCGCCTCTCCAAACGCCTCATCGAGCTGGTCGGTTGCTCCCGCCGGGAGGCCGAGCTGTTCATCGAGGGCGGCTGGGTCACCGTGGACGGCGAAGTCATCGACGAGCCGCAGTTCAAGGTCGGCGACCAGAAAGTCGAGCTCGACAAGGACGCCAAGGCCACCGCGCCAGAGCCGGTGACTATCCTGCTCAACGTGCCGGCCGGCATGGATGTCGACAGCGCCATGCAGTCGCTGAACGCCGAGACCCTCAGCGAAGAACACCGCTACGGCAAGCGTCCGCTGCGCGGGCATTTCCTGCGCCTGACCGCCAGCGCTGACCTGCAACCCAAGGCCAGCGGCCTGCTGGTGTTCACCCAGGACTGGAAGGTTTTGCGCAAGCTCACCGCCGACGCGGCCAAGATCGAGCAGGAATACGTGGTCGAAGTCGAAGGCGACATGGTTGCCCACGGTCTCAATCGCCTGCAGCACGGCCTCACCCACAAGGGCAAGGAGCTGCCGCCGGTCAAGGCCAGCTGGCAGAACGAAAACCGTCTGCGCTTCGCCATGAAGAACCCGCAGCCGGGGATCATCGCTCAGTTCTGCGAAGCGGTCGGCCTGAAGGTCATCGGCATACGCCGCATCCGCATCGGCGGCGTGTCCATTGGCAAGGTGCCGGTCGGACAATGGCGCTACCTGTCCGGCAAAGAGAAATTCTAAGGCTCGCAAGCCACCCTACATTTCCGGCATCGCGTCCGCGCGATGCCCACAGCGAAAAGATCAGGATTGCACACATGGTTCACAACGACGTTCTGCGCAGCGTGCGCTACATGCTCGACATCAGCGACAAGAAAGTGGTCGAGATCATCAAACTCGGCGGCCTGGACGTCACGCTGGCTGATGTCGTGACGTACCTCGACAAGAAGGAAGAAGACGAAGAAGGTTTTGTGCGCTGCCCGGACGAAGTCATCGCGCACTTCCTCGACGGCCTGGTGATCTTCAAGCGCGGCAAGGACGAAAGCCGTCCGCCGCTGCCGATCGAAGTGCCGGTGACCAACAACATCATCCTGAAAAAGCTGCGCGTGGCCTTCGAACTGAAGGAAGACGACATGCACGCGATCCTCAAGGCTGCCGAGTTCCCGGTGTCCAAGCCTGAGCTGAGCGCATTGTTCCGCAAGGTCGGCCACACCAACTACCGCCCGTGCGGCGATCAGTTGCTGCGCAACTTCCTCAAGGGCCTGACCCTGCGCGTTCGCGGTTGACCCATTCGATCACGGCGACTTCGGTCGCCGTTTTCATGCATGCCCCTCCATTCCCTCGAAAAATAGTGGCTCCGCTTTTCGCGGCCGACGACTAGGGTGTACTGAACCCCTAGCCCTCAGGATTCGCCATGCACCCGTATTTCTCCCTGCAAGGCCGCACCGCCCTGGTGACCGGCGGCACCCGTGGTATCGGCAAAATGATCGCCAAGGCCTTTGTCGAGGCCGGCGCCCGCGTATACGTCTGTTCCCGTGACGCGGAAGCCTGTCATCAAACCGCTGAAGAACTCAGTGCTCTGGGCGCTTGTCAGGGCATGGCGGCGAATCTGGCGACCGAAGAAGGCGTGAAAGAGCTGGTTGCGCGAATGGGCGAGCAGATCACTCATCTGGACATTCTGGTGAACAACGCCGGCACCACCTGGGGCGCACCGCTGGAGAGCTACCCGGTCAAGGGCTGGGAGAAAGTCATGCAGCTCAACGTGACCTCGGTGTTCAGTTGCATCCAGCAATTTCTGCCATTGCTGCGCAAATCCGGATCGGCGGCCAATCCGGCGCGGATCATCAACATCGGTTCGGTGGCGGGGATTTCTTCCTTTGGCGAACAGGCCTATGCCTATGGGCCGAGCAAGGCGGCCCTGCATCAGCTGTCGCGGATTCTCGCTCGGGAACTGGTGAGCCAGCACATCAACGTCAATGTCATCGCACCGGGGCGTTTCCCGAGCAAGATGACCCAGCACATCGGCAGCGACCAGCAGGCGCTGGCCGAAGACACCGCGCTGATTCCGATGAAACGCTGGGGTCGCGAAGAGGAAATGGCGGCGCTGGCGATCAGCCTGGCGAGTACTGCCGGGGCGTACATGACCGGGAATGTCATTCCGCTGGATGGCGGGTTTAGCCTCTGATATCGGCGGTGCGGCTATCGCGAGCAGGCTCGCTCCCACATTTGGAATGCGTTCCCCTGTGGGAGCGAGCCTGCTCGCGAAGAGGCCAGATCTATCAGCACCAGACTTCAAGCCTGCCGGGTTATCATGCCCGCCCTGCTCCGCTTCGAATGCACACCATGACTTACAGCGTCTCCCCCATCGGCTTCGTCCGCTCCTGCTTCAAGGAGAAGTTCGCCATCCCGCGCCAGCCGCAACTGGCCCCCGCCGCCCGTGGCGTGCTGGAACTGGTGGCGCCGTTCGATCAGGGCGATGCGGTGCAGGGACTGGAGCAGGTCAGTCATGTCTGGCTGCTGTTCCTGTTCCATCAGGCGCTGGAAGACAAGCCGCGCCTCAAGGTTCGCCCCCCGCGCCTCGGTGGCAACAAGTCCATGGGCGTATTCGCCACTCGCGCCACGCATCGGCCGAACGGCATCGGCCAGTCAGTGGTGAAACTGGACAAGGTCGAGGCCAATCGCCTGTTCATCTCCGGCATCGACCTGCTGGACGGCACGCCGATTCTCGACATCAAACCCTACGTGCCCTACGCCGACATCATTGCTGACGCCTCCAACAGCATCGCCAGTGCCGCGCCGCAACTGATCGAAGTGCAGTGGACGGACACGGCGCTGCAACAGGCGCACACCCACGCTCAGCGCCTGGCCGAGCCGCTGGTCGAGCTGATCGAGCAATGCCTGGCCCAGGATCCGCGTCCGGCCTATCAGACGCCCGCGCCAGAGCGCGAATACGGCGCGCAGTTCTGGGATCTGGACGTGCGCTGGCATTACCCTGTGCCTGAGCAGATCCGCGTCCTGGAAGTCATCCCCGCCGAGGCGTGAGCCCCGGAAACGAAAAAGCCCGCGCTGCCTTCTCAGGCAACGCGGGCTTTTCTGTCGGCATCGTCGGGATTACTTCTCGACGAATGCGCGCTCGATCAGGTAGTCACCCGGCTCGCGCATCCGCGCCGAGATCTTCAGGCCGAAGCTGTCGAGCACTTCGCTGGTCTCGTCGAGCATGCTCGGGCTGCCGCAGATCATCGCGCGGTCGTCCTGCGGGTTGATCGGTGGCAGGCCGATGTCGCTGAACAGCTTGCCGCTGCGCATCAGATCGGTCAGGCGGCCCTGATTCTCGAACGGTTCGCGGGTCACGGTCGGGTAGTAGATCAGCTTGTCACGCAGCGCTTCGCCGAAGAACTCGTTCTGCGGCAGGTGCTCGGTGATGAATTCGCGGTAGGCGACTTCGTTGACGTAACGAACACCGTGAACCAGGATCACTTTCTCGAAGCGCTCGTAGGTTTCCGGGTCCTGGATCACGCTCATGAAAGGCGCCAGACCGGTGCCGGTGCTCAGCAGATACAAATGCTTGCCCGGGTTCAGGTCGTCCAGCACCAGGGTGCCGGTCGGTTTTTTCGAGATGATGATCTCATCGCCTTCCTTCAGGTGCTGCAGCTGGGAGGTCAGCGGACCGTCCTGCACCTTGATGCTGAAGAACTCGAGATGCTCTTCCCAGTTCGGGCTGGCGATCGAGTAAGCGCGCATAAGCGGGCGGCCGTTTGGCTGTTGCAGGCCGATCATCACGAACTGACCGTTCTCGAAGCGCAGGCCCGGATCGCGGGTGCACTTGAAGCTGAACAGAGT
>Ga0207681_10001947_pt1 | contig 13251 bp, 9 predicted proteins | sample KBSS53metaG_FD_184324 | JGI IMG/M metagenome (GOLD analysis project Ga0207681, IMG submission 184324) | Switchgrass rhizosphere microbial communities from Kellogg Biological Station, Michigan, USA - KBS S5-3 metaG (SPAdes) (version 2) | ecosystem: Host-associated > Plants > Roots > Rhizosphere >... | reverse complement strand
TCGAGGCGGTGGCGCGGCGCATGGAGAACCCCCTGTTCGACGCGTACCTGAACGAGACGCGCCGGCGCATCGGCATGACGGTGATCCACGACGCCGACGCCGTGCGCCGCGTGCCGCGGGCGATGCGGGAGCACCACGCCGTGGCGTTTCTCGTCGACCAGGGCGCCGTCGGGCTGGCGTCGACGTGGGTCCCGTTCTTCGGACGCTACGCGAAGACGCCTCGCGGGCCGGCCGTCTTCGCGCTGCGGCTCAAGACGCCGCTCCTCTTCGCCTGTTCCCTGCGCCAGCCCGACGGACGGTTCGTGATCCACTTCGAGCCGGTCCCCATCGAGACGACGGGCACGCTCGATGCCGATGTCGACCGCATCGTCGCCTCGTATACGAGCACGCTCGAGCGCTGGGTGCGACGCGCGCCCGAGCAATATTTCTGGCATCACCGCCGCTGGAAGCATCAGCGGCCGGGTACGCCGCCGGAGCTGGGGGATCCCTCATGAACGAACGCGTCAAGCGAGCGCTGCGCGGCGACCTCCGCGCCTGGTTCGGCATCGGTGTCGTCGTCGCGATCGTGCTGCTCGCGGTGCTCGCGCCGCTGGTGTCGCATCACGACCCGCTCGAGATCGATCTCGTGAACCAGCTTCAGGGTCCGTCGCCGGCGCACTGGCTCGGCACCGACATCCAGGGGCGCGACGTGTGGGCGCGGCTCGTGTACGGGTCGCGCGTCTCGCTCACGGCGGGAATCGTGTCGCAGGCGATCGCGCTGCTGCTCGGTCTCTCGCTCGGGCTGCTCGCCGGCTACAAGGGCGGATGGATCGACGAGCTCGTGATGCGCCTCGCCGACGTGACGCTGGCGTTTCCCACGCTGCTGCTGCTCATCGCGATGGCCGCCGCGCTGCAGCCGTCGCTCACCGTCGTGTTCTTCACGATCGGCGTGGTCGGCTGGGCGGGAATGGCGCGCCTGGTCCGTGGCCAGGTCCTCGTCGTGCGCCAGCTCGAGTTCGTGCAGGCGTCTCGCGCACTCGGCGCGCGCGACCTGCGCGTCGTGCTGCAGCACGTGCTGCCGAGCGTCGTCGCGCCGGTGCTCATCGCCGCGACGCTGGGCGTGGCGGCGGCGATCATGGCCGAGTCGGCACTGTCGTTCCTGGGACTCGGCGTGCAGCCGCCGACGCCGAGCTGGGGGTCGATGATCGCCGACGGACGCGATCTCAATCAGCTCCGCAATGCGCCCTGGACGTCGGTGGCGCCAGGGTTCGCGATCGGCGCGGCGGTGCTCGGGTTCAACCTGCTCGGCGACGCGCTGCGCGATGCGCTCGACCCGAGGCACGCGGCGAAGAGCGGCGCCATCGAAGCCCCACCATCGGCGCGCACCTGATGGGATCGTACGACGTCGAGCGGCTGCGGCGCGAGGAGTTTCCGTGGGCCGCGGCCGGCGAGGCCATCTACCTGAATGCCGCGAGCACGGGACCGCTCCCCGAGCGCACGCTGCGCGCGCAGGCGGAGTTCTCGCGCAAGCGCGCGGCGCCGCACCGGCTCACGCACGAGGAGCAGTTCTCGGTGCTCGACCGCTGCCGCGCGTCGCTCGGCGAGCTGCTCAACGCAGAGGATGGGACGATCGCGCTCTCGGTGAACACCGGGGCCGGGATCAACCTCGCCGCATGGGGGCTGCCGCTCGGCGCCGGCTCCGTCGTCGTCATCCCCGACCTCGAGTTTCCGGCGAACGTCTATCCCTGGATGGCGGCCTCGCAGGCGCGCGAGTACAGCGTGCGCGTCGTGCCCGCGCGCGACGGCCTGCTCGACGAGGAGGCGCTGTTCGAGGCGCTCGACGCGCCGGGCACGCGCGTGCTGTCGCTGTCGTGGGTCGGCTTCGCGACGGGCTTCGTGGCGGACCTGCCCCGATTGAGCGAGGCGTGCCGGGCGCGCGACGTGTGGCTCGTCGTCGACGGCATTCAGGGTGTGGGCGTGCTCCCGCTCGACCTCGCGCGGACGCACGTGGATCTGCTCGCGTGCGGGGGCCAGAAGTGGCTCCTCTCGCCGTGGGGCAGTGGGTTCACGTACGTGCACCCCGACATGCTGAAGGTGCTCGCGCCGCAGCCGGTGAGCTGGATGGCCGTGCGCGGCTCCGACGATTTCGCCTCCCTCGTGGACTACGACCTCACCTGGCGCGACGGCGCGCGTCGATTCGAGCAGATCACCGTGCCGTTCCAGGACTTCGCGGGGATGGCGGCGAGCCTCGAGCTGCTGCGTGACCTCGGCCACGCCGAGATCGGCGCGCACATCGAGGCGCGGGTCGCCGAGCTCGCCGATGGCGCGCGCAACGCCGGCGTGCCCGTGGTGACGCCGCAGGGCCGCACTGCCGGCATCGTGACCGTCCGCCCGCGCGACGTGCGCGCGACGAGCGAACGCCTGCGTGACGCGCGGGTAGTGCATTCCGTCCGAGAGGGGACCATTCGCCTGTCTCCACATTGCTACACCACGAGCGAGGAGATTGGGACCGCGCTCGGTGCGCTCGTCGATTGATCCGCCACTACATCTTCCGGGCATGACTTCAGAGACCGCACCGCGCACCGGCATGGCGTACGCAGCGGCCGAGCGCGACACCGAGCGCCTCGCCGGCACCACGTCGTGGCGATTCGAGGTGGTGACCCTCTCCCTCTTCGCCGCGCTGATCTCCTTCGTCTCCGCCTTCCACGAGCCGTGGAAGGACGAGACCCAGGCGTGGCGGCTGGCGATCGACAGCAACGGACTCCGGGAGCTGGTCCACAACGCACGGTACGAAGGGCACCCGCTTCTCTGGCACGTGCTGTTGCAGCTCGTAGGACACGTTTCGCGCTCGTGGTGGGCCGCCGTCGCGCTTCACATCGTGATCGCGTGTGTCGGTACGTGGCTGGTCCTTCGCTACGCGCCGTTCACCCGCCTGCAGAAAGTGCTGCTCGTGTTCGGGTACTTCTCCGCGTACGAGTACGCGGTCGTCATCCGACCGTACGGGCTGGGCATGGTGCTGGCGTTCGCGGCGTGCATCGCGTGGACCGCCCGGCGACGGCGCATCGGCTGGGCGATCGCGAGCCTCGCCCTGCTCGCGAACACCACCGCCCTCGGTACCATGCTCGCGATGACGATGGCGCTCGCGTTCGCCGTCGACTGGGCCTTGCCCGATGATGTCGTGCGCCGACCGTCGAAGCGTGCGCTGCTCGTCGCGGGCGGCGTCGCGCTCGTCGCGACGGTGCTCGTGCTGGGGATCACGGTGGCGCAGCTCAAGCCGCCGGCCGACGCGGCCTATGTCGGCGAGGCGAAGAGTGCGGTATCGCTCTCTAATTGGGATATTGCGGCGATGCCCACGCTCGAGCTGAATGCGCTCGTGCCGATCGCCGAGTCCGAGGGCGGGCTGCTGTGGAGCCGCTGGCTGTTCCAGCCTCAGTCAAGGAACGGACTCGCGCTTCTCCTCGCCGCGAGCCTCGAGGTTCTCGCCATCGGATGTCTGATCGCGGCGCGCCGGCGCATGGCGCTCGTCTGCTTCGTCGTCGGCACCACGGGATATCTGCTCTTCTTCGCGTTGTTCTTCCCGGGCACGCTGCATCATCACGGCTACCTCTACGTGGTGTGGATCGTTTCCGCATGGCTCGCCTGGGGGGGTGCGCCCAGCGAGCGACCGGCCGTGCTCGCCGCGCTGACGCGCCACGCGGACCGGTGGCGCGCTCCGTTGTTCACCGGCTCCCTCGTGATCCCGGTCGCCGCGATGATCCAGATGTCGATCGGCGAGATCCGCATGCCGTTCGCCGACGCGCGCCACGTGGCGGAGGTGATCCGCGCGAACGGACTCGATCGTGCGCCGATCGTCACGCTGCTCCGCTCCGATGGCCAGGCGGTCGCTGCATTTCTCGATCGGCAGATAATCTTCCCGCTCGAGGGGGCGAGTGGCACGTTCGTCGTGTGGGGCAAAGGGTCGCCTTACCGGGTGACGGTACAAGCGGTGGACAGCGCCGTGACCGCCTTGCTGGCGCGAGGCGAGTGCCGCGTCGTGGTGATCTCCTCACCGACCAGGGACGTCCTGACGGCGACCGCCGCTCGCGCCCGGTCGATCTACACCACGAGTGGGCGGCCGCTCAGTGCCGACCGCTACAGGGTGTGGGTGGCCTCGTCGCCCGACACGGCACGCTGCCCGCCCGCCCGTTATCCTTCGCGGCCGTCCGCCTCCGTACACCAGTCGAACCCCACTTCGTGACCGCTCCCTCAGCGTCGCGCACCGCGGTCGCGAATGCCATCGGCTACGCGGTCGCGATCGCGATCTCGTTCGTTCAGGCGCCCTTCCTCATCCATCACCTGGGTGACGAGCGCTACGGCATCTGGACGCTGATCGGGCTCGTGAGCGGCTACTACGGGCTGCTCGACCTGGGCACGCGTGGCGCGATCGGCTTCTTCGTCGCCCGCGCCCGCGCGCGCGACGCGACGCTCGAGATCGCCGAGCTCACGGCGACGGCGTTCTGGTTCCTCGTCGCGGCGGCGCTCGTCGTGCTCGTCATCGGCACCGGGGTCCTCCTCCTCTTTCCGAATCTGTTCCGTGTCGCGGCGGAGGCGCGGAGCGAGGTGCTCGTCGCGCTCGGCATCGCGCTCGTGCTCACGGTGCTGACGCTGCCGCTCGACATCTTCGCCGCGATCGTCAACGGCTGTCGGCGCGGCGAGGTGATCACGTTCGCCGAGACGGTCGTCAGGGTCCTGATCTTCGTCCTGATCTTCGTGCTCTTCCAGCACGGTGCGCGGCTCGACGTGCTGGCGGGGATCCAGCTCGTCGGCAAGAGCATCATCTGGGGGATCGCCTTCGCCACCGCGCGGCGCCTGGAGCCCAACTGGAGCGTGAGATTCCGTCATCGCCGGCGCGAGCGCCTCGGCGAGATCATGCGCTACGGCGGCCAGACGACGATCATCAACATCTCGGGCGCGGTGATCGAGAAGCTCGACGCCGTCGTCATCGCGACGGTGCTCGGCGCGCGGATGGTGACCGTGTACGTGATCGGCCAGTCGCTCGTCACGTACCTCGGTCAGGGGGTGTCGTCGATCACGCTCGCGCTCACGCCGTTCTTCGCGGACCTCCATGCGAAGGACGACGTGGAGCGGTCGCGCTGGCTCATCCTGGCGGGGACGCGAGCGGCATCGCTCGTGACGGGCGTGATCGCGGGAGGACTGTTCGCGTTCGGCACCCCGTTCATCGCGCGGTGGGTGGGGCCGCAGTACGTGCAGGGGCCCTGGTATCTCCGCTCGGACACCGTGCTGCTCGTGCTCATCGCGGCGTTCATCCCCCGGTTGCTCCAGAGCGCGACCCACCAGTACCTCTTCGGCGCCAACAAGCAGTGGTATCTGTCGCGCGCATTCCTGCTCGAGGGGATCGCCAACCTGGTGCTCTCGCTGGCGCTCGTGAAGCCGCTCGGCCTTGCCGGCGTGGCGATCGGCTCGGCGCTTCCGTCGCTCGTCAGCCAGGGCTGGTTCATCCCGCGCTTCGTGTCGCGCGACATCGGTGTGTCGTATTTCCGGCTGTTCCGCGACGGCCAGCTCCGCGGCCTCGTGATGGGCGTCGTCGTCGCCCTCTTTGGCCTCCTCGCGCAGCGCATCGTCCCCCCGACGAGCTGGCCGGGCTTCTTCGCCGGTGTGGCTGTCACGCTCGTCCTCGCGTCGCCCTTCCTCTGGCTCGCCGGCATCACCGGTGAGGACCGCGCGCTGGTGCGCGGGGCGTTGTCGCGCTTCCGGCCGGAACGTCGGCCGGCCTGACGTCACCGCGCGGCGAGCACCTCGCGATACAACTGCTCGAGCCGGGGCACCACGGCCGACGACGCGTACGTCGTCTCGAAGTAGGCGCGGATCGCCGCGCGGTCGAAGCTCCGGCGCGCGAGCCGCGACATCGCGTCGGCGAGCGCGACGGGATCCTCCGCCGGCGCGAGCTCGCCGATCTCCGGCGTGACGATCTCCTCCGGTCCGCCGCAGCGGGTCGCCACCACGGGGAGCCCCGACGCCAGCGCCTCGATCACCACGACCCCGAAGCTCTCGTGCCGGCTCGCGAGCACGAACGCGTCGGCGGCGCGGTAGATCTCGGGCATCGACGCGCGCTCGGGCGCGCCGAGCCAGGTGACCGATGCCTCGACGTCCAGCTCACGCGCGATCGCGAGCAGGTCGTTCTCCTGATGGCCCTTGCCGACGATCGTGAGGTGGAATCGCTCGCCACGCGCGTGGCAGAGCGCGAGGGCGCGCAGCAGCACGTCGAAGCCCTTCTGCGGCACGAGATGCCCGACGCTGAGAAAGCGGAACGGCTCCGTGGGCGTGCGTGCGGCGGGCGCGAATCTCGTCTCGTCGATGAAGTTCGGGAGGACGTCGATCGGCCGGTGGATCCACTGTGCGACCGACGCGGCGTGCGCGCGGCTCACCGCCGTGACGCGCGCCGCCGATTCCAATGGCGAGAGCACGTCAGGGAAGGGACGCCCGTCCTCGCCGCGCATGTCGTCGAACGGGAATGGGCTCATGTGCTCGGACACGACGAGCGGCACGCCGAGTATCTGCGCCAGCTCCGCCGCCACGAAGCCCGCCGGATGGCTCACGTGCGCGTGGACCAGATCGAACGGCCCCCTCTCCCGTTCGATCCTGCGTGCCACACGCGCCATGCGTCGCCCCTCGTGCAGCAGCCCGCCGTGCGCCACCCGGTCGCTCCAGGCGAGCGACTGGAACTTGTGCACGAGGTAGTTGGCCGACACCGCGCGCATCCCGTGCTTTGGGGAACGCCGCCAGGCTGCCAGCACGCCCAGCGCCTCGACCGGGCGTTTGAACGGAATCTCGAAATCGCGCGTCGGCACGGCGAAGACGTGCACCTCGATCGTCGGCGCGTGCTTCGCGAGCAACTCGGTCTGTTCGGCGAAGAAGATTCCCGCGAGCGGCGCCTGCGGCGACGGAAACCACGACGGGACGACGATGATCCGCACGGGCATGCGACAAGGGTGGGCGTCGTCGGGCGTGGCGCGGGCCCGGGCTCGCGCGTCTGTTACCTTACAAAGATCGTACCGCCCCGCCGGCACTCCCAGAGGGAATCGTCCCACCTCGTTTCACCGTTTTCACAAGTGAGAATCCTCCACGTCGTCGGGGCTCGGCCGAACTTTCCGAAGCTCGCGCCGGTGTTTCACGCTGGTCGTCGCGCCGGTCTCCACCAGGTCGTCGTGCACACGGGCCAGCACTACGACACGCTGCTCTCCTCCGGGTTCTTCGACGATCTCGACATCCCGGCCCCCGACTTCAACCTCGAGGTGGGGTCGGCGACGCACGCCGTGCAGACGGCGCGGATCCTCGAGCGCTTCGAGCCGGTGCTCACGAGCTGCACCCCCGACTGGCTCGTCGTGTACGGCGACGTGAACTCCACGATGGCCACCGCGCTCGTCGCGGCGAAGCTGGGCGTGCGCATCGCGCACGTCGAGGCAGGCCTGCGCAGCAACGATCGCGCGATGCCGGAGGAGATCAATCGCATCGTCGCCGACCGGCTGGCCGATCTGCTGCTCACCCCGTCGCGCGACGCCGACGAGACGCTGAAGCGGGAAGGAGTGCGCGCCGAGCAGATCGTCTTCGTCGGCAACGTGATGATCGACTCGCTGCTGCGCGCCCTGCCGCGCGCCGAGGCGACCGGCGCGGCACGTCGGCTCGGTGCCGATGGGTCGCACGTCGTCGTCACGCTGCACCGCCCGTCGAACGTCGACGACGAGCCGCGCCTGCGCGCCATCGCCGGCGCGCTCGCCACCATCGGGCGCACCCGCAAGGTGATCTTCCCGTCGCATCCCCGCACGCGGGCGCGCATCGCCGACTTCGGGCTCCCGATGGGCGGCGTCGATCTGATCGACTCGCTCCCCTACTACGACATGGTCGACGTCATGCGTGGGGCGCACGCCGTGATCACCGATTCCGGTGGGCTGCAGGAGGAGACGACAGCGCTCGGCGTGCCGTGCTTCACCGTGCGTGACAACACGGAGCGGCCGATCACGATCACCGAGGGCACGAACCAGCTCGTGCTCGATCCGTCGACCCTTCCCGGCCTCGTCGCCGCGGCGCAACGCTCCGCGACGGTCCGTCGTCCTGAGGGATGGGACGGCAGGGCCGGCGAACGGATCATCGAGGCGCTCCGAACGAAGTGACTGATCGCAGCACGCAGCCACGACTGCCCGGCGGCGCGACGTGGCTCCCGCGGGAGGTCGACACCGGCGCCACCGCATCGGCGCGCCGCGTCCTGCTGATCACCACGACCTATCCGCCGCGCACCGAGGTGGGCGCGGCGCGGTGGGAAGGGTTCACGCCGTATCTCGCCCGTGCGGGCTGGGGACTCGACGCCGTGATCGAGCAGCCGCCCGATACCGAGCAGGCGGATTGGAGCCGGCTCGCGCGTCTCCCCGCCGACGTCCGCGTCGTGCAGATCGCGCGCGGCAACCCGTGGTGGTACGAGGCGATCAGGCGCGCGCAGGCTCCGTTCAGGCCACAGCGCGCCGAGCGTGCGGAGGCCGTGCACGAGGTGGAGGCGTACGTCGGCGGCGGTGGTGCCGCGCGCCCGCGGCTGCGCGACGTGGTCAACGCGGCCGTGCACACCTCGCGCGCGCGCAAAGGGATCGCCGATCTCGTGCACGCCGCCGACGCGATCGTCGATGCACGCCATCACGTCGTCGTGTCGTCGGGACCGCCGCACTTCGTGCACGTGGCAGCATCGCGCGTGGCGGCGCGGCATCGTCTGCCGCACATCGTCGACCTGCGCGATCCGTGGGGCCGCGCCGAGCCGCTCGGTCTCGCGGCGCGACTAGTTCCCGACCGTCACCTGCGCCACCACGAGCAGCGGACGCTCGAGCGCGCCGCGCTGATCGTCACCAACACGACGGCGGCGGAGCGCGCGCTCGCCGAGCGGTTCCCCAAGCTGCGGGATCGCATCCGCTGCATCCCCAACGGCAGCGACGTCGAGCCGGAGAGCGCCGGTGCGCGCGCGCGGCCGACGCGATTCCAGATCGCGCACTCCGGGTCGCTCTACCTCGATCGCGATCCGCGCCCCTTCCTGCGCGCCGTCGGTCGCGTGCGCACCGAGCTGGCGCTCGGTCCCGATGACCTGCGCGTCGTGTTCATGGGGAACCCCGCCCGCGTCGCCGGCCGCCCACTCACCGAGCTCGCCGCCGAGGCGGGCCTGGAGGGGGTGTTCGAGGAGCGGCCGCCGGGCACGCGCGACGAGGCCCGCCAGCTGCTGCGCGAGTCGTCGATGGCCGTCGCCTTCCAGGGGGAGACGCGGACCCAGGTGCCCGCGAAGGTGTTCGAGTACGTCGCGTTCCCCGTCTGGCTGCTCGCGCTCGTCGGCGCCGAGTCCGCCACGGCCGACTTGCTGGCGAACTCCGACGCGATCGTGCTAGATATCGATGACGAGGCCGGCACCCAGCGTGCGATCGAGCGCTGCGTCCAGCGCTTCCGCGCCGGCGAGTCGCCCAGGCCGGTCGGGTGGGATGGCCGATTCTCCCGCGCCAGGCAGGCGGAACGGTTGATCGTCGAGCTCCAACGACTGGAGAGCAGGACCATGCGTCGCACGCCGACAGCCTGAGCCATGTGTGGATTCGTCGGATTCCTCGCGCTCACGAACGAGTCCGCGCCCACCGAGGCGTGGATCTCGACGCTGATCGACACGATCGCGCACCGCGGGCCGGACGATCACGGCATCCTGGTCGACGGGCGCGCCGCGCTCGGCTTCCGCCGGCTGTCGATCCTCGACCTGTCGCAGGCCGGCCACCAGCCGATGACGTCGCGCGACGGCACGCTGTCGATGGTCTTCAACGGCGAGATCTACAACTACGTCGAGCTGCGCGCCGAGCTGGAAGCGCTGGGCCATCGCTTCGTGTCGTCCGGCGACACCGAGGTGCTGCTCGCGTCGTACGCGCAGTGGGGCCGCCGCTGCGTCGATCGGCTCGTCGGCATGTACGCGTTCTGCATCATCGACCGCCGTACCTCCACGATGTTCGTGGCGCGCGATCGGCTCGGGATCAAGCCGTTGTACGTCGTCAGCCATCCGCGCGGAGTGCTGTTCGCCTCCGAGCTCAAGGCGATCCGTCGCTCCGGCCTCTGGGGTGGTGGGCTCAACACGGCGCGCTTCGCGCAGTTCCTCTCCTTCGGGCGCACGGAAGAGGTGCCCGACGACGCCGACACGTACCTGGACGGCGTGCAGCAGATCCTGCCGGGCCACTCGTGCACCCTTCGCTTCGACGGTACACGCACCGACGAGCGCTACTGGTCGCCGCCACACCACGAGGAGGACGCGGGCCCCGACGTCGTCCCTCGCTTCCTCGCGCTGTTCGACGACGCGATGAAGCTGCACATGCGGTCGGACGTCCCCGTGGGCGTGATGCTCTCCGGCGGGATGGACTCCGTCTCCATCGCCTGCACGATGGCGCGGCTCGCCGACACCTCGGGCACGGGACAGGCGCTCCACGCCTTCTGCTACACGTCGGAGGACTTCGACGAGTCGCGCCAGCTCGAGGACACGATCGCCCAGATCGGTGCGACGATGCATCGCGTCGCGACGGTGGAAGCGGATTCGTTCTGGTCGCGGCTGCGCGAGGCGATCTGGTATCACGACGAGCCGGTGCACTCCCCGAGCGTGCTGATGGGGTTCGAGCTGTACCGCCTGGCGGCGGCGAACGGCATTCGCGTCGTGCTCTCGGGGCAGGGGGCGGACGAGACGATCGGCGGATATCACTACCTGTTCGATCACATGCTCGTCACCGAGGCGCTGCGCGGCCGGCTGCCGACGCTCCTCGCGCAGGCGAAGTTCGTCGCCGAGTCGAGCGGCCGCTCAGAGCGCGACGTGCTGATGCGCTGCGCGCGCATGGTGCGCGCCCACCTCATGTCGAGCCTTGCTTCATACCGGAGTGCGTCGGCCAAGCGCCGGCTGCTCGAGGGGCGCGGCCGCGCCTTCCTGGCGCCGGAGCTTCGTGCGCTGGCCGCGCCGGCACCCGACCTGCCGCCGGGCCAGACGCTGTCGGTGGCGCTCGAGCGCGCGATCCGCCAGACGCCGCTGCCGCACTATCTACGGGTCGAAGATCGCAATTCCATGGCGCACAGCGTCGAGTCGCGCGTGCCCTTCCTCGATCACCGGCTCGTCGAGCACGCGCTCAAGCTCCCGGCGCGATGGAAGATGTCCGACGGCTGGAACAAGCGCGTGCTGCGCGAGGCGATGGCCGGCCGCATCCCGGACTCCGTGCGCCTGCGTCGCCAGAAGTTCGGCTTCCCGACGTCGTCGAAGCGGTGGTTCGCCGGCCCCCTCGCCGACGGCATGCGCGACATCGTGCGCGGCGGCGCGGCGATGCGGAGCGGGTGGTTCGATCAGGTCGCCGTCGAGCGCGAGCTCGAGCGCCACGTGCGTGGCGAGACCGACGCGAGCAACCTGCTGTTCAACGTCGCGCAGCTCGACAGCTGGCTCGAATGGCACGAAGCCGGCTGGGAGCAGCCGGCTCAGTCCCTCACACGCAGCAGCGCGTAGTCGGTTCTCTTCCCGGGCTCAGGCCGAGCGCCGTTGCCGACCGGCCGAGTGCTCCTCGATTGCCTCGCGGTACATCTGGACGATGCGAGGAATCGCGGCAGCGGCAGAGTACTTCGATTCGAAGTACCGCCGGATCCCCTGCGAATCGAACTGCCGGTGCATGGTTGCCGCCATGGCGTCCGCAAGGGCGACAGGATCTTCGGGAGGCACGAGCGCACCGCACTCCGGAGTGACGGTCTCCTCGGGGCCGCCGCACTCGGTGGCGACCACCGGGAGGCCTGACGCCAGCGCTTCGATGACGACGATGCCGAAGCTCTCGTGTCTGCTGGCGAGCACGAACGCATCCGCGCTGCGGTAGACGTCCGGCATCGTCGAGCGATCCGGCGCGCCGAGCCAGACGACGTGCTGATCCAGCTGCAGCTCGGCCGCGAGCGCCTTGAGTGGTTGCTCGAGGTATCCCTTGCCGACGATCGTCAGCCGCGGCGCCAGTCCGCGGTCGAGAAGGACGCGCATCGCGCGAAGCAACACGTCGAAGCCCTTCTGCTCACAGAGGTGCCCCACGCTGAGAAACTCGTAGGGAGACGACTGCCTTCGCACGCCGGGAGCGAACCGTGTCTCGTCGATGAAGTTGGACATCACATCGATCGCGCGATCGGTGAACTTCTCGATCGAGCGGGCGTGGGCGCGACTCACGGCGGTCACGCGCGTCGCCGCCTCGATCGCCGACATGACGTCGGGACGCGGCCTGCCGTTCCCGTCGTACATGTCGTCGAACGGAAATGGGCTCATCTGCTCGGTGACGACGAGTGGCACGTCGAGCCATCGCGCCAGCTGTTCTGCGACGAACCCGGCCGGGTGCGTCACGTGTGCGTGAACGACGTCGAACGGGCCGCGTGATGCCTCGATCCCGCGCGCCACCTCGAGCATCCGGCGCGCCTCGTATACGAGCCCACCGTGCGCTACCCTCTCCGACCAGGTCAGGGACTCGAACGCGTGCACGACGTAGTTGCCGGATTCGGTGCGGACTTCATGCTTCGGTGCGCGCCACCACTTGCCAAGCGTCCGCGCGGCGGTCAGAGGACGCTTGAACGGGATCTCGAGCGTGCGGCGTGGCACCGCGAAGACGTGCACCTCCGCAGACGGCGCGTGCTTCGCCAGCAACTCCGTCTGTTCGGCGAAGAAGATCCCGAAGAGCGGCTTTTCCGGTGATGGGAACCACGAAGGGACGGCGAGGACGCGCATCGATTGGGCGTGTGGAGTCGTCTCGGCAGCATGCGCTGCGGCTGCCGGGAAGGAGACGACCGGTCATCATCCGCCGTCACCCGCGCACGGGTGGAAAGACGTCGCTCATCGATACACGCGCGCATCGCGGTGCCGAGCCTCAGGGGCTCGGTCGCCGCGACGGATGGTCAGGCCAAGCCGCGCTCCAGGACTCAGTCCCTCACGCGGAGCAGCGCGTAGTCGCGCTTGCCCTTCCCGACCACGACGTGCCCGCCGCGGAGCAGCACGTCGCTCGCCGGGATGTGCCGGTCGGCCGCCGCCAGCTTGCGCTTGTTCACCGACACGCCGCCCTGCTCGAGCAGCCGCTTCGCCGCGCCGTTCGACGCCGCGAGCCCCGACGCGACGAGCAGCTTGAACGCGTCGAACCGCGAGGGATCCGCCTCGCTCGCCAGCGCATCGCGCGCCACCTCGGCGAACGGCGCCTCCGCGCGCAGGAGCCCGAGCGCATCGTCGCTCAGCGC